>Ga0156531_1194_pt1 | contig 71950 bp, 44 predicted proteins | sample RifOxyB3_FD_111926 | JGI IMG/M metagenome (GOLD analysis project Ga0156531, IMG submission 111926) | Lentisphaerae bacterium RIFOXYB12_FULL_65_16 | reverse complement strand
GGCCTGTCCTCAGGCCGCCCCCCCCCGGCGTGGGGACACGCCGGGGGTACTCACCGCACGCGACGGTCACGGATCTTGAAACAGCCCTGCGGGCCGGAGGGTAATGCGTCAGTTGCGGGTGGAGATAAGGTCGAAGTTTGACCTGGGCTGACGCCTAAAGTGGTCGGAGCGGCTCGCGCCGACACCCGCGGGAGCGAGCCGCTCCCGCCACTTTGGGCAGCCACCCCCAATCGTCGCCCCGCGGGCGCAAGACCCGCGACGGCGCGAACCGGCGCGAGTAACATCAACCTATGACCGGTCGGTCCGCCGACCGGGGGGCGCTGACGCATTACGGCCGGAGCCGTGCCCTCCGCGAGAGGCGCGAGGCTCGTAGTCCAGCGTTTACGCGGTCCGGATTCGGACGCTGGGCTGCAGGAACGCACGTGCGTGGTGAACCGACGCGCTTTCCGGACCGCTGGAAGGGCGTGTCGAGTTAGCCAATACGGTACCAAGGCAGCCCGCGAGGACGCGGGCGCTCCAAGTTTCGTGCTCAATCCGAACTGGAGCGCCCGCGTCCTCGCGGGCTCCTTTTTCCACTAAATCGACACGCCCTGAAGGCGGAGCTACGAGCCAAGACTGCCTCAAGCCCGGACTTCGAACCTGGCGTGTGCGCGGTCTGGGGTGTGCGTGACATGCGGGGCCGCGCCACCGAGCCAGGCCGCGGTGCACTTGCGTTGTGCGGGCGTGGACACATATTGGGCCGTAAGAACCGTCATACAAGGAGGCCTTTCACATGGCGAAGCTACGGGTGGGCATCATCGGGACCGGGAAGAAGAAGGCACGGCCGGACCAGTTCGGGTACGCGATGGCGTACCGGCACGCGGACGCGTTCAAGTTGCTCGACTCGTGCGAAATGGTCGCGTGCGCCGACATCGTCGAGGAGAACGCGGCGGCGTTCGCGGAAAAGTACAACGTCAAGGGCGTCTACACCGACTACCGCAAGATGCTGGCGGAAGTGAATCTGGACTTCGTCAGTGTCTGCACCTGGATGCACCTGCACGAGCCGATGGTGCTGGACGCGTGCAAGGCGGGCGTGAAGGCGATCCACTGCGAGAAACCCATGGCGGACACGTGGGGCGGCGCGAAACGCATGGCGGCGGCAGCCGACAAGGCGGGGGTGAAGCTGACCTTCAACCACCAACGCCGCTATGGCGAGCCGTTCGTGCTGGCGAAGAAACTGCTCGATGAGGGCAAGATCGGGCAGCTGGTGCGGCTCGAGTGCGAGTGCGGCAATATCTATGATGGCGGTACGCACTTCATCGATATGTTCAGTCTGTTCAACAATGAGCAGCGCGCGAAGTGGGTGCTGGCACAGATCGATTACCGCACGGAGAACCTGGTGTTCGGGCAGCCGTGCGAGGGACAGCAGGTGGTGCTGACGGAGTACGAGAACGGCGTGTTCGGTCTGATCATGACCGGCGCGGGCGGGGCGAAGCCGATAGGGTGCGTTGACCGACTGATCGGCACGGATGGCACGATCGAGGTCGGGTTGGCGGACGGGAAGCCGATCCGCTATCGGCTCGCCGGAGAGAAGGACTGGACGGTGCCGGACATTGGCAAGGTCAGTATTCACGGGCCGGGCTTCATCGAGCGCGCCATTGCCGACGTGGTGGCGTGCCTGCTCGAAGGGCGCAAGTGCCAGCTCGATGCGAGCAATGCGCTGATCGCAACCGAGATCATCTTCGGCGCCTACGAGTCGAGCCGCCGCCGCGGCCGCGTCGATTTCCCGCTCGATATCGAAGACAATCCCCTCGCCGCCATGGTCAAGAATGGCGACATCAAGCCAGTGAAGGCGACGGTGTAGCGGGGTGGGAAGATGTGGGGGTTCTTTACCCCCACACCCCCGGCCAAGGGGCGTCATGGACTCCCCTTGGAACCCCTCGGGGTGTGCGTCGGAAACCGGCAGAGCGCTGTGCGATTGGCGCGGGTTTTCGAGAGGCGATGTATCGTCCGGTGGGCGGCGCTGGGCTCTGCCGGTTTCCGACGCCGTGCCGTCCGCGCCGCCCGGATAGTCCGGGCGGCGGCGGAAGGAGGGAGTGCGCTGGTCGAGTACCGGGAAGCGTGGGATGTGTGAACGTCGGGTCGAACGGGCTCAGGCGGCAAGCTTCCAGATCAGAACCAGCAGCGCCACCAGGACCGCCAGGCCGAGAATGGCCAGGATCAACCCCAGAACGCGCAGGCACTGGGCCTTCTCATTCCAGCCGCCGTCCCAGCAACGGTCCGTGACCCCTGCGTTGGATTCAGCGGTGGCGTTCTTCTCCGCTTCTACCGCCTTGCCGTCCCAAGTGAATCGGACGTTTTGAACGCACTTGTAGCATTGGAGCAGCGGCCCCGCGTACGGTTGCCCGCATATCTGATCTGTCCACTGGATGTCACCCCGCCAGCCGCGCCACTGGGCCGCGGCTTCCTGCCCGAACGGTTTGCCGCAGTGGGGGCACAACCACGCGGCCATGCGGTCGCGCCGGCGTCGAACCGCACGGACGAACAGGAAGGGCAGGGCCACGACGAGGCTGGCCAAGACGGACGCCAGGGTGAGCAGGAGCACGGTCACGCGATCACCTGTCGGCTTTGACCTCCTCCCACGGCACTTCATGCGGTGGGCGGTTGGTCAGGGCGGCGCGGGCGGCGGTGCGGCCGGCGGCTTCGCCGAGCGCGACCGAGTCGCCGGTGACGCGGTAGCTGGAGTGGGCGAGGAAGTCGCCGCAGATGCAGCGGCCGGCCATGAGCAGGCCGTCGACGTCGCGGGCGATCAGGGCGCGCAGCGGGATGTCGTACGGCTGCGACTGGAACGGGTGCGCCTCGATGGCCTTGCCCTTGCTCGGGTCGGTAGCGTGCACATCGATGCCGAACGTGCAGCGGCACACGGCGTCGGCGTGGCGTGCGCCGGTGCGCAGGTCGTCGGCCGTTACACTGTAACGCCCGTGGATGCGGCGGCCTTCGCGCAGGCCGATCTGGGCCGCGGTGGCCACGAGCCGGACGTTCTGCCACACCCCGTCCAGCGAGCGCAGTCCGTTGATCAGGTTGCGGAGTTCGCGCCGCGCCCGCAGCGTGGCCGCGGTGATGTCGCGCGCGTCGAGCGCCTTGACCCCGTACTCGTGGTTGGCCATGAGCGCGAACAGGTCCTCGCGAATGCGGAACAGCGTCGGCCGCGCGTAGGACGGTGAGTGCCCGCCGCGCTCCATTTCCGCCTTGAGCCGCTCCTTGGGCGGCCCCCAGCCTTCCGCGCCCTCGCGGTAGAACGGCCGGATGTCGGCGGCTTGCACGCCGGTGATCAGCGCCATCAGCGACATGGGTTGCGTTCTGCCGTCCTCAGGGTGGCCAAAATCGAAGCCGCAGCCCGCGTGCGCGGCGAGGTCGCCGTCGCCCGTGCAGTCGATGAAGACCTTGGCACTGAACACTTCGCGTCCGGACTTGGACTCGGTGATGGCGTGCGTCAGGCGGTTCGACGCGTCCCGGAGCGCGCCGACGACGCGGGTGTGCAGGTGGATGTCCACGCCCGCGTCGCCGCACAGATCGTCGAGCAGGCATTTCATTTCTTCCACGTCGTAGGCGTTCGTCGAGTGACCGTTCGGTTCGAAGGTGCGCGCGCCGCGGTCCTCGAGGCGCTGCAGGATTTCGGCCATGATTCCGGTCTTGTTGGCATAGTCGATGATCCAACAGAGCATCCCGGCGGTCCAGATGCCGCCCAGGCAGCCGTGCAGTTCGACCAGGGCGGTCTTGGCACCGGCGCGTGCGGCGGCCAACGCCGCGGCCACACCGGCCGGGCCGCCACCGCAGACCACAACGTCCACCTCGCGGAGCACTGGAATGTCACGCGCAGATTCATGAATGTGAGCCATTCGAGGTTCCCTTTCGCAGGCGGTGTCGGCATCGCGACACGGCGGCGTTGAGGTTGGGTTGCTGTGCTGCCGGACGTCCGACCACGCGCAACGTCATCCGCATCACACGACGTTCTGGACCTGCTCCTTGACGCGCAGGACTTCCGCCTTGAGGTCGACGCCGAATCGCGCGATGCGGGTGTCTCTGGTCTTGGAGCACAGGGTCGTGATTTCACGGCCCATTTCCTGGCAAAGGAAATCGAGCGAGTGTCCCACCGCGTCGCGGCTGTCGAGGAGTTCGGCGAACTGGGCGAGGTGACTCTCCAGGCGCACGGTTTCTTCGGCAATGTCCGAACGCTCGGCGAGCAACGCCACTTCTTTGGCGAGCCGCTCGTCGTCGACGGACACGTCCAGGCCGAGTACGCGAACGCGTTCGTTGAAGCGGTCGCGGAGGTCCACCAGTGCGGAGTCCGCATTGTCGCGAACGCCGCGGACCAGGGTGCGCAGGCGCTCCAGGCGCTCGGCCAGGTCGCGATGCAGGGACTGGCCCTCGGTTTCCTGCCGGACCGTGAGTTCCTGAATGGCGAGGTCCAGCGCTTGCCGCGCGGAATCGGTCAGGTCGTCGGCGCGGATGGGCACTGCCTCGGCCACCAGCCCCGGTATGAGCAACAGATCGCCGACGCGGAGTTCGGCGCTGATGCCGGTCTCGCGGGCGAGAGCCTGCAGCGAGTTGACGATGTAACCGGCCGTTTCCCTGTCAATCCGGAAGCGCTCCTTGCGGCGCTCCGCGTTGAGTTCGTAGGACACGGTGACAGTTAGGCAGCCGCGCACGGCTTTGGCCTGAATCTCGTTGCGGATCATGGGTTCGAGCGCGCCCAGTTCTCGAGGCAGATTCAGCCGCAGGTCGATGTTTCGGCGGCAGTTGACCGACGACACCTCCACGGTCACCCTGTCCCCGTCGTGTGCTGCTGTGCCACGGCCGAATCCGGTCATACTACGCATGGTGCGGTCATCTCCCATCCAGCGGGACCATCGTTGCATTCCGAAGAGACAAAGATCGCGGTCTGAACCGGACTTGGCAAACCGGTGGCATCCGATTCTGTCGCCTTTTTCTCCGGGCGGACCGCGACCGCGGTCCGCCCGGAGAAAGGGGCGTGGTAGACGGTTCGGGTAGCCTTTGGACCTGCTTCACCACCGGCGCAAGGCCGGTGGGGTCGCCAAGCCGTCCCTATCGCACCTGTCAATTGCGTCTTCGGGCCTTGCCGGTCACGCGCCCCCGGTCGGTTGTCGGGGTGCGTCTGTGCTCGCATCGGTCGCGTGCCCCGCCTCCGCCTCGCCGCTCGGCGCTGCGGGCTTCGGTTCGGGGCGCGCGTACCATAGCCGGCAATGCTTGCGGCTGCGCAGCAGCCATGGGCAGAACAGGAACCGGATGGTCATCCAGAACATCTGGCGCTTGGTGTACCACTCCGCCTTGCGCATGGAGGTGTCGAATGCGACCGGCAGGATGACGAACTCCTGGGCGCGTTGGCGTCCCCACTTGCGGACGGCGCGCGAGAAGAAGACTTCCTCGGAAGCATACACTTGGAGGCTGAATCCGCCGACTGCCTGCCACGCCTCGCGTCGACAGAAGACGAAGGCGCCTGCCGCCCAGCGCATGCGCTGCGAGAGTCGGTTCCACAGGTCCACGGTGCGGCGGATGTCGGGGTCCGTCACATCGCTGCTCGTCACGCGTGCGCCGCCGCCGCAGGCCCGGCCGCTCTGAAGTTCTTCCAGTGCCGCGCGGAGCAGGTCGGTGGACACCTGTGTGTCGGCGTCGACGAAGAGCAGGAAGCGGCCGCTTGCGGACTCCGCGCCGCGGTTACGCGCCCGCGAGATCTGGTTGATTCCCTCGAACACAACGCGCGCGCCATGTGCGGCGGCGACCTCGGCGGTGCGGTCGGTCGAGTTGTTGTTGACGACGATCAGTTCGCCGGTGAACCCGGCTAGGCCTGCCATGGCCGTCCGCAACGTCACCAGGGTGCGCGGCAGCAGCGCCTCCTCGTTGTATGCCGGCACGATGATCGAGTAGTCAATGAGCGGGGTGTCAGAAGGCATGCGTGTAATTTCGGCTGGTGCCCGGTGTGTGTGTCGCGCGTTCAGATTCGGCAAGGCTGGAGCCTTGCCCTACTTCTCCGGGGGGGGGGGATCGTTCGGCGCCTCACCCGGGGGCGGATCAGAACAGGGTCTGCTGCTTTCCTGTGGCGGTTGCGCTGCTCTTATGGAAGCGTTTCGCGGCCTTGTCGGTGGCGACGCGGCCCTGCGGGGTCCGCAGCAGGTATCCTTCCTGAATCAGGAACGGTTCGTACACTTCCTCGATGGTGTCTTCCTCTTCGCCGAGGGCGACGGCCAGGCTCTTGAGTCCGACGGCGCGGCCGTTGAACTTGAACAGCAGCGCTTCGAGGATGCGGTTGTCCATTTCGTCGAGGCCGAACTCGTCGATATCGAGCATGGTCAGGGCGGCAGAGGCGACTTCGGCGGCAATGCACTTCTGCCCTTTGACCTGAGCGTAGTCGCGCACCCAGCGCACCAGGTTGTTGGCAATGCGCGGCGTGCCGCGGCTGCGCTTGGCGATCTCGGCGATGCCGCCCGCGTCCGCCTCGAACTTCAGGATCGACACGGTGCGCTGCAGGATCTTCTCCAGGTCGGATGCCCGGTAGTAGTCCAGCCGGCACGACATGCCGAAGCGCGAGCGCAGCGGTGCCGAGATCCGGCCCTGCCGCGTGGTGGCGCCGATCAGGCAGAAGTGCGGGATGTTCAGGCGGATCGAGCGCGCCCCCGCGCCCTGGTCCAGCATGATGTCGATGACGAAGTCTTCCATGGCGCTGTAGAGGTACTCCTCGATGGCCATGGGCAGACGGTGAATCTCGTCGATGAACAGGATATCGCCGGTTTCCAGGCCGGTCAGCAGACCGGCCAAGTCACCGGGTTTCTCGATGACGGGGCCGCTGGTTGACTTGATGTTCGTCCCGCGCGCGTTGGCGATGATGTAGGCCAAGGTGGTCTTGCCCAGCCCCGGTGGGCCGCTCAACAGCAGATGCCCCAGCGGTTCGTTGCGCTCCTTGGACGCGGACACGACGATCTGCAGCCGTTCCTTGACGCGGTCCTGGCCGGGAAAGTCCTCAAAGCACTGCGGGCGCAGGGGGACCTCGATGGTCTCCTCGCGCCGGTTCAGTTCCGAAGAGATTAAGCGTTCTTTGGGCATGGTGGTGGGTAGGTTTCAGTAATCAGTGATCAGTAATCAGTAATCAGTGATCAGTGATCGGTGATCGGTGATCGGTGATCGGTGTTTAGTGTTCGGTGTCGGGGTGCGTGTGTGTCGCCTTTCCCTGAAAACCGAAACCTGAAAAATCTGCCAGGTCATATCGGCTGGCACGCTACGCATTCAGGGTGCTCAAGGCTTTGCGGATCAAGTTTTCTGCGGAGCACTCCTCGGGTTTGAGTTCGCGGCACAGTTTGCGGACGGTGTTGCGTGCCGGCTCGCCTTTGAATCCGAGTGTTTCCAGTGCCGAAATGGCGTCCTGTGCCTCGCGGCTGACCGTCGCTGACTCGCCTTCCGGCGCGGCGAATGCCGCGGTTGGATCGATGTCTTCCAGGCGTTCCTTCAGTTCCACGATCAGTCGTTCTGCGGAGCGCTTGCCGATGCCGCTGATGCGCGACAGGGCCTTGATGTCGCCGGCCGCGATCGCCTGGCAGAACTGCTTCACGGGCATGGCGCTGAGGATGTTCAGCGCCAGGCGTGGTCCGATGCCGGTCACGGTGGTGGCCAGGAGCCGGAACAGGCGCCGTTCCTCGACGGTGGCGAACCCGTAAAGCTGCAGCGCGTCCTCGCGCACCACCAGGTGCGTGAACAGGATCACGTCGGAGCCGGCGCGCGGCAGTTTGTCGTACGTGCTCAGCGGGATGGACACCGCAAAGCCGACGCCCTGAACGTCCACGACGACCTCGGTTGGGTCGCCGCCGAGCAGTTTTCCGGCAAGACGCGTAATCACGTTGTTCCAGCTCTCCTATCGGCGCCCGGGCGTGCGAGTCCGCCTCGGGGTCCCGGACCACTACGGTTTCGCGTCCTTCTGTGTCTGTGCATCGAGTTCCTTCTCGACGGTGGCAAGCTCAGCGTTCAACTTCTGGATGCTCGGTTTGGCCGACATGGCCTTGTCGATCGAGCGCATGAGCTTCTGGACCTGCTGGTGCAGGGCCATCAGGTCCGGGTCCTTGGCGATCAGCTCAGCTTGTTCTTTGATCAGTGCCAGACGCAATTCCTGGCGGCGTTTCTCTAGCTGTGTGACGTGCTGGCTGGCGTCGGAAGCCGCCAGTGCGGCGCCGCCGGCGATGGCCACGGCCACCACAACAACCCAAACCCACTTGGACCCAAGGGCTTTCATGATACCTCGCTGCGGGTGAGGGGTTCGGCGCGGCCCGGTCGAACCGGATGGGCTCGCCGAACCCCAGACAATCTCGAGAATATAGGGCGGGAAACGCCGAAGGCCAGTGGGGGGCGCAGCCATCAGCGGCGCTAGCCTGGTCTATTCACAAACACCGTTCGTCACCATGAAGATCATGAAGGACATGAAGAAAGGGACCGGTGGTGGAAATCGGGGTAACTATTTGCGGTGCATTACCTTCATGCTCTTCATGGACTTCATGGTAAGTAATCCAGGCTAGGTCGAGGCGGGGAGGACCTCATCGGGTGTGTGCGTGAAGGGGTTCAGCACGATCAACCCGTCGAGATCGGGGAATGGATGGCTCCTGCGTCTGTGGTTCTGACCTGGTCGGTTCACATGCGAGTGGCGGTGATCGCGTATCTCGTGGCTATTCAAGGGGATGCGACCTGTGCGAGCAGGCCCATGCCGGTGCCCTTGCCGATCGGCTTGGTGGTGAAGAACGGTTCGAACAGGTGCTGCTTCACCTCATCGCTCATGCCGTAGCCGGTGTCGGTCACCGCGAGCAAGAAGAAGTGGCCGGGCTGCAGTTCGTGCGGGTGCCGGTTGCAGAACTCGGCATCCAGGTTTACGATCTGCGTCTCGAACGTGAGTGTGCCGCCGTCCGGCATGGCGTCGCGGGCGTTGAGGCCGAGATTGAGCAGGGCATTGACGAGCTGTGACGGGTCGCCGGTCACCACGGTCGGCTGGGCGCGCAGGAGTTGCTCGACGCGGATGCGTTTGTCAATGCTGTGCTGCAGCATTTCGACAGCTTCGGCGATGACGTGGTGCATGTCGACCGGGATGGACTGGTATTGTCCCTTGCGCGCGAACGCGAGCAGTTTCCTGGTGAGGTCTGCGGAGCGCTGCGCGGCGGTGTAAATGTTGCTGGCGTAGCGTTTCAGGTTGGAATCGTCAAGGCGGTGGACGAGCAGTTCGGCGTAGCCGAGGACCGCCGTCAGCTGGTTGTTGAAGTCGTGCGCCACGCCGCCGGCGAGCTGGCCGATGGCGTCCATCTTCTGCATCTGGCGCAGGCGCTCCTCGCTCTCGCGCAGCGCCTTTCTGGCCAGCCTTTCTGCCAGGGCCTGGGCAATGTTGTCGGCGAGCCGTTCGACCAGGCTGATCAGGGCGGGAGTGAACATGCCCTTGCGGTGATCGTTCAACTGGATGAGCCCGAACACGGTCCCTCCGCTGCGCAGGGCAATGAGCGCCACGGACTCGTACCCCTCGCCGTTGCAGCGGTTGCGCGTCCGGGTCTGGCGGTCCGCGTCCGTGGTACTGGCCAGCAACTCAGTGGTGCAGTTGGACCAGAAACTGCCGTTGGCCGTGAAGAACGGCTTGCTGGGGTCGAACCGCCCGCAGAGGATGTTGCCGCACATGCACTCCAGCACCGGGTTGCCGACACTGTCGCGGACCACCTGGCCGTGGAGGTCGCGGGTGCAGAGCTGGTTCTCCAGTTGCGCGAATTCCTCGGAGAAGCCCTGCACCTCGAAGTACGGGTAATCGTCGCCATCGCGCAACCGGATCCCGACCGCCTCGTAGCCGGACCAGTCCTTCAGGAAAACAAGCACCGTCTTTATGAGTTCGTGGCTGTTGTTGTCCGTGTTGAGCAGGCGCAGCAGCTTCACGGTCGTCTCGCGTTCCAACTCCGCCTGCTTGCGGTCCGTGATGTCCTTGACCACGCCGTCGTACGACAGGAGTTTTCCATCGGCGTCCTTGCGCAGGATGGTGGTGTCGTTCACCCACCGCGTCTCTCCGTCTTTGCGGAGGATGCGATGTTCGATGGGTGGGATTTCCGTGCCTGCCAGAACCTGCTGCACACGCGTTCGGACCGGTTCGCGGTCCTCCGGCACGACCATGCGAAACCACAGGTAGGGATCGGCGGCAAACTCCTCCGCCGTGTACCCTGTCACCACCGCGCAGGCCGGGCTCTGCACCGTTTCCACCGCGCGGCCGTTTTCGACGCGTACGGTGTACTGATAGTCCGTGAGGCCTTCGGTGATGCGGCGGTAGCGGGCTTCGCTTTCGCGCAGGGCTGCCTCGGCGCGCTTGCGGTCGGAGATGTCTCGCGAGACGCTGAGCAGCGCGTGCCCGGCCCCCCAGGCGATAGGCTGTTCACGCACTTCGGCAGGGATTGCCTTGCCGGACGCCGACAGGTACGTGGTCTCGAAAACCTGCGGCTGCCCCGCCATGGCCTTGGCGACGTTGGCTGCGATCGCGTCGACGTTGGCCGACGCCACGAACTCCGCCAGGTTCCGGCCGACCAGGGCCTCGCGCGGTACCTCCAGCCTGCGGGCCATGCTTTCGTTCGCCTCGAGAATGACCCCGTCGGCGTCGTGGATCAGCACCGCGTCGGGCAGTTCCGCGAACAGGCTGCGATAGTGTTCTTCGCTGCCACGCTTGCCATGCGGGTCCTTCGGTGTCTTTTTGACCATGTCACACACACATGCGTTGCGGTTGAGTGGTCATCTGTGCCGAACGTCAGGACGTCCCATCCCGACACGCTAACCATAGCATCATTCAGGAAGACACACAACCCTGGCGGGGCCGCGTGCAGTAATGCGTCAGCGCCCCCCGGCCGGGCGCCCGGCGTCAACCGGTTTTGCGGTCACATTATTGCAGTGCGGTTCTGGTCGCGGTGAGCACGGTCTCGACGTCGTCGGCAGTGACGTGGTAGTTCAGCACGGCGCGGATGCGGTCCGGGCCGAAGGCGAACATGCGGACTCCGCTCTCGGCGAGGCGCGTGACGAGCTGTGCGGCGGTCAGGTTCGGGCGCGTGACGCGAAAGAAGAGGATATCGGTGCGGGCCGGCACGTCTTCGACCTGGAGCCCGGGCAGCGCGGCCAGGCCGGCGGCCAGGGAGCGGGCGTTGGCGTGGTCCTCGGCGAGGCGTTCGACATTCTGCTCGATGGCCACGATGCCGGCCGCGGCGATTACGCCGGCCTGGCGCATGCCGCCTCCGACCACCTTGCGGGCGCGTCGCGCTTCGGTGATGAACGCCTTGCTGCCGCACACCACGGCGCCGACCGGTGCGCCCAGCCCTTTGCTCAGGCAGACGCTGACGGAGTCGGCGTCGGCGACCAGCTCGCTGGGCCGGACGTCCAGTGCCACGCTGGCGTTGAAGAGGCGGGCGCCGTCGACGTGCAGGAGCAGGCCGTGTTCGCGCGCCAGCTTGCCGACGCGGTGCATGTAGTCGACGCTCAGGGGCGAGCCGCCACAGCGGTTGTGCGTGTTCTCCACCGCAATGAGGCGCGAGCGCGGGTAGTGCACGTTGTTCGGGTCGCGGACGGCATCGGCGATCTCGGCCAGGTCGAGCGTACCGTCGGGGCGGTTGCGGACGATGCGCGGGTGCATGCCGCCCAGCGCCGACATGCCGCCCTGTTCGTAATAGTAAAGGTGCGCCTGGTCGCCGACGATGACCTCGTCGCCGCGGCCGCACTGCGCCAGGAGGCTGACCAGGTTGCCCATAGTGCCGGTCGGAACGTACAGCCCGGCTTCCTTGCACAGGCGTCCGGCGCACAACTCCTCGAGTCGGCGCACGGTCGGGTCCTCGCCGAACACGTCGTCGCCGACCTCGGCCTCGGCCATGGCGCGGCGCATGGCCGGCGTGGGCTGCGTGACCGTATCACTGCGAAGGTCGATGATGTGCATGGTGACTCCTCCGGGGACCGGGGCTTCCAGCCCTCTGGGCGCGGCATGTGTCTAGAACCCCTACGTATACCGCCAGCGCCGGCAGTGTCAAGCGCAGCGGCCCGGCTCGACTGCGGGCACAGTGGCTCGGCGCGTCTCGCGCCGGAGCAGAGTACTCGGGGCCGTCTCGGCCCGAGTCCCTCGGCCGGGGACCGGCCCGAGTACCCCACTGCGGTCCCGGAGGTCCCGCGCCACTGCGGCGAGCGGCTTGGATTCGCGGCGGGAGTGACTATCGTTCAAGGCATGGATACTCAAGCAACACGTGCCAGGTTGTCACGTCCTTCGCCCTGCGTTTGCGCGGTGGGCGGGACGAGACAGGTGCCGTGGCGAAGTGCGGCCATGGGCTGCCGGCTTGGTTCATGTTGCGGGGCGACGGCAGGGCGAGACGAGGACAGACCTCGGGATTTGGTGTGTGACCGTGAGTAACGTCAGACTCAAGACTGCAGGGCATGCGGGCTGGGTGGCGCTGGTGCTGGTGCTCGTGCTCGGATTGTGGTGCGCGTCCGGCGTGGTCGCCGCGGAGGGCGCGGTCGCGCCGGCAGTGACTGCCGAGTCGTGGGTCGTGTTTGCGTCGGCGGACTGCGAGGAGTGCAAGTGGTTCAAGGCTGAACTCCTGCCGCGGTTGCGCGCGACCGCCGCGAAGCCGTTGCCGTCCATCCTGTTCGTCGATCTCGATGCCGAGGGGGGATACGATCTTCTGGTGCAGGTCGAGCGGGCACTGAACAGTCCCGGCGGCGACCAGTTCCCGGCTTTCCTCCGCGGCGCGAAGCTGTCCTACGGCAAGGACCAGATCGCGGCGTTGGAGCCGGAACTGGCCGGCGCCGGACCGACCGTGCCCATACCCGAGCCGGCGCTGACCTTGTTGCGGAGTTGTCCCTTGGTCATGCCGTTCGGCGGCGAGGGAGGTGAGAATCCCGAGGTGCCGGTGCAACCGCCGGCTCAACCCCTCAAGCAGACTCCGCCGGCGTCGGTCCCGAACGAGGGCTACCGGGGCGCGCAGATCCTGTACTTCACTACACCGGGCTGCAAAGCCTGCAGTCGCGCCGCGAAGCAGGCGGAGCTCCTGGTGCGGCGCTTTGCCGCGAAACGGGTGCACACGGTGGATACCCTGACGCCCGAGGGGCGCGTGCTGCAGATGGCTGTTGCGACGTATCTGGAACTTCCGGCGTCGAACCGGCTGAACGCGCCGATGTTCGTGTCCGGCAGCGCCGCGGTGTTTGGCAAGACGATAACGGACGCCAGCCTGGAGGCGCTGTTTGCCGCCGCGCCGGACGCGCCGTTCTGGTACGCCTGGGATGAGGCCGCCGAGTTCACGCGGGCGGTGTCCGCGCTAAAGGCGTTGACGCACGGGTTCACGGTCCCGGCCGTGCTGGTCGCCGGACTGGTCGACGGCGTCAATCCGTGCGCGTTCGCGGTGATTTTGTTCCTGGTGAGCTACCTGACACTGACCGGCGGCATGGGGCGGCGGCAGGCGCTGGGGTATGGACTGGCCTTCTGTGCCGGCGTGTTCATCTGCTACCTGCTCATCGGGCTGGGGTTTGTGAAGTTGCTGCATGTCCTGCAGCAGGGGCGTGCCGCGTTTCGGGTGGTGCTCGTCGTGACGGGTATCCTGTGCCTGGGGTTTGCTGCTGCCGCGGGCGTGGACGTGATCCGGGCGCGCCGCTACGGCCCGGGCGCCATGCAGTTCGGGATGCCGAAGGCGGTGAAGGCGCTGGTGCACAGCCTGATCCGTGAGAACGTTGGACGCGGGTTCCTGCTGGTCAGCGCCTTTGTGCTGGGCGTGGCGGTCAGCGGCCTGGAACTGGTGTGCACGGGGCAGATCTACCTGCCGGCGATTATCTTCATGAACAGTACAGCGCCGGGAGCGGGGACGCTCGGATTGCTGCTGCTCTACAACGTGATGTTCATCCTGCCGCTGCTGGCCGTGGTGTTTCTGGGCGTCTACGGGCTGGGTTCGAAGCGGCTGGGCGAGTGGGGGCGCCAGCACGCCGTACTGATGCGACTGCTGGTCGGCATTGTGGTGCTGGTCCTGGGCGTGGCCATGCTGGTGCTGGCGTTTGCGTAGGAAGGCGAGGGGGAAGAGGTCTCAGGTGTCAGGTTTCGGGCGTCAGGGGGAGGTTAGAAGGGGGAATTAAGAAAGAAGGTCTCGGCTGGCCCCGGCGAATTTGCGGTGGGGGCGGAGGTCCCAGGGGCTGAGTCCCGCGTTAAGGGTGTGTTGATTCAGTGCGGCAGCAGGCCTTCCAGAGGGGCGGGAGTGGCTCGCTCCCGCATGCCGGACCGAGCCGGTCCGGCCACTTTGGGCGTGGTTGCGCATCTGAGGTGGTTAGATCGACGCTCCCTTGACGCGGAAGCGGGCGAGGGTCTTCGGCGCGCGCGCCAGGTGTGGTGTGGCGATGGCATAGGACCGTCGTGCGAGGCAGCGCGTTACGCGCCCGGCTGAAGCACGGGCGCAGGCTTCCGGCTGAAGCCGGGACTCAGACGGGCAGCGGATTCGGGGACTGAGTTCTGTGGCGGCCTCCGCCCTGAACCCTGAACACTCAGAAAGGACACATTTTATGAAGGGACTGGACAAGGCATCGGCGGCGGCGATTGAGCGGCACCTGCGGAAGTTGACGGTGGACATCGGCATTCGGCTGGCCGGGGCGCCGACGGAAGCGCAGGCAGCGGAATACCTGGCCGCGGAGTTCGCACGCAGCGGTGCGGCGGTGAGCGTCGAGACGTTCCCGGTGCGGGAACGGGCGGTGACACGCGAGGAGTTGCAGGTGCAGGTTGGCGGGAAGTGGGTGACGTTCCCGTGTTCGCTGTTCAGCAGCACGCCGGGCACGGAGGGGCGTCGGCTCGAGGCGCCGTTGTGCTTTTTCGAGTCCGAGACGGAGTACCGGCGCAAGGACTTGTCGCACCTGCGCGGCAGGGCGGTGGTGCACCTCGGCTGCCACATCGAGTCGCGTGACAACTACCGGCGTCTGATGGCAGCCAAGCCGGCGTTCATGCTGTTCGTCGACATCCGGTACCCGGGTTCGACGCCGTTGGCCGATGGGATGTTCCCCGCCTACACGCAGGCGTTCGGCGCGGTGCCGACGGTGAACGTGGCGTTTCTCGACGCCTGGCGCTGGAAGGTCGAGGGTGCGACCGCGGCGCGGCTGGTTGTGGACGGCGGCATGCGGCCGGCAACGTCGCAGAACGTCATTGCCGAATTGCCCGGTTCCGACCCTTCGGGCGGCATCATTTTCTTCGGCGGGCACCACGACACGCAGGCGAATTCGGTCGGCGCAGACGACAACGCAGTCGGGTCGGTGACGCTGCTGGAAATCGCGCGGTTGCTCGCACCGCTGCCGCGCAAGCGCACGGTGCGTCTGATCAGCTTTGGCGCCGAAGAGCAGCTTTCGGTCGGCAGCGCTGAGTACGTGCGGCGTCACCGTGGCGAGATAGCGAAGCGCGGTCGGTTCATGTTCAACCTGGACAGCATGGGGTCGCACATGGGCGCGACCAAAGCGTTCTTCTGCGGGCCGAAGCAGATGGTCGACTACGTGGTGCCGTTCTTCGAAAAGGCCGGGCAGTATGTGCGGCCCGACACGGAGGTGGTGCCGTACGCCGACCATTTCCCGTTTGCGGCCGCGGGTGTTCCCGGGCTGTTCATGCACCGCTGCAACTGCCTGGCAGGCAGATTTTTCCACCACCGTCCGGACGACGACATGACGCGCGTGTCGTGCCCGCTGGTCGCCGAACTGGCCACGTGCGCGGCGGCCGTCGGTGCGGACCTCGCACGCGGCGGCACGCTGCCGTTCCCGAAGCGCATTCCCGCCCCGCAAGCGCGCCGGATCAAGACGTTCTGGGACGACCTCTACGGCGGCTGGGAGGGGAAGTAGGCGGAGCATGGTTGGCGCCGCGGTGGGGGCGACGGCATGGGCTATTGTGCGAGGCAACGCGTCACGCGCCCGGCTGAAGCCGGGACTCAGGCGGGTATCGGATTCCGAGGCGAGTACCGCCCTGCCGTAACGTGCCGGGACACTCCCCTCTACGCCCCGACTGACTGTTGCCGCAGACGACGTGGACTCGGCGCTTGAGCCCTGCACGGTACGAGGCGATGCTGCCGCCCACCCGCCGTACCCGCACCCTACTTCGCCTTGGTGACGCCTAGGACGGTCTGGGGATCGAGCGAGAAGTAGCCGGGGAGTTGCGGGCCGGGCTTGAGGTAGACGTCGTCCAGCGTCCCCTTGTCCGCTTTCCCCGGCACGAGCTTCCAGGTGCCGGCTTGGCCGGGGGCGACGTTGATCAACTGCGTATCGATCGTTTTGTCCACCGTGCTGAAGCTGGCGACCTGCTTGCCGTCCGGCGCGTAGAGTTTCGCCGCGGCGGTTTCGCCCGGGGCGTCGGAGGACAGCCACAGGTCGAAGCTGGCCACACCCTCCGGCACCTCGAAATAGAGGGGTGTCGTCTGGCCCAGGAAATGCAGGCCGCGGCTGTCGACGGTGCCGGCCAGGGCCCAGGCGGCGTTCTTCACCGCGATGGCAAAGCTAGCCGAACCTCCCGCGATGACGAACTGGTAATAGTCTGAGCCCGCGGTTGGCAGCGTGACTGGCATCTCGATGCTCGCAATGCCCTGGTCCACGCTGGTTCCCGCGTCGTCGTAGAGCTGCCACTTCAGCAGTTTGCCGCGGCTGGTGACGTCGCTGAAGTTGACGGTGGCTGCGTTGGCGCCGGTGGGCTTGATGACCAGGCGCTGGTCGCCGCGCAGCAGGAAAGGTGTCATCGCTTCGGCATTGGGCGCCGGCAGAGGTCGGACGGACGCCAGTTTCTCGCCCGCGCCGGCTTTGCCGCCGGGTGCGGTCGGGACGATGGCGAGCGAGCCGGTCCACGGCTTCAGGAAGGCGAAGAACTCCTTGTCGGGCAGGTAGAAGCTGGATGCTTGCGGGTTTTCTACGGCCTTGAACTGACGCAGATTCCAGTGCAGGATGGTCAGGTTCGCGCCCAGCATGCTCAGCCGTGCCTTGGCGTGCGGGTCGGCTGTCTTTGCCTCCGCGGCACGGTAGAGCTGTTCGAGTCTTGCGAAGTTCGCACCGTAGACCTTTCGCAACCGGTCCTCTGAGAGTACATAGGTCTCGTTGTGGTTGGCGTTGAAGTATGCGTCCGTCGCGGCGTCCAGGAGCGTGTAGAACTGCTTCATCTCCGGCGCGCCTTCGGCGTAGCACAGGCGGATGTACTCGTCGAACAGTGCGTCCACGTCCGCGTCGGGGTTCCAGGCCAGCCTGGCGAGGAGGTAGTTCATCGGTCCGGCATAGCCCCACGCCGGGTTGCCGTAGACGTAGACGCCTTTCATCTGTGCCTGCTTCAGGCGCGGGTAGAGCCACTTCAGGATCTTCAGCCCGGGCGGGTTGATGCCGCCCATTTCGTTGTGGACGCAGTTGGGCAGGTCGTAGTAGGCGATGTTCGTGGTCACCTTGCCCCACTGCGGCACCAGCTCGTCCCAGCGCTTCTGCATGTCGGGACGGTAGAGCGTGAACCCGTAGTCGAAACTGGGCGCCCACACGAGGAACATGTTGGGGGCCAGTTGGAACGGCTTGCTCGGCGGGTAGACGTAATCGGCATAGACGTAGCCGGCCAGGATCTTGTGCGGGTACTTCTGCGCCGCCAACTGCGCGACCTTGTTGTAGAAGGCGATGATGGCCGGTGTTACCGACAGGCCGCCGTTGGGGTCTTTCTCGTAGAGGGCCTTGCAGTTCGCGCACTCGCACCAGCCGCCGCCGTCCGAGGGCGACAGCGAGAAGCATGTCGCCTGGGGCCGTTCGTCGAAGTACTTGATGGCGCGGTCGGCAAACTCGCGGATGAGGCCGTCACTGGTCGGGCAGAGCTTGGAGTACTCGCTGGCTGGCGGGATGCGCGTGCCGCCATGCTCGGCGAACCAGTCCGGGTGCGTGCGGAAGTCATCCTGCGTCGGCCATTGCCAGTTGTGGCTGTGGTAGAGGGAAAGGCTCAAGCCGAGGCGTTGCCGGGCCCACCAGCGTTTCACCTCAGGCTGGTTTTCCTGGATATACGGGACGCGCCGGTTCAGGAAGAACGGCGCGTCGCTGACGTCGGCGCCAGGGACGGTGATCGTCGGGCGGGCGGGAACGTACTCGCCGTGCTCGCCCGGCATCAGCCAGCGTACGCCCAGGAACTGCTCGATGAACGCGTACACGCCGTTGGCCGTGCCGCTGCTGGTGCCGCCCTGCGGGGTCGTGACCTTGTCCGCGGTATCGGGACCGAGGATGAATACATTCCGTTCCCGCGCTGCGATGCGGAAACCCTCCAGGGGCATTGCGTCCGAGTTCAGGCCGGCCTGCGCGGCAACCGGTGTGTTCCCCAGCGCGAGCATGGGCTCACGCGGTTCGTTGACGAGCGGCAGCCTGGCGCCGCTGACCTTTTCGATGTAGGCCTGCAGGTCTTCGGCGGCGGCCCGCACCGACGCGGTCGCGGTCGCGTCGGTGTAAATGGCGTAGGCCGACTGGCCGTTTTCGACCAGAGTCGGCGGCGCGGCGACGACGGGTGCCGCAGTCACGGCTTGGGAACGGTGCACCGGCGGTTGCGCCTGCTCGCACCCGGCCAGGAGCAGAAGAGCGGAAATGGCAACGACGGGGGCGCTGACTGTGGGCTTCATGTGCCTCTCCTTATCCTCCCCGATTGGAGACGAAGATCAGAGACAAAGACTAGAGACGAAGATCAGAGACAAAGACTAGAGACGAAGATCAGAGACGAAGACTAGAGACGAAGATCAGAGACGAAGACTAGAGACAAAGGGCCACATTCCGGCCGCTCATCTTTGTCTCAGGTCTTTGTCTCTCGGCTCGGTCTTCGCCCGGGATCTCCACGTTGAAAGTGGCACTCGTCCGGGTGTGGCCGGAACATCACTCCAGCATTTGGCACTCGCCGTTTGCCCAGTCGGCGTCGTACAGGCGCGGGACGCGGGTGCCGGGGAAGGCGGGCGAGGCGCGGTCGATGCCTTCCACCGCGTCGATCTGCAGGCCGCCGAGGGCCTCGAAGAAGCCCCAGATGGCGATGCCGCGCGGGTAGAAACACAGGTTGTTGCCCTTGAATGTCTCGAAGAACATTTTGGGTTCCTGGGTGTTGGTGACGACCTGCCACTCCCAGTAGCGGTCGGCCAGGGCGCGGAGGTCGACGCCGCGGTAGAAGGCGGCCATGTCCCGGAGCATGTTCATCGAGATCCAGCCGGGGTTGCGCGCGAACCCTGCGAGGTTCTGCATCGACTCCGGCATGCTGGCGCGCTCGAAATGGAAATCGGTGTGCACGCAGCCGTACTCGCGCAGGCAGCGTTGCGTGGCGACCTGGAGATCTTCGCGGAGTTTTTCCTCGTCGAGACCGACGTCGTGGCCAACCATGTCAAACGGCACCAGGCCGTTGACGGTGTAGATGTGCGGTGCGTCCCAGCCGGGCACTTCCGGCAGATCGAGTTTCTGGCCCGACCACGGGTCGACAACGCCCTGCGCGCTCTTGTCCAGGAGCGTCACGAAGTGATCGTCGGCCCAGCCTTTCTTGTGGACCAGGCTACGGATCTTCTCGGCGGCGGCGTTGCATTCGAACACCATGGTTGTGCGGTTCAGTTCGGCGAGCATCTCGGCGCCGGCCTCGAAAGCGGCCAGGCATTTGACCGCCAGGTAGGTCTGGCAGCGTCCGAACTGGATGGCGGGCGACGCGTCGTCAATGGTGTTGGCCACGCCGACGCTGGGGACCCCGCAACCGGTCGTGTCGCAGGCGGAGAGGAATCGCAGGTACTTCTCGAGCACCGCCGCGTGCCGGCGCAGCATGGAGTCGTCGCCCGTTCGCCGCCAGTAGGCGTAGGACAGGATGAGGTAATTGGCGGTCTCTTCGACTTCCATCTCGTGGTGGTACTCCTGCCCGCCGGCACTGGCGTGGGCGCCGGTGTCGTGCGACAGGAACAGCGTGCCATGGCCGCGCTCGCCCGCCGTTTTGGCGCCGTCCTTGGAGAATTCCGGCCAGAAGTCGAGTTCGATCTTGAGCAACTCGGGCCAGACCGCGAGATAGAACGGCGCCTGAGTGTACTCCACGTCCACGGTGGAATGATAGTAGCAGGAGCCTTCCCAGACACTGAACCAGTCTTCGCCCTTGGCGCGCAGGCACCACCACGTGTCCAGGAGCCAGGAGTGCAGGGTGTAAGCCAGGAGGTTGTTGACGCTTTTCGAGCAGTTGTTCCGGCCGACGATACCGTCGACGTTCTGAGCGTTGTCGAAGAGGGCTGTCGGGTTGCTCCGGGCCCAGTCGCACACCGCATCGAGCCCCGCAAACGTTTGGGTGTACTTGAACGGGCACATCACGCCCTGCACGCTCAGAGTTGGAGCGCTGAACGTGCACCAGGCCAGGTCCAGCGTCGTGGTGGGTTCTGTCCCGAACGCTACGGTCTGCACGAATTCTGCGCCGCGCAGCATGCCCCGAAGCGCCAGCACGCGGTCCTGCTGTGGCACGTCCTGGGTTACCGGGTTGGCCTTGCCGGCGTCAGGAGTGGTGGCGCTGCGGACGCTGTTGAAGCGCAGGGCCAGGGCGTCGTGGCCTTCAGGCTGCACCGCGATGCCGGGGCCGCTGAACTGCACGAACAGTTCGACGTCCTGCGGGTCCGATTCTTTCTTCTCCCAGCGGAAGGCGCCGCCGATCTTTTCCGCCTCGACGCGCAGGCCGAGGACCGGCGTGGTGGAGAACGCCGCATCGCGCGGGCGGAACGGGGTCAGCGCGGTGAGCTTGACCTTGACGCCGCTGGCGGCATCGATCCCCATCAGTGCCATGGAGCAGGGGGTAAGGCGTTGGTCGTGGAAGCGGAAGGTCTGTCCGTCCGGGGTCAACGGCAGCACCAGTTCGCGTCCGGCAATCCGTGCCCCGACCTTCAGATGCAGTTCGGGCAACTTGTCAAAACGGTCGAACCGCACCACCCCGCATTTCCGCGCCAGCGGGTTAATCAGCAGTCCGTGCCTGGAACCCAACACGCCGACGGCATCACACATCAACTGCATGGGCTACACCTCCTGAAAACAAAAAGATACGGATGCAGCGTTCCCCGGCCCCATCTGACACAAGCCGCGTCAGAAACTATAGCCTCCCCGGTGATGGTTGCCACCGTGGTCCGGGATGCCGACGCCCTGGCTGTCCTTGACCTGTGCGGGGAAACCCGGCATCGCGGAAGTCCGGCCGCGGTGGCTCGGCGCGTCCCGCGCCGAAGCGAGGTGCACTGGCCGGTCTCCGGCCGAGGGTCTCGGTCCGGGACGGACCCGAGGCACCCCACTGCGGTCCCGGAGGTCCCGCGCCACTGCCTGCTCCTGCGGACGACCGGGAACGGGCGCATCGTGGCGCCTTTTGCACAGCCTTCTCCCTTTGTCGATCTAACAGCACAGGTCGGTTTTTTTTCCTGTTTCGGATAGGCAAACGCGGGAATTGCGTCTAATATAGCTTTATAGGAGAGGTGGCTTGAACGGAAAACCGCCCGGTTGGTTTCCTGGGGCTTCGACCGGGCGGGGCCGGGTTGGGTCGCCGCGTCATGAATCGACAAATTAACTTTTACCGGGCAGTTCGACTGCTGTGCTGCGGTGGGATTGCCCTGATCCTGGGTGCCGTTGATTGTGCGTCTGCCGCGGAACCGGCTGAACTGGCTGAGCTGGTGGCGGCGGCGTTGTCGGGGAATCCGCGTGTTCAGGCGGCCCGACACCGGGTGGACCAGATGCTGGCGAAGCACGAGGCCACCTTCGGTTTCCTGGATCCTTCCATGTTCGCCGCGACCGGGTATGCCCAGAGAAGCCGCGGCACTCCCGGTGCGTCGGGCTTTACGGCACTGACGGACAACGCCTTGGACAATCAGGCCGGTGTCCAGACGCCGCTTCGGCCCGGCGCCTACCTCGCCGTGGGCGGCGCGGAACGTCTGCTCACCGAACCGGGGGACGGCAGCAATCAGCAGTACCAGAGCCTGGCATCGGCGCGCCTCCGGATCCCCCTGCTGCGCGATCGTGGGTTTCGCCTGTGGGATTCCGAGCAGGCCATGGCGGTTGCAGAGTACAACCAGGAAGTCAGTCAGTTCACCGCCGCGATCCAACAACTGCGCTGGGAGATCGAACTGGCCTACATTGCGGTTCTGGAAGCGGCGGAGATCCGCAGTTCCGCCCACGACGCCACGGTGCGGTTGAGTGCTTTGCTGAATGAAACCAAGGAGTTGGTTCGCCTCAAAGTCGTGCCGGAGTACCAGCTTCATCCCACCGTCATGGAGAAGTCGCTTCGCGAGGAGGAGGAGATCAGCGCCAAGGACGGGTACGAGCAGGCCTTAATCCGTCTGCGTCAGGTGGTCGGCGGCGGCGGTGCTGTGGCGGTGAGCAGCGGCGTGGGTGCGTTGGTCGAGTGGGCTGCCGGTGTGACGCTGTCGGAGTCCGACGATGTCGCCGTCGCCATGGCCACCCGGGGCGACAGTCAGGCGATTCTCAATCAGGTCGAGTTTTCGCATGCCGAACTCGGCCGAGCGGAGGAGAATCTGCGCAGTGACCTTGACCTCAATCTGGGTACGAGTTGGCAGGGCGAGTCACCCAACAACCCCTTTGGGGGAGGGCGCGCCCTGTCTGGGCATCATATGGGGGGTGACATGACCCTCGTGTGGAGCAAGACGCTGGGGCTCAGGCGTGAACGGGCTGAGGTGCACCGTTTGGAGAGTCGCATCGCCGAACTGATGGCCTCGTTGGCGCAGATGAGGGACTTGGCCGTGGCTGAGATCGCGGCCGCCCGCCTGGCGTATCAGTCGGCCCAGGATCGGCTTCGGGCGGTCGAGGGCGCCACCGAGGCGGCCCGGAAAGAGATGGAGGCCGAGGAGGAGCGGTTTCGCCTGGGCGAAGGCCGCAGCCGTCAGGTTCTGGACGCGCAGCAGGACCTGAATGGTGTCAGCCAGCGGCGTACGCACATTGCCGCCGCCCTATTGCGGGCGCATTCGTCGTACCGTCGCGCTACAGGATACGTCGGTCAGGAGTTGGCGCTGCAGCCGTCCCTCCCACCGACGAAACCGTGAGGATTCAACCATGGCCAAGTTGCTCAATTTCCTGGGTAAAAAAGACAAAGATGACGCCGACAGCGACGAGCAGCAGAAGGACACCGAGGCAGTCCAGAAGGCGCTCCTGCACGAAACCCAGCAGGAGAACCTGCAGCAGGACATCTCCATCCTGGACGACACAGACGGTGAGACGGAGCAGCGTCTCCGCAAAACCGCCGAGAAGGAGGTGCAGAGCGCGGCGGAGGACTCGCTGAAGCGGCTCCTCGTCGTGCAACTGGGGCGGTGCCCCAGTTGCGGGGAGCACCTCCACCAGCAGTTGGGTGCGTCCATCTGCGACGCGTGTGGCTGGCACACGTTTGACGGGCCATCGCGCGGCCCGGTGCGCGTTCATCTGCGCAGCGGACGGCCTCCCATTGAGGGCGAACGGTGCTATGTTGTCAAGGACGGCTACGTCTTGGTGTTGAAGCAGGATCTGGTGGTGGCCAAGGTCCCGCGTGACGCGTACGATTACGTTGAGTACATCTGGGCGGAAAGCGAAGTCCAGCAACGGCAGAAGCAGCTCAACGAGCGGTTGCAGATTGCCTGTGGCTGGTGCAACAAGCCCACCAATCCGGAGCAGGATGGGTTCCATCTGGTCCACGTGGCCTTGGGGTCATCTCAGGAGCGGTACTGCTTCTGTTCGGACGAGTGTTACGAGGCGTTTAGGAAGATGTATCCGGCGCGCGTGCACCGGGACTGTTACGAGCGGGACTGCGAGGAGTGTAACCTGTGCCTGAAACGGTACGGTAATGTCGCCGAGGGGTTACGCATGCTCGCGAAGGATTACATTGCGGTGAAGAAGAAGGAAAAGCAGGAGTAGCCAGGGAATGGTTCGATGATTCACCGTTCAAGGGTTCACGGTTGGTCGAATCTACGCTCACAACCGATACCCTGAACCCCGAACCCTGAGCCTTGAAATTTGAAATATGGGCGACTATCGCACAACCACAGGTGAGGCGCCGCCGGCGACCGGCAAGGAACGGCGGCGGACGGTGTCCATTGTTCTGCTGATTTTGGTTCTCCTCTTTGGCGGCATCGCGCTGTCCGGCACGCTCATCCAGGTTCCACGCTACGTGCGTGCTGCCGGGTATGTTACGACCGAGGACTACGCTGAGGTGCGGCCGTCACAGGAGGGCACGGTGGCCGAGATCCTGACCGCGTCCGGGACGCGGGTCGAGAAGGGCGATATCCTGGTCAAGCTCGACGCCTCCGTGGAGATTGCCACGGCGGACGAAGCGAAGAGTCGCGTGCACCAGACCGAGGCCGACATCGCCCGTCGCCAGGCCGAGATTGCCGAGAAGAAGCGAACGCTTCAGGAACAGATAGCCATGGCCAAGCTGCGGCTCCAGAATGCCACCACCAAGCTGTTGCGGACGCAGGAGTTGCTGGCAAAGGGGCTGGTGGCTGCCAGTGCGCTGGAGGACGACCGGCTCAAGGAGGAAATCACTCGCGCTGAGCTGACCTCATTGCTCAGTCGTGACGAGACGATCTACGAGAAGGAACTCGCGGTGCTGGCCCAGGAACTCCAGGCCCGCAACGAGGCGGTGGTGCGGGCCGAGACCCGTGTCCGGGCCCGGGAGATCCGCGCTCCGATCACCGGCCAGGTGTTGCGGTATGAGTTCGTTATCGGTCAACTGGTCCGGACAGACCATGTGCTGTACGAGATCTTCGGCGGCGACAAGAAGGTGCTAAAGCTGCGCGTCGGAGAACGCTACGCCACGCGCATAGCGACCGGGCAGCGATACGAGGCCAAGTTGGCTTCGTACAGGGGGGTCATCAAGGACGTCGAGTTCTACGGTGAGGTCCAGTACTTGCGCAACGTGATCCAGACCGAAGGGCAGCAGACGTATCGGGTGGCCTACTGCAGCTTTGACGACCAGGGACTCACGGTCCCGCCGGGAACCACGGCCGAAGCCAAGATATTCTACGGCAGATCGTGCCTGTTCCTGTATCTGATTGGCGTGGACTGAAGCCGCGGGCATGCGGTGGGGGCGAGCCGATCGGGCTGTCCCAGCTTTCATTTTCGGTGTTGAGTGTTGGACGTTCGATGTTGGGTGTTCGGTATTCTGACGGCTGTGGGGCTCGCCTCGAGAGACGCTCCGGAACAGGCGCAATCGTCGAGCAGGGGTGCACGGTTCGGGTGTCCGACCGGGCGTCGCGTGCACGGCGCGGCAGGACGGTCGTGCGGCGTCCGGGCTTAACGGCATTCGATCCGGTATGCGAAGACGTTCATCTAAGCCAACCGGCATTGCGGAATTTGTCCGGCCTTACGCGGGGGGGCTGGCGCTGCTGCTGTTTCTGACCGTTGTGCTGTCGGTCATCTCGATGTGCCCGCCGCTGATCACGCGCGCCATCATTGACCGGGTTCTGACTCGCGGCGACCACGCCCTGTTCGTGCCCTTGGCCTGCTGCATGTTCGCCATCCCCTTGATCGGTGCGCTCTGTGGCTACATTCATACCATCGGCATCGCCTACATTGGGCAGCGCTTCGTCTTTGACGTCCGGATCACTCTGTTCGAACACCTGGTCGGGTTGTCGCTGCGGTATTTCGGCAAGAACAGCGTCGGCAAACTCAGCAACCGCTTGATGGGTGACACCGGTGTGGTGCAACGGGCACTGACCGCGCAGAGCATTTCCGTCGTATCCGACCTGATCTGCGCCGCATTTGCGATCACCGCCACCTTTGCCATCAACTGGCGCCTGGCCATACTGCTGACCTGCATTCTGGTCACGTTTGTGGTCAACTACCGTTTCACGATTCGCCGCATCCGCAAGGCGACCCGCGGTTACTGGGGCGCCATGGACCGGCTCTCGGGCAACATTCAGAACCGGCTGCACGGTACCCTGGCGGTGAAGACGTTCGGGACGGAAGGCCGCGAGCACTCATCGTTCCGCGAGGAATCCCAGGCCAGTCTCGGTTTGGCCCAGGAGTCCATGGTCGCCTCCAACACGTTTTCGATGAACACGGCACTGTTGGAGAGCATGGGTCGGACCGTGATGTACTTCTCCGCCTGCGCCCTGGTGCTGCGCGGCGAGCTGTCCTACGGCGATGTCATCGCGTTCCTCAGCTACGCCATGCAACTGCTGTGGCCGGCCATCCGCTTTTCGCAACTCGCCAAGGAGTTCCAGGAGGTCGGCATCGCCACCGGCCGCGTGTTCGAGATTTTCAAGGAGGACCCGGAGATCCAGGACCGGCCCGGCTGCATTCCGGTCTCCCGCCTCCGCGGCCAGGTGGACTTTGACCAGGTCCGTTTTCACTACGAAGAAGGGAAACCTGTCCTGCGCGGCTTTGACCTCCACATCCGGGCGGGCGAGACGGTGGCTCTGATCGGTCCGACCGGCTGCGGCAAGACCACGGTCCTGTCGCTGCTCATGCGCTTCTTTGACGTCCGCGAAGGCCGGGTCCTGCTCGATGGCATCGATATTCGCGATATCCGGATGCGGTCGCTGCGGCACCAGTTCGGCATCGTGCTGCAGGAACCGCTTCTCTTCTCCGTCAGCATTGCCGAGAACATCCGCTATTCCCGTTCCAGCGCCACCCAGCAGGAAGTCGAGGACGCCGCCAAGGTGGCCGAGATTCATGACTTCATTGCCTCGCTGCCGGACGGCTATCGCACCATCATCGGTTCCGAGGGTCTGGAGATTTCGGTCGGCCAGAAGCAGCGCATCACCATTGCCCGGGCGGTCGTGGCCAATCCTGCCATCCTGATCATGGACGAAGCCACCAGTGCTCTGGACAGTGACTCGGAGCAGGCGATTCAGCGCGCCATGGCCCGTGTTCTGGTGAACCGTACGTCGTTTATCGTCGCCCACCGGCTGAGCACGATCCGCAACGCCGACCGGATCGTTCTCATCAAGGAAGGACAGATTTTCGAGATGGGCACGCACCTGGAACTGATGGAACGACCGGACGGCCAGTACCGCGGACTCTACCTCAAGCACATGGGGTCGGGCGTACTGGAGGAGTGAGCGCGGAGCGCGGAGCACGGAGCGCGGAGCACGGAGCACGGAGCACGGAGCTAGGGAGCTAGGGAGCAGGGAGTTCGGAAATTTGGTGGATATGGCCGGGCGTTGAGTTGAGGTGAGCGGGGGCCGCGGGGCGGCCCCGGGCATGAGCCCCGTAATGCGTCAGTCGCGGGTGGACGGTTGGGCGGTAGGTAGATGGCCAACGTGGCGGGAGCGGTTCGCTCCCGCGGGTGTCGGAGCGAGCCGCTCCGACCACTTTAGGCGTCAGCCCAGGTCAAACTTCGACCTTATCTCCACCCGCAACTGACGCATTACTGAGCCCCGGCCGCGTGTGGTTGACAGGGCATCGGTGACGGCAGGTATGAAGGCACACCATCGCAAAATACCGTTTCGCCCCCCGGCCAAGCGTTACGACGTGAAGGTCAGCCGGGCCGGTTTGTTGCTCCGGTTCCTGCGCTGCTACGTGAAGCCGCACCGCTGGTCGATCCTGTTCTGCATTCTGCTGAGCGCGCCGCAGGTTTGCTCGGTCTACCTGATGTCCTACTACGGCCGGATCGTCGTGGATCGCATCCTTGTGATCACCCCGTCGGCGCCGGCGCGGCCGCCCCAGGTCGGGGCGGAAAATTACCGTGTCTGGACCGATGAGAGCAAACGCGTGGGTGGGGCCAGCCTGCCGGGAGAGAGTCAGGGGCGTCGCATCGACATGGGGGTTGCCGCCTCGGCCCGCCCGCCCGGGGCGGGAATCATGCTGCTCACGGTCTTCATCCTCTACGCCACCACCCTGATCGGGCTGAATTTCCTGGGGCGCGCGGTGCAGCAGCGCCGGATCCGTGTCGGGCGCCAGATAGCCGGGCATCTTCGCGAGGACATGCACGAGAAGATCCTCAGCCTGTCGATGTCGTTCCACAGAGCTCACAGCCCTGGCCGGCTCCTGTCCCGGATCCTCTCCGATGTCGAGGTGCTGCAGCAGCAGTTGGTGGATACCATCATGATGGTCAGCAACACGGTGATCATGATCTGTACCGGCACGGTCATCCTGCTGACCATTGACTGGAAGATTTTCCTGTTTGTGGTCGCCACCGCGCCGGTGTACGCCGTCATGTATCGCTACGCTTCGGAGGTCATCCGGGAGATCAGTTTGGAACTCCGCCACACCAATACCTGCCTGTGGGGCTTCGTGTCGCAGAAGTTCGACGCCCTCAAGGCCGTGCAGGCCTACGGCCGTGAACGGCTCGAACGGCTCAACTTTCACCGGTTGACCTCCTGCTTCCTCCGTGACGCACTGCTGCAGCAGCGCGCTTCGGCCGGCCTGGGCCGATCGGCTGGGATTGTCGGTTCCGCGGCCACGACGACGATTTTCCTTTTCGGCGCCACCCGTGTCATGGCGGGGCGGATGACGTTGGGTGAGATGCTTTTCAGCTACTCCACCGCCGCCAGCCTGTTCGGGCCCGTGCTCGAGTTGGCCCAACTCAACCTGATTTTTGCCAACCTCGGCGTCACCATGCAGCGTGTCGCCGACATTCTCGACACCCCGTTGGAGATCACCGATGCCCCTGATGCCGTCGAGTTCCCCAGCCCCGTGAAGCGTGGCTTCAGTCTGCAGCATGTCGCCTTCTCCTACGACCCGGAGAATGAGGAGGTGGAATCGGTCCTTACCGACGTGAACCTGCACATACCCGCCGGGACGTGGCTGTGCGTCATGGGACCCAGCGGTTCGGGGAAGACCACCTTGCTGTACCTGCTCTCCCGTCTCTACGAGCCGACCCATGGCAGCATTCTGGTCGATGGTATACCAATGAAGAAGATCAAGACGGATTCGCTCCGCATGCGCATGGGGTTCGTGCCTCAGGAGGCGAAGATTTTCAGCGGTACGGTGCGCGACAACATCTGCTATGCCTACCCCGACGCGCGCCCCAAGCAGATCATGGCTGCAGCCAAGGCGGCCGAACTCCACGATTTCATTATGGACATGCCGGTGCAGTACGAGACGATCATTGGCGAGAAGGGCACGACGCTGTCCGGCGGCCAGCGCCAGCGCCTGTCCCTGGCCCGGGCCCTGCTGACCAGCCCCGAAGTGCTGATCCTCGACGACTGCACGTCGGCCCTGGACGCTGACACGGAAGGCAAGATCCAGACGACCCTGGCCACCATCCTGGAGGGCAAGACGGCTGTCATTGTCTCGCAGCGCGTTTCCATGGCTAGGCGCTGCCACAAGATCTGCGTGGTCGACAACGGAGTCATCACCGAGTACGGTACGCACGATGAACTGATCGCCCGCGGCGGCTTCTACTCTGTCCTGCATGCCCAGCAGACCGAACTGCCGCCGGTCATTTCGTGACCGGGGCGTCTGCGGAGGGGCGAGGGAACCGCCTGAGCCCTGAACCCCGAACACTGTCCCCCGCATCTTGCACACGCCGCGACAGATGGTATATTTACGCCTGTTCGACGCACCTGTTTCCCAAGGTTCCGGCGTAGCTCAGTGGTAGAGTAGGCGGCTGTTAACCGCTTGGTCCCTGGTTCAAATCCAGGCGCCGGAGCCATTTTTTTCAAGCCTCGCGAGAGCGGGGCTTTTTTTTTTCGACCTGTGCGGGTAAATCCGCTCTCACGGCGAAGTGGTGTGCCCGGTTGGGGTGTGACCGGACGCGCGCCGGTTCGGCGCGTCCCGCGCCGAAGCGGGGTGCACCGGGCCGGCTCTGTCCGGCGAAGTTGCCTGGGCGAAGACGGAACCCCGGCCGCGGGCCTCGGGCCGGGACGGCCCCGAGCACCCTGCCGCGGTCCCAGAGGTCCCGCGCCACTGCCCGCCGCCGCGGACCACCACGAACGGGCACATCGTCGCACCCATTGCCCACCCAAAGAGCCTGCGATTCGGTTCGGTGCGGTCGCCTACGGCGCGGTGCCGTCGGCGGCTTCCAGCCGCATGCCTTCGATCCAGAGTGTGCCGGGTTCGGTGAAGAAGAATTCGAACCGCGCGTTGGTGCTGTCGCGTGTGGCGGTGAAGTCCGTGCTGAACGTCTGCCATTCCTCGCCGACCCGGAACTGCCGCTCCAGCCCGCAACCCTGCCATGGCTTGATGTTGTAGACGGCCACGCCGATTGTACCGGTCAGGCCTTGCTGCCGGGCGCGAAAGGCCACCCGGTATCGTCGATCTTTCAGGATCCGATCCTGGCCGTCACGGGACAGAATGATCCAGCCATTGACGAAACGCGTGCAGTTGATCTTCTGACAGTGGAATTCGGCGAATCCGGCCTCAATTGCTGCCTCCGCGGCGTTGGCTTGGCCGGTCGACGTTCCGGTGCTTTCCGGGTTGAGCCGCCAGCCGTCCGCCAGCCCGTCGTTGTCCGCGTCCGCGATGGTTGGGACTAAGGTGCGGGAGGACTCGACCCGCGCGCCGCGGTCGGTGGTCAGGCGGAAGGACACTTGGTCCTGGGGCTGCGGCGTCCGGGTGCCGCGCAGTTGCAGGTGCGGTGTCAACTCGGCGCGTGGCGCCAGCGCCGAGACCTGCATCGAACTGGGGATGGCTTCGAACCCATCCGGAACCTGGAACGTCAACTCACCGCTGACCGGGCGCTCGTCGCGATTTCGCAGCACCAGGTCGATGTCAACCGGCTTGCCGTCCGGTTTCGGGATGGCAAATGGCTGCACCTGCATGGCTACGGGCGAGAGCGCCCGTACCCAGGCGGTGAACGTCGCGGTTTGCCGGTCCGGCAGCGTCACGGTGATAGGCAGGCGCTGCATGCCGCTGGCTTCGGGGGCGACGGTGAAGGCGAGTCGCGTCTCCCCCACCGCTTGCCACCTCAGGCGTTGCGCGGTCTGCGCCTGAGCCGCGGCAATGCCTGGCGGCGGATCGGGACGAAGAGTCAGTTCCGCGGGGTCCGCAAACCCGTTTTGGATCCGGCACTGCACGGTGAAGGAACGCCCGGCCATGACTTCGGTGGGGTATTGGATCTCGATCGGCTGTACGCGACAGCACCACCTCGGAGAGTATGGGGCCTTCAAGGTAGACGACGCGGCCGGACAGCGAGAGGTAGCGGCCCTGCTCCCTCAGGGTCCAAGAGCCCGAGTTGCCGAACATGTCGAAGAGTGTCAGTTGCCGTTCCGTCGGGGCGCGCAATTCGACGAACTCGCCCGGGCGTTCGCTCCATAGGGCCAGCACATCGACGTCCCCGCGATGGAACAGCATGCCATGCACCGGCGCCTCCACCTCGCAGCGGCGGACCGGCGCGGCGCCGGTCAGGCGCGATGTCAACGCGGCATAGCTGAGCATGGCCGGTCGCGGAAAACCCTTTCCGTCGCAGAGACCGAACATCCCCAGCGAGAAATCATGCCAGCAGAGGTTGGCCACACATCCGGCGCCGTGCGTCAGCAGGTAGGTCCGGGCCAGGTATTGGCCGTGTTCCTCCTCGGACACGGTCGGCCAGTCGTTTCCGGTCAGTGCCCAACCGATCTCGGTCGCCCAGATCTCGGCGTCCGGGCGTGGGCGTGAACTCAGCCACGCGCGGCAGTCCTGGAACATGACTTGGATGTCCGCCGGCTTGCCGGCCAGGGCGTTGCCGCAGTGGGCTTCGGGGTTGTTCCCGGGCCGGTAAGGGTGGACCACGACCCCGTCGTAGTCCTTGTCCAGCCCCGCCTTCAGGCAGCGGTCGACGAACGCCAGGCTGTCGGCGGAAACGAGTACCTTGTTCGTTGGGTCAATGTCCTTCAGGATGCGGTAGGTGCGGCGGTGCAGATCGACGTACTTCTCGACGCTCCAGCCGTCCAGGCCCGGATCAGCCTTGTAGGAAATCTCGTTCCAGCTCTCCCATGCCTGAATTTTACCCCGATAGCGCGTCGCGACTTGGCGTACGTATTCCTCCCAGTCGGCCATATCCTTGGGGCACCCGGGGGTGGTCGCGGACTTCTCCGGCACGTGGTCCGGTGACGACCACGCGGGCTGGCCGATGCCGCCCAGCACCCCGATGGTCTTGAGCCCGGATTCTTTGGCGGCCGCCATGCGCTCGTCGTGCCAGTTCCAGCGCCACTCACCTTTTTTTGGCTCGATCCATTGCCAGCAGAACCAGTGCCGGCTCCACTCGATCCCGGCCGCCGCCATGGGTTCGAAACTGGAAACGAATTCGTGGTGATTCACGCCGAAGATCGTGCCCTCTTGGACGCGTTTGGGCGATGGCTCCATGATCCCGAAGCGGATTTCGCGCTGCGCGACGGTCCGGTCACCGGTGTCGACGCGGAACTTGGCGCGATAGAACCCATTCCGTGCCTTGGCGAGAGGCACCACGTACGATCCGGTGGCGGCCTCGCCGACGACGGCCAGGTGCACGGTACACTCACCCTTGCTTGGCGGCGTACCCGTGTCGCCCGACACATCGTAAGTCACGCGGCAGTCACCCGCCAGGGCGGTCGCCACGCTCAGCGTCAGGTCCTCACCGCGGTAGAGGAGGTGAAAAGGGTGGAGTTCGGCGCGGACGTGCCACTTTCCGGGTTCGGGCGCGTAGCTCCACTCGGGCTTGGCCGGTGCGGTGTCGTCGATCCACCGCACGTCGCACCAGTCGGCCAAGTCTCCGTTCGAGTAGGCCTGCGCGTCCGTGATCAGCTTAACCTGGCGTGAACCGTTCAGTGGCACGGTGAAGCGTACTGGGGCGTCGTCACGGCTCAGTGCCGGGCTTTGCCAGAGCCGCTTGCCGTCCGCCCATATGGAGAAGTACGTGTCGCCGCCGGCCACGACCGTCTCGTCGTCGATCCCGGCCAGGCCGGTGACACCCGTGACTCCGGCGGGCACGTCGAACTCGAGGATGGAGAAGCCGCGGCACCCAAACCCGTGCTGCCAGGTGCGCAGGGCTATCATCAAAGGCCGGCTGTTGGCGTTCCGGTCCCGTTGGACTTCCGGGCTGGCGCGGCCGTACGCCGGGTCGTAGACGCTGTAGATCAACCCCGAGAGCCACGGCGTGTCCGACACCCAACGCACCGCGCCGGCAGTGTCCGGTGCGGCCGTGGCAGGGGTTGCGAATGCGGCCGCGGCGAACAGAACGCACAGGACCCGTCGAGGCATCATGCAGTTTCTCCCGCACATGAAGAGACAAAGACCCAGAGACAAAGACCCAGAGACCGGTCTCCCGTCTTCGGCTCTCCGTCCCGTCCGTTCTTCTTTTCCCATGCCAAACTTGGCACTACCCGTTCCTCTCGTGAGTCCCTCGCAGGGGGTGACCGATCGTTCTGCCGCAAAGCGCAAGGTAGCACCGGGCGCGCGAGGCGTCAACCTTCTGGTTCCGACGTGCGGTGAAGCGTCAGCGCCCCCCGGGCGGTGTACCACCCGGTCATACCAAGGTGAAACTGGCAACGACGGTTCCAGAGCCCGCGAGGACGCGGGCGCTCCAAAGTCAGACCCCGTGCCAGCCCCTGGAGCGCCCGCGTCCTCGCGGGCTCTGGGCTCCTTCAGTTTCACGGTACCCTACGACGGCAAACTCGCGTTTCCTGGCAGACTTTGTGACGATCGCAACGACGCTTTTCGAGTGTCGGGGGGCGGACTTCAGCAATCAGCAATCAACGATCCGCAATCGGCGTCGGTCTTGGTTCCGGCTACGCCGGGGTAGGAGTCGCGGGTGGAAACGGATCCGCCAGGCGGTTTGCAGAGCCGTTCCCCTCCACGAGGTCACGCCCTGTCTGTTTGGTCGGGACACTCCGATCACACCGGCGCTCCAGGTGGATCCCGCGTTCCACCTCGCCGCGCTGCGGGAACTGCCAAGGCCGGTCGGGGTGTTCGCCTGCAATGACCGGATTGGCTTCGGGGTGCTGGAAGCCTGCCGGCAATTGGGGTTGGCATGTCCCGAGCAGGTGGCCGTGGTCGGCGTGGACAACGACGACGTGTTGTGCGCCTTGGCCGCGATCCCGATGACGAGATCCAGCGGGTCCGAGTGGCCCGAGCGCAAGAGTTGTTGGCACAGACCGACTTGAGCGTCACCGCGGTGGCGCGCCAGTCGGGCTTTGGCGGATTGCAGCGTTTCGGGACACTTTTCCGACGCCACACGGGGATGTCGGCCCGGGCCTACCGGAACCAGGCTGCCGGCGATGTGGTGGTTCGGGAATTTCCAGCCTGAGCTGGTTCTTCGGTCCTCGGTTCCCGATTGGCGAGCGCTACTGCCGGCGTCCGGTGAATCTGCTCAGGTTCTCGAAGGCTTTGCGGGTGTCGGCTACGGCGTCCGGTTCGCGGCCGCCGGGGCAATCGGAGATTTCGACCATCAGCGTGCCTTGGTAGTTCACCTCGCGGAGTGCCCCGATCGTGGCCGGCCAGTCGATGGTCCCGCAGCCGGGCGGGAGGTGATCGTCGTTCTTTCCGAAGTTGTCCTGCAGGTGCGTGGTCAGCAGGCGTTTGCCCATCAACCGGATGGCTTCGGCCGGTTGCATGCCGCGGATCTGGGCGTGGCCGGTATCGATGTTGAAACCGATGCCGGGGAGATTCAGCCGGGCGAGCAGGTCTGCCACGGCCTCCAGTTCCGCGCGAGGGCCGCAGTTCTCGATGGCCATGCTGATCTTGACTGCGGCCAGGGCAGGGGCCAGACCCCGGAGCGCGCTCTCGATGGCCTGGTTCCAGGCGGTCCGCTGCGCGACCGCCGTGACGTCCTTAGGGTATGACGGCGGATGCACGACCATGACGCTGGCGCCCAGGGCGGACGCACCTTCGAGGTTTTGGGCCAGTTGCGCCGAGCGTTCGGCCACGGTTGCCGGGTTATCCGGGAGTGCAACCCACGAGTGCGCCGACCATGGGGTCAGGCCGAGTCGCCCGCATTCGGCGCGCAATGCCTCGCACTGCTTCAGATCGAGCCATTCGTAGTGGGAAAACTCGCAACCGTCAAAGCCCGCGTCGCGGATGATCTTCAGCGCCAGTTTCTGCGCCTCCAGCGTGAACTGCGCCTTGCTGTCCGTGAGTCGGCCATGGGGATAGAGTGTGTTGCAGCCGAGCTTGTTCTTCATGATGCTTGCCCTCCGGGAGAATGGCGGCGGTGGAGTGTGGACCGCCGCTCGTTTGGCTCACACGATACGCCGTGGGGTGTTTCGCGTCAAGGCGAAACAAGCGGAGGGGGCGCGCCAGTGCTACTAACTCACATTTTGCATTTCGGAATTCGGGCAGGGGCAGGGGGTCTCCGTCCGTGCCTTCGGCAACGGGTTTCCCCGCTGGTGTTGTCCGCGGTCAGAAGCGGACCGCGTAACCGGTGTAGAGCGTCAGCCCCGGGTCTTTGTAGCCGGGGACGGTCTCGTAACGCTCGTCGAGCAGGTTGCGGACTCCGCCGTAGAATTCGTGTTCGAGACCGGCGGCCCTGAAGGTTCGGCCCAGATTGATGTCGACCAGTGTGAAGTCGCCGACGTCGACATACTGTTGCGGGGTGGTGAGGAAGTCGTCCTGGTACCGGGTTGTGTGCTGCACGGCTGCGGCGGCTTTCCACGGGCCGGTCTGATAGCGGAGCCCGCCGGCGAGCAGGTAGCGTGGGATGCGGTCATCCGGGTCGCGGGTATCCTGATTGATGCTCTTCACGTAGGTGCAGGAACCGAAGTAAGTGAGACCCTCTGTGAGCTCGCCCCGCAACTGGGCTTCGTAGCCGTACCGCTGAAAGTCGGCCGCCTTCCAAGCGGTCACCCAGTCGGTGCCGACCTGCGCCTGGCCGTCGTAGACCAGTCCGTTTTCGATTTCCTTCCAGAACCCGGTCAGGGTGAGCACGAGCGCTTTGTGGACACGGCACTCGTAACCCAGTTCGTAGCGGTTCTCGGTGCAGTCGTCCAACTGGGCGCCGGTCTTGGTCGCATAGGCGCCCGAGACGGCTTCCTTCGAGTAGGCATAGCGTGCGGTGAGCGTTTGCCTCTGCGTCAGTTCGTATTTGGCGCCGAGGCTGTAGCTGATGGCCGGGTCCTGCCAGTAGCTGCCCTGGGAGGCTGTGGCGCCGTCGCGCTCCGAGAAACCCTCGGAGACGTAGGTCCGGTCCCAGCGCACGCCGCCGTCCAGGGTCAGCTTGTCAGGCAGCACGACCAGTTCGTCCTGGACATAGCCGCCCCAGTCGGTCTGGTCCTGGGGAATACTCTTGAGGAAGTAGGTTTTGTTCGGCCGTTGAAACCAGCCGCCGTAGTCGAGTTTCCCGCTCGGGTTGACCCACGTACCCACCTGACCGCCGAACCGCAGGGTGTTGATATCCCAGAGGCGTATGGTCTGGCGGACATCCGCGCCGCGTTTGGATTCATTCACGTCGAATTCCTTGCCGATTTGGTGGTAGTGGTAGGTGGTCTCCATGTCGCGGTAATAGGCGTTGATCATGGTGCTGATATCGGGGTCCCACACGTGGTTGATGGAGAGCATGGTCGTGGTGCTCTCCCACGGGTCATACTCCTCGACCCAGCCGTAAGCGCTGCTGTACGGCTCGGCAAGCTGCATTTCGCGCCAGCCTTCCTCGCGGTGGATCGTCAGTGTCAGCGTCGAGTTGCCCTCGTAGCGCCACACCGTGCGAGCCAGCACGTCGTTGAACTCGTAGCCCATGTTCTGGCCGCCAGGCCCGTCGAAGTAGCTCCGGTTGACGCTGAGCACATAACCGAGCTGCCCCTTGCTGCCCAGCGGTCCGGAAAGATGCAGGTGTTCGACGTTCTCGCGAAAACTGCCAATCTCGGCGCGAAACTCGCCCTCAGTCTTGTCGCCGGGTTCGCGAAGCCGTACATCGAGCACGCCCCCGAATCCGACCGTGCCGTTGCCCGACTGCGCCGCGAATTGGGGCGGCCCGTAGTTCAGGCTGGTCGAGTCGCGGATAATCACCACTTCCTGGACCATCGACGGCGGCAGCGACTGGAGAAAACGATAGTCGCGCCACGTCCCGACATACATGCCGTCCATGAGGGCGAGCACGGTTCCCTCGCCGCGCAGGCTGAGCAGCACGCTGTTCTTCCGGCCCTGTCGCTTGACCTGCACGCCCGGCTCGAACTCCAACGCTTCCATCACGGTTGACGGACGCAGGGTCTCGAGTTCATCGCGGGTGATCATGGACAGGGACAGGCGCTGGCTCGGCGACGGCAGCCACGGCTCCTGCACCGGGTCGCGCCCCGGGCTCTCAATGACCACGAAATCCGCCAGCCGCTGCGCTTCCGCCTCCGCGGTCGCCGGCGAGCCGGTTGGCGACGTGGCAGCACCCGGTTCGTCGTCGGCGGTCGCGCGGACGCCCACCAGGAGCAATCCGACAACCACCGTGCCTGCAAGGCGTCGCACCAGCGAATTCTTTCTCACCCGATTTTCTCCCTACCGTTCATCGCCTTGGATCAACGCCACAGATAACCAGGCCTCACCGTCCTGAGCACGCGGCACGCGCAACCTGAACGCCCACACTTTTCCACAGACGGGGGACGGGTGGGGGCACCCGTCCTTACTGCGGGCGGCGCCAGTACGACAGGTGCCTTCACCTGTCGTCGATGCGCTTACTGCGGGCGTTCAGTCTTGCCCGAAAAGATGCGGTCTGGATCACGGCACGCTGGCGCACAAGGTAACCTCACCTCGCGCTGGGAAGGGCGCACAGGTTGTGAAGAAAGTGTGAAATCAGGCAGCGTCAGGTCCGGACGTGGGCAGGTGGAGCGTGAAGCGGCTGCCCTTGCCCGGGGCGCTGTCGAGGTCCACGCGGCCGTGGTGCAACTCGGCCACTCGTCGCACCAGCGCCAGGCCCAGGCCGGTTCCTTCGGCGGCGGCGGCACCCGTCCGCGGACCGCGCACGAACCGCTCGAAGATGCGGACCTGCAGGTCCGCGGGAATGCCTGGGCCCGTGTCGGCAACCGTCAGCGCCACGGCGCCGTCGGCGACCGTTGCGGCGATCGTCACGTTGCCACCCTCCGGGGTGTAGCGGATGGCATTGTCCACCAGGTTGCCGAGTGCCTGGTGCAGCAGGGATTCGACGCCCCTGACCCGTGCCGCCGGTTCGGATGGAGTGCACAGCGTCAGCCGAATGCCCCTCGCCGCCGCGCTGGCGGCGTAGAGGTCCACGCACTCGGCAATGAGTTCACCCATGTGCAGGTCCTCCCAAGGGCCTTGCGGCACCCCAGCCTCGAGCTGCGACAACTGCAGGGTCTCGGTGACCAGCCGTTCCAGCCGCGCGGTGTGTCGGATGATCATCTCGAGGAATTCGCCATGTCGCGGATCGGTGACGGTGTTGATGCCCCGGAGGGTCTCGGCGGTTGAAGCGATGATGGCCAATGGCGTTCGCAGTTCGTGCGACGCATTGGCGACCAGTTCCCGTCCCATGGTTTCGGCACGCCGTGCCTCGGTCATGTCGCGCAACACCAGGACAACACCGTTCGTCTGGCCAGGCCCCGCGATACCAGCTACTGGACTGGCGTGCGCCTGGACGACCCGTTCCCCGGCGGTCACGTTGCCGAGTTCCACCTGGCCGGCGCGCGCGCTGCCGTTCACCTGCCCGGCCAACTGTTTCAGGGAGGCCGGTACCGCGGCGCTTCCGAACACGGTCCCTTCGTGCAGCGCCGGTTCGGTCAGTCCGAGCAACCGGTGGGCTGCGGCGTTGGCGAGAATCACGTGGCCTTCCGGGGACAGTGCCACCACACCGTCGCCGAGGTCCTGCACGATGGCGAGAGCCTGATTCCTCTCGTTGCGGAGTTGGGAAAGGGTGGTTCGCAGGTTCTGCTGCATGGCACCGAACGACTGCGCCAGACGTCCGATCTCGTCATCGGGGGGAACCGTTGGGATGGAGCACTCAAAATCTCCGGCGGAGATCCGTTCCGCGGATGCCGTCATACTTTCGAGTGGTCGCGCAATGCGCCGGGCGATCAGCACACCGATGGCCACGGCGGTCACCGCAGCCGTCAGGCCGCTCAGGAAAAGCAGCCAGTACATGCGCGCCAACTGGTCCCGGACGGGCGCCAGCGGCAGCGCAAGCCGCACCGTGGCCGGGCCCTGCTGCCCCAGACTGACCGGTACGCGGACCGCGACGGTGTCCTGCAATGGGATGTCCTGCTCCCGCAACGGCTCCTGTGCCGTCCGAATCTGGGCGACGCATTCGGGCCGTGCGAGCGCCGCGCAACGCTCGCTCAGTGAATCGCCAAGGATTCGTCCATCGGGCGCCACGACCGACACCCGCCCGTCAAACTCCTTGTTGAGGTCTGAACAGATGTGATCCAGTGCCGGTCGGTCACGCTGTTCGGCCGCCGTCGCCAGTGACGGCGCGACCTGCGTCACTTCTTCCTGGAAACGGCCGGCGGCGCGGGAGACATAGTTGGTGCGGAGCAGCAGATGCAGGGACGGCGCCAGCAACCCGATACAGACCGCCACCACGGCCACGAAGGCCAGAAGGAGTCGTGTGGAGAGTTTATGCAGACGCATCCGCGGTTCCCTTGGGTGTCGAGGAGCGAGGGTCGAGGGAGGGGAATTCCCCGAACACCGAACACCCCCATCACCCCAGCAACTCAACAACCTTTTCCCAACTCCCCGTCTTCCGCCAGCCTGTACCCGACTCCCCAAACGGTCATGAGCACCTTACCGGTCGGGCCCAGTTTGCGCCGTAATGTGCGGACGTGTGCGTCGATGGTTCGCTCCTGCACCGAGCCTCCCGCGCCGAGACTCTCGCAGAACTGCTGGCGCGTGAAAACTCGTCCCGGGTGACGCAGGAATTGAGCCAGTAGGTCGAACTCGGTCCGCGTCAGTTCAATCGGGGTCCCATCCACGGTAGCGCGCCGTGCCTGCAGATCCAGGGAAAGCGCACCCACGCTCAGCATGGCCGCGGCCGGAACGGGTGTGCGAGGTCGGCGCAGGATCGCGGCGACGCGGGCCAGCAATTCCTGAATGCGGACCGGCTTGGCCACGTAATCTTCAGCGCCCAGGTTGAGAGCTTCGACGACCGTCCCTTCATCGCCTATGGCGCTGACGACAACCACCGGGACCGGCGCGGTACGGCTGTCGGCCTTGAGTTGCCGCAGTACATCGAGCCCCGAACCGTCCGGCAAGCGCACATCAAGGAGAATCAGGGCCGGCGGCGCCGTGCGGGCCTGGGCCAGTGCGTCGCGGCAGTTCGTGGTCACGAAGGTCGAGTACCCCTGTTGCGACAGGTTGTACTCGAGGACCCGCGCCATGTCGGGTTCGTCCTCGACGATCAGGGTGTGGGCAGCGTCAGCCATTGGGGCATAGAACCTTCGCCTTACGTTGGCGCTTACCGTAGCGCCAGGCGGAGCACAAGGCCAGCCGGCAAATCCACAGGGGCAGAAGACATCGTCGTGTGCTCGCAGCCGCGGACAGCGCGCGGAGCGGCAGCGGCGCGGGACCTCCGGGACCGCAGTAGAGTACCTTCGGGCCGTCCCGGCCCGAGGCCCTCGGCTGGGGATCCGTCTTCGCGCGAGCAACTTCGCCGGACAGAGCCGGCCGGCGCACTCTGCTTCGGCGCGGGACGCGCCGAGACACGGGGCGAACTTCCGCGAGGTCGGATTTGCCCGCGCAGTCCGAAAAGGAAACGTCCGCGGATAGGTCCCGCGGACGTTTCTCAAAACAGGCCCGCAGAGGGCGTCGGGCTTAGGCGGCGTACAGGTTATTCTTGTACGCCGCCTTACTGCGCGGCCGCCTTGGCGCGCGCGGCTGAGGCCTGCGGCGGGTTCTTGAGGTCGGTCACAAACTCCCGCAGAGCTTCGTCGTGCTGGATTTCGGCTTGTTTCAGGGCCTCGGGCCGTTGTGCAGCGGGGATCTCCGTGTTCTGGACCTTGATGTCGTCAATGATGTGCTTTTGCTCGGCCATTTCTTCGATGAGCTTGCCGAGTTTCTCGAAGTAGGCAGCCTGAACGCCAACGCGGTCCGCCTGTTCCTTGCTCTTGGTCTGCGCGTCGAGGCTTCTCTCCTTGAGCGCGAAGTACACGTCTGCGTAGCGCCTGTAGAACTGCCAGGGCATCTGGCCTTTGCCCTGGCGGTTCAAGAACTCTTTGCCCACATCCAGCGCGGACTTAGGCGTGAGCAGCATGACCTCTTTCTGGGATAGAGTCTCGTTGCCCTGTGGTGCGCCCTTTACTTCCGCTGATTTGCCTGTCGCTCTTGCTTCCGCGGGCTTGTCCGCCGCCCAAGCCGTCGCCACGATTGTCAATGCCGCCGCAGCGAGGCAACTCAGGCCACGGCCATAGCGTCCGAACGCTCGCGTCATGTTATGCTCCTCCCTCTCCCCGTTTTATGGATGTTACTCGCGTGCCGCTCCGCGCCGCCACGGTCCTTGCGGCCGTGGGGCGACGATTGGGAAAAAGGGAGGGGCGAGGGCGCCCCTCCCTCTTTCCCAATCGTCGCCCCACCGAGACGAGCTCGGTGGCGACGCGGAAATGCTGTATCGGTTGGCATTCCTGAACCCTGACACCTGAAACCAAGCTCTCGCAGGACGCTATTCGTTCAGGTACTCCAACTGCTCGACGCGCAACTGGTTTGTGAATCCGTCGCGGTACACCACGGCCAGGACTTTCTGCTCGGCCAGGATTTTGTCGATGTAGCGGTCGATGGTCCCGTCCGCATTGTGCTTGATGTCCAGCCCGTGCACGCCGCCGGCTCTGCTGGGGTCGGCTTCATAGTAGCGCTTGGCCTGCGTGGGCGTGCCTGCGTCGGCGTACGGGATGCCGACCACGTCCTTGATCGCCTGTGCCGTCACCAGAACGGTGAAGTAGTTCTGGCGCACCGTGACCAGGCCGGTCATCTTGCCGATGGCGGTTTCCTCGGTCAAGTCGTTGGCCGGGTTGTTGCCGCCAATGCCGGCGGTAGCGAACACCTGCCCGATGTTAGTGAACACTGTGCCTGCTTGGCGTTTGGCAAGGACCGCCGCGGCGGCATCGGCACCGCTGACCGTGGTCGCTCCGTCGAACAGGGCCATCAGCACGGGAAGCTGGAGGGTGTTGATGTTGACCTTGCCGCGCGTCTGCGTGGCGGCGCCGAGTCGGAACAGGTCGATGATGGCCGAGTCCGCCGTGGCTTCGAGGGCGGCATTGGGCGACCAGAGCCGAATCGACTGCATCGACTGGTAGGAGTGGAGTCGGCCGAGTTCGCCGAGTGTCGTCATGGGGGCGTTTTTCACCGCCGTGTCGCCGAATTGTGCCGATTCGTAGCCGCCGGCCGGCAGTGCGCCGATGCCGGACCCGTCGGCGGTCGCCAGGGTGGTCTTGTTTGGCGTTGTGGTCCAGAACATGTCGAAGACCGTGTCGTTCTCGGCCGCATCGTTCATCAGCGGGTCATTGCAGCTGACACTGGCGTAGAAGGACGCGTCGGCGTCCGACGTGCCGTTCTGGGTCCAGTTGCACAGGAACCGCCCCTGCTCGCCGCCTGCGGCGAGCGGCGCGCAGTCCACCACTTGGTCGCTGGCGTTGCGCAACTGTGCGGCTGTGATCTGGGCCAGGGTGAGGGTGTACGAAGTCAGCGGCGGAATACTCGTGGCGTCGAACGCATCGGCGATCGTCACCGTTGGGCCGGCCGTGTAGGCGGTCGAGTAGACCAGAGTGCCGTTGTCCGCGTTGGTGGCGCCCGCCAGGACCAGGTTTACGGTGGCATCGGCGACACCGGTTGCACCGGTCGCCGTCGTCACATTGACTCTGTACATCACCGACAACGTGCCGGGCGGCACGCTGGCCTGCGCATCGGGCTCGAAGGGGTAGTACAACTCGCCCTTGAAGCTGGGCGTGAACTCCAACGCCGTGGGGGTCGGTACCGGCGGTGGAATGCCCGGGTCCGGATCGATGAACACCGGGTCGGCCCAGATGCTGATCCACCAGTGCCCCATGGCCTGGGCCCAGTTCCTGGCCGCGGGGTTCAGGTTGCGCAGGTTGACCGTCATGTTCGGCCCCGAAATCGTGTAATGGACGTTGGGGGCCAGTTGCACAGGCTGTCCGTTGATTGTCAGGGTGCGGCCCTGTGCTTTGACCTTCAAGTATACCGAGGCTGCGGGGCCGACGTAGGTCAGCCCCGGACTGTCGGCCATCAGAGTGTCGCGGGTGATATTGCCGCTGGCTTTTGTCAGCGTGAACTCATCCGCACTGTTCTGTGGGTTGATGTTCAGGTCGCCGCCCGAGCACACGTTGTGATCGCCCGCAGTCATAATAACTGTGGTCGAGACCTTCATGGCGACCTCGGTGATACCCCAGTTCTTCTCGACGCCCACCACGTTGCGGACTCCGCTGGCATCCGTGTTGCCGTTGAGGATTGCACCGCCGGCGTCGATGTAGGCCGGGGTCGGGAGCGAATCGGCGTCGATGTAGTCCAGGATGTTGGTGGCAATCTGCGCCGCGATCAGGCGTCGAGCCTGCAGCAATGAGATGCCCATGGCCGTGCGCCAGGTCTGCACCCACGGCACATTGTCGACATTCTTCAGCCAGGCGCTGTCGTCGTCGCCAGAGGCCAGATCGGTGCCCACGAACAGGTAGTACAACTGCTCCAGCGTGAGCGTGGCGTTCAGATCCACCCGCTCCTCGTCCTCTCCCGCATCCCACTTGCCGTTGTTGTTCTTGTCGCGCCAGAAACTCTCGGTGTCGTAGCTGAACGGGAACAGGTTCTGGGCCATGACGCTGAACTGTTCCTGGCTCGGGTTCAGTGCCCGCGCCATGTGCGACATGGAGAACCAGCGGCCGTTGGCCGGCATCAGCCCGTCTGGGGTCGGTCGGTAGGCGTTGGCGTTGGTGATGCCGGCGGAAGTCAGGCACACCTCGCTGACGGACGTGCCGGTGCGCGATGGTACGACCGTTTCGTCCACTCCCGCAGTGGTCAAGGCCCCCGGATCGAGCTTGCCCGATTCGTCAATGATTGTGTAGCAGTACCGGCCGATGATCACATCCTTGCCTTCAGCCGCGTCCTGCTGACGGGACTTGACCGCGACCCAGCCGGCGGTCGGATCCAGCGTCGTCGCGGGTGTGAAGTTCAGCCCGTTCATTTTGACATTCATCCCGTCGGCGATCCCGGCGGTGGCGTTGTACGCCCCGTTGATGCTCGCCAGGTAGCTTCGCCCCACCCAGTCGCCCGACTCAGGACGGAAAAAATCGCTGGCTGGAAATACGTTCGACTGAAACTCCGTCTGCAGAAAGGCCATCACCCGGTCCAGTGCGGACTCCGCCAAGAGCCGCGTGCGGATGGCGTCCGCATTGACGGCGGCTGCCTTGCGCTCGGTGCGCGTCGTGATGACCAGGCTCATGGCCAGCATCATCAGCACCGCCAGAAACCCCAACGTGATGATCAGCGTCATCCCGCGTTCCGACCGTCGCGTGTGATCCCGCCCCGACCTTCCCGTGCATCCCGTCCAGTTCGCTTTCACTTGTCCGTCCTCCTTTTTCTGGTCAATATTCTCCAGTATTGGTTAACAGTCCTTCACCGTACAGGCTTACGTGCCTTGAGGCTGTCGAGGCACGAGCCACTTATTAACTCAAAACGGTAGCACAAATTGTGCCAGGTTTCTGGGGTTGTCTACTGGTTGCCCAGGTAAATCGTCTTGCGGAAGGTGCGGGAGACCTTGTTTTCCAACTCCGGACGTTGCGCCAGGGGCAGGCGTTTCCACAGCTCGTACGACTTGCTGTCGATGAGCTTGAGCGTGACGCTGACCATGCTCGGCAGCATGGTTTCGTTTCCGGCGTTGTTGGGCGTGTATGGGGTGAGGGAAGAGTCGTAGCAGACGAAGGACTCGGAAAGTACGCCGCCGACGACCCTCAGGTAGCCGTCCTGGTCGTGGGCGTCATCCCGTTCGCCGTAGATATTCCAGTTCGCATTGGTATCGTCCACGAACGCGCGCTCGAACTGGTTGTCGCTCATTCGGTATCCCACTTCGATGAGGGAGGCCTTGGCGGCGTCGCTGGGGTCCCCGGAGGTGACGAACCACAATTTGTCGTCACTGTCCTGGTGGAACCGGATGTGCTGGCCAGGAATGTCGTTGGCCTTGGCCACGGTTGCCTGGAGGTCGCGGGTGACGATGTCCAGTGCGACCCGGGCGTTTTCGTACAGTTCGGTGGTGTTCATGGACACGGACCAGGCGTCCTGGACATTGGCGAAGAAGCGGAAGAGGATGAGCATGACGACCGCCAGCACCGCCATGGCGACCAGCATCTCCAGGAGGGTGAAGGCGTACCGTCGCGGCGCACGGCGTTTCGTGGCATGCGAAAGAGACTGGGTCGCTACGCTCATAGAATCTGCCTCGTCAGCCATACTCAGTCGTTCTGGCGGCTATCCCTACTGCGGCTTGTATACTTCGATGTGATACAATGATTTCTGGCGGCTGGCGTAGGGGATGTTTGACGGCCAACTGACCTCGATGTTGATCCCCAGCGCCGCATCGTCAGACGCGGTGATTTCCTGCCAGACGCCGCCGATGTACGCCGAATATGTCACCGACTCACGCCAGACTCGGTAGATGGCGCTGAAGTCTGCGTGGGTCGCGCCTGCCGCCCGTTGCTCGACTTTGTAGAATTCTTTGGATGCCCCTGCGTACAGGAACGTCGTCGTGGCATCGGAGAACCAGTTCGACCAAGTCGTCGGGTCGGTGGCCGAGGGCTTGGTGGTCGGCAGCGTCTTCCCGTAGGTGTCCCAGTTGGGAAAGTCGTTTCCGGCACCCGGATCCTTGAGGCGCGTGGCCAGGAAATGGAGGAATTGGTCGGCGCTGTCGGCGGCGTAGCTCTCGGCGATCGAATCGCGGCTGGCGTTGAGTCCGACGGGGAAGAGTCCCAGGGTGCTGACCAGGCCGAAGGCAATCAGCCCCAGGCCGAGCACGACCTCAATCATATTGAACGGGTGCCGGCGCGTTCGTCGCCCTGTCCAGGGGCCCATGCTCTGTTGTCCACAACGCATTCGATCATTCTCCCCAGAACGCTCCCCGAATCACACCGTTTCTCATTCCTGCGAAAGGTCGACTGTGTCGCTGAGGAAGATACCCGGACCTAGCTGTCATAATCAGTCGGCTGAGTCGCGCCGTCGGGCCGGCGGTTCTCAATTTTGCGAGACCTTGGGCCGAGGCGATTTTTCCCGGTGCAGGCCTTGAACTAGGGTAGGCGGTCTCCTATACTTCTTGACGCCTGTCAGGGACTCTTCCGTGACTTCTCGGTTTAGAATATAGACCGGGAAGCGTGGATACCAAAGGCTTGTGGTAGCGGGAGCGTTTTTTTTTCGGTTTTCGCAGAGCCGGCAAGAGGTGAGCGGAACGGGCTGCGCCGGGTACTGAACCGTGATGGTGTGAGGGAGACTCGACATGGCAGACAAGGCAGCCAAGAAGGCGGACCGCAGTACAGGTCGCGTCGAGTTTGAGTACTTGGCGATGGACGCCGCCGGCCGTGAGTTGAAGGGCACGCTGGAGGCTGGCGACGAGATGGAAGTGGTCGCCAAGCTGAAGCAGCAGGACTTGTTTCCCATTAAGATCTGGCAGGCCAAGCAGGCGAAGAAGGCCGGCAAGGAGAAAGAGAAGGACAAGCCGAAGGCGCCCAAAAGGTCGGGTTCGGCCGGCGAGGGTACGATGCAGAAACTCGGGCGCATCCTCGGACTCGGGGCGGTGCTCAAGACCAAGATCCTCTGCATCTTCACCCGTCAGTTGTCGACCATGCTGGATGCCGGTTTGCCGCTTCTGCTCTCCTTGCGGACCCTGCAGGAACAGTGCGGGCGCTCACTCCGGTACAAGCCTCTGAAGATCATTCTGACGGACATCGTCGGGCGGGTGGAAGGGGGCATGTCGCTGTCGGAGGCGCTGTCCGCACACCCGAGGTCATTCAACCGTCTGTACGTGGGGTTGGTGCGCGCCGGCGAGGCTTCCGGCGCGATGGAGACGGTTTTGTCCCGGCTCGCGGAGTACATCGAGAAGTCCGAGCGGATGAAGAAGAAGGTCAAGGCCGGCATGACCTACCCGGTGGTGGTCTTGACCATTGCGTTGTCGATCACCTTGGGGTTGATGATTTTCATCGTGCCCAAGTTCGCGACGATGTTCGACGAGCTGCTGGAGGGCGTGCCGCTGCCTGGCCTGACGATGTTCGTGATGGGCATCAGCAATATCCTGGTCAACAACGTGAAGGAACTCATGGGGAGCATTTTCCTGTTGGTGGTCTTTGCCAACATCACGTTCAAGACGAAAGCCGGCAAGTACATGTTCGACTGGTTCTCCGTGACCATGCCGCCGCTGAACATGCTTGTTGTCAAGACATGTGTCGGCCGGTTCTGCCAAACGCTGGGCACGCTGCTGCAGGCGGGCGTGCCGATTTTGGATGCGCTTCAGATCACCAATGAGACGGCCACCAACGAACTGATGCGCAAGGCCATCGAGCGGGTCTACAACTCGGTCAGTGTCGGCGAGAAGGTGGCGGCGCCGCTGGAGAAGGTGCGGATCTTCCCCGGCATGGTTGTCCGCATGATTGACATCGGCGAGCAGACCGGCGCGTTGCCGGACATGCTGATGCGGATCGGCAAGAACTACGACGAGGAAGTCGAACAGGCCTTGGAATCCTTGATCTCACTTATCGAGCCGCTGATGATCGTGTTTCTGGCCGTTGTCATCGGCGGTATCGTGCTGGCGCTGTTCCTGCCGTTGATCAAGATTATTGAGACCCTCGGCGGTGGTTGAGCGCGGCATGACCACCATCACCGGCTTCATCCTGGCAGCGGGCGAGGGTCGCAGGCTGCGGCCCTTGACCCTGAGCCGTCCCAAGGCCCTTGTGCCTCTTCTGGGAGTCCCCCTCCTGGATTTGGCTGTCGACCAGGTGCGGAGCCTGCCACTCAACGCGCTGGTGGTGAACGCGTGGCACCGCGCCGACGAGGTCGCCGCCGCCGTGCAGCGACGGATGTGCGACGTTTCTGTTCCTGTCTACGTTTCGCGGGAGAAACGGCTTCTGGACACGGGCGGCGGGTTGCGTGAAGGGGTGCGTCTGGCGCCGGCCTCGGACCACATCTTGGTCCACAATGTAGACGTGATTCTGGACGCTGATCTGCGGGAGCTTCTCCAGTCACACTTGGCCACGGGGGCGGCGGCCACGGTCGTCCTCGTGCCGACCCGGGGGCCCCTGACCGTGGACATGGCGCCGGACGGTTGCATCCGCGAGTTCCGGCGGCGACCGGGGCAGGGCGGATACACGTTCGCGGGAGTTCACCTTCTGCAGCGGCGCGTGCTCGAGCTTCTGCCGGAACGCGAAGTGTGCTCCATTATCGAGGCCTACGAAGCGGCTCTGGCGGCAGGAATGGACATCCGGGGGGTTCCTCTTGCGGCGGCCTCTGCTTGGGCGGACTTGGGGACCTGCCGGTCCTACCTTCAGGCACACGCCGAGTTCGCCGTCCGCGAGATTCTTCACCACCGACGCCTGGGCGAAGCCCAGGCCGAACAGCGCCGCCGCCGGGCCGCGCTTCGGGACACAGGGGTGACTTGCTCTGGTGTGGTGGGACTCGGCGCCGACATCTTCGTGTCGGCTGGAGCGCACCTCCATAACGTGGTGGTGTGGGACGGCGCCTGCGTTCGTCAACCGGCGTGTTTCTCGGAAGGCGTGCTGCCCGGCGGCGAGATCCGGTTGAGTCCCGTCACAGAAACGCGGCAACCCGACCCTCGAGTCTTTGCCAGTCTGGGGATGGACCCCGCGCGGTGCGAACGGGTCGATCTGGCAAAGCGGGGCAGTGGTCGGGCCTACGCGCGGCTGATTTCGGGGGACCGGTCGTGGATCTGGTGTGTCTACAGCCCGGAACGGCGCGAGAACGGCGCTTACGCGGCGCATGCCGAGTTCCTGCGCGGCCTGGGCGTACGGGTGCCGGAGATATTCCTGCACCTTCCCGATTGCGGCGAGACCGTCTTCGCGGACCTGGGTGAGGTCGACCTGCTGCAACTCCAGGGCGGCGCGCAGGTTGACTCGTTGCTGCAAGCCGCGGAGCAGGCGGCGCGCCTGCACGTGCTGGGGGGGCGCGTGCAGCAGGTCGACGAGTTGCCTCTGCAACAGCCGTTCGATGAAGCCCTCTACCGCTGGGAGTGTGATTACTTCCGCGAGCACATGCTGGGCGCGGTACTGCAGGCCCCACCGCAGCACTGGGCTGCGGTGGAACGTGAGGTCCATGCGCTCCGGGACCTGTTGCTGGCTCAACCCATGGTGCCCGTCCACCGCGACCTGCAGAGCACCAATGTCATGGTCCACAACGGGATGACGTACCTGATCGATTTCCAGGGGTTGCGACTGGGGTGTGCCGCCTACGACGTGGCGTCGCTCATCTACGACCCCTACACCTGCTACCCACGCCCGGTTCGCGACCGGGCGTGGCGCCATTACACCCAGTGCGTCCGTGCGCTCGACGGCCAGGCCATGCCCGAGGGCGTTCTGCAGGCGGCGGCCATCCAACGGTTGCTTCAGGCCTTGGGCGCCTACGGCAAGCTTTGGCTCACGGACGGTCTCGAACGTTACCGGCAGCACATCCTGCCCGGGTTCACCATGCTCGAGGCCGCCGCGGCAGAGAGCCGCCGTTTTCCCGCGTTCCTCAGCCTGGCCCGCGAGTGCCGCCACCTTGCCGGATTGCGCCTCGGCGCGCGGGACTGACGCGCTAAGCTTCATCGTCTGCTTGGGGTAATGTGTCAGCACCCCCCGGGCGGGGACCGCCCGATCATACCCTGCGGGTTACTGACCGGTTCGCGCCGCCACGGGCCTTGTGCCCGTGGGGCGTCGATTGGGAAAAAGGGGGGGCGGTTGGCGCCCCCCCCTTTTTTCCAATCGACGCCCCGCCCGGACGAGCCGGGCGGCGGCGGGGAATGGCCCGTCAGTAACATGGAAGTCGCGGGTGGAATGACTGCGTGCTGGCCCATGCGTGAGACCCCCGTGGCCTTGTGCCACGGGTGAATCGGATTCGCCCGCCAAACGTGCGTGTCCCCCCTCTCTTCCCTTTCCCCCGTCCGCCGCCGGCGGACGGGGGAAAGGGGAGAGAGGGAACGAGGTGCGGCGAAGTAGCCAATGAACCCGTTCACCTGCCACACGAGGTGGCAGGTGTCTGTGCTCCACCCTTAGCTGACGCATCACTGGTTGGGGGCATGTCGCCTTGCATCCTTCCCGTTGGCAACGCCATATTATGGGGTGAAATGTTTCCGCCGCCTTTCCGGAGGTGGTGGTGAATGGGCGGGCCGGGATGTCCGTCTGCAGGCTAGAGGAGAATTGTCATGAGAACGCAGAACTTCCTTCCTTCGCGGCCTGGGATTCTGGCGGGTGTGTGCGGTCTGGGGTTGCTGATGACGTTGAGCGGTTGCGTTACCGAGCCGTACACGGGCCGCAGCCAGTTCATCTTCACGAGTTCGAACATGGAAGCGAGCATGAGCTTGGACTCGTGGAAGCAGATTCTGGAGAAGGAGAAACCGAGTGCGAACGCGGCGATGTGCGCGGCGGTGGAGCGGGTGGGGAGCGCCATTCAGGCGGTGGCGGGAAAGCCCGATTACGAGTGGGAGTTCCGTGTGTTGCAGTCCGATCAGGCGAACGCATTCTGTCTGCCCGGCGGCAAGGTGGCGGTTTACGAGGGGTTGTTTCAATACATGGAGAACGACGCGGAACTGGCCTGCGTGGTCGCGCACGAGGTCGGGCACGCGCTGGCGCGACATGGCGGCGAACGCATGAGCCAGGCGATGGCAGTCCAGGCCGGCGCCTTGGGGTTGTCGCTGGCGCTAGGCAGCCAGACGGACGTCAACCGCGAGCGCTGGTTGATGGCCTACACCGGGATTGCCACGGTTGGGTACATCCTGCCGTACAGCCGGACGCAGGAGTACGCGGCGGATCAGATCGGTCTCATGCTGATGGCCAAGGCGGGCTATGATCCGGATGCGGCCCTGGCGTTCTGGGAGCGGTTCTCGCAGAAGTCGGGCGGCCGTTCGACGCCGGAGTTCCTCTCGACGCACCCGGTCGGGGCGAACCGGATCGCCAAGCTCCAGGAACTGGTCCCCAAGGCGGTCCTCGAGTACGAGATTGCCGACCAGAAACGCGGGCTGGGTGCGAAGTATGCCAAGTGAGCCGGCTGAACCAGTCCCGCCCCTCCCCGGCGCTGGTTCGCGGCAAGCGTCGGTGTCGGGGGGGGGGGCATACGCCATGAGTCGAACAGGAAACCCTCCAGCATCGAGCCAACCTTGACGTCACCGATCAGAGACCAAATCCTCAAATTGCTGTCTGAGCGCGCCTCGGACGGCATGCGGCGTTGCGATGTGCGCCGGCGCCTGGAGTTGACCAGTCGCGACGGAATGGCGGCGTTCCGCGATGCGTTCCGCGATCTGGAAGAGGAGGGGCTGATCGTCCGCCGTCGCCGTGGGCACTATGTCCGTGCCGAGTCCGCTGACGTGGTCTCTGGGCGTGTGACGGTGCATCCAAACGGTTTCGGGTTTGTGGATCAGGGCAACGGTCAGCCGGACATCTTCATCCCGCCGGGCCGCCTGGACACGGCCATCTCCGGGGACCGCGTTCAGGTGGCGTTGTCTCCCGACCGTGACGACAAGCGCGGGCCGACAGGCACCGTCAGCAGAATATTGGAGCGTGGTCACCCGTTCGTGACCGGCCGGTTGGTGCTGCTGGACGAGGGATTGGGGGTGCGCCCGCTGCGGCGAGACCTGCCCGAGACAATTCCCCTGGTCACGCCGGAGGCGGAACTCGCGGCTGCGGCAGAGCCTGGCGACTGGATTGTGGCCCGCTTGCTGCCGCCCGAGGGACCGCGGGGTGAACTGGCTGCGGAGTTCGTACGGCGGGTTGCGGGTGGCGGCGCCCTGACGGGTGATCTGGATGCGATCGTCAGCGAGTACGATCTGAAGCCGCCCTACACGGCCGCGGAGGCCGCGGCCGCGGCTGAGGTCAGGCCGTGCGACGCGGAACGGCAGGAGATGCAGGCCCTGACGGTGGTGACCATCGACCCGGAGGACGCGAAGGACTTCGATGACGGACTCTCGGTGGAACCGGGGCCGACCCCCGGCACCTGGACGGTCGGGGTCCACATTGCCGACGTCGCGGCGTACGTCCCCCGCGGTTCGACGCTGGACGAAGCGGCGCGGTTGCGGTCGTTCACCGCTTACCTTCCCGGGCGGACGTTGCCCATGCTGCCCAGCCCGCTCTCGTCCGACCAGTGCAGCCTCATTGCCGGCGAACCGCGCCTGGCCCACTCGGTCTTTTTTGAGGTCTCCGACTCGGAGTTCGGGATCGTGCGGACCCGCCGGGTCCGCACGCGGATCCGGGTCACACGGCGGCTGAGTTTCGAACAGGTCCAGCGCTTCATCGAGAACGGGACGGATGACGGCTGGCCCGACACGGTGCGGCAGGCCGTGAAGAACCTGGCGCGCCTCGCCGATGGCCTGCGCGAGCGGCGCGCCCGGGAGGAGGAGTTCCTGGATTTGGCTTTGCCCGACGTGCGGGTTCGTTGCGAAGGCGATCCGCCGCGAGTGGTCGGGATCGAGCGTGTCGAGCCCAATCAGGCCCATGCCCTGGTCGAGGAGTTCATGCTGGCGGCGAATGTGGCGGTGGCGCAGGAACTGATCGCCCGGCGCATCCCGGGGATGTATCGAATCCACGGTGCCCCCAAGGCACACGATATCGCGGAGTTTCGGGACTGGGCGCGGCGCACTCTGGGGGACAAACCGGGGGACCTTAGCCAGCGCGGCACGGCAAACCGGTTCCTGCACCGGTTTGCCGGGACGCCGCTGCGCGACGTGGTGCTGGGCTTGTTCCTGTGTTCGCAGCAGCGCGCCGCGTATTCGGCGCAGGCGGGGCTGCACTACGGTCTGGGCAAGGACGGGTATTGCCATTTCACCAGCCCGATTCGGCGCTACCCTGACCTGCTCGTCCATCAGCAACTCCTGGCTTACGACCTCGGGCTGTCACGACGCGGCGAGGACGAATGTCGCGACCTGGCGACGCACTGTTCGAAGGCCGAGGAGAACACGGACGCCGCCTGCCACGCGGCCTCGGACCGCCTGAAACTGCGGCACGTCCGCGAACTGGTCGAGTCCTGTGCCGACCCGCGCTATGAAACCATCATATCGCGGGTCGTCAGCGATGGCCTGGTGGTGTATGTCCCGGAACTGGGGCTTTACGGGCGCATCCCACGCGGCAGTCTTGACGGTGAACCGGTTCGACTCAAGAAGGATACCGGCGCTTTGCGTAGCCCGCGGTCTGGAAAAACGTACAAGTGCGGCGATGTTATCTACGCACAAGTGCGCAGAGCGGACGTCGTCAAGGGAACGTTGCAGCTTCAGCCAGTGTCGCTCCGGACCGAATCGCGGCGTCAGAACCGCAAGGACTGACGGCCCAACCGGGCGTCACGCGGGTCCCCGACTCTCCTCTTTCGGCATGGTGTGGTGTATCCATTCCGGTCGGTGTTTCAGGTGTCAGGTTTCAGGTCAAGGGGGGAGATTCAAAGGGGAGGTGATTCGTGGGTCACCGGCCCACCGGATCTCTCTTCCTGACACCTGAACACTCGTTTGGCGGGTCGTGACGCAGAAAGGAAGACGGTAGCTGTGCTAACTTTGGGTTTAGGCGGTTTGGTTGGGCTCTTGGTCGGGCTGGTGGCTCATTTTTCGCTGGACAGCGTTGGCTGGGCCGTGTTCGGGTTCGTCCTGGGGTTCTTCAGTACGACGATCTCGATTAACCTGTGGATGCGGAAGAAGCTGGAGGCCATTTTTCTCGATGTCCAGAAACAGGTTGAAGAGGGGCAGGGGCAGCTTCGTCGGAAGATCAACATGCTCCAGGCGAAGAATGCCGGGGGCGGCAAGGGGTTCCTGCGCCGTATGGAGAAGGAGCAGGCGGTCGGCATCCGTGAGGCGATTGCGGGCCTGGATCGTGTCAAGCCTATGCAGAAGTGGAACTTCCTTGCCGAGAAACAGGCCAATACGTTGCGGGCCCAGTTGTATTTCCAGATCCGGGAATATGAGAAGGCCGATGAGTGCTTCGATCGCTGCCTGATCATGGACCCGCTGACGCTGGCCATGAAGATGACGCGGTTGCACGCCAAGGGCAACCAGGCCGAAATCGAGAAGCTGTTTAAGAAGGGAGTGAAGCAGTACAAGGACGAAAAGGGCGTGATCCTGTACGCTCTCTACTCGTGGATTCTGGTGCAGACGAACCGCATTGACGACGCGCTGGCGTTGTTGAGCCAGGCCAAGGACAAAACAGAGGATGCGACCTTGCGCACCAACTGGGAACATCTGGCCAACGGTCGTGCCCGGCATTTCTCAAACGCCGGCCTGGGCGATCAGTGGTACGCGCTGCACCTTGAAGAACCGAAGGCGGTGAAGACGCGCGGCCACATTGCCGGGCGCTGGATGCGGTAGGCGGTCTGGCCGTCCTGAACTGCCGGGCAAGCCACAGGTTTTCACAGGTGATGGTCGACGACGCAGCCTTCTGCAGGCTGCGTCGTGACGAGGGGCTATGAAGCGTGGATTCAGAGCACTTTGGGCGTTGGTGCGGGTCGCGTTCGTGTTTGCCCTTGCGTTGACGATCGTCGCAGACCTGTACTGCGAACTGGTCGGCGTGCCACCGGTGGCGCGCGATACCGTCGAGGGCTTGGTGGCGAACCACGGCTGGCGGGCGCGACTGCAGCGGGTGAAGTTCGGGCTGGTGCGGGGATTGGTGGCCGAGGGGGTGATCCTCAGCACGGACGACCGCCCGGGCAGCCGGTTGCTGGAGGCCGAGGAGGTCCGTGTCTCGCTGAGCCTCCAGTCTCTGCTGCACGGCAATCTGTTGCCGTGCCGAGTGGCCGTCTCCAACGGTTCCATCCGTGTCCCGTGCTTTGCGGGCACCGAATTGGGCGGGACGCTGCTGGGGGTGCAGGACGTGAGCGGCCGGTTCTACTGTGGGGACCGCACCTTCAGCGTGACGCGCCTCAGTGGGACCGTGGAGGGGCTCCGCCTCGACTTGTCGGGGGAACTGGCGCTTTCCGAGTCAGCGGCTGCGGATGGGACGGGGAAGGGGGCGAATCTGGCCGAGGCGTTGCGGCGCTTTGTGCAGGAACACCGCTCGGAGGTGGAGACCGTCCTGGCGCGGGTCAGAAGTCTGCATCTTAGCGAAGGGAATGCGTTCCTCGATCTGAGGTTGGACGGAACGCTGAGCGATTTGACGCAGGCCCGGATTGCCGGGCGTGTCCGGGTCAACGACGCCGTGGTTCGGGGTTCGGTGGTGAGCCGGTTGTTGGCGACGTTCCGGTACGCCGACGGGGAGTGGCGTTTCCAGAACGTCACGGTTCTGACCGACAGAGATGGACTGGTGGAGGCTGAGGTGGCGTTTTGGCCGCGGGATCGGCAGGTTGAGGGGCGTGTACGTGGCACCCTGCCGTTGAGCGTGGCCCGCACTTGGGCCGGAAGCGGACAGATCTGGTTTCCCTCTGAACTGGACTCGGAGCAACCGGTGCAGTTCACCGCGGTCCTGCAGCGTTCCCCGTGGCGGCTGCGGGACTGGAAGGCGGACATCACCTGCCGGGCCACGGCCTGTCGTTTCCGCGAACTTTGGATAAGGTCTGCCGCCGCGAAGTTTACCTACGGGGGCGGGCGGCTCGATGCCGACGCCGTTGAACTCAACGCGGGCCGTTCGGGAGCGGAGCGGCTGGCTGGGCGCGCGACCTGGTGGTTGGACGAGAAGCGTGTGGCGGGCCAGTTCCGCGGCACTTGCTCGCTGTTGAAGCTTGGCGCTCAGGTGGGCCTCATTCCACCAAGCCTGGCTGGGGACATGAAGCTGAATTTCGCGCCTGCCGAGGTTGAGTTCACCCTCGAACCGTCGCCTTACGACTGGCTGGAATGGCGCGGTTGCGGGAACGTGCGGGTGCCGGGCGGCTCGATCGGGGCGTACCGCGCCGGGAACCTTGCCGGCGCAGTCAATCTGGAGAATGGCCTGCTCAAGGTCGACAATTTGGCGCTGGACTGGGGGGACGCGCCGGGGGCGGGCGGGATTGTGGGCGCTGTGGCCGTGGATCTCAGAGAGTTCTCCGCCCGAGACACCGTTGCGGTGACCTTTCAGGCGGGGATCCGGGAGGCCGCTCCCGGTCCGGTGGCCCCGGTCGTCGGAGTGCCGGATGAAGGGGTCCTGAGCTGTAGTGGCAGCTTGGTGATCCGGCCCGGCGCGCGGCGCCTGCAGGGCAAGGTCGCCGGACGGCTGCAGCCACTGCGGGCCTATGAGGCGTTGCGTCGGCCACTGAGCCTGCCGGTGGTGGCCCAATTTTCAGACATCCAGCAGTCAGGGCCCCCGCCGGTGTTCTCCCTTGACCTGCCGGACACACCGTGGACGCTGGAAGGTTGGGAGTTGCGCGGCCAAGTCTCGGGGCAGGACCTGGCGTACCGCGCCCTCCGTTTCACGCGTTGCTTCGGTTCCATCGAGGTGAACTCCGAGCGGGTGCTCTTCCGCGGTCTGACCGGAGAGGCGGAAGATGGCACGCGGGTGATGCTGGACCTGGGGGTCGATTTCAATCCGGTTTGCTTGTCGATATCCGGGACCTACGTCGGCGACCCGCGCCACATCGTGGAGTTCATCTACGACGACGAGGGGCAACGAGTCTACCTCGCCATATGGGACGACTTCCACTGGCAGCAGGCCTCGCCTCCCGAGTTGACGGTGGACGAATTCCGAATCGGCGTGTGGCCGGGCAAGGGCAACTGGGCCCTGAAGATGCGAGGGCGGTTTGACGTGGTCAACGCCGTCTACCGCGGCGTGAGCGCCGACCGCATCGAGATGGCCGTCAGCCTCGATCTGCCGCAGCGGGTCACCCTGAACGACATCCGCATGACGCGGGGCAAGGACGAGATGCGCGGGCAACTTCGCATCCAGATCGAGGGGCTGACAACATACGAGTTTGACATCGATGGCGTTCTGGACCCCAAGGAACTGCTGCGGGCCGTTGAGCCAGGCATGGAGAAGAGGCTGGCGGACTTCGACTTCGCGCCCGGGACGCGCATCTCCTGCAAGGGGTCGCTCTTCCACTCTCGCGAACCCATGCTGCGCTTGAGCGGGACCTTGACCGCGCCGACGATGACATACCGCAAGCTGCGGATTGACGACCTGCAGGGCGACTGGCAAGTGGCCGAATCCACGGTGCGCTGGAACGTGAACAAGGGCACGTTGCATGGCGGCAGGTTTGCCACGCGTGGCTACTTTGATACGGCATCCGGCGCCGGCGTGCTGGCGGTGGACGCGGCTGGAGTCGACCTGCGGCGGCTTGCGGAGGATTTCCAGATCGAAGCGACGGACACGGATCGAGTTACCGAGGGCAAGCTGACGGGGCACTGCCAGGTGCAGATCCTGGATGGCTGGGCAGGACAGCCGCTGCAATTGACCGGGAACGGGCATGCGTTGATCAGCGAAGGCAACTTGTGGAATATCCCGTTCCTGTTCCAACTGGGGCAGGTGCTGGACCTGACAATGTTGAGCCGGCTCTCGCGGGGCAAGGTGGGTGGCATCGGGAAAATCTCGATTCTGGATGCGGACTTGGAGTTCAAAGGTCGCAAGCTGTTGGTCCCGCAGATGCGGACAGACGGGACCCTGCTCTCCCTCTCAGGCAACGGCGAGTACAACTGGCAGACCGGGGCCATCAATATGAACGTTAAGGGTGAGACCCTGCGGCAGTTGGGCGTTCTGAGCCTGGCCCTGCTTCCCTTGTCGTGGGTTTTCGATGCGGAGTTGACCGGCACTCTGGAGAGCCATCAGTGGCATATGAAGACGGCGCTGCAGCGCGCGTTCACCGGCAAAGACGCGCCCGAGGCGCCGGCGGGGGAGGTGGCGCCCCCGACACAGAACGACGTGCCGCCGCCCCAGCCGTGAGATTTGGAAAGGCTCGTCCCGTCGGGCGGGAATCCCGGTCATGAGGTCAGGATTTCCGCCCGACGGTCCCAGGACGGGGAACATTTTTCGCCGAACCGGTTTCCCTGACACGGGATTTGGTGATATTGTCCCTCGATCGTTGTGGGATTTGGACGTGACGACAGGCGGATCGGAAAGACGACGAGCACGATGTCTTTTGTAAGTAAAATTCGGAGCTTCTTCTCCAACGATATCGGCATTGACCTGGGCACGGCGAATACGCTGGTCTATGTGCGGGACCGTGGCATCGTGATCAGCGAGCCGTCGGTGGTGGCCGTGTTGGCCGACACCAACAAGGTGATTGCCGTGGGCAGTGAGGCCAAGCGCATGCTGGGCCGGACGCCTGGCAACATCAAGGCGATCCGGCCGATGAAGGACGGGGTGATCGCCGACTTCGAGATCACCGAGGAGATGCTGCGGTACTTCATCCAGCGCGCCCGGACGCATCACACGCTGATGCGCCCCCGGGTTTTGGTCGCGGTGCCGTCGGGCATCACCGAGGTGGAGACCCGTGCCGTGAAGGAGAGTGCCCTGCGCGCCGGCGCGCGCGAGGTCCACCTCGTCGAAGAGCCGATGGCCGCGGCCATCGGGGTGGGCATCCCGGTGCAGGAACCGGCGGGTAACATGATCGTGGACATTGGCGGTGGAACCACGGAAGTGGCCGTCATCTCCCTGGCCGGTATCGTTGAAATGCGCAGCATCCGCAATGCGGGCGACGCCCTGGATGCGGCCATCACCCAGTACATGAAACGGGCTTACAGCCTGCTGATCGGCGAGCGCACCGCCGAGGACATCAAGATCAAGATCGGCAGTGCCTACAAGCTCGACCCGGAAATCACCATGGACGTGCGTGGCCGCGACCTCATGGGCGGGCTGCCGAAAACGGTGACCATCTCCTCGGAGGAGATCCGCGATGCGCTCATGGAGCCGGTCAGCCGCATCGTTGAGGCCGTGCGCATGAGCCTGGAGCGGTGCCCGCCCGAGTTGGCGGGTGATCTGATCAGCCACGGTATCGTTCTTGCCGGCGGCGGGGCCCTCTTGCGGGGCATTGACCGCCTTATCTCAGAGGAAACGGGACTGCCGGTGACCGTCGCGGACGAACCCCTGAAGGCCGTCGCGAAAGGGACCGGCATCATTCTGCAGGAGATGGACACGCTGTCCCGAGCGGTGCGCTCCTCCTCGAAGCGACCCCGGCGCTGGATGTGAGTCGTGGACCGCTGGCGCCCGCAGTTTTGATTCGGTCGATTCCGACCGCCAACGATCTTCCCTTATCCAGTCCGACAACCGACTGCAACTTGAGAGACCGCCCGGATAGGACATCATGCCGCACTCTGATAAAATATGGCACGCGGCGCAGGTGACTCGCATCGTGTCGTCGCCGCGGAAGCTGCTCGAGACGTTCGGCGAAACTTCGGTGCACTACTACGTGCTGAGCGACCTGCTCGACACCGTGAATCAGGTCCGCATTCGGCAGGGCCTGATCCTGGCCGAGAGACCCCGTATTCTGGCGCCGGGGTACCTGGTCCACCAACTGGTCGAAAATTTTGGCGAAGAGGCGCGGCAGTATGCCGAATGGCTGGCCGAGAACGTGGACGGTCTGCGCGTCCTTCAGTACGGACTGCGGTTTCGCAAAGAGGAGTATGGCGAAGAGGTGGTCGGTGGCGCTCTGGAGGAGGTGGCCAAGCAAGTGGCCACCGACGCCGAGAGCAAGCAGGATGCCGTCTGCGGGGTGGTTATTGGCGTCGACGACCTGTGGGAGGTGTCGCTGCTGAGGTTCGCCTCCCACGTGGTGCGCGAATCCCTGCCCGGCAACGTGCGCGACCTGTCGAACCGCGGGTTGCTTACAGCCTCCAGCGGCAACGTCCCCAACGCGGTGCGCATCGAGATCGAGTCGGACTTCCGCGCCGCGGTCGGCAGCCGTGACCGCGTCGAGGCGCTCGGCCGCAAGCTTCGCGAGTACGGTTTGTTCAACCAGTACGAAGACCGCTTGTATGGTCTGCTCAAGACGGTCTGAACCGGCCTTGAGCCGCGCCGTACCGCCAGGATGAGTGTTCAGGTGTCGGGTTTCGGTTTGCAGATCTTAACTCCCTGATGCTGAATAGGTTGAGAGTTAATTTCCCCTGACCTTTGAACCCTGAACCCCGCGCTTCCCGCCGCCGTTCCGCAAGAGCCTCTGGAGACATAACGCCATGGACCCAAAAGAGAAAGGCACCCCCGGAGAAGACCTGCCGCGTCGGTTGCAGGACATGCTGCGGCGCGCCAACGTCAACGTTGTGTTCGGCTCGCCTCTGGGTGCGGCCGGCGCACCAACCCAGGCCGCGGCCGGCGACACGGAGGACGACGAGGGCAGACGTCGTGTCCTCGAGACGGTGGGGCGCTTCAGTCTGAAGCCGCGCGAAGTCCGTGACTACCTCGATCGGTTCGTCATCAGCCAGGACGAAGCCAAGAAGGTCTTGTCCGTAGCCATCTGCGACCACTACCACCGCGTGCGGCAGTGCCTGGAGAACCCGGAACTGCGCGAGCGCGAGTATGCGAAGCACAACGTCATCCTGCTTGGCCCCACCGGGGTCGGCAAGACATATATGATCCGTTGCCTGGCGCGGTTGATCGGGGTCCCGTTCGTCAAGGCCGACGCGACGAAGTTTTCCGAAACGGGCTACGTCGGTTACGACGTGGAGGACATTGTCCGGGACTTGGTCAAGCTGGCGGATGACGACACCGAGATGGCGCAGTACGGGATCATCTACATCGACGAGATCGACAAGATTGCCAACAAGGCCAAAGACACGGTGCGCGACGTGTCCGGCCGAGGTGTACAGGTCAATCTGCTGAAGCTGATGGAAGATACGGAGGTCAAGCTGCTGAGCCAGACCGACATGCTCGGGCAGATGCAGGCGATTCTCACCATGCAAACGGCTGGAAAGACGCCCAAGCGCACCATCAATACGCGGCACATGCTGTTCATCGTCAGTGGCGCCTTTGACCAACTGGCGGACCAGATCCGGCGGCGTCTGGGCCGTCGGCAGATCGGGTTTGACCGTGGCGGCAAGGCGGAGTCTGAAGATCCGGCCGAGTACCTGGTCCAGGTTCAGACCTCCGATCTGGTCGAGTACGGGTTCGAGCCGGAGTTTGCCGGCCGCCTGCCCGTGCGCGTGGCTCTCCAGAACCTCTCCGCGCAGGACCTGGAGAACATCCTCCTGCACGCCGACAACAATATCCTCGAGCAGTACGAGTCGGACTTTCGCGGCTACGGCATTCGGTTTGCCATGGCGGCGGAGGCGGCAACCGAGGTGGCGCGACAGGCTCACGAGGAGAAGACAGGCGCGCGCGGGCTCATGACCGTCCTGGAGCGCACGCTGCGGGAGTTCAAATTCGAACTGCCGTCAACGGCGATCAAAGAGTTCGATGTGACGCGCGAGACGGTCGCTGACCCGAAGGCGGCCCTGGCGACACTGCTGACCACGAACCGGGCGCTGCAGACTGATGTGCTGCGCACCGAAGTTGGCGAGTTCGCGACGCGCTTCAACCGCGAACACGGGCTGACGCTGCAGTTCGAGCCCGCCGCCGTCGAGGCCATCGTGGCGCTGAGCGAGAGCAGCGGCAAGACGGTGCGCGCCCTGTGTGAAGAACGGTTCCGCGATTTCGAGTACGCGCTCAAGCTGATCTCACGGAATACCGGCAAACTGGAGTTCCCCGTCTCCAAAGCCGCCGTGGACAGCCCGGACCAGACGCTGTCCCAGTGGATCATGGACAGCTACGGCCGCGGGGACGGTGGCGGGGGGAAGGCTGAAAGCTGAGGGTGGAGGGTGGGGCGTGTATTCTGGAGCGCCCGCGTCCTCGCGGGCTTAACGGTTGCCAAGTGTGCAGGTGCGTAAGGCAGAGACGCGTCCTGCCGGGTGTTCAGGGACTGCCCCTCCCTCGACACCCGACATCCGCCCCTCGCGACCGCGGCGTCTCGAGTGGGGCAGGGCAACAGCGAGAGGTCGACGACGCGTGTCTTCAACGCTCCATCAAAGCGCATGGCGGTGGCCGGTGGTCGCGTGGGTGACGCTGGCCGTGGCCGGCGCGTTGTGTCACGGCGCGGACGCGCCGAACGGCGAAGATAGCGCACCGGCAACCACGGCCGCGGAGTCCGCAACGGCGCCGTCCTCTGAGCCGGCACCGTCGCGGCTCTTGTCGTTGATGCCGGACGCGTGGCTGCCGCCCAAACCGGTCCAGGCCAAGCCGGGTGAGAAGGCCGCGCCTGCCGTGCCGCCAGCCGTGGCTGCCGAGCCGGAATTGACGATCGACTCGGACGCATTGCGGACGTCGCCGTCAGGAGTTGAACTGGGGGAGGACGTCCGCGATGCGACGATCCAGCCGGAACCCAAACCGAACCCTTGGCACGGCGAGTTCGGGGTCGGGATGGGCACCGGCGACTACCGGGAAACCTGGCTCACGGTCGAGCGTCAGTTCCTTTCGGACCGTATCACGCTCGGTTTCGGTGCGGCAACCGGCAGCTATCCGGGTTGGTGGGACTCGCCCAGGGCGTGGCGCGACGAGTGTCGCTGAGTCGGCGCCCTGGCCGGGCGCTCACGCCAAGGGCGAACGCATCGACAACGGCGGGCTTTGAACCTACCACCGACGTGCTCCAGACCTCCCCTTATGTTGCGCGCGCAACCTAAGGTGCGGGATGGGCGCGGAGGCGGGGACGCTGTCCCCGGACCCCTGCCGGGGGGCGTCATTGACTCCCCCCGGGCCCCCCCTCGGGCTTCCGGGCAGGCGGCCGATCGGCGCTGCCCGCGCCGATGCAAACACAGTGGCGCGGCCCGTCCCGGGCCGCAGAAGGGTGCCGCCAGGCCGTCCCGGCCCGGCGTTTCCGGCGAAGTAGTGCAAGGCTCCAGCCTTGCAGCGTGCCATTCGGGTCACGGGTGCGTGTGCGTGCGCCGGCGCCGGCGCTCACAGCGGTTCGGTGTAGTCCAGGTCTTTGCCGTAGGTTTCCTCGAGTTGGAACAGGGCGAGGAGTGCGACCAGGATAGTGACCGCGCCGATCAGGATGGCGCAGGGGACGGTACCCAGCCCCGGCTTCAGGCTCTTGAACGCCAGGGTGATGACGACGGTGAGACCGCGCACGAAGTTCGGCGCGGTCACGGCGACGGTGGCGCGCAGGTTGGTGCCAAACTGCTCGGCGGACACGGTGATGAATACGGCCCAGTAGCCGGAGGACCAGCCGATCAGGAAACAGATGACGTAGAACGTTGTCAGCGAGAAGCCGCCCAGCGTGAAATAGGCGGCACAGAACACGGCGGTAAGCAGCATGAACACAGCGATGATTTTCTTGCGGGTTTTGAACTTCTGGCTCAGGAACCCATTGGTGAGATCGCCGAACGTCAGGGCGAGGTAGTACAGCATGATGGCGGTGCCGGCCTTGGGCGCAACGTCGAGGCCGAGCGTGACGCCGAGCTCGGGCGAAAACGTGATCAGGATTGCGATCGCGTACCAGATCGGCATGGCGACCAGGATCAGGCAGGCGTACTTCCGGAACCGCGCGGCGTTCGTGAAGAGCGCGAGGAAATTGCCGCGCGACACGGCGGTGGTCTTGACTCGGTTGAACATCAGCGACTCGCTCACTCCCATCCGCAGGAGCAAGAGCAGGAATCCGAGTCCGCCCCCGATGAAGTACGCCGTGCGCCAGGGGAAGGCGTCGCCGACCAGCGACGCGGTGACGACGCCCAGCACGCCGACCGCCGCGACAATCATGGTCCCGTAGCCGCGGTTCTCCTTGGACATCAGTTCCGAGACCAGAGTGACTCCAGCCCCGAGTTCCCCGGCCAGTCCCACGCCGGCGATGAAGCGGCACGCGCCGTAGACCGGCACGCTTGCCGCGAACCCGTTGGCCAGTGTTGCGGCCGAGTACAGGATGATGGAGCCGAACAGCACAGACCGTCGTCCGTAGATGTCGCCGAGCACGCCCCACAGGATACCGCCGAGCAGCATGCCCACCAACTGTGCATTCAATAGGTCGATCCCGACGGTCAGAATCTGGTCACTGGCAACCCCGATCCCCAGCAGGCTCTGGTTGCGCACAATGCCGTAGAGCAGCAGGTCGTAGGCGTCGACGAAAAAACCCAACGCCGCCGCGATGACGGCAAGGGCAATGACGGACCTGGACGGTTTCGATTCCATTGCACTCTCCGTGGCTGTTGCCGCTCTCCGCCGCGCCTGGACGCACCGCCGCGCATCCGTGTCAAGTCATGGTCCGAGTTGCTCGCGCTCTTCGCCGGCTGCGCGAAGAAGTGTTGATCGGGCATACAGTGGCCGGATGTTGGCGTTCCGCTCGGTGGCCGTGAACGGAACGCTCGACGGGTCAATCTGCATGGACACACTCCGGCGCAAGTCAGGGCGGCATACGATCCATCGACCGTGTACCATAGCTCGCCTGACCGGTGTTTCCGCTCGCGCGATGAATCATCGGCGGCGGGCAGGCAAAGAGAAATACCAAGCGACCTTGGAACAGTCCAAGGCCCGTCGTGAAGAAGCCAAGGGGAAGGCGCATCAGCACCGCGAAGGGTTGACGAAGAAGCGGGCACCCGGGGCACTTAACTGACCGCACCAGCCAGGCCCTGCTGCAAAAGGCGCAGCAGCCGCGTGCAACGCGGCCACTACAGCGACGCAATCTCGCGAACGGCTGCAGCGTCGACCTTGCGGGCTCATCGATCCTTTTGCAGCGGAGTGCAGCTATCGTCGCGGTGAACGGCCACTGGCCTTCCGGCCGGGCCGGCACGGAGCCGCTACTCGACCTCCTTGAACTCCGCCGCGTCGAACCAGCAGGTGCCGATCGCATCCTTGACCTGGAAGAAGAGCACCGCGGAGTCGGCGTTCGGCGGGGCAACGAGGGTGATCTCGCGCTTCACCCAGTCCGTTTCGCCGGTCACCGGTTCGCACGGCACACCGGAGGCATTCTTTCCGGGCACGCCGGCCCAGTGACCGTCATTGGTGAAGAAGGTGAGCGAAATCAAGCCGTTCCCCTGTGCAAGACTCGCCTTGAGCCAGGCGCTGAACGTGTACTTCCGGCCGGGCACGACCGGGATTCTGCCAACGGCATCCACCGCACCGGAGCCGTAGTTGCTCCAGTACGCCGAACTCTTCGCTGGCCCGGTTCTCATCCTGAGGGAATATGTGTCGCCACGCGCGACCCGGTAGTCCTTGTCCATCGACACGTTGCCCGCGGGAACAGTCAGAACGAAACCACGACACATCGCGAAGCTGGGGTTCGGAATCCCCTCCTTCATGTTCACGCCGACGGGGCCTGTGATTGGTCGCTGCGGGCACAACGCGGACGTCAGCGCGTAGCGGTACTCACCTTCCGGCACCACCTTGCCCGCTTCGTCCCGGCCGTCCCACTCGATATGGACGACAGCTCCGGAACCGGCAAGAGTGCGGACCGTCGCCCCTGCCGTGTCCGAGAACGCGACCGTCCAAGGCGCCGCGGCGGTCAGTTCCGCATCGAGCGCAAAGGTTTCCAGGATGCCGTCCCCGCTGGGGCTGAAGACCTCGGGGCCGGCGCGCAGGTTGGTACAGAGCGGCGGTTCCAACGGCGCGGGTTCGGAGAACGTTCCTTCCCTGCCGGTGACCACGTCCCTTGCCTTCACGCGCCAGAAGCAGGCCTTTCCCGGCACCGGCGGCTGCCGCAACAGGTGCGCCGTGCCTGGCAGGTCGGGGAACGCTTGGGTCCCTCCCGTGGGGAAGTCTTTGTCCGCGCTGATTTCGAGGGTGTACGCCTGATCCCCCGGTCGCGTACCCCGGCCCTGCCACGCCAGCAACGGGAAGCACGCGAGTCGCTGCTGCTCCTCCAGCGACATCAGGGTCGGCGCCTCGATCGTATCGGCGCCATCCGGCACCAGCACATGAAGGATCCGGACATCCCGGGCGGGGACTTCGAACGATAACGTTGCGCCATGGACCGCCTTGGAGTCGTAGTCCACACAGGCCATGCCGTTCTCCCACGCGAGGTGCTCGATGTCCACGCGTCGTGGGCCTTGTGCCGTCTCGTTGAACACGAACACCAGCCGCTCCTTGCCGCGCACCAGAACGGTGACGTCCTCTTTCTTTCCCTCGCCGCCGACGGCGACCAGACTGTCGTCGCGCCGGTACCGGCTCTGGAAGAAGCCCTTCTCGTCCTTGTCCCACAGGAAAAACGGCTCGAAATCCGCCGCCACGCTGGCGACCGCCGACACGGCATCATAGAAACGCCCGTCGACGATCCAGTTGAAGTAGACCATGATGCCGGAACCGCAGTCGGTGAGCCTGCGGAACAACGCCGTCTTGCACCCGGCGCAGTCGTAGGGGCCGCTGCCGTACCAGGCGAGCTCGCCGCCGATAAAGGGGCGTCCGGCAATGGCCGTGTGCGTGGCGGCGATGTTCTCGGCCGGCCGGCCGTATCCGCACCAGACTAGGTCGCAGTACTTGCTCACATAGCGCCAGTCGATACCGTACTGCTCGTCGGTCGGCCCCTGGTAGCCGGAGTAGACGCTGAAAACAACGTCCGGGTTGCCTTGCTTGATGGGGCCGCGGAAGGATCCTGCGATCTCCGCATTCTGCCAGCAGCGGAAGTCCACCCACTCCTTGCGGTGTTTCTCCAGGATGCTCTGGGGCGTAAGCTGTTCCTCGGCGGGCAGGCCGGCCCGCGCGTGGAACGCCGTGATGCACCGCTCGCAGACGCAGATCGAACTCTCGCGTGTCACCGGCACCTCGTAGTCCCAGTCGATCACGGCCAGGCCTTTTGCCTTCTCCTCCAACCACGCCGCCATGTCGGCACGGTGCGCGTTCTCGGAACTCAGGAAATAGGTCGGACAGAAACAGTTGTCGTACTTCCTGCCACTGAAGTCAACGGCCCGCGCCTCGGGGTGTGCCGCAAGGTATTCCCGGCCTTTCGGGAAAAGGCTCCCCGGCGAGTTGATCAGCGGAATGTTCGCCTGCAGCGCGAACCCGTACTTTGCCGCCGGTTCCGTGCCGAGCGGCATCCCCACCTGTGTGAAACCGGTCAGGCGCCAAGTCTGCATGACCAGGTCGCGCTCCGCCTCGCTCAGCTGCCGGAATGGGCGGTAGAACGAACTGCAGGCCCAATCGTTGATCAGAACCCGCGCCGGTCGCTTCCATTGCAGGGTCGGCAGCACGATCAACGGAGTCTCGTTCTCGGCCTCTTTTGCGTCGCCTGCCTCGCCATGGAAGAACACCTTCCACTCGCTCCGACCTTCCGGCGCCGCGCCACATCGGAACAGGAGATGGTTGACACTCGTCCCCTCCTTCTTCGCCTCGGCCGGACTCACGTCCCGTGGCTCGTACGCCAACACGTACCGCACGCAGGCGCCCCCGTCGCGTTCGGTGCGTTCCGTGGCTACCATCCGGGCCCGGGGAAGGGGGTCGATCAGGGACAGGAAGGCGGGGACCTCCAGGCACAGTCTGCATCCAGCCAACTGCTCGCGCACGGCACTTCTCAGCACCACCGGCAGGTAGAGGTATCCGCCCTGCGCAGCGTACAACGTCCTGAGGCGGTACATGTCGGACGAATCGCCCATGCAGGAAAGGAGCGTCAGGCTGCTGCTGATGATCGTCTGACGCTTTTCGACCTCGCCCGCGAGAGGCGCCGACGAGTACAGAACGGCCGCATCCCCGTCAGCCACCTGGAAGGCAACCGTGACCTGGCTGCTACGCACATAACCGTCAACCACCGGCAGAGCGACGGGCCACCCGGCCAGGGCGCCATACTCGTCTTTCTGCACGGCCCCGTTCGGGACCACGTTCACCACGCTGCCGCGCCGGCAGAACCGGATGTCATCGACCCAGGCTTTGCCGGTGACGTTGGCGCCGCCCCATTTCACCATCCAGAACAGCGCCTTGACCGCGCCTGCCGGCGAGTGCCAGACGCCCTCGATGCGCTTCCAGTCGTACGTTCCGGTCGGGATGGCTACGGCCGGCACGTAGCTGCTGATGGTCTTGCCCGTCGCGTCATAGCTGCTGACCGAGAAAGCCAGCGGTCGACTCCCGCCACCCGCCAGGTTCTCCGCCCTGACCCAGGCGGAGACTACGTACTCGGTGTCACCGCGGATCTCGACTTGGTCGGTCCGGAAACACTGTGTGTCCGGTATCTTCTCGGCTGGAGCATCCAGGAAGAAACACTCGTTCGGCCCGCCCAGTGTGTAGATCATCTTGACCGGTGTGGCCGCCCCAGCCGGCAACGAGATGTGTTCCGTCACCGAGTTCCAGTCCCCTTTCTCGTACTTCGCCAGGACGGTCATGCTTGCGGACGCTTCTGTTGTGCCCGAGTTCCGGAGCGCCCCGACCAGCGCGTGTCCACCTTCGGCAAAATCCGGAACCCCAGCCCCGTGCCAGCCCACCGTCTGGCCACCCAAGCGCAGGACCCCGAATGTCGCGGGAACATGGAAACCCGCCCCGGTCGGCGACCAGCAGGACTTCTCGGAATTGGGGCTCTCGTTCCGGCAGATGTTGAAACCGATGGTGCTGCCATCCTTCATTGACGTTGCGAAGTCCGCACCCGGCACCGCCAACTCGACCTTCCAGGATTTCTGGTCCGCGGACACCGCAACCCGGATGTTGGCATTCCAGGCTTTGTCGAAGCTGCCTTTCTCGCAGCGTGCGTCATACACTGTCCCCAACCCGTTGATCACCAAGTGGTAGTAGGCCTCTCCCCGGCGGTCCGGCTGGATGAAGAGTTCGACGCTGTCGTCGGCCCACACGTCGCCGTCCCGGGTCTTGGCGCTGCTCTTGATCTCGTGCGTCCGCTGCAGCCGTTCGTCGAGCAACGCTTCGTCGCACTCGATGCCGACATACAGGTTGGTGCCATCATGGAGGACGTACGTCCGCGTCTGTTCCCGGGGGAAGCCGGCGCCCTGCAAGAGCACAAACGGCGCCATCTCGATCGCGCCCGCCCAGCAGGCGTCATCCAACCGCCCGTCGATGACCGGCGCTGCGGTCGTTCTGCCACACGCGACGTAGGGCACGGACAGGTCGAAGGCATCGCCGGTCGACGCGGCGCCCTCCCCGGCGACTCGCCCGACCGGGAGCAACGCCAGCCCCAACAACCATGCGGCAGTTCGGTTTTTCATGGTAGCCTCCCGGGCGATACGGTGTTCGGCGTTCATCGGAACGGACCCAACGGACCAAACAGACCCAACGGACAGGACAGACGGCCTTTCTATTCGCGGCGGCCCCCCGCTTCGGCCTGGCTCCCTGCCCTTTGCATTCTCTGCGGCCAATCGTTCCCCTCGGCCGGTCGATCCGCCTCGGGCCGCCCCTCACGTCCCCGCCAGTCGCTGCAGCACGGCGCGCATGCCGCCGAGATGCCGCGCCTGGTACGTGGTTAGCAGTTCGGGCGTGGCCTGGTCGGTCACGCACGGCCGCGCGTCCTCGTTCGTGCCCAATTCCAAGTCGAAGCCTGGAATCCGGGCGTGCTGGTAGAGCCAGCCGGGCAGACTGCCGGTCGAGCAACCGCAGGAGAACGCCAGATCTCTTGTCGCGTTGGGGTACATGCCATGCCGATACGTCTCCGCCCAAGTGCGGGCTTCGGCCAGGAACGCTGTGTCCTGCCTTGCCGCCTTGGCGGTCAGAAAACTGTCGCCGCAGATGCTGGCTAGGCAGTGCATGGAGAACACCACCCGCGGCCGGCATTGCGCCACGAAATCCGTCACCGCCTGTGTTTCGGGCTCGGACGCCGGCGCCGGCCCGCGGTAGGTCTCCGAATCGTGGTCCGTCGAGTCCAACCCGTACATGTGATCCGTCACGTCCCAACCGGCGTCGAAGTTGCGATTCAGGTCGACGGCGGCAACGTTTCGACGCAGGTACCACGGCACACCCTCGACCAACCGGATGCGGTTGTCGAGATTGACGCACGGCAGCACGGCCAGTCCCGCCCCCTGCAGGAGATCTGCGTGTTCACTGACCAGTCGCTCCGCGGCGGGGATGAGCAACTCCGGTCCCGCTTCGCCGGCGTGGACGAGTCCCACGAAACCGGCCAACCGTTCACGGTTGCCGGCAACCACGCCGCGCAGCGGTCGGCCCTCGATGGTTCGGCCGAACGTGACGACTTCCGCCAGTCCGCCGTTCGGTTCGGCGATCTGCGCCAGCCGTCGCTCGATCTCTGCCTCTGTCCACCACACCTGCGGATCCCGCACGCGCAAGGCTGCGGGGCCGAGCGGCGCCGCGTCCTGTTCGTGTCGAACCCAGTAGGCGTACGTGCCCCCGACCGCCGTGGTCGCATCCCGGAACTCGAACTTCCTGCCGTTCAGCGGCTCCAGCGTCCCGGCGAAGATCTCCTGCGCACTCCGTGCGTCGAGTCCGTGGAAGTACTCCTCGTAGTCCTTTCCGAACGTGAAGGTTGGGTGTTCCTCGCGGTACACCCGCACGGACATCGGGCCAGGCCGGTCCTTGTCGCCAGCGGCGAAGAACGTCAAGCTCACCGCGCCATCGACAACCCGACCACTCAGCCGCATGATCTGCTTTCTGTGCACTGTGGTCCTCTCTGCGCTACGCCGTCCGATGTGGCCGCCCGTCGGCACTAACCTTCTCAGCCGACCAGGTCGCGCCGTGCTTTCTGCAGAATCCGCTCCAACTCGCGCACCACCTGCACAGGGTGCGAGGCGGGTTGGTAACTCTCTACGGCGCGGCGGTACTCCGCGTGGCAGCGGTCAACGATCTCGTTCTCGGTGGCAGTCGCCGTGCCGCACCGGAAGTAGTGAGGCGTCCACATCTCGTCGCGGAAATGCGCCAGGGTGTGATCCGTGCTGAGGAAGTTCCCCGCGCCGTTCAGGACGGTTTCACGGATCCGCTCGACCGCGTCTCCCGGCGACGCCACGACGGGTGTGGTCCACACGCTGTCCAGGCCCGACAGCACCTCGATATCCAGCAGGAACTGTTCGACGCTGATCGTGCTGCCGTTCTCCAGGCACCCACCGCCGGCGTAGGACAGCCAGTGCTTGTCCACCAGCGCCGCGTAGCCCAAGGCCTTGAGGAACCGCTCGAACACCGCCTGAAGGCCCGGGCGCCGCGCGTTGATGTACGAGCGGCCGCCCACTCGGGTGCCACCCCCAAACGCGTACTCCATGAGCTGGTACACGCCCGCATCCACCCGCACCGTCTGCGGCGTGCAGGAGGTGCCGTTGCCGGTCAGCATGTCAACCTGATTGCAGGCGATGTAGCCGAGCAGCGGCGCCTCCGGGTCGATGATCCGCGACAGGATCAGGCCGCCCACGATCTCCGCCGTGCCTTGCACGACACTGCCATGGATGTCCACTGGACCGCTGCCGCCGATGCAGGGCATGGGTGTGATCATGCTGCGGCTATGATAGCATCGTCGCTGGAGCATGGTTTCCGCCGTGCGCGCTTCGAGGCGCAGCGGCGGGTTAATGCAGTTGCAGGAGCCCACAAACGCCGCCGGCGCGTGACCGAGCACCGCACCCATCTCGGCCAGGTACGGGACGCTTTCCGGCACGGTCGCATCGATCGCGCCGAGGGGTTTGCTCGTGAGCTTGGCCATGGCCACCAGGCTGTCCATCTGCTCGACGGCCGGCGGCACGTCCTGCCGCGACACGGGCAACGTGACGCCGGTCACCCGCGGTTCCGCCTGCACGAACTTCACGATGTCCTGTAACACGGCCAGGGTCCCGCCGACGGCTTGCCCGCTGGCGTGGTCATACACCTTGGGCGTGATGTTGCCGATCGCGGCCCGGATCTCGCGCGGCGGATGCACCAACGTCGTGTCCGACGCAGTCGGCGGCGGATACTGCCGGAGCAGTTCGGCCCGCAACTCGTCGATCTGGCGGCTGTCGAACAGAACACGGCCGGCGCCCGACTCGCGGCAACCGGCGCGCCACGCCAGCGCTTTGACCTCCGGATGGTCCACCGCGTAGCCGACCTCGGCCAATACGCGCCGGACTTCGGAGGCCATCTGCTCAAACTGCGTATCGGGGAACAAGGCAGTTCTCATCGGGCGCTCCCTTTCCCTAGTGCTCGTCCGCCAGAAATTCCCCCGCACTTCCTTTGCCTGTGCAGGCAACGACCCCACCGGCCTCGTGCCGGTGGTGAAGGGGGTTTGTTGGCTGGACCGTGTGTCGCCCACCTCTCCAGTCTTTCCTGCTTCTACAGGCGGATCGCGCCGCGGCGCGATCCGCCTGTAGAAGCAGCGCGGGGGTGGACAG
>Ga0156531_1203_pt1 | contig 74477 bp, 56 predicted proteins | sample RifOxyB3_FD_111926 | JGI IMG/M metagenome (GOLD analysis project Ga0156531, IMG submission 111926) | Lentisphaerae bacterium RIFOXYB12_FULL_65_16 | reverse complement strand
AGTCGGCACGCATCCAAACTGGAGCGCCCGCGTCCTCGCGGGCTCCGGGGCCGCAGTTTCATGGGAGTCGCGGGTGCACGGTTGGGCGGAAGATGAGCAACGTGGCGGGAGCGGCTCACTCCCGCGGGTGTCGGAGCGAGCCGCTCCGACCACTTTAGGCGTCAGCCCAGGTCAGACTTCGACCTTATCTCCACCCGCGACTCCCATGTTACACGCGACTGGACGCCGTTTGTGTACAGTCCCGCCCGACGGGCGGGACTGTCCGGGTGACGCGCGGCCCCCAGAGCAGGCTAAAGCCTGTACACAAACGGTACGGCGAGTAACACGTACGTATGAACGGCCGGTCCGCCGTCTGGGACGTGCTGACGCATTGCACGAAAACAGTCGTATTATATTGACAACACTACGAAGATCGTATACTGTATCGATATAGCTACGATAACAGGAGATATGTCAATGAACATCGGGACAATTCGTGAAGTCAAGGGGCACGAGTATCGGGTCGGGCTCACGCCGTGCTGCGTCAAGGAGTACCGGGAACACGGGCACGAAGTAGCCGTGGAGTCCGGCGCCGGCGCCGGCGCCGGGTTCAGCGACGCGGAGTATGCTGCGGCCGGGGCGCGCATTGTCGAGAACCGCGAGGAGGTGTTTGATAGTGCCGACATGGTGGTGAAAGTCAAAGAGCCGTTGCCACAGGAGTACGACCTGATCCGCGAGGGGCAGATCTTGTTCACCTATCTGCACCTCGCGCCTGCACCGGACCTGGCCCGCGCGCTCCTGGCGCGCAACGCCAGGGCTGTGGCCTACGAGACCATCGAACTGGCCGACCGGAAGCTGCCCTGCCTGAAGCCCATGAGCGAGATTGCCGGGCGCCTGTCCGTGCAGGAGGGGGCGAAGTACCTGGAGAAGCCGTTCGGCGGGCGAGGCGTGCTCCTGGGCGGCGTGCCCGGCGTGCGGCGCGGGCGGGTCGTCATTCTCGGCGCGGGCACGGTGGGGACGAACGCCTGCAAGATGGCGGTCGGCATCGGCGCGGACGTGACCGTTCTGGACGTCAACGCTGACCGGCTGGAATACCTCGACGACATTTTCGGGGCGCGGATCAACACGTTGTACAGCACCCCCGGCAACATTGAGTCGGCGGTGGCGGACGCGGACCTGGTCATCGGTGCGGTGCTCATTCCAGGTGCGTCCGCGCCGAAGCTGATCCGTCGCGAGCACCTCCGGCGCATGCGTCCCGGGTCCGTCATTGTTGACGTGGCGGTGGACCAGGGCGGCTGCATCGAGACCACGCGGCCGACGACGCATGAGAATCCCGTCTTCGTCGAGGAGGGGGTGGTGCATTACTGCGTCGCGAACATGCCCGGCGCCGTGCCCGAGACATCGACCGTGGCGCTCACCAGCACCACGCTCAAGTACGGCCTGCTCATTGCCGACCAGGGGTTGGAGAAGGCCAGTCAGCTCTCGCCGCCGCTCGCCCGGGGGGTGAACCTCTATGGCGGGCATTGCGTCCATCCGAGTGTTGCGCAAAGCCTCGGCATGGCCTATACTTCACTGGAGTCGCTTTTGTCGTGAGGGACCATGCAGCCGGACGCGACGGACTGGAAAATCATCCATCTGCTTTCCGAAAAGCACATGTCCAACACCGACATTGCCCGTGAGCTGGGCTTGTCGGAGGGGACGGTCCGTCAGCGCCTCAAGCGGCTGCAGAGCGACGGGATCCTGAAGATCAAGGCGTTGCGCAATCCGAGCCTGCTGCAGGGGCAGCAGATCGCTTATGTCGCGGCCAACGTCTCCGAATCGCGCCTGCTCGACGCCAAGGCGCGCGAGATCGCCGCGCTCGAACACGTCATGTCCGTCTCCATCCTCTCGGGCCAGTACGACCTGATCCTCGAAGTGCTGATCGACTCCAACAACGGCCTGATCCGCTTCCTGACCGAGGAACTCTCGACGGTGGACGGGCTGCGCAAGACGGAAACCTTCCTGATCCTGCGCAGCTACAACAAGTGGATCTGAGCCGCGGACAGACGCCGCCATACACGCAGTTGCGGCCGAGGCTCGTAGTCCCGCCTTTAGGCGGTCTTCGTTCACCGTGGTTTCACGCGCAATCCGGACCGCGTAAACGCGGAACTACAAGCCTTGTACTCCCGCTTCTTGACGGTGCGGGTGAATGCGCGCATCAGCTCCTACGTTGACGCGCATGCCTCGCGAGGCGGTTGGCAGGCGTGCAGCAGTTCGACAGCGAGGGCTGGTTCGAGGCGGTAGCGCGAGCCGCGACCCTGGAAGAAGCCGTGCTCGCGGACCATGTGCACGGAGAGCGGCGTCAGCACCAGGCGGTGCGGACCGAACTCGATCGTCAACTCACCTTTGCGGTTGCGGACTCCGCACGCGAACGGGCACGGTGTGCGGCCCATGCCCTCGATGACCCGGGCCTTCACGGCGCCCCCGAACAGCGTCACCTGCGTCTCCAGCCCCGCCTCCGCGGCGGCGAAGATTTCCTGCAGCACCTCCCCTACCCTCTGCGCCGTCACGCCGGCCGCAGCCAGGACGGCCTCGTCATCCGCCACGATATCGGCCAGCGGCCGCGAATCGTCGCCGAGAAAACCGTCGCGCGACAAGACGCCGGCTTCCATGCGCTGGCGGACTTTGGTTTCGGCCGGGTTCGGTTTCATGATCGGTGCCTCAGGCAAACTTGTCGAAACTGATGCGGTCGGCGGGCAGCCCATGCTGCGTGAGCACCTTGACGCAGGCGTCGCACATACCGGGCGAACCGCACAGGTACGCTTCCTTGTCGGCGCAGTCCGGGTAGTGACGCCCGACCACATCGGTGATGAGACCGCGTTCGCCGTCCCAGTTGTCGCCGGGCTGCGGTTCGCTCAGCGCCGGGATGAAGCGGAAGTCGGCCAGGTTCTTCTCGAACTCGCGCAGGCGCTCGAGCAGGAACAGGTCGCGAACGGCACGGGCGCCGAAGAAGTAACGAATGCGGCGCCGGCTCTGCTGGCGCTGCAGTTCGGCGAGGAAACTCAAGAACGGGGCCATGCCGCTGCCGCCGGCGATGAAGATCATCTCGTGCTCGGTGTCGTGCAGCCGGAATTCGCCGTACGGACCGTTCAACCGGACCTCGTCTCCGACCTTCAGCAGCGTGAACACCCAGGTGGTGCAGATGCCGTTCGGGACCAGGCGAATGATGAGGTCCAGGTGGCGGTCGGCGGTCGGGTCCGAGGCGATCGAGTAGGCGCGGTACACCGGGTCGGGGTTCTTGCCGTACACCGGCGTCTGGAGTTGGACGTACTGCCCGGGCACAAAGCTGATCGTCTCCGGGTCGAGGAGTTCGAGCCGCAACCGCTTGATGTCGTACGTCAGTGGCTCGAGCGCCGCGACCCGGGCGCGGAACTGGCGGATGGCGAAGAGGTGCCGCGGCACCTCGATGTCCATGTCCTCGCGCACCTTGAGCTGGCAGGCGAGCCGGGTCCCGGCCGCGCGCTCGGCGTTCGAGAGGTGCGGTTCCTCGGTCGGCAGCAGCGAACCGCCGCCGCGCGTGACCTTCAGTTTGCACAGTCCGCAACTGCCACGGCCGCCGCACGCCGACGGAATGAACAGTTTCTCGCTGCCGAGCAGGCTCAGCAGCGTCTCGCCGCCCGGCCCGACGATCGTCTTCTCGCCGCCGTTGATCCGGATGGTGCGCGTCCCGTAGTTGTTCAGGACGCGGTCGGCAACCACGAGCAGTGCGGCCAGCACGCCGCACAGGGCGCACAGCGCCCCGACCGCCACCCAGAACAGGACCCAGCCCGAGAGCATGCGAGATGTCCCTTTTGCAGTGTCAGCGGTATCGCATCGACTGTGTTGCGCTGTCGCGGTCCGGGGGGTGACGCAATGACCTAATGACGCAGTGACTCAGTGACCGTCGCCCCACGACACCCGACGCTCGACACCCAGCACTCCGTGCCACCGACCTCAGAACTTGATCATGCCACTGAACCCGACAAAGGCCAGCGCGATGATGCCGGTAATGATCAGCGTGATCCCGGCGCCCTGCAGGCCAGCCGGGATTTTGTCGGTCTTCAGCCGTTGCCGGATCCCGGCCATGAGCAGGATGGCGAGCATCCAGCCGAAGCCGCTGCCGGCGCCGAACACCAGGCACTGCCAGAACCCGTACCCGGCCTTGTTCAGCATGAACAGCGACACGCCGAGAATAGCGCAATTCACGGTGATCAGCGGAAGGAAGATCCCGAGCGCAAAGTACAGCGGCAACGACACGCGCTCCACGACCATCTCGACCAATTGCACAAACGCCGCAATGACGACAATGAAGATGATCAGTTCGAGGAACTCGATGCCGAGCGGCACGGTGATGAACCGGTGCACGAGGTAGTTCAGCCCGGCGGTGGCAGTCGTGACGAGCGCGACAGCCACGCCCAGCCCGAGACTGGTCTTCATCTGCCGCGAAATGGCCAGGAACGAGCACATGCCCAGAAAGCGCGTCAGTAGGATGTTGTCGGTGAACGCGGCGGCCAGGAAGATCACCAGAAGCTGCAGCAGCAGCCCGTGTTCGGGCGCGCCCGGCGTGGCGGTGGCAAGCAGCGGCGTGATCACTTGGCACCTCCGGTGTTGGCGGGTTTCACGACGAAACTGTTGGCCAGCCACGCCACCAGGGCGAGCATGAAGAAGGCGCCCGGCGGCATGACCAGAATGGTCCACTGGTGCCACCACAGGTCGAGCCGCGGCAGAGTGAAGCCGAGGAGCGTGCCGAACCCCGCCACCTCGCGCACCACCGCAATGCTGAGCAGGACCAGGCTGTAGCCGATGCCCGCGCCGAGACCGTCACAGAACGACGGCAGCGGCGGGTTCTTGCAGGCGTACGCCTCGGCCCGACCCATGATGATGCAGTTCGTGATGATCAGCCCGACGTACGGGCCAATGACCTTGTGCACCTCCGGGAAGAAGGCGCGAATGGCGATGTCCACCACGATCACGTACGCGGCCGCGATCAGAACCTGGACCATCATCCGCACCTGCTTGGGCGTGTAGTCACGCAGCAACGACACGGTCAGGCTGGTCAGCGCGGTGGCGAAGATCAGCCCGCCGCACATCAGCAGCGTGTTCAGCACCAGATTGGTGACGGCCAGCGTCGAACAGATGCCGAGGACCTGGCGGAAGACGGGGTTGTCCTGCCACAGGTTCTTCAGCAGTGCGGTCCCGCTGGCAGAGTTCTTGAACGACATCAGGCGCCTCCGTCTTTCCGTGCCGCTACGGCGGGCGTAGCGGCGGCCATGGCGCGCTGGAATCGGGTCAGGTGCTCGTTCAGGATGCGCTCCATGGCCAGGCAGGTCTGGGTCGCACCCGTGATGGCGTGAAGGTTGCGGCCGTACGTCGGCGAGCCCGGCTCGGGCGGGGATGCCGTCAGGTAGAGCGCCTTGCCGTCGACCACGGGCAGAACCCGGATCCCGGCGGCGAACTGGTCCATGAAGACCGGTTCGACGATGCGGCCGCCCAGACCCGGCGTCTCGGAGTGCGAGAGGATGACGATGCCGATCGTCTTCTGGCGGTCCGCGGACACCGCAATGAGCCCCTCGATGGGGGCCCAGAACCCGAGGCCGCGGAACCGGACGGCGTAACCGACGAGCTGCGTCCGCGCGTCGTCGGCATAGGCTTGAATCAGCGGCGTTTCCCAGCCGGTCTCGGGGTCGCGCAGGGTGCGCGACTCGTCGATCCGGCGCTGCACGAGCCCGACCACCTCGGCGGCCGTGAGCTGCGCCGGGTCGCCGAGCCGGAACAGGCGCACCAGCGCCTCTTGCCGGACGAGCTTTTCGTTCCGCTCGACGATCGGCCGGGTGGCCAGGTTCAGCCCGGTCACCGCAGTGCCGAACAGCGCGGCCAGGCCGACCATGAATCCGACAATGTAGGCCGGGTGCCGCTTGTTCATGGCGCCTGGCCCTCCGCGGCGGCCGGCGCGGTGCGTGCCGCGCGCCAGTCCGTCCAGGCCCGGGCCAGCAGGTCCAGGGTCGGCCCGACCGTGTTGCCGAGCAGGATGGCGAACCCGACGCCTTCGGGAAACACCGCTTTCCAGCGGAAGAACACGATCATGAACCCGATGAACAGGCCGTAGGCGAATTGTGCCGCCGTCTCCTTGGGCGCGCTCACCGGGTCGGTCACCATGAACACCGCCGCGTACATGAGCCCGCCCGCGCACAGCATCCACGGCAGGGCCGGAACCGCGCTGACACCGCCGAGGTGCCGGAACAGGACGACGGCCAGGACCGCGCCGCCCAGCGTGCTGCACATCAGTCGCCAGTTCGCCGTCCGGGTCCAGAGCAGGTAGGCGGCGCCGAGCAGGATCAGCAGCGTCGACACTTCACCGGCGCTCCCGGCATTGAGCACGCGCGACACACCGTCGGAACCGGTGAAAACTTGGCCGATGTTGCCGACGAAGAGTTGGCCCAGGTCGGTGACAAAGCCGTGCTCGCGGTGCGCCAGCAGCGGCGTCGAGGACGTGACCGCGTGCAGGCCGTCCAGATCGTGGCGCGCGCCCCAGTGCAGCAAGCCTGCCAGGCCGCCTTTCCACACCGGGACAAATGCGCCGGTCAGTTCAATGGGAAAACTGACGTAGACAAACGCGCGGCCCACGATGGCCGGGTTGAAGACGTTGCGGGCAAACCCGCCGAACACTTCCTTGCCGAACAGCACCGCCACGCCGACGCCGACGATGCCGATCCAGAACGGGCAGGTCGGGGGCAGTGACAGGGACAGCAGCGTCGCGGTCACGAACACCGCGGCGGTCAGCGGGTCGCCGCGCCGCCGCGCCATGCCGTACTCGACCCCGGCCCCCACCAGGCACAGCACCAGCGTCAGCACCAGCGTGCGCCAGCCGAAGAAGTAGACCGCGCCTGCCTGCACCGGCACCAGTGCCAGCAGCACGCGTTCCATCGCCTTCTGCCGCAGGTAGCGTTTCTTCTTCGCCGCCGCAGCCTTGGGCTTTGCGCCGTCTGCCATGCTTCCGGACTCCGTCAACCGTGGCATGTATCTCGCCGTCCCGGTGCGACCGGGTGCGGTCAATGCCCAAACACCGCTTCAGCATAGTCCAGAGACGGTGCGGGTGCAAACGCCGCGCGGCCGTCCGCGCAATGCCTTGGCGCCCCCGCCGGGGCCGCGGACGGTGCGGTCATGTCTCGCGGGCTACCTGCCGGCACGACGGGTTCTGAGCCTGCGGGCAAGGGGCTGCCCGCACCGCTTGGTACCCGTGGCTCGGCCAGTCCCTTGGCCGGCGAGTAACCTGGGAGCGGCTTCAGGGCGGCCGCTGCCCGGTCATGCGGGGCTGTTACTGCGCGGCGTCGGGCCGGGAGCATGGGACATATGGGAGACATGGGCCCCATAGGACGTATGGGCGGGCCCGGCGGCGCGGACACCCAGAACCCGGAGAGAGAGAACTCCCGGCAGGCCATGGTGAACCGCTTGGGGGTCGCCGCGGAGCGAAGCTGTGCGGTCAGTCCGACGTCGGGGTCGATTCGGTTGCTGTGGAGGCTTGCCGTTCGCCTCTCAACACCACGCGCCTCCAGAGAAGCAGTGCGATCAAGGCAACAATGCCGACGGCCAACATCCCGGTTCCATTCTTGCTCGGGGTGAGAGTCCCGAATTCCTGAAAGGGCGTCAGCAGGATCCAGGGCATCAGGAAGCCCAGAACCAGGGCCGTCGTGTGTCGCCCGCTCATCCTGTGATGACACAACTGGAGAAACGTGAACAACAAGACCAACACAATCATCGTGAGTTCCGCCAGGATCGCCGTCATTGCAGGCGCGTTGTTCTTGGCCATCAAGTTTGGGACGATCAAGAAGAATGGAATGACCAGGAAGGCGAGAATGAAGAAGGCACTCGGCGGCAGGAGCGGCACGATGTCTGTTGACACCCTGATGGTCCTGCTTCTGTAGGCCAACCAGCACAGGAGGACCACACAGAGGCAAGCACCCATCAGAAGCACCGGGTGAGGATGAAAGGGGATTGTCCGACTGCCTTCTGCCCTGCCGATGGAAAGCGTCCCCATAACAGTGATGGATGAGATCCCCGCGAGTGCCCAGAGCACCCCCCGTCTCCGGAGAGTAGCGACATGGCGGTACTGGGGCCAAAGGTGATCTGCGATAGTGATGGGAACCACGATGCTGATGGTCGCATGGCTGAACGTCACTCCCAGCGTCCATACCCACTGCACTCCCCAGTACATTCCATAGCCGGACAGCAATCCCACGCCTTCCCATTCCGGGTTGAAGAATGCCTTGGTCATCAGCCCCTCCTCGACGATCCCGTAGGCCACCGCCAGGAACAGAACACCCCACTGCAGATCCCATCGCACTTTCATCTCTCTTATCAGCAAGCAGCCACAGCCGTAGAGGAGCACGAAGATGAGCAACCACAAGGGCGAGAAGAATCTCATCGGAGGGGCATTCCCCGTGAGAAGTTCGGCCAGCATGGCGGGAACGAAAAGCAGGAAGACGATCAGTCTTGCGTTGCCGGTGGAGACCGTGCCGTACTTCATTCGTGTCTCCTTACAACGCCAGACCATGCGGTGGTACTCCGTCGGCAGCAGGCATTCGTGTACGCCCAGCATGGGCGTGTGCTTACGGGCTGCCCGGTCCGGCTGGTATCCTGGGTCGGCTAGTGCCTGCGAGAGGTCAAAGTACTCCAACTGTCAGCAAAGGACAAGGCTGGAGCCGCGAGGCTGACGCGGCGCAGGAACAGAAGGAATCCGAGCGCCTGCAGAAGGCCCTCGAGGACGCGGCGCACGGCAAGGGCAACCATCCCTGAGCGGCGCTTCCACTTTCGCGACGGCGTGGAAGTGATCGAGGCGCGGACTCCTGCGGCGGCCGATGCGGGGTGATGCGTCAGTGAAAGGTGGTGAGGTGGCGCCGCGCTGTTGGAGTTCACAGCTTTAGCGTGCTCCCGGGGCGCTCCGCAGACACGCTGAAGCCGTGAACGCCAACGAACTCCACCTTTCACTGACGCATCACGATGTGGGCCTTCCTAACTCCTTGCTTTTCCGTCGGCCGCGCCCTATCTTCCGGAGCCTTGCCCCGAGACGTGTCCTCCTCGGGCAGGTTGAGTCGACGCTGCCATCAGGAGAGAGTAGAAATGCAGATCGGTGAAACGCTGACGACGCAGGTCTCGACGCCGATCGTGGACGAGGTGGACGTGCTGGTGGCGGGGGGCGGCACGGCCGGGTGTGTGGCGGCCCTAGCCGCGGCCCGGCACGGGGCGCGCGTGCTCCTGATCGAACGCACAGGGTGTCTCGGCGGCATGGTCACCACGGGTAACGCCGGCCTGACCATGTACATGAAGTTCTCGGGCGATGCGGCGGAGCACACCCGTGACCAGGACGCGCTGGCCAGCCACCCGCAGGACGTGCAGATCGCCGGCGGTATCCCCAAGGAGATCGCCGACCGCCTGATCCGCACCGGGATCGGCATCGGCAATGACGCCCAGGCGGGCAGCTACGTGTTCACCTCCTCCGAGGACTTCAAGCGCCTTCTCTTCGAGATGATGGGCGAAGCCAAGGTCGGACTGCGCCTGCACTCCTGGTGCGTCGATGTGCTCCAGGACGGCGACACGCTGCGCGGCGCGGTGATCGAATCGAAGTCGGGCCGCCAGGCCGTCCTGGCCCGGCAGGTCATTGATGCGACCGGGGACGGCGACCTGGCCGCCCGCGCCGGTGTGCCCTTTCACCTCGGCGTGACGCCGGACGACGAGTGCGTGCAGGAAGGGGCCAAGCTGGGCACCATGCAGGCCATGGGTGTCATGTTCAAGGCCGGCAACGTCGACTTGCAGCGCACCTTTGAGTGGCTGGTGCGGAATCCACAGCATTTCGCGGCGCAGCCGTTTGCCCGTTTCTCACTCGAGGAGGCCAGGGCGCGCTTCGCGAAGGGCGACATGGCCACCCTCAACATCCTGATGGACACCACGCCGCGCGGTTTCCAGGTCTACAACCTGCCCACGCCCGGTGTGGTCACCCTGTGCTGCCCGTGTGCTCAGGGCGACGGGACCAAGGTTGAGGATCTCACCCGCGCCGAGGTGCTCCTGGCCGATATGGTGCACCGCTGGCTGGAGAACATGCGGGCGTTGCCAGGCTTCGAGAAGGCGTTCCTGCTGGACTGCCCGGAGATTGGCGTGCGCGAGACGCGGCATATTCAGGGCGATTTCCTGCTGACCATCCGTGACATCTACAACCAGGTCGAGTTTCCCGACCGCATCGGCCGCGGCAGCCACCCCATCGACAGCTATCCGCGCCCGAAGTGGATCAGTGACCCCGCCACGGCGTACCCGCCGCGCTGGTACTTCCACATCCCGTTCCGCGCCCTGTTGGCCAAGGGCAAGGCGAACCTGCTGGTGGCCGGGCGCTGCATGTCGGCCACGCACGAGGCGTTTGGCTGCATCCGGCCGACGGTCCAGTGCATGATTACCGGTGAGGCCGCCGGTACGGCCGCGGCGCTCTGCATCCAGCGTGGTTGCGGACTCCGCGAACTGCCCATCGCGGACCTTCAGGCAGACCTGGAGAAGCAAGGCGTGCTGCTGTGAGCGGCGGGCGGGAGCGCCAGGCGCGTTGGAGCGGCGAGATCGGGCAGGGGCACGGGCAGAAGGACTCACAAAGGAGAGAACACGATGGTCTCGACTCACTTCGCGAGAGCGTTGTCCTGGAATCTGTTGCTTGCCGGTGCGGCGTGTGCGGCCGCGGCTGGGGCTGATGAGTACTACCAGGTTCGCGGCGGGATTCCGAACAGCCAGTACTACTTCAAGGTGGATACGGTTGGGAACCAGTACCTGTTCTTTATCGGCAACTCGGTTCTGGCCGGGACCGGGCTGAAGGACGCGAACCTGCGGTACTCGGCGCAGATGGTGGCTGGGTTCAAGAAGTACTTCCCGAAAGCCGGAATGATCGAGACGCGGCAGATGCAGCCGGGCGGGAGCTGGTTCGGCCTGTATCGGTGCAGCCGCGGCCAGCCGGTGTACGGCGAGGTGATCTGCAGCGGGCACCTGGCGATCCTCGACTTCACCGCCGCCGACCGCAACGTCGACATCGCGCAGGTCAAGACGTCCCTGGAAGGACTGGTTCGTCAGGTCACCATCTACCGTGCGACGCACAGCACGATTCTGCTCTACACCCTGACTCCTGAAATGCTGCAGGCGTACAAGGCGGGGCAGACACCCGAGTACGTCGCGGTCAGTGAGCAGATTGCGGCGCACTACAACATCCCGAGCCTGAACCTGGCCAGGTACGCGGCGGACAAGATCATCGCCGGGGAGATATCGTTCGAGGCGTTCTCAGCCGACGGCATCAACCCGACCGATGCCGGCGCGCGGATCTATGCGGAGGGCATCGCCAAGTTCATCGATGCGTTGATGGCCGCGTACCCCGTGCCGGAGAAGCCGCAGGCGCGTGTGCTGCCGCAACCGCTGTTTCCCGACACGAACGACAACGGCCGCATTGTCGCGTACGAGGACCCGCAGGTCAAGACGTCCGGCACGTGGAAACCGGGCCAGGCGAGTCCGATCGGCCCGTTCCGTCACGTCCTTGTCTCCGACGAAGTGGGCGCGGCGCTGACGCTGAGGTTCACCGGTTCCGAGATCGGCATCATCGACGTCGTGGACAAAGACAGTGCGGACTACGCGTATTCCGTCGACGGTGCCGCGGCGCAGCCGCTCGCCGCGCCGAAGGACGTGACCGGCCCGACCATGCGTCCCGTCTCGCTCGCGAAGGGCCTGGACCGGAACGCCGAGCACGAACTCGTTCTGAAGCTTGCCTCGCCCGGGACGGCGCGCCTGGGCGGGTTCCTGCTCAACGGCAGTGTTGCGGACGCGTTTGCCGGCAAGCGCACTCTCGAACGCATTGACGCGATCTACGCGGCCATGGACCCGATCGCCTACACGCCCCCAGCGGGTCGGTTCGCGAACATTCCCAAAGCGATGGCGAAGTTGCGCGACGGCGGCGAACTCCGCATGGTCCTGCTCGGCGACAGCATCATGGGCAACACGTCCGCCTCGTCGTTTGAACTGCTGCTGATGCGGAACTACCCGAAATGCAAGATCACCAAGATTGCGTCGTTGCGGAGTTCGACCGGCTGCAAGTACTACCAGGACGAGAACCGCGTCGAGGACTACGTGCTGAAGCACAATCCGGACCTTCTCCTGATCGGCGGCATTTCCAACGGCGGCGACGCCGAGGCGGTGCGGTCGGTGATCAAGCAGGTTCGGGTGCGCAAGCCGGACACGGAAGTCCTGCTGCTGACGCCCGTGTTCGGTTCGGTCCAGTGCGAGCACATCCAGAAGTACACGCGCGAGATCGATACGACGACCAGCAATTTCCGCTACAACATGCAGAAGGTTGCGGCGGAGGAGACGTGCGCGTTCTTCGACATGACCGGGCCGTGGTGGGCATACATCCAGGACAGCGGCAAGACCTACGGCTGGTTCATGGGCGACGCGGTGCACGCGAACCAGCGCGGTTGCCAGATCATCGGCCGTCTGCTCGAGATCTGGTTCCGGGAGTAGCTGTTGCCTCGCAAGATGTTGATCGGGGGGGGAGCATAGCTATCAAGCTAACGGCGGTGGCTTGTGCATGTACCGCAAGAGGGTGCTCCGCAAAGTAGCAGCATGGCTCCAGCCTTGCTGTACCGTTCCCGATCCGCGCCACGGCTCGACATCGATTCTGCGGCCGTGGGTCTTGCTCAAGGCGGACTCGTGTCCTTGCTTGCCGTCGGACCGTGCTGGCAGGGACAACCGTCCCGGTGCGGCCAGGACAGGGCCAGTCCACGGCCGAACATCGCCCCGTCATAGTCCAACACCGCATCGGCGCAAACGGCGGCATGCGTCGGCGGGATGAACAGCGCGACGCCTTCGGCGGTCGCGCAGGTCTCGTCCGGCTGCGGTGCGGCGGCGGGCGCCAGCATCGGTGTCGCGCCGCGGCAGGTGCCGCTGATGTCGCGGAGCCGGAACCCGGTGGTCCCGGTCGGTGCGGCCGTCAGCAGCTTCCGCAGTCTTGCCGCCGCTTCGGGTGTGATGCGCATGCGTTGTGACCTCACGGGGTTCTGGAAAAGCTCACGTGCCGCCGCGGCACGCCGACCGCGGTAGATCACGCCGTCGCTGAACTGTATAGCTGTCCGCGCGACCTGACAACAGCTCCCAGTCCCGGCCCTATAGCAACTGTGTGGTTGGTTTACCGTCGGTCGCGGGCTATGTTTGCGGGAGTGATGCGGCGCCAGCGCGGGGTGCGTTGCTGCCGCCGCTGCAAAACCGGGAGAGCGACTCACATGGCCAACTACGTGAACGTCAGCACCGTCGGGAGGAATTGCGTCAGCGCCGAGGGTCGGCGTGGGCAGGATGCCGTCGACCACGCCAAGCGACTGCTCGAAGGCGAGATCGCACAGGTACTGCCGGACCGCCCGGACCTGATCGTGCTGCCCGAAGCCTGCGACCGGTTCCCGGATATGAAGATGGACGAGCGCAAGGCGTACTACGAGTGCCGCGGCGAGCAGATTGCCGAGTTCCTTGGCAACATTGCCCGCGCCCAGCGCTGCTACATCGCCTATTCCGCCGCCCGCCGCCTGTCCGACGGCTCATACCGCAACTCAACGCAGATCCTTGATCGGCAGGGCCGCGTAGCGGGGGTCTACAACAAGAACTTCCCGGTCATCTCCGAGACGACGGAAGGGGGAATCCTCTGCGGCAAGGACGCGCCGGTCATCCGGTGCGACTTCGGCCACGTCGGGTGCGCCATCTGTTTCGACATCGTCTTCGACGAGATGCGCCGAAACTACGCCGACCTACCGCCCGAGCAGCGGCCGCAACTCATCTGCTTCTCCTCGATGATGTACGGCGGGCTGCCGCGCCTGCAGTACTGGGCCTTCTCCTGCCACGCCTTCCTGGTCACGGCGTGCACGAACGGGCGGACACTGAAGAACCACATTGTCAGCCCGGAGGGTGTCGTCATCGCCTCGACCAGTCAGCACTACCCCTATGTCTCAGCCCGGATCAACCTGGACAACGCCCTGATCTTCCTCGACGACAACTGGGGTAAGCTGCAGCAGGCCCGGCAGAAGTACGGGCCCAAGGTTCGGGTTCAGGACAACGGCTGCACGGGGGCTGTCCTGCTCTCGTCCGAGACGAGCGAGTTCACGGTCCAGGACATCATCCGCGAGTTCGAGATCGAGACGTTCGACAGCTACAAGGCCCGCCACCGCGCGCACCGCGCGAACCCCGCCAACGTAGAAGCGTGACGCCCGGCCTGGGCAGGAGCCCATGCGCCTGCCCAGGGGACACGGCGACACAGCGACACGCTGACACGGGTAGAGCGTCCCCGTCCGTTGGGTCCGCTGGGTCCGTTGGGTCCGTTGTCCGACGCCACCCGCACCACCGACGCCATCGACTGCAATCGACTGCAGTCGACAGCAATCGACCGCGGTCGGGGGCGATCGGGGGCAGCCATCGGCATAGGGCTCTGGCCTTGCGTTCAGCCGCCCCCGGCTCTACCTTGCTTGGGTTATGTCTCCCTGGGTTCCCGGTGTCGAGCGAGATGGAGGTCTTCCCATGCAGTTGTGCGCCTCTCTCCGGCCTTGGACGTGCGGTATCCTCCTGCCCTTTGCGGTCTGCGCGGCTCAGGCGGCGGAGTTCTGCGTTGCCCCAGCCGGCAACGACGCGAACGCCGGCACGCGCGAGCAGCCGTTCGCCACGCTCGAGCGAGCCCGGGATGCGGTGCGCGAGCTGAAGAAGGCCGGTCCGCCGGCGGGCGGCGTGACCGTGTGGCTGCGCAGCGGGGTGTACCGGCTCGACCAGAGCTTCGCCCTCGGTGCTGAGGACTCCGGAACGAAAGACGCACCGGTCGTCTATCGGGGCTGCGACGGCGAGGAGGCGCGGCTTATGGGCGGCGCCGTGGTTCCGGTCGCCGCATTTGCGCCAGTCAGCGACCCGAAGGTGCTCGAACGCCTGGATCCCGCGGCGCGCGGCCAAGTCCTGCAGGCCGACCTGAACGCCAACGGGATCACCGACCGGGGCGACGCCATTGCGTCCGGGAAGCGGCTTGAGCTGTTCTTCGAGCAGAAGCGCATGACCCTGGCGCGTTGGCCCAACTCGGACTACACCCACGTCGGCGACGTGGTCGGCGGTGCGCCGCATCGGATCCACGGCATTCCGGGCGACAAGATTGGACGTTTCACCTACGACGGCGACCGGCAGTCGCGCTGGGTCGACGAGAGCGACGTGCGATTGCACGGGTACTGGTTCTGGGACTGGGCCGACGGGTTCGAGCGCGTGCAGGCGATCGACCCGGTGCGCAAAGTCATTGAGACCGTGCCGCCCTACCACGGCTACGGTTACCGCAAGAACGCCCGCTACTACGCGCTGAATGTGCTCGCGGAACTGGACACGCCGGGCGAGTGGTACGTCGATCGCCAGGCCGGCATGCTCTACTTCTGGCCGCCGACGCCGATCGCCGGCAAGGAAGTCGCCCTGTCGATGATCCAGACACCACTGGTCGCGCTGGACGACGTCTCGTACGTCACGTTCCGGAACCTGACGCTGGAGTTCTCGCGTCATGGCGCCCTGACCATCAAAGACGGCACCGGGAACCGCCTCGCCGGCTGCGTGGTGCGGAATGTCGCGGCGACGGCGATCGCCATCACCGACGGCACGGACCACGGCGTGCTGAGTTGCGACATCTACGACGTAGGCGCGGCTGCGATCAACCTCTCCGGCGGCGACCGCAAGAGCCTCACGCCCTGCGGCCACTTCGCCACGAACAACCACATCCACCACTTCTCGCGGCTCTATCACACCTATCGGCACGCCATCAACCTGCAGGGCGTCGGGTGCAGCGCCACACACAACTACATGCACGACTGCCCGCACGAGCCGATGGGGTTCAGCGGCAACGACCACGTCATCGAGTTCAACGAGTTCGGCGATGTCTGCCTGAGCACGGACGACTCCGGCGCCATCCACACCGGGCGTGATTGGACCTGGCAGGGCACGGTCATCCGCTACAATTTCTTCCACCACATCGGCGGCGGCCCGCACGTGGGCAACCAGGGTGTGTACCTGGACGACATGATGAGCGGCACGACCGTGTACGGGAATGTCTTCTACCAGATCTACCGCGCCAACCTGGTCGGCGGCGGCCGCGACAACATTCTGGAGAACAACATCATCGTCGACTGCAAGATCCCGATCCACATCGACAATCGGCTCATGAACTGGGCCGGCTACCACAAGGACACGACCATGAAGGACCGGCTCCTGGCCATGCCCTACAAGGACCCGACCTGGAGCGCCAGGTACCCGAAGCTGGTGGGCATCTGGGAGGATGACCCGGCGGTGCCCAAGGGCAACATCGTGCGCCGGAACCTCATGGTCCGGTGCGGCGAGATGTCGCTCGCGCCCGAAGTAAAGCAGTTCGGCACGTTCGCCGACAACCTCTCGCTCGACCAGGATCCCGGATTCGCGAACTGCGACACCATGGACTTCGCGCTTGCCGACGACGCGCCGGTGTACCGGCAGATCCCGGGCTTCGAGAAGGTGCCGTTCGACAAGATCGGTCTCTACGTTGACGAGTACCGCAAGGTGCTACCCGTCCGCAATCCGCTGATCCTGCCCAACGCCGCGGCATTCGTGGGCGAGACGCAGGTGCGCGTACTCGTCCCCGGTCGCACGGCGGGTGCGGAGGTCCGCTACACCCTGGACGGGACCGAGCCCACACGCGCCTCGACCCTCTACGCCGGTCCGCTCCAACTCACGCAGACCACGACCCTGAGCGTGGCCGTCTACCCGCCCGGCACGGGCGAGGCGGGCCGCTCCGGGACCGTCAGTGCGATATTCACGGCCATGCACCTCGGCCCGGACGCCGGCATCTACCTCAGCGACCTGGAAGCGACCGACGTGTTCTGCTACGGCGCGCTGCGCAAGGACTCGAACTTCAACGTCAACGGCCCCATGAACCTGGGCGGCGTGACGCAGGCCAAAGGCGTCGTGCTTTGTCCGCAGGTCACGCCCGAGGGCGGCCGCGGCCGCGCCACCTACACCCTGGACGGCGGACTCCGCAACGCGACCCGCTTCAAGGCGACGGTCGGCATTGAAGACTCCATGGCCAAGCGCGGTTCGGCGACGTTTGCAGTGGAGGTCTTCCGCGCCGGCAAGTGGGAGCCGGTGTTCGACAGCGGCATCGTCCGTGGCGGCGACGCGCCGAAGCTGATCGACGTCGATATCACCGGCGCGGAGAAGCTGCGCCTGCTGACCACCGACGCCGGCGACAACATCCACTGCGACCACGCCGCCTGGGGCAACGCCACGCTGCAGTAGCGCGTGCGGCAAGTCGGGGTATCTGCGGTTGGGTGACGGGGGGGGGGCCTGAGATCCGAGACAACCGAGTGCGGGGTGCCGGCCCGGACGTGCTCGCGAACTACACCTCAGTTCTCGGCGGCGGGGCGGATACCGTGGGCACGCATCAGCCGGTAGAAGGTCTTTCGGTCCACGCCGGCTGCTGCCGCGGCGCGGCTCACGATGCCGTCGTGCTCGGCAAGCAGGCGCAGCAGGTAGGGCTTCTCGAACTGGGCCAACCAAACCCGGCGTGCTTTCCGGAACGGGAGGCCGAAGCACTCCGTCAGATCCACGGTTGGTTTGGACTCGTGGGATAGTACCTTCCTTACGTCCTCGGCCTCGATCGTCTGCAAGGGTGTCATGATGCTGAGCCGCTGGATCAGGTTCTCCAGTTCGCGGACATTACCGGGCCAGTTGTGGCCACGGAGCAAGTCCAGCGCCTCCAGGGAAATGCTCTTTGCAGGGTGGTCGTGGTGCCGCGCGTAGTCGGCCAGGAAACGCCCCGCCAGCAACGGAATGTCATCACGGCGTTCCCGCAGCGCCGGCAACTCGATGGGTACGACATTGAGCCGGTAGAACAAGTCCAGCCGGAAACGTTGCTGGCGGACGGCCTCCGCGGGGTCCCGGTTGGTGGCGCTGATGATCCGCACATTCATGCTGATCATGTCCCGTCCCCCCACGCGCCGGAACTGGCGCTCCTGCAGCACACGCAGCAGCGTGGCCTGCATCTCAGTGCTCATCTCCGTAATCTCGTCCAGGAAAGCCGTACCGCCCTCGGCAGCCTCAAAGAGCCCGGGATGTCGCTCGAGGGCACCGGTGAATGCACCTTTTTCGTACCCGAAGAGCTCGCTGACCATGAGATGATCCGGCAGGGCGGCGCAGTCCACGGCGACAAACGGCTTGCCACGCCGATGGCTTTTCTCGTGGATTTCGCGGGCCACGAGGTCCTTTCCGGTCCCCGTCTCGCCGGAGATGAGGACGTTGGCGTCTGAGGTGGCCACAACGTCGATGGTATCGAGGACCCGGGCAAAGCTCTTGGCCTTGCCGAGGAGGCGTTGACTCCTGCGGTGGTGATCCAGCTTGACGCGCAAATCATCGTTCTCGGCAAGGAGCTTCGTGTGCTCGATCACACGCTGAACACGGAACAGCACCTCGTCCAGATGCAAGGGCTTCTGGAGGTAATCAAAAGCGCCCAGCCGCATCGCGGACACGGCGGTCTCCACCGTCGGGAAGCCGGTCATCATCAGGACAATGACATTCGGATGGACTGCCTTGATGTCGCGGAGCACGTCCAGCCCCGATGTCTCCGGCAGCATGAGATCGAGCATTACCAGGAAGGGATGATGCAGGTCGACCATTTCCACAGCCCGGCGCCCGTCATGGAGAGGAACACAGCGATAGCCCTCTGGAGAAAGCATGGCAACCAGAACGCTGCATACGGCAGGCTCATCGTCGATGATCAGAACGGTCAGTTCATCCCGGCGGGGCCGGGGTTGGGAAGCGCCAGGACTGGGCGGAGTCGCGGTCATAGGTACATCTCCACAACGCCAGCCGTTCTTGCGGGGCAACCTCTACAGGTAAGATAGCACCGATTCAGGGAAATGTGTAGCGCTCTCGCCCCGCAAGTGTGGCGTTTGGTCCACATGGCCGGCGAGGTGTCGACCCGAAGGGCGGGCCGCGCCGTAGAGAAGTCGAGTCAACACAGTAATCTGGCCCAAAAGGCCCCTCTGGCAGGACAAGTTGCGACAGTTATGAATCATGGCAACCCTGGCGGGCGGGCACCTGGTCGCGATCATCCAACGGCACGATCGCCAACGATATTCATATCGCATTACGATCGTGCCGGTGCATGCTCATCGACCATCTGCCCGGCCAACAGGCCGTTATTTGCGCCCGACGGCATTAGAGGCAGAAGGGGAACCAGAACGAGGCGGCCGTAACCGACCGAGTACGGCGGCTAGGCCGTGGCGATCACGGCGTTGACCTCGCCACAAGATTCCCAAGGTGAAGCGCCGAATAGTCAGCCCATTTCTCCTCGGGAACCTTCCCCCAGTTCGCATCACGCCCCACATACACCCCGATGAGTTCTGCATCCACCGCCCCGTTGACGACGGCTACGCAGGAATCGAGGGCCCTTTTCTCGCTGTTGCTGAGTGTCCTGACCACCGGCAGCACCGGCCCATTGTCGATGCGGTAGTACTCCCACGCCTCAAGGTCAGGAAGCCGACGGCCGGCCGTCGGGTCGAGCCAGAGCAACCGGTCGCCATCCCGCACCTGCACCAGCATATGCGCCGCCGTGCGGGTCATCACGTGCACCAGCTTCGCGTCGTAACCGGCGCGAACAAGCACGGTGACGTATTCGCGCGCCTTGCGCTGGCAGTTGTTCGTCACCACGTCATAAGGTTCACGGTGGATTGCCGCAAACGCCTGGCGCTCCGGGATGCTGGTGCAACCGCAGGCAGACAGGAGCATACCGGCGACGCACACGAGTCGAATCCGGTTTTTGCGTGTTGGTGGCATCTGTCACCTCATCCTGCCCGACCTCGACCAGATCGCACCTTGTCGTTGTCGCGGTGCAGAACCGCTTCCGGTTGCTCACCATCCCCCATGCACGCGCCGTGCCAGTCGGCTCGAACGCACACGCGCGCACCAGGAAAAAGCGACAGGTGAGATCAGGGAAGGAACGGAATCGGGAGAGGTCTTGCGTGGGGACGCGGCACCGGTAGAGCATGCCCCCCAGAGCACGCTGGTGCGATCGATGGCGCCCCCGAGAGCTATGGACCCTAAGGACGCCGCCGGAACAGGTGGCGACCGACCAAACTCAAACGTTGGCGATGCTGTTCAACGTCCCGTACTGGTTTGGGACTTGTGCATTGGCGCTCGGGTCATGGCACCACTCGCCGTCGACCACAAACTTGTACTGGTACCGGCCGGGCTCGATCTTGACTTTGGCGCGGCAGAAGCCATCTTTGCCTTTCACCATGCGACGGGCGTCCGGGTCCCAACCGTTGAAATCCCCCACCAGGAAGACCTCTCGGGCCTCCGCAGCGATTTCGCAAACGAACGAAACCGCCCCGTCCCTGTTCTTCTTCGTGCTCATGACAGACTCTCCTCCTTTCAACGCTGGTACTGCCCCGCTACTCCGCACCACCGAGTGCGAGGCAGCGCCACGAGAACATGACGGGGCATACGCGCCCGGAGCGGGGCGGAACGGCCCCCCGCAGGCCACGGCATTCCGGCCGTGTGGCTTGCAGCATCCATCCGTCTGCATGCTGCCGGTGTACTGGTCAAGAGCAGGCGCGGGCCTGTCATCAAGCTCTAACCCGGCCGGACGGCCGGCTTCCAAAACCAATGGAAGAAATCGAGCCAATGACACAAGCGAAGGATTCGTCCGGCCCTCCTCCGATGGTGGTGACCATGACCGGCGGAATGCTCGCCTTTTCTCCCCATGAGGTGGCCGGCGATATTGCGAAACTCCTCCACTTCGACGCCTGCAATCGCACTGGGGTGGTGCGTCGTCAGATCCCGTCGATCGGCATGCTCGTCACAGAGGACAAGTACAGTCGTCCCTAGAGTGACTTTGTCGCCCAACTGCAGAACCTGCCGGCCTGCGACCGTCGTCTCGTTCACGAAAGTCCCGTGCCGGCTCTTCAGGTCTTCAATGGAGACAAAGTCCCCCTTGACGTAGATCTCACAGTGATGCCGGGAACACTGCATGTCGAGAACGCGAACGTGGGTTTCCCGGCCTCTTCCCATGAGGCACACTCCCTCGGCAAGAGCGAATTCTTCGCCCTTGCTCAATCCGGAAACACAGATGAGTTTACGCATTCTCTGGGCCCTCCTGGCTCACAGCCACATACCGGTGTCCGCTCTGCAGCGTGGCTTCGCACACGCTCGTTCACAATCCCTGATCTCAGCCGACCGAAGAAACCTTTCGTCTCGGAGAGCTCCCTATCCGCCATCCTGGCCGCACCGGGGGTGTATCTCAGCGTCTCATCTCTTGCCGTTCTCCCGTGCAAAAACCATGCCAATCAGCGCAAACGCCCGCGCACGCGCTGGGAAAAAGCGACAGGTGCGGCCGGGAGATCAGGGAAGGGACCGAATCGGGGGAGGGCTTGTACGGGAGCGCGATGCCGGGGGGAACTCTGTGGTCTGCGGACGTGCGTGGCGCCGGCACTAGCAGCAGCACGCGTCAATGTGCCATGATCAGCGGGGCCGTGGCGGGGAGCTTTTTGCGCGGAAGAACACGAATTGGCCGCAAGCTCACCGTTCGGGGGACACAGACGCAGGCGATCCGGCTCGCAGCGCATCGGGAACGGTCGCCGACATCGCATCCTCGATGCCGCGCAGGAGTGTCCGCATCTCGAACGGTTTCCGGACGAAGCCCAGGGTGCCTTCCCCCAGGATGGCCTGTGACTCCTCGTTCAGGCTGTGGCCGGAGGACAGGAGCGCCCGGATCCTCGGGTTGATCGCCTTCATGGCGCGGAAGGTGTCGCGACCACCCAAGTGCGGCATGGCCATGTCCAAGACCACCAGGTCAATCCCTTGCCATTGCGCGCGGTACAGTTCGATGCCGGCCCGTCCGTCCGCCGCCACGAGCACCTCATGGCCCTCGGACCGCAGGATCTCTGCCGCCAGTTCGCGGACCAGTACCATGTCGTCCACGACCAGGACCCGCAGCTTCGCGCACCGACGCGCCTCGGGCCCGGCACTCTCGTTTACCGTCTCCTCCGCCGGCGCGGCGAGCGGCAGGTAGATCCTGAAGCTCGTGCCGCGTCCGACCTCGCTGCTGACGGTGGTGGCGCCGTGGTGGCTCTTGACCGTGCCGTAGACAGCGGCCAGGCCCATGCCGGTGCCCTTGCCAACCGGCTTGGTGGTGAAGAAAGGTTCGAACAGGTGCCGCTTCACTTCGTCGCTCATGCCGCAGCCGGTGTCGGTCACCGTGAGCATGAGGTAATCGCCGACACGAAGCTCATAGGGAGGCTTGGCGTAGAGCTCGGCATCCAGATGAACTACTTGGGTTTCGACGGTCAGCGTACCACCGTCCGGCATGGCGTCGCGGGCGTTCAGAGCGAGGTTGAGTATCGCATTTTCGATCTGCGACGGATCGCCGGTGACCACCGTGGGCATGGCGCGCAGGAGTTGCTCGATGCGGATGCGCTTATCGATGCTACGCTCGAGCACGTCCACAGCTTCGTTGATCACGCGGTTCATGTCCACGGGGACCGACTGGTACTGGCCCTTGCGCGCGAAGGCGAGCAGCTTGCCGATCAGGTCGGCCGAACACTGGGCCCCGGTGCGGATGCTTTCGGCATAGCGCTTAAGGGCCGGATCATCGAGCCGGCTGCAGAGCAAGTCGGCGTAACCCAGCACGCCCGTGAGTTGGTTGTTGAAGTCATGCGCCACGCCGCCAGCGAGCTGGCCGATGGCGGTCATCTTCTCGGATTGGCGTAGGCGTTCATCGCTCTCCCGCAGCTTCTCTTCGGCCCGCTTGCGCTCGGTGATGTCGTTGAGCACATAGATCACGCCGACGAGTTCGCCGCGGGCATCGAGCATCGGATCGGCGGTGACTTCGAGCGTGCGGTCAACCAGGTTCAGTACCGCGTTCTGACGCTGGCGGCTCTGGTGCAGTTGCGCCAACAGATCGTCCGACGGTGTGTCAGTCGTACTGTGGATGATGGTGCTGAAGTGCCGGCCAATACAGTCGGCAACGCTCTTGTCGGTTAACTGGGTAATGGCGTGGTTGCATAGCTGGACTCTCCCCTCGGTATCCGCCAGGCAGATCGGATTGCCGACACTGTCAAACACGGCCTGCCATTGGATGGCCAGCGCGCGCAGAGCCCCCTGGAGGCGTTCGAGCTCGCGCGAACGCCGATAGATGAATGCAGCCAAACAGATGGTGAGGACCAGCAGCGCGAAGAATACGTCGTAGCGTTCGCCTCTTCCCCAGGCCTTGGTCCATTCGCCTATCCTGTCGCTGAAATCGAACTCCATGGCCAGTAAGTAACAGATTGCGGCCAACCCGGCGGCAATGAGGATATCCCGTATGGCACTGACTCTTCTGACCGACCTGAGCAGAGCAGCCGGGTCAGCGACGTTCTGGGGCTGGAGCATTGGTGGCATCCTCGTCTCGCAAGAGTTGCGGAACCCCCTCAAACACCCTCGACCTTCACGATTGTCGCCTCCGTCACGCGAGGTTGCGGAGGGTAGGCCATCACCCCTTTCCGTAGCCGCTACGCTTCCCAGAAAAGCACTGTTAGGCCTCGCAAGTGCGAGCAGAGTCTCGAGCCGGATGCGCCACACGGACGCATGACCAGGGCGGTCAACCGCTCCCAGGCTTCACGCCGCCCGTCTTCCGTTTCTTCTCGCAACCATCCCGTCACACCGTGAGAACCAGTCCCCGGCACGTCGTGAATCGCGACGGACGCCGCAGGCGGAACCTGCGGTCGCACAGAACCGGCATCACGGTTGCAGCAGGGGACTGGCCCGCAGTGGCCCGATGTACTTCGACAGCAGACCAATCAACTGTGGGAGAGGGCAGGGCTTGGAGGCCGCCGCGGTGAAATCGTGCCGGTCCAGGCGGTGCAATTCCAAGCTGGCAGTCAGGGCGATGATCGGCAGGTCCGGGTACTTCTCGCGCATGGCGTGCGCGAACTTGGCGCCGTCCATCTCCGGCATGTTGATGTCCGTGATCAGGACGCGAGTTCCGACCTTCTCGATCTCCGGAATCGCCGATATCGGCGAGGCATACACTGCAACGTCCCAGCCGTCCATGCCGAGCGCGACTTTCAGCAGTACCCGGACCTCGGGCGAGTCATCCACAGCAATCACATCATGCACGTCTGGACTTCCCTTCCCGCTGAGCAACCAGGGATTCACACACGCGCCAGCGACTAAGCGGCCGGTCGGGCCTTTGACCGACGCCCTGCATCGCGTCCTGTCGAAGCTCTGCTCGGAAATCAAAATAGCCGGGATTGGAGAACCGTCAAGCCGACTCTTGACAGTCAGCCACCGCGTCACACCTCATCCCTCTCCCGTGGACGGCATTTCAAGTGCCTTTTCCAGTCGTCTCGCCCACAGGCGCTTTGACAGCGGGACAAGACCGCTCATCTCATGGGCGTATGACATGGCAATGTGAACGGTCCAGTCAAGGGACCCGGAGAATCCGGTGGGAACCCGAAACGGTCGTGGTACCGTGTCCCCCCGGCGAGCCGGTCACCGGTCGGTCAGGTGCAGTTCGCCGGCCTGTTCCACGTCGCAGATCTTGCCGCTGGCGGTGGGGACCCAGGCGAGCCAGGTCTCGCTGGTCGCCGACCGAACCCCGATGTTCATCAGCCAGTTCTTCGGCAGCGCGGCCGCGGACACGCCGAGCGCGGTCCAGGGGACGCGCCATTCGCAGGTCCAGCCCCGCTCCGATTTTGCCACCGCATAGCGGGTGCCGTCGCGCAACTTCGCGGCCTGGTCCGCGCTGGCGCCCATGGCCGTCAGGCTGTTGCACTCGCCGCCGGCCGTGCACCAGAGCACGAACACCGGCGTGGGCTGCTTGTCGTCCGCCCCCATCAATGACCATTCGACGCCGTTCTCGGGCTTGACGGCTTCGCCCTTGGGCAGCGAGATGTCGAGCGCCAGATACAGGGCCTCGCTGTCGTAAACGGCGAGACCGCGGGCGGTGAAGTCGTTGCTCGGCGCCTTCTCGTGCGTCCGGTTCAGCGTAGCCACCGACGCATTGTCGGCCCAGGACCAGTCGTCGACCTTGCCGTCAGTGACGGGCGGTTTCGCGGTTCGCAGGCAGGTGAAAACGCTCAACTTCTCTGCGGGCGCCCTGGCGAGGGTACGCACCGGGCCGCTGTCGGCGTCGCGAGTTGACGCCTCCGCCGTGTCGCCGAAGACGTTGCCGCTCTTGATGGCCGCGGCCCAGGTGCCGGCACCATCCTCGCCGATGGGAGTGGCGCACTGCTCGAAAACATTGTCGCGGCAAATGAGCCGGGGCGGCTTGCCGAACCGGTCCGGGTGCAGCAGGAACGCGATCGATTCGGGCTCATCGAAGCCCGCGAACTGGTTGTTGCTGACCCGGAACACGCCGCGCAGTTCGACCGCGACCTTCACGTTTGCGGCTGTGCCGCGCGAGAGCAGGTTGTCGGCAAAGACGGCGGTCGGGCCTCCGAACACATCGAGATTCACCAGTTGCGTGCAGTTGGTGATCACGTTGTGGTGCAGGTTCCAGTTCGGCCCCTGCGGCGAATAGACGTTGAACGTCGACTTGCCGCCAAAACCCGCGTCCGCCGCCAGCTTGAAGACACCCGCGTCGGCATCGAACGCCTCGATGGCCGGCCCGGGCACAGCCGTGCTGCCACGCGTCCAGGCGATGTTCCAGCCGCGGTAGTCGTGGGTGCGGCGGCGCGGCCAAGGCAGGGGGCCGCCCGACCTGAACGTGCGCGCGTCGAGCGCCTCGTCGACCCGGCCCGCCATGGCGGTGCCGCGCAGTCCGGTGGCGCAACCGCGAATGACGTTGTCGTGCACCACGACGTTGCAGGCCGGTTCCTGCAGGACGATTCCGGTGACGCGGGAATCGACGTCGCCGCGGACGTAGATCTGGTTGTCGCTGACAATGGCGTCGTCCGCGGACACCATGATCCCGGTCCGGGTCTTGGAATCGTCGCGTACGCAGGTCAGATCGATGGCGTTCCCCGTGATGATGGTGTTGGCCGCGGGCAGATTTTTCGCGTCACCGAAGCCGTTGGCTTCGATGGCCGACGTATTGAAGTTGATGAAGATGTTGTCGCTGATGATGACGGGTGTCGAGCCGGCGCTGGAGCGGATGGCGCAACCGCCGTAGACGATCTCCTGCTCGAACGTGTTGTGCGCCACGATGTGCTGGCCGGAGGGCAGAATGTCGAATTTCTCGTCGCGGGAACGAATATTGCCCATCGCGACGGTGCCCGCATTCCGGACGTAGTTACCCACGAACTTCACAAACCTGGACGCACCCTCCCAGGTGCACCCGCCCACGTCCTGAATCCGACAGTAGAGAACCGCGGTATTCTCGGCCATGTCGTTGTTGTTGAAGGCATTCCGGGCGCAGTCCATCACCGTGCAGTTGCGGTAGACAATCGACTGGGTGTACTTGGCCGGGTCACGGTTGCCCGAGCGACTGGTGCTGCCGGAGTAGAAGCACTCGGCGGACATGCCGGTCGCGTGGCAGTTCTCGACCAGGATGCGCTCGGGGCTCTGGATCCCGACGGCATTGCAGTGCTTGGCGTAGAAGCCCCACATCTGCACGTACCCAGGCAGGGGCATGCCGCCCATCTGCTTGCGCTCGGCAAAGCCGCTGAACCCGCGGAACCGCAGGTTGCGCAGTGTCACCGACGTGCCGCCCCGAACCGTGATGCACGAGCCCGTGCCGTTGCTGATGTCCAGTATCGTGCGTTCCTCGTTCTCGCCCTCAACGGTGCTCCCGTCAGCATCTCTCAACATCAGCCCGCGCGTCAGGCGATAGCGGCCGTTCGGAATGAAGATGTTACGGCCCTCGGCCACCGCCCGGTCAAACGCGGCCTGCAATGGCGCACTGTCGGTGTGCTCGATCACACACTCCTTGGCCCCGACCGGCGCGGGGTCCGCCAGCGTCACCGTATTACCCTCGATCTTCAGGATCGTGCTGATCAGTTGGTCGCGACCGCTGAACGTGACCAGGCAGGGCGTGGTCCAGTCGCGCTTGCCGAGTTTGACCTCGATGCCGCCACTCAGCTTGTGCCATTCCTCCGTGACCGGTACTTGGGTCTCCTTCCACGTCTGCGCCATGTCGTCCGTCCAGCGGAAGGTCGGCGGCTTGGTGCCGGCGAAGTCGAGCATGTACACGGTCCAGTTGCCGAGACTGCCATCGTAGCCGCGCACTTCGACCTGGCTCTCCGGCGGCGCGCTCTTGCCGCCGTAGGCGTTGCTTGTCTTGGCCTCCATTTCCCAAATGCGCAGGTCGCACACGTTGGGATTGCACTTGGACACGGCCACCTGCTGCCCCACCTGGAAATCACCGCTCTCATTGAGCACGATAAGGTTCGAGCCGGAACTGGTGTCTGCAGAAGTGGTGAAATCGGAGCCGCTGGCGCCGAATGCACGGACATTTATCGACGTTCCCAGGCTCTCGAGCCGCTCGACACGGATGTCGTCCAGGTCCGCTTCGCTGCCGCCCGGCACGGCCACGACAACGCAGGCTTTGGCGATGCTGCCGGGCATTCCATACACGCCTTCGAGCGTGGCCCAGGCACCGTCCCGAACCGGGGTTACCGTGCCTTCCGCAAATGGTCGGTCGGCCTTGAGCTTGTTCTGGGCGTCGTACTCGTAGACCTTCAACTCGACCGGGCCGCCCCGGTAGCGGAGCGTGACCTTGTACGTCAGGCCGGAACGCAGTTTGGGACAGCTCTGGAACAGGTGCGCGGCTCGCTTGGCGCTGCCGGCGGCGAGACGCAGGAACCGCTGTCCGTCGGCGGCGCCGCCCTCGACCACGTCCAGCGTGCCGGGGAACGCGGGGCTCAAGGTCCACGCCGCGGGTGCCTGAAGGTCGCTCTTCAGGATCCATGTCCCCTGGTCGTTGCCCTTGGGCGGCGCGTCGAGACGCTGGAGCGCCTCGAAACTCGCGTTCTCCAGAAATGCGCTGGCCACGGCGGCATGGCCGTCGCCCTCCGCCGCCGTGGTGCACCACGCGGATAACCACGCCAGGCACAGGAATGTGGACCAAGGTGTCGGAATGCGACCAATAGGGCTCTGCTGGGTCATGGGGCCTCTCCTTCCACCTCTGTGTCTCTGGGTCTGTTTACTGTTGCCCCGAACGGCGAAAAAAGCCAACGGTGTCACGGCAGTCTCAATCGCCTTTCGGCTGGGGGGGCCTCTCCGACTGTCGCAGATCATGGGCACGGAGATCGTGCCGATAGAGCACGTCTCAATCGCCTTTCGGCTGGGGGGGCCTCTCCGACCAAGCATGGACCTGACCAGAGCGCTGGCGAAGATGCGGAGGTCTCAATCGCCTTTCGGCTGGGGGGGCCTCTCCGACCTTATGGTTGTCGCGTTGCTGGCGCGTGTCGGGCGCACGTCTCAATCGCCTTTCGGCTGGGGGGGCCTCTCCGACAAGGGCAACAAAGCCAAGTAAGGTACGGTACGGGGGTCTCAATCGCCTTTCGGCTGGGGGGGCCTCTCCGACTACATTGAACTATTGTCGGAACCGTTTGGTAACCCGTCACGTCTCAATCGCCTTTCGGCTGGGGGGGCCTCTCCGACGCAAGCAAACCGTGCAACCATGACGCGAGGCGACCGGGCAGTCTCAATCGCCTTTCGGCTGGGGGGGCCTCTCCGACAAAGCCAAGTAAGGTACGGTACGGGGCAGGGACAGCTAACGTCTCAATCGCCTTTCGGCTGGGGGGGCCTCTCCGACCCGGACACACAAGCGCAACACAATGGAATCCCTGAGTGAGTCTCAATCGCCTTTCGGCTGGGGGGGCCTCTCCGACGCGAGGTCGCTTATGATCTGCGCCGAGAGCTATGAGGACGTCTCAATCGCCTTTCGGCTGGGGGGGCCTCTCCGACAGGGCGAGGAATGCAGTTCGACCCGTCGATGTTTCTGAGGTCTCAATCGCCTTTCGGCTGGGGGGGCCTCTCCGACGCGGACAAGTCCGTGTCGGATGCGGATCTGACCGCGTTCCTGTCTCAATCGCCTTTCGGCTGGGGGGGCCTCTCCGACCTATCTATCAGTGCTCATACTGCAATCGGTATTATCGCGTCTCAATCGCCTTTCGGCTGGGGGGGCCTCTCCGACCAGGGGCCGGACCTGGACGCAACAGGCGGCAGTGGCCGCAGGGTCTCAATCGCCTTTCGGCTGGGGGGGCCTCTCCGACTCCGTCACGTAGCGAGGTCGCTTATGATCTGCGGCGGGGGGGTCTCAATCGCCTTTCGGCTGGGGGGGCCTCTCCGACGGGCGGCGCGACGACCAGCGAGATCCTGGACGCCTGCGAGAGTCTCAATCGCCTTTCGGCTGGGGGGGCCTCTCCGACCAGGTCGCGGCCGAACTCCGTCACGTTGCGACTGCCCTTAGGTCTCAATCGCCTTTCGGCTGGGGGGGCCTCTCCGACTCGTCGGGAAAGCATGTATATTACCCTATGGGCACGGTTTTGTCTCAATCGCCTTTCGGCTGGGGGGGCCTCTCCGACATAGCCTACAACCTCAGCTGCGATCTGGACCAAATCGTCTCAATCGCCTTTCGGCTGGGGGGGCCTCTCCGACCGGTCACACCGGACTCAGGGGTCGCACCTGGACGCAGCAGTCTCAATCGCCTTTCGGCTGGGGGGGCCTCTCCGACGAGAGTATGTTTATCACGTTATGGGCCCGGTTCCTGCCAAGTCTCAATCGCCTTTCGGCTGGGGGGGCCTCTCCGACGCAGAGAGAGTATGTACATAACGCTCTGGGCAAGATTTGTCTCAATCGCCTTTCGGCTGGGGGGGCCTCTCCGACACCGGGCTCCGCAACCTGCTGGGGGACAGCGGGTTGACGGGGTGCGTCGGCGGGAGGCGGGTTTCCGCCCCGTCTTGGCGGGTGCGGAGGGGGGACATGTTTGTCGTAACTCCTTTTAGTTTAGCCGTTTCTGGCGTCGGCGGCAGCGGCCTGGTTTGCGGGGTTTCCGGCTGCCGCCGATGCGGCAACGCGTCACGGTTGGCGCCGGCGCCAGTATACCGATACTGCCACCGGCCCGCGGTGTCAAGCAGGGGCGCCCAGGAACGGCCTGACGCAGTGACTCAGTGACGCAGTGACTCAGTGGTGCGCAACACCCGACACTTGCCGCCCGGCGCCTGTCACAGGATGTAGCAGATGCGCTTGATCGGGCGCGCGACCACGCCCATGCTTTCGACCTGTTTCACGCATGACTTGCAGATGCGGTAGGCGATGATGGCGTCCTCGCCCTCGTCGATGATCTCGATGAGGCGGAGCCAGAGGCGCTGGAAGAGTTCGTCAGGCAGGTCGCACTCGAACACGCTCTTCTCGACGCGGGCGCCGAAGTCCTCGCAGACTTTGGCGACCTTGCGCAGGCGCTTGGGTTCGCACACGTCATAGGCGACCAGGTTCAGCATGTGCTTGATCTCCATACTCTCCGGGCCCGGGTGATGCTCGGTGACGCCAACATCGTACCGGTTGTGCCAGTCGACCGGCTCGGGCCAGGACGCCTCGGGCATCCGCGCGGGCGTGGGCTCTGCCCCCGCGCCCCCGCCGGGGGACGTCATGGACTTCCCCCGGACCCCCTTCGAGGCGTTCGGCAGCGGGGAACCGTTGCCCGGTTCCCCGCTGCCGAACGCCGGCTGGGCCGTCCGCCGAGCCGGAGGGACGTGCAGTTCCGCAGCACTCATTGGGGGGCTCGCCTGTTACGTTGGCCGTCTCATGGCATGATAAAGAACTCGTTGAGGCCCTGGCCGTCCATGGCGCGCAGGAGTGTGTTGACCTGGGCGCGGAGCACGCCGCGGAAATCGGTGTGCGGGCCGTTCTTCTCCTCGGCGAAGCGGCGCGTCATGGAACGCTCGTATTCGCAGAAAAACTGCTTGCGCGCCTCGCGTGTCAGGTAGGTGCCGCCGTCCTCGGCGCGGTACTCGAAGTCCTCCGGCTTGAGCTGTTTGTGGCTGAGCATCTTGATGGCGAGCAGGTCGCAAAGCGGCGCGCGCAGCGGTTCGAGCAGGTCGAGGGCCATGGACGGGCGGCCATAGCTGATCTCGTGCAGGAACCCGAGGCACGGGTCGAGTCCGGCGGCGCGCACGGCGCTGTCGACCTCGGTCAGGACGATGGTGTAGGTCCAGGAGAGCAGTGCGTTGGCCGGGTCGCGTGGCGGGCGGCGGCTGCGGCCTTTGAACGGCATGTCTTCGGGGAAGAACGTGCCGAACCGGTTGAAGTACAGAGCGCCGGCAAGGCCTTCAAGGCCGCGGAGGCTGTCGAGGTCCTTGGCCTGGGTGGCGCGCAGGCTCAGTTCCTGGAGCGAGTTGCCGACATCGAGCTGGGCCGGGGCCTGGGCGTCGTCGCGATTGGCGGAGAGGCGCTGCAGGACGCGGCGGCTGTTGCGGATCTTGGCCGTCACCAGGGCGCGTGCGACATCGAGTGCGAACGGCGCGTTGCGGGCCAGTTCGTACTGGCGCAGGCGGCGCAGCGCGTGGCCGTTGGTCATGGGCGAGAGCGTGCCGAGCCAGCGGCCGCTCGAACCCATGAAGTGCGCCGGAATGCCCTCGCGCGCCAGCCGCTGCAGGACCGCGGTGCTGACGTTGGCGCGGCCGACGATCACGACGCGGTCGAGGTCGAAGAACGGCACCTGCATGGTCACGACGTCGTCCTTCTCGTGGTCGAGCCGGCTGACCTCGATGCGTTCGCTGTTCAGCTTCGCCTCGGTCTCGTAGCCGTTCAGGTAGAGTGTCGGCATCGCGGGTTGGCTCCCTGGTTCTGCGTCCCATGCCTCACTGCGTCACTGAGTCAGTGCGTCACTGCGTCACGAGTCTTTCCCTGCCCCCGCGCCTGGCCGCCGTGTGCCCGCCGGGCGCACCACCTGCACGAGTCGGTGCAGCCCGGCGACGAACAGCCACTCGGTCACCAGCGGGCCCGTGAGGCAGGCGTGCGCCATGGCTCGCGGCCGCGGATCGGCCGGGCGCGGCTGCAGTACGTGCTGGAATCGCCGCCAGGTGACGCGGTCCGGCGCGAGCACGAGGCGCGGGTCGAGGTACCGTAGGCAGCGCAGGAGCCGCGCGCGGTCGCGGCCGGCATTCCCGGCGCGGAAGCGGAACGACGGGACCGGCGCCGCCGCAGGCCGGCGCCGCGTGGCGCGTCCGTCGAGCATCAGCACCGGGCACGGTGCATCGAGCCAGTCGCGGTAGATGTTGGGTTGGTGGCGCACGGCGGTCGCGGTATGACGCAGTGACGCAATGACGCGGTGACTCATGCGGGGGCGGAAGCTGGTCGTTTGCTGGCGCATCGCGTTCTCCCAGTTGTCTGTCTCTGGGAGCACGTTACGCCCGAACGCGGCGTGGCGCGAGTCCACGGACGTCCGCTGACGTCCGCGGCGGTGTGGGACCGCACCAGGCGGCGACTCCGCGCGCCCCGCAGGTCATGAGTCACTGGGTCACTGAGTCGGGGGTCGGCTTCGGCGCGTGTCGCTCAGTCCGGACTGTGGTCGTATATCCGGACCGGCCCGGTGACGGGACTGTCGTAGGTCAGCGACCGGACACGGCCGTGCAGGGCGTGCGCGAGCTTGAGGTACACCCAGATGGGTGCCGACCCGGTCAGGGTGACATCCGCGCCGGGCGGGACGGCGGCGAGGGCGCGGGTCATGTACGTGTCGAGTTCGGCCAGTTTCGCCCTACCTTTGGCGGCGTAGAGGGTCGAGAGGTCGAGGGTGGTCATGGTTGCGGCCCCGATGCGCTGAAGTCCGGCGCTCCAACCAGAAGTCCGCACCGCAACGTTCTGCAGGCCGCTTCGAAGGTTGTGCGCTTGCCGTGGTCGTCGAATCTGTGAACACAGAACATGGTGTGGCTGAAAGCCCCACCGAACTCGACGGCACGCTGACGGGTCGCGAAGACGTGTTCGAGCGGTTTGACATGAGTGTCGGAGACCTTGCATGACACGAATGCCAGCGCCAGACGTTCGGGATCGACGGCGACGATATCGGTCTCCCCCAGGCTGTCGTCGCGCCGCTGCGACTCTACGCCAATATGGATGTCGGCGAACCGTCCGCTGGTAAGCATCGCGTGGGCACAGGCATATTCGTACCATGAGCCTTCGAGTTCCTGGAGGCAGCGCAGCGTGGCCCGAACGCGGTCGTCGGGGGTGCGCGTAGCCCCGGGGAGCACCAGGCGCCAATTGCCCGCGCCGTGTTCCTCCACGACGCCCCTGGCGGCGGCCGCCTGCAGGAAGGCATGCTGGGTGTCGTCGTCAGGCGCCGGCAGGCCGCGGGCGAGGATACCGTCGATCTCGCTCTTCCTCGGGTCCTTCCTGTCTGGGCGCAGGCGGTCGCGGACCTTTCCCAAGTAGCGCTGTGTGGGCGCCGGTGCGTGTGTCATCAGGTCGAGCACGGCCCTGCCGAAGTCGAGTTGCCGCTCGACCGGAGCATCCATCTTTAGCGCGCTGGCGTCCAGACCATAGGCGCAGAGCACTTGCCGGACGGTCAGCCGTCGCGCCAACTCACGCAACGGCGGCAATTCCGGCAGCTCGCCCGTCTCCCCGGAAAACCAGTCCTTGTCGACGTACAGGGTGGGGATGCCCGCGGCCCTGGCGAAGTCTCGCGCCCCGATGCTCATAAGTTTGGTGCCGCCGGTGATGTGGATCAGCCCAATGTCATAGCGTGCGGCTAACGCGGTGATCCGTTGTCGGACGGCGCCGATGCTGGGCGGCGACTCGGGAATACGCAGGTCGTCATCGGCGGCGAAAGTTGCCGCGGGAACACCCGCCAGGACCGCGGCCTGTTGCAGGTGTCTTGGGACGTCCGCGAAGCGCGGGTCCGCCGACCGCAGCAGCAGAACGCGTTCCGGTTTGAGCGCCAGGATCGCCAGCAGATTCGGAATGGTCTGTTCGCTGACGAGGTGGAGGTGGGCTACCGGCTGGCTCATGGGCGGGGGCTCCGTTCTTCTTGTGACGCAGTGACGCAGGACGCGGTGACGCAGTGGGGGGCATTGGGTCATTGCGTCACTGGGTCATTACGTCACTGGGTCACTGCGTCCTGCCGGGATTTCCCGCGTGCCCTTGCACGCCGGGTAGGCGGTGCAACCCCAGAAAGGCCGGCCGGCGCGCTGGCCGGTGCGGGAAACGCGCTGGCGCATGGGTTTGCCGCATTCGGGGCAGTCAGGGGCGGGTTCGGCGGGGCCGGCTGCGTCGTCGCGCGTCGCGGTCCGGCACTGGTGCAGGCGTTCGCGGAACCCGCCGTCTTCCATAAAGGCCTGGCCCTGGTGTTCGAGCTGGCCGCCGAGCATGGCCATGGTCTTGGTGATGAGCACGATCATCGCGTTGGCGACGACCGTGTCATCGTCGCTGTCGAGCCAGCGTGCGAACGGCGCACGGACGCGGTGGAAGTACTCCCAGTAGTCGTGCAGCGGATCGTCGGTGTACTCGAACGTGGGCAGGCGCAGCGCGGCCAGTTCGACCCGTTGCGGGTCGTCCTGGCGCCAGGGTATGCAGCCTTTGTCGGCCAGGTGGATCTCGAAGTCGCCGAGGAGTTCGGCGAGGCTCGCGCGCGACACGTCGGTGAGCTTGATCTCGGTCTCCTTCGAGGTGGCGGCGCGCTCGGACGCCTCAATGATGTTCTGGCGGCCGGAGCGGGCGGCCCCGACCATCTGCCCGCTGGTCTTGCCGAGCGGATCGTCCCGGAACGAGATGAACCGCCGGCAGAACCGAATGGTCCCGAGCTGAATCATGGTGGCAAACGTGAAGCTGTACAGCTTGCGGTACCCGCCAGACTTGTCGAAGAGCTGGGGCATGGGAAAGACGCCCTTTCGTTGTGGTTGTGACGCAGTGACCCAGTGACGCCGTGACGCAGTGGGGGGGGCCGGCCCCGTGCGCCCGCTCCGAGCCATGAGTCATTGCGTCATTGGGTCACTGAGTCACTGCGCTCCGGGGCATGGGGTCACGGCAGCCCTGGCTGCCGCGCCGGCCCAGCCAAACCGGTGAACCGTAGCGCCCGACGGCGCGACAGGCAAGCCGCACCGCGGGAACGGCCCCCGCGCCCCCCGCGTCATGACCCATGAGTCACGGCGTCATTGGGTCACTGGGTCAGTCCGGACCTTGCCGCCTGGCAGCGCGGGAGGCAAGCGGGGTCAGGGTCCAAGGCAGTGGTCCTCTGCCGTGCCTTTGGTCCGGGGGAAACGGAAGCCGGCCAACCTGAAGCCTCTGGTTCGGCTCCTGGCCTCCAGCGTCGCTTCGGCAAAGAACACGACCGGGAGCACGCCATCCGCCAGCCTGACCGGGCGCAGGTGCACGCCGCTCGCCTGGCGTGGAGTGGAACTGCCGAGTGGCGATGGCGGCCCCTTGGCAGGATATCGCCCACGCAAGGCGCGCAGGCAACTCTCGAGGACCTCCAACGCGTCGCGCGGACTCTCACACAGTACCGGCTTGCCATCGGGGCCGATGGCCCAGCAGACCTCGACGCGAGGCGCAAGGGATGCGGCCCAGCCAGCGAAGTCCGCAAGAGCCAGTTGTTCCCCCGAGTCGGCGAACGCGCCGAGTCCTCGGGTCTGGCGCAGGCCCAAGGAACCCAAGCGACGGAAAGCGACCAGTGCGGCATCCAGCGTCTTCCCATCGTCTGACGCCAGAGAACGGCGTACGACGGTATCAATCGAGAACTGCGTCTTCGGCGAAAGATAGCCGTCCTCCGTGTAGCGGAGTCCCCGGCCCGACGCTTTGGCGAAGTGAAAGAGGTAGTAGAGCGGTTCGTTCGGTCTGGGCAGTTGGACCGGGGCACCATTGGCCTCAGATCGGACTCGAATGACAATCGCGCTGGCAGCCGGGGCATCTCCATGCACTCCGCCGAACACCCGCTTCTCCTGTTCGGGTGTTCCTCCGAGCACACGGAACCACCAGCGGAGCTGGCCGCGGATGGACGGCGCGCGGACTTCCGCCCTCGCTTGATCGGCGCCGGCGCAGAAGCAGGGCGTGAGGAGTTCGAGGGTTATCGTTGTGTTCTTCATGGCAACTTCACTCCCAAGCGCGCGGCGACGGGGCGGACGGCGGCGACCCGTTTCCAGCCCTTGCTTTTCTCGCGTTTCTTTGCGTCCTGACGTTCGGCTTTGGCGGCGTCGGCGGCATCTTCCTGCCAGACCCCGGCATATTCGCCCGCCAGCAGGAGACAGATGGATCGCTGTTGATCCTCGGGCAGAGACCCGATCTGGGACATCTTTCCCTTCAGCGTAGCGGTCGGGTCGGTCCCAAGCGTTTTAGCGTACTCGTCGGCCGCGCGTTCTTCGGGGGTCATGGCCGCCAAACGCCTGGCCTCGGCATTGGCTTTGGCGCGTACTTCGGCCTGAAGGCGGGCCGCTTCGGCAGCCTCTCGCTGGCGCCTGGTGTCGGCCTCCTCATCGTAGAGGAACCAACCGTACCCCGCGGCGGTCTTGGCGCCCGCGCCGAAAACCGTCAGGCCGTCGATCAACCAGCGTTTGGCTGCGGTGACAGGCGAGAACCCGGACGGGAGAACGGCGGAGACGCAATTGGGGACAGCGCGCCGGATGGGTACAAGGGTGAACACGAACTCAGTCCCCGCTTCGACGGCCGGGAAGAATTGCGGGTTAGGGTTTTCGTTGTCGTACGCTTTGGCACGGGGATCGTGGTTCCTGTAGTACTCCGGGTGGTGGCAGTTAACGATATCGGTGACCAAGGCGACCTTGCCAGGATCTGCTGGCGTGGCCGGAAGGAAAGAGACGGAGCCGGCAAGCATCCGCAACTTGCCCTTCTCGGCATGGAACAGTTCGGGGCATCGCCGCGTCAGGTACTCGTCGAGGTATTCCTCAGGCTGACGTTTGCGGTCGCCCTCCTGCCTGGGCATCGAATCCGACGTTGGGAAGCCAAAGACCACGGCGATCGCGAGTGCCAGGCGCATGCGTTCGTTCCCGTCAGGCGTGTCCTTCCATTCGCCCCATGCAGCGTGGGCAGCTATCCCTTTGACCGCGCTGCCGGGGATCATGGGGCAACCGAAGTGGCGGTGCAGGCAGAGTCCCGCGTTCTCGAGGACGCCACCGGCCTGGTTGACGATGAGCCGGCCGCCGAGCCGGGCGGAGAAGCACACGGTTACCGAAGGCGGCAAGGATGGGAGGGCCCGAAATGGGACGGCCGTCTTCGTCCGGCCATGGCAGGCAACGACGGCATCGACCTCGGCCTTCTTCGAATTGTCGCCGAGGTGAACGAACTTCTCCAGGCGGAGCGACGGGGACTCGCACTTGGCGAAGTCCGTCCCCAGCAAGGCCTGGACCTCTTGAGTGGCGGTGGCTCTCATGACTTGCGCCCTTCTTTGTCCGCGAAACGTCGGAGGTAAGCCAGGTAGGCCAGCGCTTCGGTAGTGTCCGCCCGCAGCGCGGCGGCATCCGTCTTTGTCAGACGATCCAGGAATGCGTCCGGATCCTTGTCCTTGCCCAAGTGGACCACGATGGCCTTGAACACCTCGTAGTGGCCCTCGTTCTTGAGTTGGTTCCTGTCGTTCCGCTCGACGGCGAAAGCCAAGGCACCCAGGATGCCGTTCTCCCGTATCATCGTCGGAACCTTCTTGACGACTTCACCCCGGTTCTTTCCGGCAAAACCGCCGGACCTTGCGGCGGTCAACGCATTTGCGGCCCGGACTTGCTCAAGGTTCTTCATGTTCACTTCACCTCCTGCATGGCGACCGAGCACCAGCCCAGGCCGGTCGTCTCATCGCCGCCGAGCTGGAGCACGCCTTTGGCTTCCTGCTTGAGTTTCGCGTCCAGGGCGCCGAGTGCGGCGGCAGCGTCTTTCCGTGTGGCGACGTCCTTGCCCTTCTGTGCCTGCCCCGCGATGACGGCGTAGAACAGCGTCTCGGACGGCACCTGTTCCTGATTGAAGAGCGCGCCTTGGGCCACAGTGCCCGTCGCGTCATCGATGCGGACGCGGGTTACGACCTCGCAGGCGTGCTCGACGAAGTAAGTGAAGAGCTCGTCGGACACGATCACGAGGCGTTCGCCGACAGCCTGCCATACGGCGTCGTCTGACAACTTGCCCAGGGCCGTGGTGACGTCCTTCGGTGCTTCCCCTTTGACGGCGAAGCAGTACTCTTCGAGGATGACCTTCTTCTCGGTCGCAAACTGCACCGTTGGCCCAGCCAGGCACTCGCTCTCGGTCGGAGCCTCCGGGATCGCAAACTCCGCACCCGCGGCGTCGCGTTTGTAGCGCGCCAGCGCCAGTGGACAGGTGACCCACGCGAATCCGCCCTTGGCGGAGCGCACCGGGAAGGCGAGCACGCGCGCTTCGCCGATCAGCAACGCACCGGCGCTGGCGGCGTTCGCATCGTCACTGCCGAAGAGCCAGAGCAGTTCGCTGCTGGCCTTCCGGCGGGTCTTGGTTCTACCATCTTCCTCGCAAGTTTCCACGTCACTGAGCCACAGGTCGGCGAGCACGCCCTTCAGGCTTGTGCCGGGGATGATCGGTATCCGGGTGTGCCGCTCGCGCATGACGGGCGCGTCCACGGCGCCGACCGAGTTACCGGCCCCGACGTGCAGAGGTGTGCGGGTGAAGATCGTCATGATGCGCTTTTCCATGTTCCGTTACTCCTTTCCGTTTGCCGTTGTGCTCTTAAGGTCTAGGAAATCCCAAGTGCCGCAGACGCCGAGGCCGAAGCCCTTTTCGCCGAGTTCATCGCTCTTCGGCTTGAGGTGCAGGGCATCGATGAAACGCTGAGCGGCCTGAGCATCGTCCAGTTCGAAATAGTAGACGGTTCCGGGGGCAAGCAGCAGACGGGTGGCCTTAGGTCTGCCGCCCGAGTGGTCCCCGGCAACGTCGAGTTTCCAGCCGGAAACGAGAATGGGTTTGCCGACCCGGGCGGCAACGAGCCTGCCGGAAATGGGCTGTTTCGCGCCGTTCTGTTCGACGGTTAGCCGAATTCGGCCTTCCGTGTCTACCCACCCGGGCCGCCAGCCGGCGGTGAAAAGCGCGGGGGTGAGCAGGATCCATTTGAGACGTTTTTGCCCGGGGGCGGGCTTGGGCAGGTCGACGGTTACGGCGGGCGTCAACCTGCCACTGGCAACGCCACCTTGACCGCCGAAGCGCAAGTCGATGCCGGTGGCAACGAATTCCGCGAGCAGGTCTTTGGCTGGACTGGAGTTCTGTCCCGACTTGCGCGTTTCGGCGTGGGCCCAGGCGCAGAGTTCGACGCCTTCGCGGAGACGCAGGTATTCAGCTTGGTAGAACACGTGTTCGCGATGGGCATGCGTGGCCGGATCGATGCCAACGCCGGGGCGTGTCTCGGTCAGGTACAAGTCCCCGGCCCTGGTGGTAGCGGCCTGGGCTCTGCCCTGGAGATAGGACACAAACTCCGCAACGGCCAGCCACGGCTCAACGTCTTCCTTGGACGGGGGCGTGGCTGCGGCGACAGCGTATCTCAGGGGCGCGGGCAGGTTGGACGCCGTGCCCGCCGGGAGGCGGACGGGGTGCATGATGCCACCGGGCACGAGATCGGCAGGGGACGGCAGGTACAGACCGGCCTGCATGAGCCCGCCGCCCCTGCCGTTGACGCCGCGCGCAATGTACGGGAATGGCCCGATGGTGCGGAGTCCGCCAAACCGCAGTGAACTGCGGTCCGGGGACTTGCCGCGTTCCGCTCGGGCCTTCTCCTTGTCTTTCCAGTTCGTGTGTCGGGACTCGCAACTCGGATCGAGTTCGGGCCAGCGGTCGTGGAATGCGGACAGGACTGCGGCATGCAGCACGTTGGGCAGTGGCCAACGGCCGCCCGCGCCTTCGTCACTGCCGCCCAGTGGCCGGGCGTCGCGGAAGAAGAGCAGGTCGCGGGCGCTGAGCGTGAGTGTGTGCTTGAGCATGGGTTACTCCTCCTCGCCGCGGCTGCGCTCAATGAAGGCAGCGGTCAGGAACAGGTTTTCAAACTCGGCAAAGGCGGTCTTGCGTCCGGCGTCGAACTGGGATTGGAGCCAGCCGAGATAGCGTATCGCGGGTTCGCGGAGTGTCTTTCTGTCCCCTTTGAGACCGGCTGCCTGCTGTTCCAAGACGTGGTCGAACTCCAGCGGGATGACTCGAAGCGGGTCGAAGCCGTCCTCGATCGCGCCGGTCTCCAGTCTGTACGGGTGCAGTAGCGCGGCCAGAGCGTACGGGAACTTACCGGATATGGGCGAATACTCCTTCTCCTGCTGGGTGCGGCCCCGGAGTCCGCAATAGGTCTGGTACAGCGGCAGCGCGGGAGAATCCCATTGCGCACCCCAGTGGACGGTTTCGCCACCCCGCTTGAGCAAGGACACGGCGAACGCGGCACGGCCGAAGCCGCCCTGGTCAGGATCCTTCTTGGCGCGTTTCTCGGCGGCTTGGGCTTCGCGGACCAAGACCTGCAACGGGTGGCTGGAGTGACCGATGGCGATGCCACACGAGACGTCAGCGCGTGGACCGGGGACGATGATCGGGTATTCCGCATCGACGAGCAGGAAACCGTCCGCGGCGAATGCCAGGTTGAAGTCACGCACCGGATCCTGGTCGGGAAGTTCACTCTGCTTGCCCCGGAAGGCGGCACGCAGCGCCTGAGCGCAGCGCAGGGCTTTGTCGGCGGGGAGCATGGCGAGAACATCGTCGCCGCCGGCATAGATCAGTTGGCCGTCGTACCGACGCACGATACGGCCGGCGACATGGTTCGCGAAGTTGGCGAGTGCCTCGCTGAACTGCATGTGGTATGAGGGCGTGAGCGGCCGACGCAGGTTCTTGGGGATCTTGCCGTGGAAATAGGACTCGGCGGACTCGGCAAGCTGGTCGAGAAACGCCGGAGTTTTCGCGCCGGAAATCCACTTGCCCATCTCGTCGCCGTCCATGGCGATGATCGCGACATAGGGCGAACTGTCGTCATTGCTCTTGGCGATATCCTCGACCGACTCGAAGCGGAGCGTGTCGTGCATGAGCTTGTCATCAATGCCCAGCTTGTCAAGGAGGTAGCCTGGCGCCCGGCGGCACCACAAGCGCTTGATGAGAGTGACCGCGCCGTAGGGGCCTTCATTGTCCTTGAGGGGGCTCTCTGTCACGCTGCGCAATGCGTCCCACAGATTCTCCGAGCCGATGATCTCCTCTCTGCCGGTGAGGGCGTCCTTGCGGGCGCCGTCCTGATTCGGGTCCGTGACGAATTGGGCGAACTCGCGGGTGTTTCGGCGCGCGGCGTGGGCGAACTCGGCGGTCTGCACGTTGGCGGACCAGAGGAACCCGGGGTTGTTGAGCCGCGTCTTGCCTTTCCCGGTGTCGTCCCTGTCCGCATCCGAGTAGTATCGTGGGTCGCGATCCTGGACGGGCATGGTCTGGGTGGCCAGCTTGTGGAAGGCCTGGAGGACGGTGGCCGGGGCTTCGTCGGCGTTGGCGGTCGCGTTCACGGGCAGGCTGTCGAAGTCCGAGAGTCCCTTAGCGATGTCGTGTTCCCAGGGGAGGACCGTCCAGGTGACCTGGGGCCAGAGTTCGACTTGCTTGTCCCAGCGCGTTTTCCAGCCGTCCTGTGGCGGCTGGCCGACGTCGGTGGCGAGCTTGGCGAAGGCGTCCCAGCAACTGGCCGAGATGGCGCGGAGTTCCTCGTGGATGGCTTCTTCCGCGGCCCGGGCCAGATGATCGCCAGCGCGGTCACCGCTGGCGGGGACCAAAGCGAGAAAACGATTTGGCAGGGTGGGATTGAGCAACACGCGGGCCAGGCGTGCACGGTCGCGTTTCCTGCCATCCATGTACATGCGTTCCCAGAGCGTCTCCTCGCCGCCCTTCCCGTCCGCATAGGTGGCCGACTCATAGAGGTCGCGGTGCAGGACATCGAAAATGCCTTGACCGCGGAGGGCGGGGAAGATGATGTTGTCAGGCCCGAGCCGGTCGGTGACGGCCTTGATCGCATGGGCGGTGAGCCAGCTCAACAGGTAGCTGCCGCTCCAGAGGTCCCGGGTGGACCGGGCGGCGGCGATGAACTCCTGCACGGGACCGAGCTGGAACACGAGGAAGGCAGGGCGGATGGTCCGGTCGGTGTCGCGGCAAGCTTGCAGGGCGGACGCCACGCTCATGTGCGTCCAGATCGTATGATCCGGGATACGGGTGTCGGCCGGGAAGTAGGCAAGACTGCGACCGCCGTCCGACCTGACGGCTTCCTCCATCCAGCGTCGCCAGTAGAAGAAGAATCGGGTGCGGAAGTCCTCTGTCTTGATGCCGCCGTAGGCGTTCTGGAGGATTTCCTGGGCCTTTCCGGCGGTTGGGGGCAGCCGGAGTTCCAGTTCGCTTCCGCCGAGCGGATGGCGGAAGGTGCTTCCCGTGGCGCCGGTGAAGGATGCGGCACATTTCGCCTTCGGGAAGGTGAAGCGGTCTGCTGCGGCAGCAGTCCAGTCGGTGTCTCTCAAGGCCCTCAGCAAGTCGTCATCGGCCCCCTCGACCCAACCGGGAATGGCGGCCTTGGCAAAGGCGAGGGCCATCTCCTCATGCTGGCGAATATCCATCGCCTTGGCCGGCGGGTCATGCAGGAAGGCGAGCAACTTGCGTTTCCAGAATTCGGCATCGGGCATGGTGTGACTCCTCTTCCTTCGTCGGCCTCGACCGAGGTTGGCCATGGTTCTTGCGTTTGAGCGGACTGTACCGCGTCATCCCCTGTCCCCGCGAATCCGCTGACGTCCGTGGACGTCAGTCGAGCTTGATGGTGACCCGGTCCGGCGGCAGGGCCAGAGCGTAGACGCCCCTGGGCCCGGCCGGGAGGCAAGCTTCGGCAGCCGCATTGCCCGCGGCGTGCCGGAACTTGGCGCGCAGGCTCGAAACGAGCTTGCGGAAGTCGTCCTTGTCGTTCTTGCCCGGAAAGGCGCCGTCCGGGCCGCGGTGATGCACGATCTCCGGCATCTGTTCGGCCGCGACGTTGTTTGCGAACTCCGCGAACGCCTGCATCAGCACCTCCTGGCCGCGGAACGGCGGCTGGTTCGCGATCCGGCGCGCGGCGAGCAGCCAGCAGAGCACAAACTCAGCGGGACTGAGCGCGACGGGCTTGTCGTTGAGACGGCAGGTCTTGTCGGTTGGGCGCAGCAGCAGGCGTGGTGCGGGCAGGTTCTCGCCCAGCCGACGGTTGGCCAGTGCCACCGTAGCGGAGAACGCGCCGGGCAGGCGCAGGTACTCGTGCGCGAACAGGTTCCGAACACGCACAAACGGGATGTCGCACAAGCGGATGCGTGCCGCGGTCGGTTTGTGGCGTTGCCCGTCCGGGAGTCGATACGAGCGGATCGCGGGATCGGGAAAGACGAAGCGCGGTTCGAGGTCCGGCCGGTCAAACGGCGGGTTGACTACGACGTGCACCAGCCGGTCCTGTTCGCGGCCCAGCAGCGCCATGCACAGCGCGCCCAAGGCCGTCATGGTCTTGCGGCCGCCGGCCACTGAGAGGACCAGGCGCGTGTCGGCGTCCTCGGTGAACTGGCGCAGGTTGTCGAGGATGAAGTCGGCAACGGCGTCGTTGTCGCGGTCGGTAACGATGTCATTGAGTTCGGTGGCGCGGTCGGGCGCGGGAAAGACCCGGATCGCGTCGCCCGAGTCGCCGAACAGCAACGTGCCGGCCGGCGCACGCAGGACGTCGCGCAGACGTTGCCAGGTGCCGGAGTGCAGTAACTGCGTCCGCAGCCCGTCGCGACCGGCGACGGTGGTCAGTGCCACCACGCGTGATGGTAGGATCGGGGGGACCTCGCGGGCGAGCGCCCACACGGTTTCCGTAATGACCGCCGGGCTCAGCCCGCTGAGCGCGACCAGAATTGTCTTGGGCGGCGCAGTCGCCGCTGCCTGGGACACAGACGCCCTCGGATGCCTGGGTTTCACCCGCCCCTCCCGTAGCCAAGTCCCGACGATGGCGAGACGATCGCCGCTCTTCGACGCGCGGCGCAATACGCTGGCAAGGTAACCACCACGGCGGAATGTGCAAATCGGCCGGCTCCGGATCCATGGCTGTTCCAAGATTCGTGACCGTCGCGTGCAGCGAGTACCCCCGGCGTGTCCCCACGCCGGGGGGGGCGGCCTGAGGACAGGCCGCCCCTACCAGGTGTGCGCGGAGGCGTCGGCCTTCCGAGACGCGGCGCCAGATCTTGAAACAGCCCGGCGCCGGATCAGCCGTAGACGGGCGAACGTGGACGCGTGGGGTGATGCTCGGGCTGGGTCCCGTTCTTCTGGTGACTCAGTGACGCAGTGCCGCAGTGACTCGGTGACTCAGTGACTCAGTGCCGCACGACACTCGACACCCGTTGCGACCGACATGTTGGTGCTGGCGCCCGCGTCAAGGGGGAAAACGCCTACTCGGCCGGGATCACGCGGAAATGGACGAGGGAGTTCCACTCGTTCTGCGAGTTGCCGAACCCGGAGAATCGGACCTGGCATATCTCGTGCGGGTCAAACGGGTAGGTTTCCAGGTCGGCGGACTTTCCGGAACTGGCGCCGTCGAACACCTTCTTCCAGGTCACGCCGTCGCGGCTGGTTTCGAGTGCGAACTTCGCTTGCCGCGTCGCGCCCTGGTGCCACCTAATCCCAATCCCCTTGGCCGTCATCGGTTGGGCGAGCACCAAATCGAACCGCACATCGCGGCCCTCGGCGGCCCAGTACTCCTGCCGCCCCGGAATGTCCGTGAGCATGGCGCGCAATGCCAGCAGATCCGAATTCTTGTTCGCTTCGATCCACAGCACATTGTCCGGGCAGCGGAACTGACTCGGCGCCAGTTCGACGTTGTTCCCCGCTTCGTCGCGCAAGAAATCACGTCCGACCAGCGCGGCCACGACGGCGGCGGGGACAAACCACCCCTCCGGCTCACGCACAGCCGGACTCGGCATCTGGAAGCGGTGGCCGCTCAGTTCGAAGTCGTTGGCGGCGGCCTGGAAGACCGCGGTCCTGTCGCCCGCCTTCACGCACAGTTTCCCGTCCGCGTCCACGGCATCGATGCCGAGCGTCTTGAGCAAGGCGGTTGCGGGCAGGAGCAGGCTCGTGCCCGCCGTCCTGGCCGGTGGGACGGGGATGACCTGCCCGTCGAGGAAGACGCGATCGGTCAGTGCCGCGGCCAGCGCCGGCATGCAGTCCGGCGGCGCCTGGTACTCAGGCGCCCCGGGGAGAGCCCCAGGCTGGACCGCGAAACTCCCGCCGGGCACCACGAAGAAGGCGGTGTTCTTCCCGACTTCGACCCGAGCGTTGAACTGGACCTTGCCATCCGCGCTGCGGACGCTCCACGCGCCCGGTGCGAGACCGGCGAGTAGCAGTTGATAGTTCCGATCCGCCGGGACATCGACCTGGAACGGTTGCTCGAGCAGTTCGCCGGTCTTGCTCAGGACGACGACGCGGTCGGCGAGAGTCAGCGCGAAGGTCGTCGCGGTCTCGGCCAGCGCCACCGGCAGTTCCGGCGCCTTGTCGTCTGCCATCGGCATAACCGTCAGGAAGACATCACTGGCCTGCGCCGTCTTGGGGGAGAACATCACGCGGTGCCCGTGACCTTCCGGCTTGGCCGGCGCGGGCGGCGTGAACGGCTGCCCGAACACGCTGTAGGCATCCGCGCCGCTCAGGATCTCCACCTCGCGCTCGTCCGGCTTCGGTCGCAGCATCCGGACGCTGACGTGGCCGCTCAGGCCCAAGGCGCTGTTCCTCAAGATCACCCCGTCGGTGGTCTTCTCCGGCAGGTTCAGGGCGTTGACCTGCCAGTACTTTTTGAACTCCGGCTTGGCGGTGGTCATGTTGTCCAGCACGATGAGCACCGCCGGGGTCTGCTCGTTGTTGAGATTGAGGAAGCAAAACGTCCGCACAAACTCCTGGATCTTGCTGCTGTACGCCGACTTCAGGTCCACGGCGAAGTAGCTGAAGAACGGCCGCTGCGGCACCGGACCGAAACTGGACGAGACCTTCTGGCCGTTGGCGAACATCGGGTCCGTCATCGCCTTCTCCGGAGACGCGGGGCAGGCGCGGACATAGCGCGTTCCGCCGTCGTTCGAGGTCGTGCCGGCGAACTTTTCGTCCGGGTCGACCGCGAACATCATGCTGTGCGAGACCGAGCGCTTGCAGAAGTTGTTGTCGTACGGCGTGCCGTAGAAATGGTACTGCCCGAGGTCGACCGCCTGCAGGCCGCGGTAGTAGATCTGGAAGCTGCCGGCGTCGGAGTGCTGGTGGTTGCCGAAATGGTAGCCGCCGCCCTTCATCTCGACCACCACGTCGGCGAGGTTCCGGCCAACGTTCCAGCCGGTCCGTGCGATCATGGAGCCGAGGATCGGGCCGAAGTCCAGGGTCAACGGCAGCGCGGCGAGGCTCTTCTCCGCCGCCAGGTTCGGATCGTTCAGGAGCAGAATCGGGATCGGCTCGCCAGCCATGCCGTTCTGGCGCTGGAAGTCGGCTTTTATCATCGGGTCGTTGATGTAGGCGTAGGCGAGCAGCGGCGTGACGCCGAGGTTGACTTGCCTGCCGTCGGAGAACCCGTCGCCGTCCCGCAGCATTTGTCCGTTGGCCGAGCGCATGTACAGCCAGAACTTGTAGACGTCGCCGATATTGGGATCGAAAACCGGCACCCCGGTCATGCGGCGGAAGAGCCAGGCGGCGTGCAATTCCCATCCGAATCGGCCGGGGCCGTAACTGACGCCTTGATTGTGCCGCGGCGACTGGTACTCGAACTTGCGCATGGGCACCAGTTCTTCGAGGATGCGATAGGCGCAGTAGCGATACGGCACCGGGTCCTCGTCGTAGATGGCGATGCCCATGCACAGCAGGTCACGGTTGACCTGCCCTTCGCCGCCATGCCCGTTGACGACGATCTGGAGGAAGGGCGGCCAGCCGATCTCCATGTCATCGGCCAGGCGCATGAGGTCCTTGCGGATGCTGTCCCGGTCCTCCGGCGTCATCACGTCGTAGCACCAGTCGTAGGTCAGCGCGCCGGAATAGATGGCGCGGCCGATCTCGCGCGTGATGTCCAGCAGATTGTCGAACTGGACCGCCGCAAGGTAGTCACGGATCAACGTCACCGCCTCAAGCCCGCGCGCCTTGTCGCCCGTCATCAAGTGCACGAATGCCTTGGACACGACGGCTTGTTCCAGCGCGGCATTGTAGGGGACCTCGGTGTTGGGGGCAGTCTTGAACTCGAACGGCTTGGCCGCCTGTTCCTTGACCCGCGCCCAGAGCGGCGCGTTCTCGCCCTTGTCAAGGTTGGCGCGCACCTGCGGCAGCGACTGCTCGCTCACCCAGATACGCGGCCGCGACGCGGGTGGCACGATCGTCGGTTGATACGCGGCCGCGGCGGCCGGAACTTTCGGCGGCGAGTAGGGCGAAATCTGCAGGTAGTCCAGGCGCATGCCCTCCGGCAGCCAGACTCGGATCTCCTGTTCCTCCCCGTTGAACTCAAACTTGCCGGTGGCCTGAATGCAGCTCTCGGGCCGACTCCATGGGACAAACACTACACGCTTGGTTGGGCGACTGCCGCCGACCGAGATCATCAACCGCAGTGAGGCTGTCTTGCCCGCCGCCAGGCGCATCGCTTCGGTCCCTTTGGCGTCGGTCGCCGCATGAGTGCGGACCCAGTACCGACCAGCTTGCGGGGGCTTCGCTTTGAAAACCAGGTCCGGTTGCGTCTCGGGAGAGCCGACGTTGGTGGTGACATCTGTCTTGAGCGACACGCCCTGCTTGCTGGGAAAAGAGCTCTGCTCGACGACTTCCGCCCGCTCGGGATTGAGCTGCGCCGCTTCGGCTTCCAGCGTGATCGGGCCGGCGGGGGCCGGAGCTGCGGCCGCCGCCACGGCCAGAACCAAGGAGCCTATCCCAACCATGCATCTTCCCGTCGGCATGATCCCACCCTCCTTGCGGCCAAGTTACTGCGCCGGTTACTGAGACGAACCGTGACTCTACGCCGCCACGTGCCGGCTGTCAATCGTGCGCCAGTGAAAGTGGGCACCGGCCCTCCTGACCCAGTGCGGTGTGGCGACGCGACCGAATGAGGCCAGGCCGGGAGACCTGGCCTCCACCTTGGTAGCGCCACGCGATTACCGACCTTTCACTGACGCACCACGGCCGAGTGCTGCCTCCGTCGACGGGGGGCGGTGCGCGAGGCCTCTCGCGCTCCCGGTTGCGCAGCAGGACCCGATGCGAACCGACCGGGTATCCCCACGCGGTCCGCGTCTGCACACCCCAGTACGCCGATGCCGTGGCACCTGGTGCGATCCGTGTGTACTGTAGGGGATAGTGAATGCGCGCGAGGTGAATGGCCATCGCCTGCTGTTCTGGCGCCGGGGATGACGCTGGGCGCTTTCGGAAAACAAGGAGGGTTCGAGCATGCCAACGTCCACAGAGAAACGGGTGTCGCGTGCCTGGCGGTGGCCCGCCTGCGTCGCGGTATCGTCCTTACTGGTTCTGGCCTGCCCCGCCCTTTGGGCTGCAGACGCGCCCGGGCCCGAGCAACCGTTCCCCGCCGCCATTGCCCGCGCGCTGTGCGACGCCGGGGTGCAACTGCTGCTGACCGTTCCCGCGACCGGTGCGTCCGAGATCCACGACCGGTACCACGAACTCCCGGGTCGGCCCGCCAAGGTCTACTCGTTCCATGAGGAAGTTGCCTACACCGTGGCGCACGGCGCGGCGCTGAATGGTTGCCGTTCCGCTGTGGCCTTCAAGCCGCACGGCGCAGCCAAGGCGGCCAACAGCATCATCGACTCGCTCAGTTGCGGAACCAACGCCGCCTTGGTGCTGATCGTGGTCGACGATCCAACGGGGCGTCACTCGGACAATATCATGGACGTCCCCGCACTGCTGAAAGGGCTGCGGTTACCCGTTGTCGTGATGAAACCGGATGCCCCGGCGCTCGCCATTGCCGACGCCGTGCGCCAGTCTGAAGCGTTGCGCCTGCCGGTCGCCGTCCTCGTCAACGACGAGGATTTCGCGCGCACGGTCCCGACCGCTGCGCCGCTGCCGCCGCCCGCCGCACCGCCGCCGTACACGCGAGACATCTGTCAGCATCTGCTCTGCCCTGTCCTCACCGGTTACCAGGAGGACGTGCTGCGACGGAAACTCGCGGGTGCGGACTTCAGTGCCGTGCCACGGCCCTCGCTGCCCATCGTGCCGGACCAGCTCCCGCCTCGTTACCGCGACAAGGCTCGCACCTACGTGCCGTTGTTCCAGACGTTCCGCGAGGTGGTGCGGCCCAAGGCGGTATTCGTGGCCGGCGACACCGGCACGTCTACCCTGTTCGCCTTTCCGCCCTTCGACTGCGTCGACGCGTGTACCTACTACGGCGGCAGCCTGCCGCTGGCCATCGGCGCCCTGCTGGCGGGTAAGTCCGGAGTCTGGGCCGTCACCGGCGACTTCGCCTTCATCGCCGCCGGACACCTAGGCCTCATCGAGGCGCGCAGCCGTGGACTGCCGCTCAAGGTCCTGATTGTCCGTAACGATGTGGCGGGGGCCACCGGCGGGCAGTCCATTGCCCCCGGGCTCCTCGACACGATCCTGGCGGGCTACTCCGATGCCATGGTCGCCGTGGACGGAACCGACCCGGCGGCGGTCCGCAAGGCGCTGGAGACGGCGCAGGCCAGCGACCGGCTCGCCATCGTGGTGGCGCGCATCCCCTATCCGTAGAAGACCCGCCTGACAACACGGAACGGCCATGACCGGGGCCGCTCAAAGGCGCCGCGTCGAACGTGGCGCGGCCGCGCAACTGCACCCGGGAAACGATTGCGGCAGGCGATTGGTTCGGAGGCGATGCCATGACTCAGCCAGGATTCCACGAGATCGAGCAGGCAGCCGGAGAACCGCTCGCGTCGCTGATCGCGCCGCGGGCGTTCGCGGTGGAGGCTGGGCTCAAGGACACCTCGGTCAACTTCGAACGGGCCGAGGCGGAGTTCGCCCGGGCGCACGAGCACTACGAGATGCTGGGCATCGCCGACCGGATCGAGTTCATTGCCCATGCCGAAGGACATGTCCCGGCAACCCGCCGCGCCTTTGAGTTCCTCGAACAGCATCTCGGCGTTGCGCGCTGACACAGGTTGCGCACACCTCGTCGGTCTTCTGTGCTTGACACATCCCTTGACTCATACTTGACCTGGGTGCGCATCCAGCAACTGGTCGCTGTAATCGCCAACGGGCGGAAGCTGGTCCTCCGCTGTCACTCGCCCCGGGACGCATATCGTTTGTGTACAGCCTTCAGGTTGTCCGGGTGACACGTCGTACCCGGAGCAGGCTGAAGCCTGTACACAAACGGCAGGGCGAGTCACGCTCACGCATGATCGGCCGGGGAGCGCGGATGGGCTTGCCCCCAGCGCAACGGCTTTCAGTGATCGCGGCGGGGGGCGTGCTGGAGCCACTCGTTGACGCCAGCTTCCTGACCCTTGTCTGCCACGATCGAGAAGGTGTTGCCCTTGGGATCCCGGAGTGAAACGGTCCGTTTTCCATCGGGTGTTGGCGACACCGAGACGACCGGGTTCGCCCTGTCATACCAGTAGATGCAGTTGGTGACGCTCCCGGCCACAACGGGCTTCCCGCGGCCGGAGGGCAGCACTTCGTCTGCCGGGCAGTGCGCCAGCACGCCGATGCAGAAGAGCAGAAGCCAAGTGACCCGGTTCATGTGTTTCCCCTCACGCAAGACAGCGACTCTCCAGCACCGCTCCGCGGTGACGGAGCCAGACGCGCTCCCCTTGTTCTCACGCTCTGCCAGTCTGGTCACCGCACGCGGAGTGTTTCCTCGGCCGTGAGGCCGGAGGCGAGGTCCTTGGCGCGGATCTTCCAGTCGCCGGTGGCGTCGTTGGCGGCCAGGTCGAGACGGATGTCGATCCGACCGTCTTTGGCGCCGTAGTAGCCGCTGAACTCGGCCGGCTTGCCCGCCGGGTCGAGGATCTCGACCTGCACCGGGATGACGGCATCGAGCTGCTTACCCCACTTGGCCCCGACCTTGACGGAGACCTCCACGGTGTCGCCGAGCTCCGCCTTGCGCGGCGCCATAACCTTGACGGCGTGAATCGGGCGCTCCGTGACCATGTACAGCTTGCCTTCGCCCGGCCCGAACTGCGCTTCGACCAGCAGTTTGCCGCCGTTCGCGACCGCCGGCACGCTCTTGCCGGCCACCAGATCGTACACAAAGCCTTCCGCCCGGTCCAGGGTGATCGTGGCGCTGTTCGGCAGGCCCTTCTCCATCGCCAGCCCCCACTGTCCGACATAGTCGCCGAACTCGCGGCGGTCGTTGATCGCGAACACGTAGTCGGTCGTGCCGTAGCTGCGCACGCGCGTCACCACGTCCGGACTCGACGCGTCGGTCCAGTGCCGGAAGAACGGGTCGAGTTCCTGGCGCAGCGCGGCGGCCTTGGCCAGAACCGCGGCCTTGTCCACGTCCGCCTTGCTGGTGCGCTTGTAACTGGTGACGCGGATGTCCGGGGTGATGGCGGGGCAGAGGTTCTCGTCGCCCACGATCAACCCGCCGTTGCGCTGGAACTCCTTCACCTTCTCCGCGACACTGCGGGTCAGCACGTCGCAGTTGGTCAGGACCAGCACGCGCAACCCGCCGAGTCCATCCCGGAGGATGGTCTCGTCGTAGAGCACGCGGGGCTGCAGGTTCGCGTAGAGCAGCATGAGGTAGTTGTCGTCCGCGGCCCAGCCCCACGAACCGCGGCCGGAAAACACCTGCGACGCGAAGCTTTCGAGGTAGCCCACTTCGCTCTGGCGGTCCGGCACCTGCAAGAGCGTCGGCCCGAGCGGGCGGATCACGTCGCGCGTCAGTTCGGCCAAGGCTTCCTGCGTGTCCGGGTTCGTGCAGCAGTAACCGGTCTTTTTCCCCACCTCGACCAGCGACTCCCAGCCGTGGTACATGATGCCGCGCACCGGCCGCGAAATCATGCCCCAGAGCGCCTCGCGCAGATGGTCCGGCGAGATGGTCAGGAAGTCCGCGTCCGGCAACCGCTCCATCCAACTGGCCTTGGGCGCGTTCGCCTCCTCGCCCGGCTTGGGCTTGGGCGCCGTCCCGGTGCGGTACCAGATGATCTGGGTCATCTTCATGACGCTCTGCGGCGTGGGCGAACCGGCGGCCATGGCGAACAGTTCATCGGTCGGCAGCCCGATGCGGATCGGGTCCGGGTAGCTGTAGGTCCACTGCGATACGTAGTCGACCTCGCCGCCGCTGCCCCAGATGCTCGGCACGCGCACTGCCGGGTCGAACCAGGTCCAGATGTCGCTGCGCCCGGTCGACTTCAGGCCTTTGGAGAGCGCGGTGTGCATCTGGTTCCAGCCGTCGCCCTGCTTCCAGAACCAGCGGTAGTACTGCAGGATCAGGTCGTCATCCGCGACGACCCGGTCGACCGGGAAGTCCTTGATGCCCCGGTACGCCACACCGCTCTTGCTCACCACCATCTCGGGAATCTCTTTCCCGCCCGAGAACGCGCGGAACCCCGCGCGGTCCACGTCGTGGAAGCACACCTGGGTGCTGTCGCGAATCTCCGAGTGAATCAGGGCCGCCTGCAGGCCGGGGTAGGCGCCGTAAGACTGGGCGATCGACGCGCCCGCGTTGTAACAGAAATCAATCACGCCCGGGAGCAGTCCGCACGGGTTCTCCTCGACCGCCTTGCCGTCGTAGGGCTTGCCGTCGCGCCCGACGCGCCGGAACTTCTCGGCCTCTTTCCCGTACCGGCCGATCCACGGGCCCGGCCGCGGATACGCCGCGACACCGTGATCGTGCGCCAGCGCGTAGTCCAGAGTGCGGCGGTAGCGCTCGACGCTCCCGGGCGCATCGGCATCCGTCGGCTTGCCGGCCTCCCAGATCTTGCCGTAATCGACGGCCGGCCCGCTGAGGCTGTGCGTGAACCCGATGTGCTTCATGGTCTGGAACAGCTTCTCGTTGAACAGATCCGGTCCACCCCACATCGTGACCGGCATACGGTAGGGCAGGGGCCGCGGTACGAGGGTCAGCGGCGCATTGATCTCGCCGGACAGCGGCTTGCCGTCCGCACCCTCGACCCGCGCCTTCAGCATGCACTGGCCCGGCCGTCCCGTCGTGGCCACCGGGAACGTCAGTATCTGGCTCGCACCCGGATCCAGCGTCGTGACCGGCAACCGCGTTTCCACTCCACCCTCCGGAGCGATGACGAGCACCGCGCCGGTCGTCGCCGAACCCCGGTTGCTGGTCACGGTCCAGTCGACCTTGCCGTCCTTCTCCATGCGCACGAATGCCGTGCGCCCGGACGCGGCCAGACTGAGGGTGCCGGAGTAGAACCCGACCGCGCGGTCGCAGATCCGCACTTGGTCGATCCAACCCGGGAAACCGTTGTAGCCACTGCCGAACCGGTCGCCGATCACGATGTTGCGCGTGCCGGGCGTCACCGCTTTGCGGTCCAGGTGCGCATCGCCGCCGATCATTTCGCCGTCACGGTAGAACGTGCCGGTGCCGGCCCCGTCGTACGAGAACGCGACGTGGTGCCACACGCCGCCCTCGAACCGCGCCGGTCGCGACGTGTACCGGACCATGTCGTCGCCGAACCCGAGGAACGCCACCAGGCAGCGCATCCCGTCCGTGGCCGCGCCCAGCGTCAGGGCGTAATCGCGCTGACACTCGGTCTTCGGGTCCTTGTGTTTGTAGTTGACGTACATCTTGTCCAGCAGCCACGCGTCCTTGGTGTCCTGGTCGAACTCCGGCTTCGGCTTGATCCACATCTCGACGGTGAACGCACCTGCCGGACTGAGGCCGGCGCTGTTCAGCACCTCGGCGCCCGACAGCTTGCCCTCGTCCCCGGGGCGACACGACTCGAGACAGCCACCGAACCGGCCGTCCTTGCCAAACGCGCCCGTGCCGCGCAGCTTCAGTTCATGCCCCTTGCCGGACACGTCCTGGGTCTCCGCGCCTGGCTCGAACTGCCACAAGCCCACGACGCTCGGCCCGGTGGCATCGTCGCCGGCATACACGCTTTGCCACGGCTGCGCCTCAACCGGCTGCGCCCCGGCACTCCCGCAACCGAGCGAACAGAGCCAGACGGCCCCGGCCAGACTCCATCCAAGAACTTGGGAGTTCATCACCTTGTCAGCCCTCCTCTTAGGGTGGAACGTTGTGTTGGGGGTGGTCAGTGTTCAGGTTTCGGGTTTCAGGTTTCGGCAAGGCCACCGCCTGCGCGTTTCCGCGCGCGCACTCGCACGTCGGCAACAGCGCCTTTCGCCCTTGTATTTCCCGTCTTGGGCCTCAGACGGGCGACCTCAAATGCCCTCGTGGACCACGACATACGGTATTGACTGGCCCCGTGCTGGCAACCGTTTGCCACTGGTCGACACGTGAACCCAGGGTGACGCTATCGCTCTGCCCTGGGCTGGTATACGTTGCCCCTTCAGGGCAAGCCGATGGTCGCCTCGCGGCGGGCCTGATTCTGCAGGGGCCGCTATCGCTATTGTCCGCTGCAAACCACTGTTTCGGCTGCGAGGCGGCTGTCGGACAAGTCCGATCGGTCCGATCCGTCGGATCTGTCTGATGCAGCCGCCCGCCCCTGACACCTCAAACCTGCGTGCCACGGCGAAGTTTCTGAACGAAGCCGGGACACCTGAAACCTCTCCCGCCCCCGCCTCCCCCTGAAACCTGAAACCCGAAACCTGAAACCTCTCGCCCCTTCGCCTCAGTTCCCGAGCTTGATCACTTCCAGGTTCACCGGCTTCCAGATGCCGCCGCCCTGCGCGGTGTTCAGCACGCGCACCGCGATCTGGTTCTCCTGGCCCCACTTCAGGAACGGCGTCACGTCGACGCGGAACGCGACGTCCCAGCCGGACGGGCCGACGTCGTACTGCCCGGCGTACTCGCCGTTGAGCCACAGCCAGGTCGTTTCATCGACCGCACCGAAATGCATCTCGACCGCGTTCAGCACCGGCTTCTCCGGGAGCGTGAACTTGCCGCGGTACCAACCGATCCCCGTCTTGCCTTTGAACCCGAAATCGTCCCAGAACTTGCCGATGCTGACCGCGAGCCAGTCCGCATCGTTCAACGTCGGCGCGTACCACTTCTCTGCGTCGGCGTGGCCCTTCTCCTCCGGGTCGAATTTCAGCTTCCAGCCGTCCAACGGCAGCGGAATGGTCTGGGTGATGTTGACGATCTGATCGGCGCCGTCGCGAATGGACTCCATCTTGCGGAAGAACGGGAACGGGCGCAGGATCTTTGACGCCATGCCGCGGATCTGCTCGTTGCTGTCCTTTGTGGCCGCATCGAGCAGCGCATCGCGCTCCTTGGACGGCGCCATTCCCGCCAGGATCTGGACTGCGCTCAGCCGCAATGCCGCGTTGTCCTGGTCGCCGGCGGCCACGGTCAATTGCGGCATGCCGAGCCCGCCCAGGTCATTGAGGGCGAGGAACGCGGTCATGCGCACCTCGGAGTCGGAGTTGCTCAAGGCCGCGCTCAGGGCCGCGGTTGCCGGCACGCCCAGTTCGCGGAGTCCGCGCGCAGCGGTGCGCCGTACCACGGGGTTAGGGTCGTCCAGCACCGCGGTCAGGCGCGCGACCGCGTCCGCCGGCTTCGCCTTCGCGATTTCCAGCACCGCCAGGCGCCGCACCGCCGGATCCGCCGACTGCAGGTCAGCCGCCGACGCGCACGCGACCGCCAAACATTCCCCTGCGAAAAGCAGCACCGCGAATGCTCCGGAATGCCCAAGCCCTCTGGTCAGCATCGTACCCTCCTGTGTCCGTGCGGACTCCGCAGTGTTTCACCCCAATTGCGGTCTGTGACCGCGCGTCAAGATAGGACACCGTAAAGACATGTCAAGGGAGCGGCAGCCAAAAGCGCCATGCGCCGGTCCCCGCTCTGCGACGCGGACAGTCCCTGGCCGCGTTGCCCGGATCCCCGACCAAGCCTTCCCCCCGCTGAACGGCCGGGCGGCGGTTCGACTCCGATCTGCTCCACCATATCATTCGGATAGACTAAACACCTGCCGCCTTCTTAGCCCTGAAGGGGCGTGATATACCAGCCCAGGGCAAAGCGGAGCGACGCCCTGGGAACGGAAGGCAAGTGAGACTGAGCCCTGTAGGGGCGTGACAACCCTCATGTCTGTTTCACCTCGCGCCCACCCCACCGGCTTGCCGTTCAGCACCCAACCGACACGAGATCATGCCGGGGATCGCTGGTCACTTGGTTGGTGATTGACGGGGGGCCATGGCCGCGCGTGGTTCCAGCGTTGGTGGCACATGGCCAGCCGTGTACTCAACGACCGAGTACGACGTCGATCCCCCTCAGAATCAGATCGAGCTTCGCCTGTGACAGTTTCCCCGTCCGTTCCGAAAGCAGAGCCCTGTCAAGGGCCACCAGTTGGGAAACGTTGGCGACCGACTCCTTGGGTAGCCCCGTCATGGCCGGCGAGAGTTCCACGTTCCCGGGAGCGCTCGCCCAAGTCAGGTTACTGGTCAGCGGCACGCAGAGGATCGTGGCGATACGGCTGCGGTTCAGGGAGTCGCCTTGGACGACGACGACCGGACGGCGGAAGCCAGGCCCCGAGCCGACCGGCTCGGGGATGGCCGCCCACCAGATGTCACCCTGTGAGATCACCACTCGGTCCGCTCCAGCACGCGGCGGGACGCCGCCGAAACGAACGCATTGCTTTCCGTGCCGAGTTTGGCCAGTGTCCGATTCATCGCGTCGGTCACGCGTTCCGGTGCGTGCCGGGCCACGTACTCAGCCAGGGCATGGCTATAGAGCTCACTGCGCGACGTCCGCGCGCGACGTGCCAGGCGCTCCGCTTCCGCGAAGACTCTGTCGGGTATTGACACTGCCGTTTTCATACCATTAGTATAACCGCGGCGCGCCCGGACGTCAACCGGAACACCCCCGCCGGACGGACGAGCATTCGGGGAATTCGGGACAGGCACTCTGTGTCGGATGACCTCCGGGAGTGGCGTCTATTGTCCAATGGCGCCACTGTTCGCCCGTCCCCCCATGCCCCGACCATCTGTCACTTGCCAGCCGTAGTCAGTTCGGCGATCGCGTCCCTTATCCTGGCTTGATTCAGGAAGCCGAGCATGAGACGGCGACGAAACGCCTGCCGGATACAGACGCCACCGATGCCGAACAGCACGCCGCCACCGAATAGGTCGGCAATGAGGTAGTTCCAATCGCCATACACACGGGGATCCCAGACCAAGACAAGCGACGCAAGGCCGAGCAGGGCGCAGCCTGCACCGAACACAGCGAGCGTTATCCAAGACCGTGTCGGGTGTTGGCACTGCCAGAGCAGTGATCGGCAGTACTTCTGCTTGAGCCACCTGCGGATCCTGTACGCGACCCCGAAAGCAATGAGAACACAGAGGAGCAGAACGCTGCAGACCCCCGACGTGGACGTCAGGAAGTCTTCAGCCCATGCGTTCCCCTCGTTGACGAAAGTGCCTTGAATCCACGTGCCCTCTTTCCTTCGTCCATTGGCGTAGACGAGAACCCCGTGACCGTTGAATGTGTTGTCCTTGAACTCGCCCGTGTAGACGTCGCCCGAGACATAGGTCCATGTCCCCTGGCCGTTGTAACGCCCGTCCTTGAACTCACCCTCGTACCGATCGCTGTTCTCGCGTATGGCCAGACCTTTCCCGTCGAACGTGCCATTCTTGAACTCACCTTCGTAGCGGCCGCCATTCTTGTATGTCAATACACCTTTCCCGTCGCACCTGCCGTCCTTGAAGTCCCCTTCGTAGCGATTGCCATTCTTGTAAATGAACACACCTGTCCCGTCGTACTGCCCATCCTTGAAGTCCCCCTCATACCTGCCGTCGTCCCACGTGTAGACACCTCTGCCGTTGGACCCGCTGTCCGCAAACTCGCCCGTGTAAACGCCGCCCGTGGCATAGGTCAGTTTCCCCTGGCCCTCGAACCGCCCGTCCTTGAAGTCCCCCTCGTACCGATCGCCATTCCTGCGCACGAAAAGACCTTTACCATTGTGCCGCCCGTCCTTGAACTCGCCGTCGTAGCGATCACCGTTCTTGTATGTGAACACACCTTTCCCGTTGGACTTGCCGTCCTTGAAATCCCCTTCGTAGCTATCGCCATTTGCTCGCGTGAGTGACCCTTTGCCGTCGAACTCCCCGTCCTTGAACTCTCCCTCATACCTGCCGCCGTCCTTCCACGTGTAGATACCTCTGCCCGTCTCTTGGCCGTCTTTGAATGTGCCATCATACTGGTCGCCGTTTGTGTCGGTCAGAACTCCGTTGCCATTGTGGAGTCCGTCCTTGAACTCGCCCACATACGTTGCACCATCCCGCCAGGTCAACATGCCCTTGCCGTTGAAAAGGCCGTTCTTGAACGTTCCCTTGTACACCGAACTGTCGGGCAGCGTGGCGGTCCCTTCACCGTCCGGAACAGGCCCCCCGCGGCAGACACCCGCAACGGCGAGAATGCAGACACAGAACGCACGAATGGCATGGTAGACCACGGGCTCATCCCTCTCTTGCTGGTTGCGGCCGCTTCTCGCCAGATCCTGACAAGGCCGGGCCAAGCCTGTCCCACAGCGACGAATTTACACCCCGCGCCAGCCGATAGCCATTGCAGGAATTCTCGGAGATTGAATCCTCGCGGAATCCTCGGGGACGGGCACTCTATGTCGCCGTTGGACAATATCCGCCACGCGTTGGCGGAAGGGAGGAGACGCTGGCCGGCTGCCGCCTCATCCAGAGCCACGGCCGCACGCAATATTGACCTCCGGGGCATGCGTGAACGGGTTGGGGCTGTCTCGGCGCGCTCTATGGCTGGTCGGGCGTCGGTTCGAGAGGGTTCAAGACGTGCATTCCCATGGCACGCCCTGCACGTGTCTGAAACGCATCGGCGGTGACAAACACCCAGTCGTTTTCCGCAAGCAGGCTGAATGCCGCAAGGTGGATCGCGTCCAGACTGCGGAGTCCGTGTTCCTTTCCGTACTCCTGGATCAGGCGTTCGGCTTCGCGCAGGAAGACGCGCGAGAAAGGTTCCACCTCAAAGCCGGCAAGCTCTTCCTCGAAGCCGCCGACACACTCGCGCATTTCGTGCAAGCCGATTTCGCCATTCCGAAAACGTCGCTGGCAGGCGCTGAGGAACTCCAGGCGGACGAGTTCCAGCACTTGGATTTCGTGGCCCGGGGCCTGTATCCACCCGGTGACGCGGTCCGTGCCATCTTCGTCATGGAAGTACTTGGCCAGGGCGGAGGTGTCGAAGAACAACTTCATGCGCGCTCGTCGCGCCCCCGCTGGATATCGTCGCTGAGATTTCCGCCGCACTTCCTCAGGGCCCGTCGCACACGCAGGTAGGCCTTGGAAGCCGTTTGCCTGGTCTTGTCAGGTGGTTGCGCTTTGAGGCGCCGGATCAGGTCATAGACGACCAGTACCTCGGAAGCTGGCAGGGAGGCAAGCTCAGCCTGGGCCTGTTCGACGATTCGCATGACATGACCTCTCGCCGGATATCACCAACGCGTGGCGGCAGACCTTACGATCCCCGCTTGTTCCTTGAGCAGAACGTATCATATCGCGGGATGCTTGTCAATGGCGCCCCGGCACAGGCCAGGGCTGTTTCAAGATCTGGCGCCGCGTCTCGGAAGGCCACGCCTCCGCGCACACCAAGTAGGGGCGGCCTGTCCTCAGGCCGTCCCCCCCCGGCGTGGGGACACGCCGGGGGTACTCACCGCCCGCGACAGTCACGAATCTTGAAACAGCCCTGGGCACAGGCAGCGCCCCCGAATGGTTGTCAGGCAGGGACCGACGGTCCCGGGCTCTTTGTGGCACAGGCGACGCATATTGTCCAAACGGCGACGCAGATCGCCCGGTCCCTCTGGTCGGGACCGTTGTTCCCTTATTGCCTTTCAGGCGCTCGTGCCTGTGCCAGACACCCGGATCCTGACACCGGGCCGAGGCGACGCTTACGGGCAAGTCGCGAAACGAAACGACCTGTGCGGGTAAATCCGGCCTTGCGGGAAGACACCTCACACGGGCAAGACACCATCCGCGCGCCACGCCGCCGCAACGCGCCAGATGGGCTCTTGGCGCTCCACTTCGTTCCGTGCACTGCGAGCCCACTACGAACGGGCGTGCTCTGCGCCTACTTCGCAGTCTTGTACCAGAAGCTGATCGTGACGTCCTGTCCGCCCTTGACCGTGATTTCCTGCACGGCGGGGGAGTTGTGCCACACCTTCATGGCGCCGGGCTTCTGGTGCCCCTGGTCGCCGACGTACTGGGGCTCGCCATACGAGTCCCATCCGTCCATGCTTCCGTCGAATCCGCCATTCTTCAGTTCGGCGCCCTTGACGTCGATATCATCATAGAGGATCCAGACGGGTTCCAGATCGTCCGGCTTGTTCTCATCTTTCGGACGCCACTCGCCCATGAGCTTGATCGTGACCTTGCCGTCCTTGTCGGCCTTGAAGGAGAACGAGCCCTGCGTCCATTCGCCGGTGGCCGGAATCCCGGTATGGATGTACTGCTTGTTCTTTGCATCGTCCATCCAGGATGCATTGTCGGCGCTGCCATTGTCCGGGGCCTTCACCGTCTGCAGATTGACACCATCATTTGTCGCGTCCAGATCGATACGTGCGTCGTCAGCATAAAGCGATGCACCCCAGACGACGACTGCTGCGACCACGGCCTTTGACACCAACTTCATCGCAAACCCTCCTTCTCTGAAACTCAACCCTGGACTCCATGTACGCCATTCACGACTCGCCGCGATCCAATCTCAACGGCGCTCGTGTTACCGGTAATGGCGCACGCGGGGCGGGTTTTCGTACAGGCGGGCGGAGATTTCCCGGAGTCGACGACTACGGGGGCTCAATGGTGCCTGGGTTGTCGCGTCCACGGGCTCGCGCCCGTGGCTATCGATGTGTCATCCCCTGCGGGGATTCGGGAGGTGGACCCACCCCGCCGGGAGACCTGGCGGCCACATTCGGCCGGCCGGATGGCGTCGCGCCCGGGCCTACTTGCCGGCGTCGTGCCGGTCGGGTGGCGGGGCAGGGGGCGTGTCGCCGGCTGCGTCGACGGACGTATCCTTGCGGTCGAAGAAGTTGTGTTTGAGCCACTCGGACATGGGGTCGAGCAGGGAATAGGCGACCGGCACAACGAGCAGGGTCAGCAGGGTCGACGTGGTCAGGCCGCCGATGATGGCGCAGGCCATGGGCTGGCGCGATTCGGCGCCCGCGCCGGTGCCCAGCGCGGTGGGCAGCATGCCGGCCATGATGGCGACGGTCGTCATCAGGATCGGGCGCAGCCGGATCGGGCCGGCACGCCGCAGCGCCTCGTCGCGTTCCAGGCCGTCGCGCCAGCGCAGGGTGTTGGCGTAGTCGACCAGGAGGATGGCGTTCTTGGTGACCATGCCAAGCAGGAAGATGAAGGCGATCATCGCAAAGATGCTCACGTTCATGCGCAGCGCGATCAGCGCCCCGAGCCCGCCGATCATGGCCAGCGGCAGCGACAGCATGATGGACAGGGGGTGCACGAGCGACTCGAACTGCGCCGCCAGCAGCATGTAGACGACGATCACGGACAGGATCATGGTCTCGAACAGGTAGCGGAACGACTCACGCATGTCCGAGCCCTGGCCGGCCCAGCCGGTGCTGTACCCGGGCGGCAGTCCTTCCTGGCGCGTGAACTCCTCCAGCGCCGCCATGGCCGGCCCCAGCGCTTTGCCGGGCGCCAGGTTGGCCAGCACCGTGACGTTACGCTGGCGGTTGTAGCGCGTGATCTCGACCGCGGTGAACGACCGCACCGGCTGCGCGACGTTGCGCAGTTCGACGAGCTGGCCGCTCTGCGACGGCAGCCACAGGTCGCCGAGTTGTTCGGGACGAATCCGGTACTGCTCGAGGAGGCGCACCGCCAGGTCGTAACGGTCGCCGCCCGCTTTGAACTTGCCCACGTTCATGCCGCCCACCGCGGCGCGCACCGTGTCGCCAATGACCGCCGGCGAGACCCCGAGGTCGGCGGCGCGCGCGCGGTCCACCAGCACGTCGACCCCGGGCTTGCCGGCCTCGTAGGAGTTCTGCACGTCGACGTAGTCGCCCGCCTGCTTCATGCGCGCAATCACGCCATTGGAGATTGTCACCAGCCGCTCAATGTCCGGTCCGCGGACCTCGTACTGGAGTTGCGCCCATTTCATGCCGCCGCCGGACACGGTGGCCGCCTGCTGCACGGAGATCTGCGCGTCCGTAATGTCCTTGAGCCGGACTCGCGCGTCCTCCATCAGCGCGGTCTGCGAGCGCTTGCGCTCCGCCTTCTCGCACAGGCGCACGTACACCACCGCCTCGTTGACTTTCTGCATTTCGTCGCCGCCGATCGCGTAGAACGTGTACCGCACTTCGGGGATCTCGCGCAGGCGCGGCAGGATGCCCTCGACAATCCCGCGCGTCTGCTGCAGCGCCGCGCCCTGCGGGGCGCGGACCATGACGTTGAACTCGTTGCTGTCCTCGATGGGCACAAACTCCTGCTTGGCGAACGGCACCAGGCACATGACGCTGGCAAAGGCCAGGACCGCGATCAGTACGGTCGTGCCCCGGTGCGCCAAGGTCCAGGCCAGGATGCGGCCGTAGAAGCGGTCAATGGCCTTGAACATCCCCTCCAGGCGGTTGAACAGCGGGTTGTGCAGCCGCACCTTCTTCAACAGCCGCGAGGACAGCATGGGGGTCAGCGTGAACGAGACGAGCATCGAGACCAGCACGGCGAACGAGACCGTGAGCCCGAACGGTTTGAAGAACCGGCCCACGATACCTTTCATCATGGCCACGGGCAGGAAGACAGCGACGATTGACAGGGTCGTGGCCAGGACGGCCAGGCCGATCTCCCCGGTCCCGAACCCGGCGGCCCAGCGCACCGGTTTGCCCTCTTCGACGTGCCGCATGATGTTCTCCTGCACCACGATCGCATCGTCGATCAGCAGGCCGATAGCGAGGGTCAGCCCCATCAGTGTCATCATGTTCAGGGTGAAGCCCATGGCGTAGATGAGCATGAACGTCGCGAGCACCGAAGTGGGCAACACCAGCGCGCTGATGAGGGTGCTGCGGAAATTGAGCAGGAATACGAACACCGTGATGACCGCCATGAAACCGCCGAGCACCAAGTGATGGTTGACCTCCTCGACCGAGCGCTCGATGAAGACCGACGAGTCCTGCGCGATCTCCAGACGCACGCCGCGCGGTTCCAGCTCCTTGCGCAGTCGTGCGATCTCCGCCTTCACGTCGTGCGCCACCTGCACTGTGTTGGTGCCCGACTGCCGCCGCACCTGCAGCGCGATGCAGGGGTTACGGTCGAGTTGCGCGTAGGAGCGCTCTTCCTCCAGGCCGTCCTCGGCGAACCCGACATCCTTGAGCCGCACCGTGCGCCCGGCCCGCTCCACGACAATCAGATCGTTCAGTTCGCCGGCGGTCTGGAACTCCGCCTTCGTGCGCGCGGCCAGTTCCACCGGACCGGTCTCGACGCGGCCGCCCGGCATCTCGACGTGCTCGCGCTGCAGCGCACCGCGCACGTCCTGGACGCTCACCCCATGCTGCTTCATTTTCGGCGCGTCGAGCCAGAGCCAGATCTTGCGCTCGCGCCGACCGACAATGCGTGCCGACCCGACGTTGCGCACCCGTTGAATGCTCTCCTTGACCGTCTTGTCGGCGAGGTACGACAGGTCGCGGATCGACATGTCCGCGGACACCACCACGGTCATGATCGGCGAGGCGTCGATGTCAAACTTCTCGATCACCGGTTCCTCGATATCAACCGGCAGCGTCTGCCGCACCGAGTTGACGCGTGCCTGGACCTCCTGGAACGCCACATCCACGTCCTTCTCGAGCACGAATTCGGCGACGATCAGCGAGTAGCTGTCCGCGCTGGTCGAGCGCAGGCTCTTCAGCCCGGAAAGCGTGTTCACTTCTTCCTCAATCGGGTCGGTGACGCGCATCTCCATGGTCTCGGGGTCGGCGCCGGGCAACTGCGTAATGATGGTGATCACCGGGAAATCGACGCGCGGGAACCGGTCGATGCCCAGGCGCTGGAACGAGACAATGCCGAATACGACCATGGCGCCGAGCACCATCATCGTCATCACCGGCCGGCGAATGGAAATGTCGGAAAGCAGCATGTCAGGAACCCATCAGGTTGTTTAGGCTGTAGGGGTTTAGGCTGTAGGTTTGGACCGATTCCACGAATTGAGCAGCCGAGATGCCGTCGACCGCGGGCCGCACGTTGCCCGTTCGATGCTGCAGGATATCTGTCGACCTGTGCGGGTAAGTTCGCCCTCGCGGAACAATGGCGTGCCCCGACGGGGAGACGATTGAGCGCGGTGGCTCGGCGCGTCCCGCGCCGAAGCAGGGTGCGTCGGCCGGGCTTGTCCGGCGAAGCTGCCTGGGCGAAGTCGGATCCCCGGCCGAGAGCCTCGGGCCGGGACGGCCCCGAGCACCCCTCCGCGGTCCCGGAGGTCCCGCGCCACTGCCCGCCGCGGCGCACAACCGCGAACAGGCGTATCCTGGCACCCATTGCACAGCCTTCTTTCACACTGTCACTCCTTCTCCATCAGGTACTCCGGCAGCGCGGCGCCGTCGGTCAACTGCTCCGGTGCGCCGACCAGCACGCTGTCGCCGGGCTTCAGGTCGCCCCTGACCACGACGCCTTCGGTCAGGCGACTGCCAATCTCGACCGGGCGCCGCACCATCTTGCCGTTGTCCGCCACGAAGACGCCGTTGCTGCCGCCCTGGGAACTCAGCGCCCGGAGGGGTACCAGAACCGCGGCATCGCCCTGGCCAAAGGCCAACCGCGCGGTCACGAACGCGCCCGGGACCAGGCCTGTGGCCTGGTCGGGCGGGATGGCGACGCGAAACACGAACGTGCCGCTCGCGGGGTCGATCTGTGGCACCACGCGCGTCACGATCAATTCCTGTTCACTGGGCGCCAGCGGGCAGGACAACCGCACTTTCGTCTGGCCCGGAATCACTTGCGGCAGGTACGCTTCCGCCAGCCGCAGTTCGGCTTCGAGCCGGTCCAGGGTCACCAGTTCCAGGACGTCGACGAACGGCGCGCCGGCCACGTAGTCGCCTAAGCCTTTCATGCGTCGGGTGATGACGCCGTCGAACGGCGCTTTGACCTCGGCATCTCGCAGGTCGAGTGCGGCGGCGGCCACCGCCGCTCTTGCCTCGGCGACGCGTGCCTCGGCTATCGCGATCTGGGTCCGCGTCGGACCGGTCACGGCTTCGTCAAGCCGTGCCTGTGCCGCGACAAGCTGGCTGCGCAGGGCCGTCGCCTCGAGACGCGCCTCTTCGAGCCGTTTCACCGGCATGGTCTTGTCGTCTTCGACCAGGCGGCGGTAGCGCTCTTCGTCGTGCTGCCGGTCGGTCAGGCGTGCTGCCAGTTCATCCACGGACGCCTTGAGGATGTCCACGCGTTCGCGGCGGGGCGGGGCGACCAGGTCGGCCAACGCCGCTTCCGAGGAGGCCTGCATGGCCTGCGCCCTGTCCAGGCTCGCCTTGAGCGTGCCCTGGTCCAAGGAAAACAGCACTTGTCCCGCTTTCACTGGCATGCCCGCATCCAGCCACTGCCCGGCGTCGTTCTTGCCCCATTCGGCAATGTGCGCGGCCAGGCGCGACCCCACCAGCGCGGAGAACTGCGGCAGCAACCGGCCCGTGGCCTCCACGTCGCCGCCACACAACGCCTGGACCTGGACCAGGGACAGTCGGGGCGTCTCCTGGGCCGGTGCCAGGGCGGCAACCGCCAGGCCCAGCCAGACCGACGCCAGCCCCAGCCAGGCGCGCCGTGACTCGGCACGCCCCGCGCCGAAGTGGCCAAACCGTGGCTCGGACCGTCTCGGGCCGAAGCGGGGTGCTCGGGCCGGTCCCCGGCCGAGGGCCTCGGGCCGAGACGGCCCCGAGCACCCTGCCGCGATCCCGGCGGTCCCGCGCCACTGCCCGCCCACGGTCGTGTCACCCGAACAGGTCGGTTCTTGTCTCATGGCGATGTTTCCCATCGACGCTTTCGATTGTGGTGCCGCTACGGCGTAGCGCCGCCAAGGGCTCCGGCCTTCTTCAACAGTTCTTCCAACTCGGGGTACTGGCGCAGGTCGACCGGCGGTGCGGCGTCCATCAACTGCCGGTACGAGTCGAGGGCCGGCGCCGGCTCGTACGATGGCACCGCGGCCGTCGCGGCCGGTGTCGGTGCGACGGGGGGCTGATCCGGGCCCGGGAGCATGGCGGCGGTGTCCAGTTCGAACCACGCCACTTGGAAGTCGGTCGTGGCCTGGTCGAGGCGGATGCGCGCCACGTACATGTCGGCCAGGGATCGTACCGTGTCGGTGCCGCTCTCGAGGCCCTCGACGTAGCGGCTGACAATCAGTCGCAGCGCCTCGGTCTGGGCCGTGACCAGCGCCTGGCGCGCCACCACGGTGTCGTACAGCCCGTAGAGCTGCAGCACGCGGAAGTCCACCTCGTACAGGATGCCGAGCGAGAGCAGCAGCGTCTGCTCCTGCTCGATCGTGACCTCTTTGCGTGCCAAACGCAGGTCCCACAGCTTGCGGCCGCCGTTGAGCAACGTGTCGGAAACCTGCACCCCGAAGCGCCAGTAACTTGGGTTCGTCGCGAACGACAGGCTGCTCCAGTTATAGCTCGCCAGCCCGTCCACGCGCGGGAAGAACTCTGCCACGCGCTGCCGTACCGACGTGGCCGCAATGTGGTTCTGCAGATCCTGCACCTGGAGTTCGGGCCGATTCCGCAGCGCACTCTCTTCGAGTCCGGGGACATCCGTCGCCGGGACCAGGGGCCGTGTCGGTCTCGGCCTGTCTTCGACCGCGAAGACCGTCCCCGGCGGCAACGACAGGAGTTGCGCCAGCTCCAAGTGCGTCTGCTCGACGGCGCGGCGCGTGCCGCTCCAGGCCAGGGCCGCCTCGGCCCCACCCGCTTCGACTTCGGCCGTGGCCGCGTGCGATCCCAGCCCCTCGCGTTCCAGCGACTTGGCGACCCGCCGCAGTTCGTTGGCGGCCAGCAGCGCAACGCGCGCCAACTGCTCCTGCCGCTGTGCCGACGCCAGCCGTACGTAGGCGGTGCGGACATCGCGTGCCAAGGTCTGACGCGCCCGCTCGACCAAGATCCGCTCCTGGTCGCGACGGTCCTTGGCAATGCGCCAGCCGTAGTACGTCGTGCCCCAGTCCAGCACCGGCACCACGCCCTGCACGGTGGCGCCGCGCATCCGCTGGTCTTCCATCTCGACGGTAGCGCCACCGAGGCCCATCAGCGCCTTGTTGCTGCGCTTCGTGTCCGTGTAGTTCAGGTCGATGCGGGGCAATCCGTCTGCCAGGGCGTTGCGGACGTGTTCGTCGTGCAGCGATTCACGCAGTTTCCGGACGCGCAGGTCGAGACTGTTCGCCAGGGCAATCTCCACGCACCGCTCCATACTCAGCGGCACGGCGGGATCAAGGTTCAGCCCCGCGGCACGGTTCTGGATCTGCTCCGCAAACCGCGCGATTTCGGCGTCGCGTCGGACTTCCGGGGCACGGCAGCCGCCACTGGAAAAGGCTGCCAACAGAGCACCTGCAGCCAGCAGCAGGCGGGCCATGGCCACGGCACCGCCGCGTGGGCGACGCCCGGTCTGAGGTACAAGCTGCAAAAAATGGCTCATCGGTACCACTCGGCATCACCTGCCTGTTCGTTTCCGGATCCGCGGCGCGCGCCCGGGCGACGTCGTCGCCCGCCGTCCCCGAGTCTTGCTGACCTCTTGACGGGCCGATGCCGCGGATGACGTCAGACCCGCCACGGCAAAGCGAACCACATGCTGGGTGATCTCCTCCGCGTCGTCGGCTCGACAGACCCCGGCGGTGCAAAGCCCCAGCCGATCACCGGCCATGAGGATGTGACAAAGCATGCCGGTGGCGAGGGTCAACCCCCAAAACACACCGGACGGCTCGAGTCCGGGGATCGATCGTTGCAGGGTTGCGGCGAATCGCCGCATCATCTCGCCGAACTCCTCCTCGTAGAACCGTGTCAGGCTCTCTGCGGGTTCGCCGTACAGACGTCCGAGCAGGCGCGGGAAGTGGCCGCCGCCCGGTTCGCCCGTGCGCAGCGCAAACACCGGCGCCACAAATGCGGTCAGCACCGCCTCGACCGGGACGGGACGCCCGCGCGCTTCGGTCTCCAGCCGATCCAACCGCTCGAGCCGCTCGCGATTGATCGGCACCACGCGACGGCGCACCACCTCGATGAGCAACTTCTCCTTGGTGACGAAGTGGTAGTTCACCGCCGCCAGATTTACCCCCGCCTCGTGCGTGATGGCGCGCATCGATGCGGCCGCAAAGCCCTGCTCGGCGAACAGCCGCTCCGCCGCATCCAGGATCCGCTCTCTGGTCAGGCATCTGTCCATACGCGCACACCTCTCTTCAGCGTTTCATTCATACGTTCGTTTGAATTTGGCCGGAAGTCAAGAGGGCGGCGCGGGAAAAAAGGGCGAGAGGTGCGGGCAAATCTACAGAGAGAGAAGTCTGGGCAATGGGCGCCAGGATACTCCCGTTCGCGGTTGCACGCAGCGGCGGGGGGCAGTGGCGCGGGACCTCCGGGACCGCAGCAGGGTGCCTCAGGGCCGTCCCGGCCCGAGGCTCTCGGCCGGAGATCCGCCTTGGCCCGGGCAGCTTCGGCGCGGGACGCTCCGAGCCACCGCGCGATCCATCGCATCACCCGGTCTGCCTTGTGCCGCCACCCGAGAGGCAACATATTGAGACGAACCAAACGCTCCGCATTGCCGGGGCGGGAGAGACAATGTCCATGTCTGACGACACCAAGCCCCAAACTGAGGAGCCACCCCTGACGGACGCCGTGCCGTCGTCGTCGCCCCCACTTGAACCCACGCCGTTGACGCCGTGGCAGAAGTTGAAGAGACTCCTGACGCCGGGGATCGTTGTGCTGCTTCTCGGCGCGAAGTTTCTCGGCAAGCTGAAGTTCCTGGTCGTGCCGGTTCTGAAATTCCTGCCGTTGCTGCTGAAGACCGGCGGAACCATGTTGTTGTCGATCTGGTTCTACGCCATGAACTGGGGATGGGTGTTTGCGGTGGGGTTCGTGCTGCTGATGCTGGTCCACGAGTGCGGGCACCTGCTGGCCGCCAAGCAGGCAGGGCTGAAGGTTGGGGCCCCGATGTTCATCCCGTTCATGGGCGCGTTCATCGCGCTCAAGGATGTGCCACCCAATGCCTGGACGGAAGCCCGCGTGGGCGTGGGCGGCCCGTTGATCGGCACCTTGGGTGCGGCTGCGTGTGAGGGCATCTTCCTTGCGACCGGCTATCCCCTGTTCCGCGCCCTGGCCTACACCGGTTTCATGCTCAATCTGTTCAACCTCATTCCGCTCGCGCCCCTCGACGGCGGCCGGATCGTCACCGCCGTTTCGCCGTGGCTGTGGGGCATCGGTCTGGCCATGATGGTTGCGTTGCTGGTGACGCACCCGAGTTTCCTGCTGTTCCTGATTCTGCTGCTATCCTTGCCACGCCTCATCTCGATGTTTCGCCGCAAGACGGCTGACGAGGCACGCTGGTTTGAGGTCACGCCGGCCCAGCGCTGGGGCATGGCCCTTCTGTACTTCGGGCTGATTGCCGTCCTCGTGATCGGAATGCGGATGACGCACATCGCGCCGAACGCGGGTTGATGCCTTCCCCGACGTTGCCACGTCTCTGTGCGGGTAGCACACCAAGAGGACGGAACCTTTGCCCCCCCCCCCACGACAGGGAGAACACCTTGGCGTCGGGACGCCTTTCGCTGGGTTTCGTGTGGCCGGCGCGGGTCAGTTCTGGAAATTGATGCGCGGGTCGATGAGCACGTAGCAAAAGTCGGAGAGGATATTGCCGAGCAAGCCCAGGATGGACGTGATCGACAGAATGCCCATGAACACGGGGTAGTCGCGGCTGACGATGGCATCGAGGCTGAGCAGGCCCATGCCGGGGATTTCGAAGACCTGCTCGATGATCACCGACCCGGCGAACATCACCGTCAGGACGCCGCCGAACCCGGTGGCAATCGGGATCAGCGAGTTCCGCAGCGCATGCCCCCACACGGCCCGGCGCCAGCTTCCGCCCTTGGCGAGCACGGTTCGGATGTAATCGGCGCCAACTTGCTCCAGCAGTGAGTTCTTCATCAGGAGCGTTTCCACCGCAAAGCTGCCGATCATGTAGCACAGGATGGGCAGGAACATGTGCATGGCGATGTCCTTTGTTTGGGCGAACAGCGACAGGGTCGCGAAGTTGTCCGATTGAAACCCGGCTACGGGGAAGATATCCCAGAGCCGGTCCACGGTGCCGCAGAAGCACATCTTCAGCACCATGCCGAAGGCGAATGCGGGGATGGCGTACCCGATGAAGACGACCACGCTGGACGCCAGGTCAAACGGCGAACCGTGCCGCAGCGCTTTGGCCATGCCCAGCGGGATGCAGACCAGGTAAGTGAGCAGGAACCCGGTGACCCCGAAGACCAGCGACACCGGGAACCGTTCGCAGATAAGCTGCCAGGCGGTCTTGTTCGGGAACCTGTACGACTCCATCCGCATGCCCAGCCGGTCCCGCACCAGCCAGTTGACATAGCGGACGTGGAATGGTTTGTCGAAGCCGAAGTGCTGGCGGATGGCTTCGCGTTGCGCCTCGGAGATCGCGGCTCCGGCCGTTGTGGTGCGGGCGCCTTCCCCCGAGCCGATCCCACGCATCTGCATCCACGCCTGTTCGACCGGGCCGCCCGGGACGAACTGCGTGATGCCGAAGCACACCAGCGTGATGCCGATGAACGTCGGGATCACCAACAGCAATCGGCGCAGGAAATACTCGAACCGTTCCATGGTGTTTGAGCGCTGTCCTCTCCGGGCGCCAGCCGCATACGGCCTTCCTCTCCAGGCGCCAGCCCATCGGTCGTATAGGTCGTATACGTCCTACTTCTTCTCTGCGTTCTCGTCCGGTTTTGGCGCTTGCGCCTTCTTCCGGAAACCGGCCAGCGCCAGAACCACCAGGGTCAGGAGCGTCACGCCCAGCGCACCTTGCAGCAGCCGCAGCATCACCGGCACCTTAGGCTCCGGATCCTCCGGCAGCGGCGGCAGATCGATCTCCATGTCGCCAGCAGGACCGACCTGCGGAAGCTTAGAGGGCATAGTCGCCAGAGCGGGTTCAGCCGGTTGAGCCTGCGGCGCGGCAGGCGCCTCTGCAGAGGGGGACGCCGCGGCGGGTTCGGCGATCGGGACCGGAGCGGCGCTTGCCGCCGTGCCCGGTGTCTTGAACACGTCGTCAAACACAACCTTCTCCGGCTTCTTCGGCAGCGCGCTGCCGGACTTCATGGCCTCGGCCAGTTCCGCCGCCGCGTCGGCATCGGCCCACCAGTAGGACGTGCTCTCGTTGCTGTACTTGGACAGCACGGTGTCGGGCGTGCCAAACTTGTTCCAGTACAGGAGCCGGACGTAGTTCAGGTTCCAGAGCAGGACATACGGATGCTGTTGGAAAATGATCTGGTCGATCTGGCGGCAGATCTCGTGTCGCTTCTGTACGTCGAAGATGACCTTCTGCTGTTCGATCAGTTCATCCACACGCGCGTCCTTGAACCCAGTAATGTTGTTCCCACCCTGACGATCGGCCTCCTTGGAGTGCCACATGCCCTCCGGTTCCTTGAACACGCCGGCGCCCCAGGCGGCCCACGTCATGTCGTAACTGAACTCGTCCATGTCCTTGGCCCAGGCGGCCCAGTCCTTCTTGACCAAGGTCATCGCCACGCCCACATCCTTGAGATCCTCGGCGTAGATCGCCAGGAACTTGTCGGACGACGCGTCACGGGTCAGGAACTGGACGGAGAACGTCTTCCCGTCCTTCTCGCGCAGGCCGGTGTTCGGGTTCACGTTCCACCCGGCCTCGGCGAGGAGCTGCCGCGCCGCGTCCTTGTCGAATCGGACCAACTCGTTGGGGCAGGGGCGTTCCTTGTCGTAGAGGTCCTCGAAGTAGGAGCGGTGCAGGAAGTACTGGTTGTACATGATGGTGGCGTTCATCTTATCGCGGTCGAGCAGGTGCGCCATGGCCTTGCGCACCCGGACGTCGTCGAACGGCACGCGCCGCATGTTCATGGCAAACCCCTGGAACCCGACCGGATGATGGTTGTAGACGCTCTGCTTGGCGATCCAGTTCTTCTGGAACTTCTCCGAGGTGGTCTCGTTCACCCACTGCCGCGCCATGTACACGGGGTAGACGTCGATCTCGCCCTTCTTGAACGCCTCGAACGCATTCTCCTGCTCACCGAAAAACTTGTACTTGATGGCCTGCAAGTTGCCGATGCCCTTGCTGCTGGGGAACGAGCGCCGCCACCAGTCCTCGCGCCGCTCCAGAACCAGGAAGATCCCTTCCTTCAACTCCCGGAGCCGGTACGGCCCGGACACGACCGGAAACTCGACGTTGACCTTATTGAAGTCCTGCCCCTCAAGCACGTGCCGTGGCAGAACGCTGAAGCCGCCCGCCGCGCCCAGGTTCTCCCAGTGGACCTGTTTGGCGCGGAACACGATCGTGCGCTCATCCTTCACCTCTGGTGGTTCCAGGCGTTCGAGGCTGACTTTGTGCACGCCGGTCATGTTCTTCGGGTCCATGACCGCATCATAGGTCCATTTGACGTCCGCGGCGGTGACCGGGCGGCCGTCACTCCACTTCGCTCGCGCATCCAGCCAGAACGTGAATGTCTTCTTATCCTCCGAGATGGACCACTTTTCCGCCAGGCACGGTCGGTACTCCAGCGTCATCGGGTCCATCTCGATGAGCGTCTCGAACATGGCCCCGAAAACGCCGGCCGTGAACACGTTGTTGTCCAAGTAGTAGTTCAGGCTCTTGGGATACTGCCCGGCATGTTCGACCACCTCGCCGCCGACCGCGGCGTAGGGGCTGGCGACGGGGTCGGGCTGGTCCGTCCAGCCCGGCTTCGGGAACATGTCGTCCGCCGCCCGAGCCCCAAGCGCCAGGCACACCCAGTCAACGGCGGCGGCCGCCGCCGTGCGGCGACCTGGAGCCAATGCACAAGAAGGAGTCATGGTTTCGCCTTCCCCGGAACTGGCCGGCCGGGTTACGGCACGGCGCTGGGCATGACATAGTACATCTGGCCGGGCTTCAGCAACCGCATCTCGGCGGGCATCAACCGGCTCAGTCCGTCGAACCGTCCGGCGCGCATCGAGAACAGGTCGAAGAGGCGGATTGCGCGCCGGAAGCGCACCACCTTCGCATCGCTGACGCCGGCCAGTTCTTTCGCCTTCTTCACGGCGTCCTCGAAGTAGCCCAGTTCGTCAACCAGCCCCATGTCCAGGGCCTGCTTGCCGGTCAGCACGCGCCCGTCGGCAAACTCAGCTTTCAGGACGTCCTGCACGTCAGCGTAACGCGCGCGCCCGTCGGCCACAATGGCGGCAAACTCCTCGAAGTTGGCCCGGACCAGGTCGTCAACGAGCTTTATCTCCTCCGGCGTCCGTTCCCGGCCGCCATGCAGCAAGTCTTTCATGGATCCGGACTTGTACACATCGGACCGGAGTCCGATCTTCTCGAACAGTCCGGCGTAATTGACGGTGCTGACGATGACGCCGACACTGCCCGTCAGCGTGAGCCGGTTCGCGATAATGTGGTCGGTTCCGGCGGCGATCAGGTAGCCGCCGCTGGCGCCGACCGAGTGCATGCAGGTCACCACCGGCCGGCCGGTGTCCCGGAACTGCTGCACCGCATGGTGCACCTCTTCGCTGGCGACCACGCCGCCGCCGGGCGTGTCCATGTCCAAGATGATCGCGACCACGTTCCGATCCTTGTGCGCTGCCTCGATTCCCTTGATGATGGCGTCCGTGCCCGCGGAACCGTAATCATCCCCCGAAACGAGCAGGCCCTTCACGTCAATGACGGCGATTTTCTGAGTGGTGCCGGTCTTGTCGTCGGTCATCATCTCTTCGCGGATCTTCGGCCCCGACCCGCCGCCGCCCAGCAGTTCGGCTTCCTGCGGCAGGAAGCTGGTGACGGCCGAGTTCGCCACGGAACTCACGACCCAGACGCCGAGCCCCAACATGCCGAGGCCCAGGACCACAACCACGGCGACGGCGATCAGGCAACCCCAGCGCCGGCCGCCTTGCGCCGCGGAGGGTGCCGGTGGTGGCGGCGGCGGTGGTGGAACTGCGTGCGTTCCGGCCGGTGTTGCCGGCGGCAGCGGAGTCTGGGATGCCGGTTCGGACACGCTGGGGCTCGCAGCCCCGGCGGTGGAGGCGGCCGGTGAGGTGAGCGGGGGCACCGGGCGTGCGGGCGGTGGAAGCGCGCGCGCGAGCGGACTCTGCGGTTGCGGTGGCTGAGCAGCGCTCTGCGGTTGCGCGTCTTTGCTGATGTCGTCCATGTCGATGCCTCGGTTTCTTGCTGTCAGGAAAAGACGGGAAACGGCCTGGTGACTCGAAAGTTGCCAATATACTGCCGGGACCCGGGTTTGGGTACCCGGTCAGTTCCCGGGGGGTAATGCGTCAGCAAAGGGTGGAGCACAGACTCCTGCCACCTCGTGTGGCAGGTGAACGGGTTCACTTGGTTACTACGCCGCACCGTGTCCCCTCTCTTCCCTTTCCCCCGTCCGCTGCCAG
>Ga0156531_1054_pt1 | contig 75088 bp, 56 predicted proteins | sample RifOxyB3_FD_111926 | JGI IMG/M metagenome (GOLD analysis project Ga0156531, IMG submission 111926) | Lentisphaerae bacterium RIFOXYB12_FULL_65_16 | reverse complement strand
GGCGGCCTGTCCTCAGGCCGTCCCCCCCCGGCGTGGGGACACGCCGGGGGTACTCACCGCCCGCGACAGTCACGAATCTTGAAACAGCCCTGCACAGGCCCGGGTGATGCGACAGTCGCGGGTGGAGGCAAGGTCGAAGTTCGACCTGGGCTGGCGCCCAAAGTGGTTGGAGCTGCTCGCTCCGACATCCGCGGGACCGAGCCGCTCCCGCCACTTTGGCCAGCCACCCCCAACCGTGCACCCACGACGGACGCAGCACCAAGCCCAGCACGGCGCCTTTTTGGCCCGGATTGCGGTGGCCGAGAGCCCGACGACGCCATACTGTACCACGCTGACTTAGGCTCCGGCGTGGTTGGGCCCCAGGGGCACACGTGCCGGCGGGCAGCGTCGTTCGGAGTCTCTCTTGATTTCGGGGGTGAGCGGAAAGGCGGTTCATGAAAGCAGCATTGATGGCGCAGAAATTCGCGGTGGCGGGGCGACTCGTCACGGTCGAGAGCACGGGCTTCGGCAACGTCAACGATACGTATCTGGCCGTCTTCCGGACCACGTTCTCGGAGGAGCGGTTTATCCTGCAGCGCATCAACCGGCGTGTCTTTCCGCATCCGGAATACATCATGGAAAACATGCGGGTCCTGACTGACCACGTGCATGCGCGGTTGGAGGATGAGGCGGCCATGTCGGACCGTATCTGGCAACTCCCCCGGGTCATTCCAGCCAAGGACGGACAGGATTTCGCCATTGACGCCGAAGGCGACTTCTGGCGTGCCATCTCGCACATTGCCTCCGCCCACTCCTACGAGAGAGTTCAAAGCATTGAACACGCGCATGAGGCAGGCTTTGTACTTGGCCATTTCCAGCGCGTGATCAGTGACCTGTCGCCGGAAAGACTGGGTGATACGCTGGTCGGTTTCCACATTACGCCGGGGTACCTGGAGAAGCTGGACAAGGCGTTGGCCAGCCCGGACGGTCAGGCGCGGCTGAAGAGTTCAGCGGAAGCAGAACGGTGCTGCCATTTCGTCAATGCCCGACGGGAGTGGTGCGCTGTTCTGGAGCGGGCGAAGGACCGCGGCGAACTACGGCTTCGTCCGATCCATGGGGACCCGAAGATTGCCAACATCATGATCGACGATGCCACCGGGAAGGGAACCTGCATCGTGGATCTTGACACGGTGAAGCCTGGCCTGATCCATTACGACTTTGGCGACTGTCTTCGGTCCTGCTGCAATCCCGCCGGCGAGGAGACTCAGGATCTCGGCCGCGTCATGTTCGACACCGACCTGTGCGAGGTGATCGTCAAGGGTTACATGGCACACGCCCGGGATTTCCTCACGGGCGAAGACCGGACCTACCTCTACGATTCGATCCGGTTGATTGCGTTTGAACTCGGATTGCGCTTCTTTGCGGACTACATCGCCGGCGACGTCTACTTCAAGACACGCTATGAAGGGCAGAACCTCAACCGTGCGCGAGTTCAGTTGAAGCTCACGGAGAGCATCGAGACGCGGGAGTCCATCATCCGGAAGCTTCTGGATAAGTACTGAGTTTGGGCCGTCGGGGGGCGGGGGTGAGGGTCACCAGTGCGTCGCCTGGCTGAACACGTTCCGCTGTTCGACCTCGAGCTTGGCGGCCAGTTGCTTCATGTCGAGTCTCTTGGCCTCTTGGGTCAGCAGCTGAAGCTGATTCCAGTGTTCGCGCGGATTGTGCTTCAGGGTCATGTTGATATTGGCGATCTTCTTTTCGAAAACCCACTGCAGGCCATCGGCGTCGCGTTTGCGGGCTTTTTTCCATATCGAGGCGGGGCCTTTGCCCGGTTTGCCTTCCGCCGCCGAACTCCCTCCCTCATAGTACCTGATCAGGTGGAAGGCGAGCTGGCCTACGTCGACGCGTTCCACCAACATGTCAATGGCCCGGCGCAGGAACTGAGCCGCGTCCTTCTCCCGGCCCGCATCGATCAAGGTCTGCACCAGTCGCTCGATTTCCTGGACCTGTTCATCCGGGTCCCCTTGGGTATCCGCCAGGATCTGCTCGAGCCGGCTCAATGCACGCTCGGTCCGAGTCAGGCTTTCCACCATGCTTCCCAAGGGTAAGTCCATCTCTTGGACCTCCGCGCGCTTGTGGAACTGGCGGAGTTGGTAGTCGAACACCGAGACCCCCACGAACAGCACGATAACCGTCAGGCCTTGGCGCATGATGTGCGCTGTCTGAGTCGATTCGCGGTGCGACTGGCTGGCCGTAGTCATGTCTCGACGTGCCTCCCCGTCCGTGTGATGGCCTGCGGTGCGGTCCTTCAATCCTTGGACCTGAGCCGTATGTCTTTCTCATCATACAACTCAACCTGCCACGAATCAAGTCCAAGATGCTGGCCGGTTTCCTTCCCGTCCGTATTCCACGGGGTTGTAGGGGGACGGTTGTTCGGTCGTCGGATGGCGAGAAGGAAAAAGGAGCGTAAAGACTGGGGGCGTCTGCATCGGGCGATGACAGAGCAGAATTGCGGGAAAACAATTCTGGGAGCGCCCTTGCATTACGCCGGGGCATCGCTTATTTTCCCTTAAAGAACGCGGGCTGGTTTGAGGGCGCTTGGCAGAGAAGGGCCATGTGCCGGTGAAACTCCTGGTCCGTGGGTGAAGTTAGGGCTTGCTGCATGTTCTTGTGACATCTGCGCGATGGGTCTTCCAGATCCTGCGCACCCTCACTATGCAGGAGGTAGGGCCTGTCGGTGGCAGACGTTGACAGGGCAGATGCGGGGCCGTTCTTGGTGGATGCCTGTTCGATGATTTCGCTGCCCTGATTGGGTCGACACAGGGCGTGATGGAGGCTGAACATGGCAGTGATTGAAGTGGAGGGTCTCTCCAAGATATACCGGAAGTGGATCCCTCCACGGACAATCCGCGCCTTGGAAAGCCTGACCCTGTCTGTAGGCGAGAATCACATTTTTGGGTTTCTGGGCCCCAATGGCGCTGGCAAAACGACGACCATTAAGCTGCTGCTGGGGTTGAATCAGCCGACAGGGGGTACGGGCTTCATTCTGGGGAAACCGCTGGGTGATCAGGAGACAAAGGCGCGGGTCGGGTTTCTGCCGGACAGTCCTCAGTTCTATGCCCACTTGACGGCGAAAAATTTCCTCTACTACTGCGCGAAACTGCTTCACCTCCCGCACGAGGTGTATTCGGTACGGGTTGCGGAACTGCTGAAGCGGATGAACCTGATGGACGCCGAGAACCGGAAGATGGGAGAGTTCTCGCGCGGCATGCTCCAGCGAGTGGGTATTGCCCAGGCAATGCTCAACAATCCGGACTTGGTGATCTTGGACGAACCGCTGACGGGGCTTGACCCGCTGGGGCGGGTTGAGATCAAGAACATCATGGAGGAACTCAAGCGCGACGGCAAGACGGTGTTCTTTTCCAGCCATGTGCTTGCGGACGTGGAGCAGATGTGCGATGATATTGGGATCCTGAACCGCGGGCGGCTGGTTCGGACCGGGATGGTGAACGAATTGCTCGTTGAGCAATCCCTTACCGTATGGGTCAAGAACCTGCCGACAAGCGAGTACGAGGCCATGCAGGACCTCACCGACTCGATGACGATGCGGAAGGACCAATGCGGATTTGCGTTGAAGGAGATGTCAAAAGCAGACGAATTCCGGGCGCTGGTAGCGCAGAAAGGAGGGGAGGTGGTACAGGTTGAGGGGAAACGCGAGAGTCTTGAAGAGTATTTTCTTGCTCTGGTCGAGCAGGATAACACGAAGCGGAAAGAGGAGGTGTCCGTATGAGTGATTTGATTGCCATCGCTCAGAGTACATTTGGTCGGGCGTCGCGCATGAAAGCGCTGTACTTCATCTTGATTGGGTGTGTCTTGATTGTGGGGGCCATGGGCCTCTACGGTGTACTGAGCGCCGGTCGCGCCAAGGAGATGATGTTTGACGCGGCGTTGTCGCTGAGTCTGATTGTCGGCATGTTGACCGCCATGAGTTCGGTGTTCGAGATCCCCCGGGAACTCAAAGAACAGACCGCCCAGTTGATCCTGACCAAGCCGCTGGGAAGGACCCACTTCATTGTCGGGAAGTTCTTGGGTGTGTCCCTGTTGTGCGTCTACAATGTGGCTATCGTCTGCATCGGGTCGGCTCTGGCGATCTACATGAAGTACAACAGTGTTGACCCCAATCTCTACGTCGGTTGTGCTCTGATTGCGGCCGAGGCCGTCTTGCTGACGGCAGTTGGGGTGATGCTCTCGCTGCTGCTGCGCGACGCGGTGGCGGCCGTGGTGCTTTTCCTGCTTTTCGTCATCGGGCACGCGCTGCACGTGCTGCCCGTCGCCTTCGGTGGTGCGTTTGCCGTCGTCGGTTACATCCTGCCGAATCTCTACCACACGGATTTCAGCGTCCTGCTGGGTAACGGTATATCCCTGCCGCGCGAGGTGTTTCTCTGGGCGATCTGCTACTCCGTAACGTATTCGATCGCGGTGTTGGGGATCGCTGTGGCCGTATTCCAGCGGCGTGATGTGGCATAGTTTTCAATATACCTTTGGGGAAAGGAGCAGGACGTAATGAAAAGAGTGCCGGTCATTCCTCTGATTGTGGTTGCGCTGGCTTTTGCGCTGTCTTTTGTGGCAGCTCAGAAGGTTGAGACGGGGCGTTCCGAGTTGATTACCAACAAGGATCGTTTGGCGCGGGTGTATTTGCCCTGTATGGGAATGGACAAATTCCTCGCGGATCTGAAATGGGTGAAACTCATTCAAGACATGGGCAAGGTCAAGGGCAAGCTGAACGAGAACGCGGCCAAGTATTTTGCCCGGGTTCTGGACAGCATCACGGACTTGGATCCCGATTTTTCCAAAGCCTACCAGATGGGCGGAATGCTGATCTCCAACGAGTTACCGCAGGACGCCATCAATCTGTTGCAGAAGGGGCGGAAATTCGGGCTTAAGGAGTCGTGGAGCCTTCCGTACTATTCAGGGTTCTTCGCGGAGCGGTTCCTGCCTCGGAAGCAGGAGGTGCCGATGAATGAGTGCCTCGCCTTGGCAGAGAAGTATTACGAGGACGCAGCCAAGGTCAGTGGCCGTCCGTTCTACGTTGACCATGCCTGGATGCGTCTGGCGACCCGCGGCGCGGGCGAGGATCCGGTGGAGCAGTTGGTTGCCCAGCGGGACTTTGTGCTGAAAATGAAGCCGAAGGTCACGGAGATGGAAGGCATGCCCGGGGCTGGCGAGGGCATGTACATGGAGGGCGGCATGGAGATGGAGAACTCGCCGTACATCCTTCTCAGTCGCCGTTTGATTCAGCGCAGTTCCGGGCTGGCGCGTCGCCTGGTCGAGGAACACAGCTCGGCGCAGGACGCCGAGTACAAGAAGAACATCGAGGAGCAGCTCAAGAGAGTGCGTGAGGTGTTTGAGGCGTTCAAGCCTGCCGGACACATGTGCAACAACTGCTTGGTCCCGTATGGGCCTGGGCAGTTCTTCTGCTCTGGCTGCGGCGCCAAGGTTGAGTCGTATGCCTACTGTCGTGAATGCTGGGCCAAGGGGAAACTGGTTCTCCTTTCTGGCAGTTACTGCCATCTGTGCGGAACCAAGTCTCCGGAGGCGCCGAAGGTGACTGTGGTCGCCGAGGGGGCAGATGAAGGTGGTCTGAAGGCCAAGTGAGCGGTCTCGCGTTGTTGAACCGTTGACTTAACTCCCCAACGTCGGCCCGCCAATTGGCGGGCCGACGTGTCTGTTTCGGCTCGGCGAGGCGGTGTCTCTCAGGTCCGGAAATCAGTGACAGGTTCACGGAGGGAACGACCAACGATGACGGTCACCCCAAAATTCCGCCCAGCGAAGGCGAGTTCGCCCCAGAAGGGGGCCTCTGTGGCAACTAGCGACAAGCGGCCCTTGCTTCGTGACATTTACACCATCGCGGAGTGCATGGTCCGCAAGTTGGTTCAGGGCTGGCTGCTGTTCCTCATCGCCGTGGGCGTCGGGGCGCTGCTGGTGGTATCGTTCCAGACAGGCCCCGAAGACATCAAGGAGGTCTTGACAAAGTGCCGGGAGAACGGGATTCTCGTGACGACATGGACGTCTCTCTTGCTGGTGATTATTGCCGGCAGCATGGAGTTACCTCGCGAGGTGCAGAGCGAGACGATCCTTTTCCTCCTGGCTAAGCCGATACTGCGGCGTGATATCGTGCTGGGGAAACTGGCGGGGTTGCTTGTGGTGGGCTTCGCGTTTGTGTTGCTTCAGACCGTGGTGAGTGTGACCGTGATTGGGATACGCGGTTTGGGCCCTGACTGGCGGTTCACCGTGCAAACGGTTCTCATCCTTGCCCGGGTGAGCATTCTTGCCTCGGCGGTGATCCTTTTCTCTACCTCTCTTCCGGAATTTCAGACGATTTTCCTCTCGGCCATGTATCTGGGGCTGGGCTGCATCATGTACCTGCTTGATGCGCTGCTGGTTTCCGGTTATCTCCACTGGTCGGTGAACTGGGTCTTCCGGTTTTCTTACTACTTCGCGCCCAATTTCAGCATTCTCAGCCTCAGCGGCCTAAGCGGATACCGTGCCCCCGTGCCCTTTGTAATTCATGCCGTTGGCTATGCGGCTTCCTACTCGATGCTGCTGACCTTGGCCGCGTTGTTTGTCTTCCGGAAGCGCGAGTTCGGTCGCATCTGAACATGTGAGATGATGGCGCCGACCAGTGGCTCTCAACCCCAGTACAGTGTGTTCGCCTGGAAGACGGGGCCATCCTTGCAGGTGCGGACGTACTCCCAACCTTCGGGAGTGTCTGCTTTGCGTTTTATGACGCATGCCAGGCAGGCTCCCACGCCGCAGCACATGGCATGGTCGAGGCTCAGCTCCGCGTTCACGTCGTGGGTTTGCGCGATCGAGGCGACCGTCGCCAGCATGGCGTTTGGGCCGCAGGCGTAGACCGTCGCTGGGTGAGATCCCCGCGACGCCAAGGCTGGCCCCAGAAGATCGGTCACGACTCCCCGGTGCCCCACCGTCCCGTCGTCCGTGGCCAGTTCCACGTTGGCCCCCAGGTTTCGGAATTCCTCCACCAGCAGCAGATCGGCATGGGTTCGACCGCCGATCAAGACGCGACAAGGGACGGGTGCCCGTCGGACCAGCAGGTGCGTGGCTGCGGCTCCGTAGCCGCCGGCCACCACCACCGGCAAGGTCCCAACCGCAGGCAACGAAAACCCTACTCCAAGCCCCCCGAGAAGATTCAGTGTTTGCCCTGGTGCAAGCGCGGCGAGGTGTCGCGTCCCTTCTCCCACCACCTTGTAGATGATGGTCAGATAACCTGTGCGCGGGTCCGCATCGCACACGCTGAACGGACGCCTCAACAGGCGGTGCTCCAAGGCTGGAAACTGCACGTGGATGAACTGGCCCGGACTCACCGTGGCGGCAATCCGTGAGGCTTGCAGGAGGGTTCGATAGTAATCGCCCCGGATCTGGCCGTTCTCCAAAATGGTTGCGTCTTCCTGAACGCTCATGCCGCAATGCCTCGTGCTGGGCTGGCATCGGGGCTTGCCGCGATGCCAGGGTAAGGTACAGATTCGATTCTTTTCAGAATGTAGGGGGTCGCCCGTTTCCCGTCAAACGGCACTTTGGTGTCGAAGAGTGGTACGGCGCGATGGGGGCGGTCGCTCTCAATCTGGAACGGGCGTCGTAATAGGGCGCCCGGTGAGTTGCTCAACACCGAGGCGGAATCTGGTTTTACCGACGGAGAAGAACAGCGTCGGGCCCGCCGCTGCGCCGTCTGGCAGGAAGAGAAAGCCAGGGCGTTCATCCGGGCCCAGATCCAGTCCGGTCAAGTCCCACTCGACTCCTGACGGCACCTTGTACTCCAGCAATTGCGGCGGTACTTCGGGGACCCGGTCGGTGGTTTCCGGTGCGGGCGGGGGGGGCAGGCCGGGGATGCTGATCGTCGCGGGGGCGTCCTCCATGCGGAACTGACCGGCCTCGGCGTCCAGCACGAGGCGCACTGGCTTGCCCGTGGTGCGAGCCTTGAGCCCAGCATCGCGGAACCCGGTCTCGATGGCCGAAAGCGCATGCTGGATGACGAGGGTCCGCGGCAACCGGCCCACTCTCGGCAAGACCAGGGCAAGAAGCAAGCCGACGGCGGTGAGCACGATGACAGCTTCGATCAAGGTGAAATGGTGCTTGGGGCGCATGCCCATGCTCACTCTCGCCGATTGGTGTCGGTCCGCAACTCAGTCCAGTCCCTGCCGATTGACTCGGCGGCTGAACTGCACCGCCCTGTCATGGCGGGAAGCTGAACCCCATTCCCGTGCCACGAAACTCAGTCCCGTTCCGTGGGTGATCGGGCAGGCAACCCCGGTCGACGGGGAGAGCGTCAGTCGCCGGTTGTCCAACGACCGTGCTCGATCAATCCCAACTGTTGGCGTCAGCCGCGTCTCCCTCGCCACCCGGGGCTTTGTCCGTGCCGTAGCTGTAGATGTCAAATGCGCTGTGCTGCCCGGGGACATCGTAGTGGTAGGGTTCTCCCCATGGATCGAGCGGCAGTTTGGGGGGATCTAGATACGGTCCGTCCCACTTCTGGGTGCCTGGGTTCTGAATCAGGTTTTCGAGCTTGGACGGGTATTCGGACATGTCGAGGTAGTAGTCCTTGCAGGCATTGGCCAACAACAGCACCTGGCTCTTGGCCGTTCCCGTCTGTGCCTTCTTGAGTTTCTTGACAACATTGGGGCCGACCAGTCCAAGGATCATGCCGATGATGACCACGACGATGAGGATTTCGATCAAGGAGAAACAGGATCTCCGTCGACCGGCCGCAGGTTCCGTTCTGGGTTTCATTCTCTCGTTTCCTCCGTTTTCCGCAATCCAGATCGCGGTCACGATCGGGGCCTGAATTCCGGCTATGGTTGTGGGGCCGATGTTAGTGTCGCCCCCGAGCAACGGACCGCCCACGGTTGCACTGTCACATCGAGTCGGCCGCTCCCCTGGGGCATGGCTCTGCGGGGGCAGCGGAGGGGTCTTCGTTCTCGACGATTGCCCGAGCTATAGCCCTCCCTCCATGTCCATGATGGCGAAGAACATGGCCAGAACCACGGCGGCGACCATGAGCCCAAGGCAAATGATGACGCAGGGCTCGAACAGGCTCAGCGTCCGGCGAACCAGTCGTTTCAGATCGCTCTCGTAGCGGTCGGCGACCCGGTCCAGCATGGTCTCGACCGCGCCGGTTTCCTCACCCACCGCCAGCATGCGCAGCATGAACGGGGGGATGAACCGGCTGTGGCCGAGTGCGTGCGAGAGCCGTTGGCCCTGTCGCAATTCCCCCGCCATGCCTGCGACGGACTGGCGCAGAGTGTTGTTCTGGATAACGCGGCTGGCGATGGCGACGGTGTCCAAAAGGTGTACACCGCTGCGCATCAGGATCGCCATCGTTCTCGACATGCGTGCCAGGTTCGTCAACAGCACCATTTTCCCGACCAGTGGCACCGACAGGATGGTGTCGTCATAGGCGTTCCTGAACCTGCCGTCCTTGCGGAGTTGCAGGAGGAAAAGGACCAGCAGGGCAACCCCAACCGGCAGGCACCACCAGAAGTCGCGGCAGAAATCGGACGCTCCCAGCAGGAGCCGTGTCGACGCGGGCAGCGTCCGCCCGGTGCTGGCCAGGACGGCGGCAAACCGTGGGACAATCACCCACATGAGGATTGTGAGCACCACCATGCTGGCACTCAGAACAAAGACTGGGTAGATCAGCGCGGAGATCAGGTAGGCCTGGAATTCCCGGGTGTCGTTGAGGAAGCGGCGCAGTTCACCCATGACTGCGGGCAAGGCGCCGGCTTCTTCTCCTGCCTCCACGACGCTGGCGAACAGTCGGGGGAAGAGCCGCCCCCGATCACGGATCAGTTCGGAGAATTTCTTGCCTTCATGCAGGCCACGCCTCAGGTCGGCAACGACCCGCGATGTTAGGTTGTCGTCCACGCCCTCTCCAACAATGCTGAGGGCGCGCTCCAGCGGGATGTTTGCCTCGATGAGCGGCACGAGGCGATCCGTGAAGTCGATGATGTCGAAACGCTGTCCGAAGCCCGTCAATCCCTGGCCGGGAGCGGACAGGGAGCCTTCGCCGAGGAACTCAAGCGGAATCATCCCCCGCTGCTGCAGCCGCCGTGTCGCGTCGGCTTGGCTGTCGCCTTCGACGAGCAGTTCATTGATGCTGCCCGTCGAATCGCTGGTCTTGAACCTGTAGAGGGACATGTGGCACTGCTCTGGCTGTTAGGGGTTCGGCCGGGCCTACCGCCTCCGGGCGTCGTGGTGTCAACTGTGGCTTGGCCCCGACTGGCCGGACTCTCCTTCGGCCCGCTTCTCGCGTTCGCGCTTTTCCACCGTCAGTTGCCGCATCATGATCGGTACATCCTCAACCTTGAAGTGGAGCCAGTAGGTGCCAGGCTTCGGGAACCGCACTCCATTCAGACGGAAGACCAAGTCCACGACAGTCAGCGGGTCGGGCAGGGAAACCTGGCCCTTGGCCGAGAAGGATACGGTTTCGTTGTCTTGGTGTCGGCAGATCACTTCGCATGGGTAGTTGCCGCGGCTGCCCGTGAGAGAGACAAACACGGTCATGGCCGGGTGGACGCACGGAAAGCGTCCCGACTGAATTCGGTCGAAGAGGCCGATGAGCGTCTTCTTGCCGGTGAGTTTGTCTTCGATGATGGTGTCGCACACCAGCAGAGCGAGTCCCATGGGCGTTTCAAATGCTGACATACTACTTCATCCATCCTGTGCCGTGTCTTCAGCACGGACGTTAATTCTACTCAAGCATACTATCCGGCCCTTGGGCCGGCACCTGACGGTTAGACCCCTGGAGGCAGGTCCATGTTCCAGGCTGGAGCATGGGTTGCGCTGCTCAGTCCACCAATATCGACAGCGAGGCCACGCTTGTCAAGAAGGGGAGACGCTGTCGTCCGCAAGTGTCCATGTTGTCGGTGTTGGGGTCGGGGGCACGACGACGGGTGCTCGACAGGGCTGTTCCAAGATCTGGCGCCGCGTCTCGGAAGGCCACGCCTCCGCGCGCACCAAGTAGGGGGCGGCCTGTCCTCAGGCCGCCCCCCCCCGGCGTGGGGACACGCCGGGGGTACACCGCACGCGACAGTCACGAATCTTGAAACAGCCCTGGGTGCTCGACGCCTCGACTTGCAGACCCGGCTTCGAGTCACTACGTTATATGCTCCTACGCTCTATGTTATCGAGCTTCTTGGGCGCGAGGGCGTCTTCTGCGTTCTATGAATAGATCGACGCACGGGGTGTGGGCTCGCGGGGAATCCCGTTGCCGGGACTCGGCCCCGAGCGGAAGCGCGAAGCGCGGCACACCAGGCGGCGAAAGGCAGGGCATTGCACCATGGCAAACTACGTGTTTCTTGGGGCTCCTGGCGCAGGCAAGGGCACGATGGCCCAACTCCTGGTCGAGAAATACGGTCACGTTCATATCTCGACAGGTGACATACTGCGGGCCGAAATGAAGAGCGGCAGTGAGCTTGGACGTCAGGCGAAGGCGGCGGTGGAAAGCGGGGCCCTGGTGTCGGATGAACTTGTGGCGGCCATCGTCGCGCGCAAGTTAGCCGAGAAGGTGGTCCGGAAAAACGGCTTTGTGCTGGATGGATATCCGCGCACAGCGGGCCAGGCGGGGCTTCTGGACAAGGCGCTGGCGGACAACAAGCTCACGCTTGATGCAGCCGTATTGTTTGAGGTGGATGAAGAGCTGCTCCTTCGGCGTCTGACCGCTCGGCGACTGTGCCAGGACTGCAAGGCGGGCTACAATGTTCTTTACCTGCCGCCGAAGCAGAAAGGGATCTGTGATCAGTGCGGTGGCAAACTGATTCAGCGTCCAGACGATAACATCGAGACCGTCAAAGACCGCTTGAACGTGTACCAGAAACAGACCGCTCCCTTGATCGACTTGTACGAGAAGAAAGGGGTGCTCATTCGGGTGCCGGGGTCTTTGGAGAGGGATGAGAATTTCGCTGCCCTGTGTCGGCACCTGAAGATCTAGGCGCGGGCATGCCAGGACCGAAATTCGTCATCCATACGGAGGCAGAGATTGAGGGGATCCGGCGCGCTGCGCAAGCTGCCGCCCGGGTGCTGGACGGGGTCTGTCAGTCCGTGCGTCCAGGGCTGAGCACCTTGGATTTGGACCGCACGGCGAGACGCCTGATCGAGGACGCCGGCGGCAAGAGTGCGTTTCACGGCTACCGTGGGTTCCCAGGTCAGCTCTGCATCTCACTGAATGACGAGGTCGTTCACGGGATCGGGCGTGCAGACCGGATCCTGAAGCCCGGCGACCTCGTGAGCCTGGACGTCGGCGTCTGCTTGGACGGGTGCATTGGAGACACGGCCCGCACCGTCTGTGTTGTGGCGGCTCCGAGTCCTGAGGCGGAGCGGTTGCTGCGTATCACTCAGGAGAGTCTTGAGGCGGGAATCGCCGCCGCGAGAGGCGGAAACGGCGTCAATGACATCGGCCGGGCGGTGGAGGCGACGGTCCGCCGTGCCGGGTTCAGCGTTGTTCGTGACTTTGTCGGTCACGGCTGCGGCTTGGAACTGCACGAACCGCCAGAGGTCCCGAACTTCAGTCAAATGACGCGCGGGGCGCTGTTGCGGCCGGGGATGGTTCTGGCCGTGGAACCGATGGTCAATGTGGGCACGCACCGGGTGACGGTGGACCCGGATGGGTGGACAGTGCGGACGGCGGACGGCCGGCTTTCGGCGCATTTCGAGCACATGATCCTGATCACCAGGAACAGACCGGAGATTCTCACGTGGCTAAGGACTGCATAAAGGCGGAGGGGGTCGTGAAGGAACTGCTTCCGAACACGATGTTCAGAGTGCAGTTGGAAAACGGTCATGAGATCCTCGCCCACATCAGCGGCAAGATGCGATTGCACTTCATTCGCATCCTGCCCGGGGATGCCGTCGTGGTGGAGGTATCCCCATACGATCTGACGAAGGGGCGCATCACCTATCGGAAAAAATAGTGACAAAAGCCGGGGGTGCGCTTTCCTTACGAATCGGAGTTGACGTCTGCGTGGACGGCGGTATATTGTTCTCTCTCTTTGCCGAAAAGCATCGTTTCTTGTTGCGGCTGGACGCTTGGAGAACAGGGCGGTTGGGTGCGATCAGAGCTTCAGTGGACGAGTCTGGCGCCCAGCAGGCCCGAATCGTCACGTGTCCGGTTGGCGTAGTTTTGAAGGTACGACACCAATGAAAGTCAGAGCATCCGTAAAGCGATTCTGCAACAACTGCCGAATTGTCAGGCGTCAAGGCGTTCTTCGCGTCATTTGCAAGAACGCGAAACACAAGCAGCGGCAGGGCTGAGGCGGCCCCGGCGACGTTTGCACGCCGAGATGAAACACACGATCAGTTGAGACCGTTTTCAAACGGGAGTGACAGGGACAATGCCGAGAATTCTGGGAGTCGACTTACCGGCCAACAAGCGGGTGGATATCGCCCTCACATACCTCTACGGTATTGGGCGCACCCGGGCGAAAGTGATCTGTCAGCGGACGCAGATAGACCCTGCCCTCAGGGCCAACCAACTGACGGAGAGTCATGTCGCGGCCATCACGCAGGTCTTGCAGGACAGCTACACGGTGGAGGGAGACCTGCGGCGGCAGGTGGCGCAGAATATTCGGCGACTGATCGCCATCGGGTGCTATCGTGGGTCCCGCCATCGGCGTGGCTTGCCAGTACGCGGCCAGCGCACCTCGACCAACGCGCGGACGCGGAAAGGCCCGCGCAAGACCGTTGGCGCCATTCGCGACAAGACCGCCCGTAAGCTCGCCAAGGGCGACGGCAAGGAAGAGTGATCGCCCGGCGGCGGACGCGGTAACACGACAACGTGAGGAGAGCAAGAGTTCATGGCTGATGATATTGTGGAAAAGGTGCAGGAGGCTCCGAAGCCGGAGGTTGAGGGTGCCGCTACGGCCGAGGCCGCGCCAGGCGAACGGAAGAAGGCGGTCAAGGCGAAGGCGCAGCGGCACGTGCCCAGCGGCGTTGCGCACGTGGCCGCTAACTTCAACAACACCAAGGTGTGTATCTCGGACCAGCACGGCAACGTCATCGCCTGGTCTTCTGGCGGCCGTCTTGGGTTCAAGGGGTCGCGTAAGAGCACGGCGTATGTCGCGCAGCAAGTTGGCCTGGATGCTTCCAAGCGGGCCATGTCTATGGGGGTGAAGGAAGTGGAAGTGAGGATTCTGGGGCCAGGAGCTGGTCGGGAATCGGCCGTGCGGGGCATCGCCTCGTCGGGCTTGGAGATTACCATCCTCAAGGACGAGACTCCCATTCCGCATAACGGCTGCAGGCCGCCCAAGCGTCGGCGCGTGTAATGCCCGCCTGCGATTGCGCCAACGGAGCGGTTGGAACCGCACCCGGGATGGATTAAGAGTCCTTTGTCGTTTTTCATGTGAAGGAGACAAGGATGGCCGCGGTTGAAAATTTCACCATGCCGAAGGGGCTGGTCGTGGACGAAGCGACCGTAACGCCGACCTACGCGCGTTTCGTGGCTGAACCGTTGGAGAAGGGGTTCGGGCACACTCTGGGAAATGCGTTACGGCGCGTGCTGCTCTCCTCCATGGAGGGCGTGTCCGTGGCGTCGGTGCGAGTGGACGGCGTCCCGCACGAATTCACCTCTATTCCGGATGTTGTCGAGGATGTAACCGAGATCATTCTGAACATCAAGAAACTGCGTCTGCGTTGCAGCGGAGACTTGCCACGCACGTTGGAGCTTTACGCCGACAAGGCCGGACCGGTGACGGCGGCGGCTCTGCGCGAGGACGGGGTGACAGAGGTTTTAAACACCGACCTCTTGGTCTGCACCTTGGACCGGGACAAGCCCCTGCGCATGGAATTGGTCATTGACCAGGGCCGAGGGTTCCGGCCATCCGAGGAGAACAAGCGTGAGGATCAGCCGATCGGGGTTATCCCGGTTGACTCGCTTTTCAGCCCGGTGGACCGTGTTCGCTATGATGTCCAGGCCTGTCGCGTCGGACAGCGGACGGACTACGACCGGTTGGAGTTTGAGGTCTGGACCGATGGCCGGATTGATCCTCAGGATGCTGTCAACCGTGCCGCAATCTTGCTGCGGGAGCACTTGAACATCTTCGTGGCGGCCCAGGAGAAGCAAGAACCGGTAATCCAGGTCACCAGCGCCGAGGACCAGCAACTGGTGGATAAGCTCAGCACGAGCGTCAACTCCATGGAGCTGTCCGTTCGCGCCAAGAACTGCCTGAACACGGCGCAGATCCGCGTGATCGGCGATCTGGTACTCAAGTCGGAGAGTGAGATGCTGAAGTATCGTAACTTCGGCAAGAAGTCGTTGCAGGAGATCAAGCTGAAGCTGGGCGAACTGGGACTGTCGTTGGGCATGGCGCTGAAGGACGACGTCCAGGCGGTTATCCGGCAGAAGCTGGAGAGTCAGCAGAAAGAGGAATAACCGATGCGTCACCGCAAGTTCACATTCAAGATTGGACGCACCGCGTCTCACCGTCGGGCTCTGCTCCAGAACGCTGCTTGCAGTCTGATCAAGGAGGAGCGGATCGTCACGACGGTCACGAAGGCTAAGCAGATTCGTCGCCTGGCCGAACGGATGATCACGTTGGGCAAGCAGGGCACGCTGCATGCTCGGCGCCGTGCCATCGCCTTGCTTCGTCAGCCGGATGTGGTAGGGCATCTCTTCCGTGATTTGGCCGCCAGATACGAGGGCCGAAACGGCGGATACACCCGTATCATCCGAGTGGGCACCCGTCGGGGGGATGCTGCGGACATGTGCATCTTGGAGTTCCTGCCGAAGGCGGGCCAGGAAGCGGCGCCTGCCGGTACGGATGGAACCCCGGCCGAGGCCAAGGCGGTAACGCAGGGAACCGCCGATAAGCCTGAAGGCAAGTCCTGAGTTCTGCGGGTCCTCTCCCGGCGTGAAGCCCCTCTGTCCGCAGGGGGGCTTTCAGTCTCATTCGCCGTATCGAACAAGAGGGCCCTAGATGAGCACCTTTCCGTCCGCTGGCCCGATCCTGCTGGACTTGAGGCCGGGGCAGACCGTTTTCGGCTTCGATATTCTCCGTATCTCTCCGCTGCCCGAACTGCGTTGCATTGCCTGCGAAGCCCGGCACCGCCGGACAGGGGCAAGACTGCTGCACTTGGTAGCCGACGACGCCGAGAATCTGTTTGCCATCTCGTTTCGCACCCCGCCACCTGACGACACCGGCGTCGCGCACATTCTGGAGCACTCGGTTCTGGGGGGATCCCGCAGGTTTCCCGTCAAGGATCCGTTTGTGGAAATGCTGAAATCCAGCATGGCCACGTTCATCAACGCGTTCACGTATCCGGACCGCACCATCTATCCCGTGGCCAGCAACGTCAGGAAGGACTACTTCAACCTGGTGGGGGTTTACCTCGACGCCGTCTTCCACCCCAGTATCAGGCCTGAGACCTTGAAGCAGGAGGGATCGCACCTTGAATTGGCCGAGCGTGGCAATCCCAAGAGTCCGCTGATCCTCCGTGGGGTGGTGTACAATGAGATGAAGGGCGTCTATTCCGATCTTGACAACATCCTGAACCGGGAGTCCAGTCGGCTCCTTTTTCCGGCGTCCCCCTACGGGCTGGACTCGGGTGGCGATCCGGAGGTGATCCCAACCCTGACCTATGAAGCCTTCACAGGGTTTTACCGTCGCTTCTACAGCCCCGCCAATGCTCGAATTGTGCTCTACGGGGACATCCCCACCCGAGAGCAGCTTGAGTTCCTGGACGCCCATCTCCGTGAGTGTGAGACTGTCGAGCAAGCCGACAGCAGCATCGGCATGCAACCGCGCTGGACCGCGCCGCGTGAGGCGGAAATCCTGTACCCGGTGACGTCCGACGAGGGGTTGACCCGCAAGACCGCGATTACGATGAGCTGGCTGATTGGTGCGCTCCCCGATCCGATCTTGGAGCTGGGAGTCGCCGTGCTCGATATCGTCCTGCTCGGACACGCCGCTGCTCCGTTGCGCAAGGCACTGGTCGAGTCCCGTCTTGGTGAGGACCTGACCGGGTCAGGGTACAGTACGGGCAGTCTCGAGGGAACGTTTCACGTTGGGCTCAAGGGGACCGATCCGGAACGCAAAGACGATCTTCATGCATTAGTATTCCGAATTCTGGAAGGACTGGCGACGACGGGTATCCCGGAGGAGGAGATCGAGATTGCCTTCAACCAGCTTCAGTACTCGCACCGCGAAATTCAGTCGATGTATCCTCTACACCTCATGGATGCGGCACTGAGCGCCTGGAACTTTGATCACGATCCCTTGACCTATCTTAGGTTCGAGGGGTTGATGGATGGCCTGTACAAACGGTACCAGGCATGCCCCTCGTTCTTCACGGAACTCCTGCGGACTCAACTGATCGACAATCCACACCGCGTCACCGTCACCTGTCGGCCCGACCCGGAACTTCAGGAACGCCAAGATCGCAGGCTTCAGGAGCGGCTGGAGCAGATGAAGAAATCCTTCGCCCCTGAGGAGTTGGACCGTCTTGATGCGGAGGCGGTGGCTCTCGAGGAACTGCAGAGCGCGCCCAATTCCCCTGAAGCGCTGGCGACGTTGCCACGGCTCCATATCACGGACTTGTCTGCAGAGCCGAAAGTCATCCCCTGTAGCGTGGTGCACTTGTCTCGGCAAGTTCCTCTGGTGCAGTGTGACGTGTTCGCTAACGGCGTCAACTATCTCATTTTGGCGTTCGATCTTTCCGGCATGCCGCCGGAGTTGCTCGAGTATGTCCCGGTTTTCTCCTCCCTGTTCAGCAAGTTGGGTGCTGGCGCCGAGTCCTATGTTCAGACCGCCCGCCGCATGGCGAAGAAGACTGGCGGGCTGCGAGCCAGCACATTCCTCAGTACCGATGCACAGGACGCGGGGCAACTGTTGAATTACCTCACCGTCTCCATCAAGGCGCTGGACTCAACGTATGTGGAGGCCTTGGGTCTCGTACGCGATCTTCTACTGGGTCTGAACTTGAACGAGGCAGACCGACTTCGCGATGTCACTGTGCAGCGGAAGGTGCAACTGCAGAGCAACCTGATCCCGGAAGGGCATCGGTTCGCGGCTCTGCATGCAGCCAGGACGCTGTCGTCGGCGGCGTACCTCGGCGATTTGTGGGGCGGGATTCCGCAGTTGCGTCTGGCCGACCGCCTGGCCCGTGAAGTCCGTGGTGACGTGGGGCCATTTTGTACGAAGCTGGAGGCCGTCCACAAGAGCTTGGTCCGCGGCAGCCGGATGGCCGCCTGCTTCACAGGTTCCGATGCGTTGCGGGAACCGACGACCCAATGGATGGACAGCCTGATTCGGGAGCTGGGGCTGGGTTCCGGACGGCCCGCAACGTCCAGTCCGATAGCGGTTCCGCCCGGCAGGGCATTGGCCGAGGGGCTGGTCGCGGCCGCCGACGTGGGATACTGCGCCTTGTGCATGCCGGCGCCGCATGCGTCACACCCTGACGCGCCGCTGCTGAGCGTGTTCTGCCAACTTTTGACGTTTGACTATCTGTGGCAGGAAGTGCGAGTGAAGGAAGGTGCCTACGGCGGGTTCGCTTCCTACGATGCCTTGGCTCAGGTGTTCGAGTTTCTGTCCTACCGCGACCCGGCCATCCGAGGTACACTGAACGTCTACGCGAATGTCATCGACTATGCTCGGACCGGCAAGTGGACGGAGGATGACGTCGAACGGGCGGTCATGGCTTGCGCCAAGGCGGACGAGAAGCCGATCCGGCCGGGAGCCGCCACGGCGACGGCCCTTTGGCGGCAGCTTGGGCACGTCACCGAGGAACTGCGCCGGCAGCGCCGAGCTGACCTGCTGCGAGCACGACCGGAGACGGTACGTGCGGCGGCGGTTCGGTTGCTGGAGGAGGGTTTGCCCCAAGGCAATACATGCGTCCTCGGGAACCAGGCCAAACTCGAAGAAGCCAACCGCGGTGCCGTTCGGCCCCTGGCTTTGGAGAACGTCTTCCCGTCGACGCCGGACTGACCCAAGCCAGGCCCCGTGTTATCCGCGCCCCTTGGTGTCGCGTGTCGTTGTGCAGAGCTCGCATGACGCGCTGGCAACGACCGAGGTGGTTCGGTTGTGGATGGCCACGCTCATCCCACAAAACGGAGTTCTGTAAGAGGCTTAAGGAGAAGGGAAAAGGTCGTTCACTCCTCGTGTCGACCGAACCCTGCACGTCCGCCAGTTCGAATGCACGGAGCTTTACGCTCCCCCGCATGGTTCTACCGTCAGCCTGTCCATTTGGGCAAGCTGCAGGCAACGAGCAAACCGCGAGGGAAGTGTTTTGCCGGAACAGGCTTTTCCAGCCACAGGGCCCGGTACACCGATCCAAGAACGCCGATTCCCTTTGGCGTTCGCGGTCACGGTATTGCTTTCCGTTGTTCTGCTCGTCTCAACCAAGTCCGACGTGACGCAAGCCGGTAATGAGACCTCTCGGTTGGCGGTGGTTCAGTCCTTGGTGGACGGTGGGACATTTGCCATCGACGGCTCCTTGTTCCAGACCGTCGACAAGGTTCGCATCGACGGGCGTTTCTATTCCGACAAACCGCTGCTCCTTAGTCTTTGCCTTGCGGCGGTGTACTGGGCCCTGGCAACGCTGTTGGGGCTGAGCTTTGCGTCGCACTATCACGTCGTTGTATTTCTGGTCAATGCGCTCGGCATGGTCCCCTTTGTGATCCTCCTCTTTCTCGTCTCCTCTCGCGTTCTTGCCGCCAGGGGGGTCTCCCGGAATGCCGCTATCGGGTTTTCAGCGCTGCTGGTGCTGTCGACCTGGATTCTGAGCTATGGCGCGACGGTGAACAACCACACACCGGCGGCCGCCCTGCTTATGGCCGTGCTCTGGCTCGGGGAATGTGCGAGGAAAGGTCCCAGCTTCGGTCGCTTGTTCTGGCTGTTCTTTGTTTTGGGGCTGCTTTTGAATGTCGAAATACCGTTCGGCGCAATCGCGATCTGCGTCTACGGCGCAACCGTTCTCCTGGCACTCCCGGGGCGACGTCGGTTTGACGGTTTGGCGGCTATCGGCAGCGGGTTGCTGGTTCCGGCTATGCTGATGGCCGGACTGAACTGGCTGGCACACGGCAACATCCTGCCAGCTTACATGGTCCGTGGCGCCTATGATTTTCCGGGGAACATCCACTCCGGAGGGGTCGCAGGGCTCCGCGAAGCGCCTAACGTACTGCTTTACGCCTGGCATACCACGTTTGGCTGCCGGGGTGTCTTCTCCTACATGCCGGCACTGTTGCTGGCGGTCCCCTGGGTGGTGTCCGGCTGGCGGTCTATGTCCAGGAATGATGTCGCCGCTCTGCTGGTCGTGGTCTTGGCATTTCTGTTCTACTTCAAGGCAACCGGGGACTACGGGGGCTGGGCGTACGGATTTCGCTTCATGATCCCGGCGGTGCCGGTTCTGTGGATCTACTCTTGCCTTTGGATCCATCGACGGTGGCACAGCGCCTGGAGGCCTGTATTTCTGCTCTGTGTGGGCGTTGGGGTTCTCACCAGCGCGATCGGCGCCTATAATCCGTGGCCCGTGTGCGACGAAGGGGCATCCACCGCATCGGGCAGTGCAGACCGCCAATTCAAATGTGCGTTCACCGCCAATGCCCTCGCCTTCACCTATGAGTACTGGCCGGACTCCATCCTTTTCCGGGTCCTCTGCAACCGCGTCTACACGCCTGACCTCACCGTCCAGTATCTGAAACGGGCGTTCCGGAATATGCGCAAGTACGAACTGGCCGTGGGTGCTCCGCCTGGATAGTGCGGCCGAAATGTGCGTTCGCCGCCGAGAACAGCGCCAGCGAGACCCGCGGAATCAGGCCCGCCGCGAGGCGACCATGGACTTGCCCTGAAGGGGCAACGTATACCAGCCCAGGGCAGAGCGACAGCGTCACCCTGGGACCATGTGTCGACCGGTGACAACCCACTGCACGCGGGGGCAAGGCTTCAGCCGCGCCCCGAGTGCTGGTGGCGCAACTGGCCGGGCGGAAAACCGAGGTATTTGCGACAGACCCGTGACAAGGTGATGACGTCGCTCAATCCCGCCATGACCGCCACGCGCTTCAGTGGCAGTGACGTGGTCAGGATCAGGTCACGTGCGTGGTTCGCGCGGATGGCCCGCACATCCGCCATGGGGGTACGCCCCGTGATCTGCTTGTAGCGGCGCACGAAGTGGTACTTGCTCATTCCCGCTCGCTCCGCGAGCACATCGAGGCTCAGGGCCGCCGCGATGTTTTCGCGCACGTACTGCCGCACCGTGTCGACCAAGGCATTCTCCTCGTGCGCGGCCAGGCGTGCGTACTCCGCAAGGAATGCAGCCACAAAGGCGTTAACGGAATCGTTTGCGGCGGCAACGTAAGCGTCGCGTTCCGCGTACATCCACCCGGCCAGCAGCCGCAGCCGCCCATGGAGGTCCTTCAGGTGCAGGGGCCAGTCCGCGCCAGGCGCTGCTGCGATCGAGAGGTAGTAGCTGTTGAGCGGACGACTTCGGACCGCCCACTCCTCATGCACGACACCCGGCCCGAAGAAGAAAGCATCCCCGGGCGACGCGATATGCCGCTGGCCTTGCGTCTCGATGACTTCCTGTCCGGCGTTGAACACCAGCACTTCGCTGTGCTGGTGACTGTGCGCCTGGATGTGCCAGCACTCGTCCGGCACGTTGTTGCCGATGGCCAGAAACCGTGCGTCCATGCGGCTTCCCTCCTACCTGTCTGGCCCATAATTCTGTCAGAGCCACAGCAATTTCTGCTAATAGAACGCAATCGCCGCAGCTTTCAAGGATGTTCCGCGGGGCGTATGTTCATTGCAGGGAAACGATCAGAGAGAACCCGTGAGGAGGCGCATCACTTGTCCGCCGAAGCCTCGATTCGGAAGGTGCAATCCCTGCATCGCCTGCTTGGAGAAGCCGAAACAGCACAAGAACTTGGTGCGGCCGTTCCGACGGGGAAGGAAATGCGACCGGCGACCTCAAGTGCCAGAACCGAGGTAGGAGTACAACCGCCATGGGTAACGACAAGGTTCGCATCGGATTTGTCGGCGTCGGAAACATGGGGCAGTGCGCGCACCTGAAGAACTACGCGGTGCTGCCAGAGTGCGAAGTGGTGGCGCTGGCCGAGTTGCGGCCGAAATTGGCCGCCAAGGTTGCCGCCCGCTACGGCGTGCCCCGGTTCTACACCGACCATGCGGAGATGCTGGCGAAGGAGAAACTCGACGGCATTGTGGCGTCGCAGCCATTCACCCGGCACGGCATTCTGGTCCCCGAACTGCTCAAGGCTGGGGTCCCGGTTTTCACGGAGAAACCCCTGGCCGGTTCGCTCGAAGCGGGCGAAAAAATCGTCGGGGCCATGGCGACGAGCGGGACCTGGCACATGCTCGGATACCACAAGCGCAGTGATCCGGCAACCATGTACGCCAAGGCCGAGATCGACCGGCTGAAGGCGAGCGGCGAGTTGGGCAAGCTGACGTACATGCGGATTCTGCACTGCGGCGGCGACTGGATTCAGGGCGGGTTCAACGACCTGATCCGCAGCGATGAGCCTGTCGCCGCGCTGAGTTGGGACCCGCCCGCCCCCGATCTGGACGAGAACGGCCGGAAACTCTACATCAGCTTCGTCAACTACTGGATCCACCAGGTGAACCTGCTCCGCCACCTGCTCGGCGAGTCCTACGGGGCGAAGTATGCCGACCCTGCCGGCAGACTGTTCGTGGGGGAAAGCGTCAGCGGCATCACCTGCGCCATTGAACTGAGCCCGTTCCGCACCACCCTGGACTGGGTCGAGACGGCGATCGTCGCGTTCGAGAAGGGTTACGTTCAACTCGATCTCCCGTCGCCCCTGGCCAGTAACCGGCCCGGCAGCGTCAAGGTCTTTCGCGATCCGGGCAACGGCGTGACGCCGCAGACCGTGGTGCCGCAACTGCCGTCCGTCCACGCGATGCGGCAGCAGGCCATCAACTTCGTGGCGGCTATCCAGGGCAAAATGAAACCGTTGTGCGATGCGGTCGAAGCCCTGGAAGACCTGAAGGTGGCGCGGCAGTACCTGAAGCTGTGGAAGGGGATCTGAGAGACGAGAGCCGAGGGAGTTTTCTGGTGTCGGGTGCCGGCTGTCGGAAGGCCGGTCTCCCTGGAGCGGGCAGGCCGTATCGTCTGACACACACGTGCGCGACAAGTGGCGCTCGACCTCCCCGATCCGTCCTATATGCCCCATACGTCACATATGTCCCATAGCACACAAGCGCAAAGGAGGAACCAACCATGCCCTTGAAGTGGCGCAGACAATGGATCGGGGATGAGACCTACGAGACGGCCGGGGTTTTTGACGTCAACGGCGACGGGGTCCCGGACATCGTGTCCGGCGCCTTCTGGTACCAGGGCCCGGACTTCCGCAAGAAACATTTCATCGGTGCGGTCCGGGCTTCCGGCGAGTACTTCGACGACTTTTCCACCATTCCGCTGGACGTCAACGGCGACGGGCGCCTTGACTTCATCACCGGCGGTTGGTTCGGCTGCGACCTGCGCTGGCTTGAGAACCCCGCAGATCCGAAGAAACCGTGGCCTGTGCACGTCATCGGCCAGACGGGTAACGTGGAAACAACCCGTGCCTGGGACCTGGACGGCGACGGGGTCCTCGAGATTGTGCCGAACACTCCGCCCACGCGCGACGTCAAGGTGTTCAAGCTCAAGACCGATGCCCAGGGCAGGGGGACCGGCGAGTTCAGTCGTCATGTCATCTTTGAGTTTCCAGAGGGTAAGACGCAGGGGCACGGCCTGGGTTGCGGCGACATTGCCGGCAACGGCCGCATGGACCTCGTGCTGCGCACCGGCTGGCTCGAAGCCCCCGCAGCACCGTGGAGCGGCACGTGGACCTGGCATCCCGAGTTCGACCTCGGCAGTGCCAGCATTCCGATCCTGGTCGCCGACCTGAACGGCGACGGTCGCAACGACCTCATCGTCGGCAACGCGCACGGTTACGGACTGGACTGGTGGGAGCAGACGGTCAAGGACGGTAAGCGCACCTGGACCAAGCACCCCATTGACCCGTTCAACGCTGGCTACCACGACATGATGTGGCTGGACATCGATGGCGACGGCAAGTGCGAACTGCTCACCGGCAAGCGCCACCGCGCGCACTGCGGCAACGACCCGGGCGAGTGGGACGACGTGGGCATCTACTACTTCAAGTGGAACGGCGAGTCGTTCGCCAAGCAGGTGATCGACTACGGCCCGATCGGGGGCAGCAAGGGCTGCGGCATTCATTTCGCGGTGGCCGACCTGCGAGGCACCGGACGCCTCGACCTGGTGGCGCCCGGTAAGGACGGACTGTACGTCTACTACAACGAAGGAATGTAGGCTCGAGTCCCCCCCCCCGGGACGCAGTGATTCGGTGCCCCAGTGACTCAATGATGCACCTCCGGAACCCCTGAACCCCCAAGCAGGAGGGCCGAACCATGCCGAAGATTGCGATGATCGGAGCCGGAAGCCAGATCTTCTGCAAGACGCTGACCATGGACATCTTCGCCACGCCGGCGCTGCGCGACAGTGAAATCCGCCTTATGAGCCGCACCAAGCCCAAGCTGGCGCGTATGGAGAAGTTCCTGAAGCGGGTCGTCAAGGAAAACGATCTCCCTGGCACGGTCTGGAGCACGCTGGACCGGCGCGAAGCGCTCAAGGGCGCGGACTACGTGATCTGCATGATCCAGGTCGGCGGGTTGGACGCGTTCAAGCTGGACTACGAGATTCCCCTCAAGTACGGCGTGGATCAGTGCATTGGCGACTCGCTCGGGCCGGGTGGCATCTTTCGCGGACTCCGCACCATTCCCGTCCTTGCCGACCTGGTGCGGGACATGGAGGAACTCTGCCCGAACGCGCTGCTGCTGAACTACGCCAACCCGATGGCCGCCTGCTGCCTGGCCCTGGGGCGCATGTCGCACAACGTCCAGTTCATCGGTCTGTGCCACGGTGTCCAGACTACCCTGGATCTGATCAGCCGCTACGTGGACCGCCCCAAGGACCAGATCGACTTCCTCTGTGCCGGCATCAATCACATGGGTTGGTTCCTCTCGCTCAAGGACAAGAAAACGGGCGATGACCTGTACCCGACGCTGCGCGCGAACATTGAGAAGCCGGGGTACTACGTCAACGAGAAGGTCCGCGGTGAAGTCATGCGCCACTTCGGCTATTTCATGACCGAGTCAACCGGGCACTTGTCCGAGTACATCCCGTGGTTCAGATCGAGCCGGCGCGCCCTGGAGCGCTACTGCGACGAACCGAGCTTCGGCGGCGAGACCGGTGCCTACGTCAAGTACTGCCTCATGCTCGACGAGAAGTACCGCCACGTCGATTACCTTGAGTCGGAGAGTCCCAAGCTCACGCCGCGCTCCGTCGAGTACTGCTCCTACATCCTGGAGGCGAAGGAGACTGACCGCGTGTTCCGGCTCAACGGCAACGTGCGCAATGACGGCTACATCGACAACCTGCCGCCGGGTTGCTGTGTCGAGGTCCCGGTCTACGTCGACCGGCGTGGCCTGCACCCGAGCAAGGTCGGCCTGCTGCCCCCGCAGTGCGCGGCCCTGAACCAGAGCAACGTCACGGTCCAGAGCCTGGCCGTGGACGCAGGCCTGGCCGGGGATCCCGAGCACATCATGCACGCCATTGCCATGGACCCGCTGACCAGCGCCTGCTGCACGCTGAAGGAAGTACGTGACATGACTGCCGAGATGCTCGAGGCCGAGCGCCAATGGCTGCCGCAGTTCAAGGGGCGGAAGCTGCGAACCATGCCGGTCATCAACATCCCCAAGAACGTGAAGCGTGTCGACGTGCCGGTCGACCCGGCCCTGGCCATCGTGCACCGGTTCGGCGAACTGGCGGCGCGAAAGGTCTAGCCGTCCGTTCCCCCCTCACTCACTCAGTCGGCTTGCCATTGACGAAACGCGCCACCGTACCGGTGAGTATGTCGCGCACCAGGCGCAACGACACGTCAGGTGCCTGCAGTTCGACGGTGCGGATCAGTTCGCCGTAGGTGCGCGGCACTTCACCATCCTCGGTGAAGTTCTCGCGCACCGAGAGCTTGCCCACGTCTTCGGGGCGATCCAGAAGCACGACGCACCAGCCGCTGAACAGCAGGTGCTGCGTGACCATGCCCGCGCCGCCCTCGATGAGCGGCACGCTGAGGTACACGCCGCGCTCGGTGCGCTCCAGTCGCAGCGACGCCGGACGGACGTTGCCGGTCGTACGCCGTTGCGGATTGCGGTCGGTGTCGGGCGCGTCGACGCCGCGGCACTGCAGGGCGCGAATGGCAACGCAGGTCGGGCCTGATGTCATCACGATCCAGTCTTCCGGCGCCATGAGGGGTTGGCCGTCCCACTCCTTGCCGCCAATGTGGACCTGCGCCTGGCCCGGGTTTACGCGCCAGCGGTCGGCCAGCCGCCGTGTCGGCGAGTGCAGGTGGTGAATCTCGCGCAGGACAATGGCTGCGCGTCCCTCCTGGTGCCCGACGAACACGACCTCCGGGTGGAAGCTGACGCGCTTGAACAAGTGGCGGCTGGCCCAGTCGTAGATGTTGCCGGCGGCTGGGTGCTGGCGGACCACGCCCTCGTCATCCTCGCTCTCCCACTCAAGCGTGCCGAACTCGTCACGATTGAGGATGAACGATGCCGGCTTTGACTGCCAGCCAAGTCCCCAGCCGTCGTGCATGTAACCATTAGGCATCAACGGGTAATGACTTAGCGTACCGAGTCGGCTGTTGGCACCGACGTAGCTGACGCTGAAGTGCGAGTCAAACGTGCGCCAACGGCGCTGCCGCGGTGTGGTCAACACCGGAGCGCGGAAGCGGTATCCGCACATGTCCGCGAAGGTCAGCAGCAACCGGCGCGGTTTGGCAACGGCGCGGCCTTCGATCAGCGCGGCCACTGGATAGTCCACCACCGGTTCACCCTTGAAGTTATACGTGCGTATGGCGGGCACGGCGTCCAGTCCGTCGTGGAACGCGACCCAGTCCATGATCGCATCGGTCAGGCGAAGCGCCTTGTCGTAGAGCGGTCCGGTCTTCTCGAAGGCCATGATCAGCAGTGTCATTTCCAGGATCACGGTCACATAGACCGGCGAGTGGTCCTCACCCCAGCCGGTGCCGCGCCGCGCGTAGTAGTCGAGGTAGCGGTGGCAGAAAGCGCGGCCCGCTCCGCGCGCAGGCTCGTCATCGAGAACATGCCCGGTTGCCAGGAGCATGGCGGCATCGCTGATGCACTTGTTCGGGTAGAACAGGCTCGGGTGTTCGGCCATGCCGCGGAACCACGGCAGCACGTCTTGGAATACGCCTTTCAGCTCGGCCATCTCGTCGGCGTTGAGTTGCGATCCGTGTGCGAGAAACAGTCCGGTCAGCGGCGTGCAGATGAAGAAGGATGCGTTCGTGTCGTTGATTGCCGGGTCTTCCATGAACCATTTGTAGCAGCCGAACGTCGGGCTCTGCGGGTTGGCATCCCGGTGCGTACGGATGGCCTTGAGGATCGCGACGGTATCCGGGTCCTTGGCGCCGGCAGCCAGGCGCTCGAACAGGTGTCCGGCGGACCCCGGCAGGCTGTGCGTTTCGGTCAAGTGCGCTATGGCGGGATTGTGCGGTTTGCCGCTGCGCGCCAGGAAGACACTGCGATCAATCGCATCGGTTGACACGGTGGAAGTCCCTTCCTTGTTGCGGCCGCGCTGGAGGATGCCCCGGTTGTGCCGTTCCGGAGGTCGTCTCGGACCGTCACCGGTTTCGGCTCTCGCGCCACAGGCTCTGCCGTAGGCCGTGGATTGCGCGGTTGTGGTAGCGGGTGCTGTGGCGGGGAGGGGCGGTGATGCTATAGCCGACCCTGCGTCTGCGCTTGCGGCTGCGTGGCCGGATTATGCTGGACCTTCGGATCGCACCAACGGCCGAGCCTACTTGTCCTCAACCTTCTCGGGTTCGGGGTCTTCCTGCATGTCCTCGTGACACTGCTTGCAGACGGCGATAGGTTTCAGTTTCACGTCCTTGTGCACCCCGAACGTGTGACAGACGTTGCATGCCTGGCCGTCGTCGATGTGCTGCTTGTGCGGCATGTCCTTGCCGCGGAACTTGACCGTTTCCGCCGGGACTTTGACGCCGACTTTGCCGTGACACATCGTGGCGCAGAACGCGCCCGAAATCACCGGCAATTCGCTGAGATCATCGACTTTAGCTTTGAGCTTCTCGGCCACGCCTGTAAGCGACGCGTCCGTCGCACGCAGGATCTGGGCCGCATAGTAGATGTTGTGCACACCGCGGGACTTGATGATAAATCGGAGGTTGAACGTCGCGTCGTGCACCGCGTCGTTCGCCTCGCGGCTCAGTGCCGGATCGGTGGCTGTCGCCGTGGCCTTCTTCAGTTCTTCGAGCTTCGCTTCCAGCTTGGCGGCCGTCTCGTCCACGAGTTTCTGGGTCTCCGGCAGGATGCCGAGGTATGCCTGGCCATGGCAATCAACACAGCCTTTCTCGTTGCCTACGTAGGTCGTCGCTTCGCCTACATCGACCTCGGTCTGCTTCTTCTCCAAGTGACAGCCGACGCAGTCAACGTTGGAGAGGTACATGGGGCTGGGCATGGGCGGTACCCCCTTGGCGCCAACCCCGCGGTAGAACTCGCGCTGCAGGTCGTGCATGTCCGTGTGGCACAAGGTACAATCGTAGTTGAGTTTCTTCGTGCCGGCCGCCGTCACGACGTGCCTCAGTTCGCGATGGCAGTGGAAGCATGCCGTGTTGTGCTTGGTCACGTGGTTCTGGTGCAGGAACTGGATGTCCCCGATACGTTCCAGTTTCTTCGGCTCATTGTGGCACGTGAAGCAACGGTCCTGGGTCACTTCGCCGGTGCCTTGGACCACGTCCTGGTGGCAACTTTCGCACGCGACCGGGTGCTGCGCCAGGAACTCCTTGTGGTTGTAGGTGACATTCTGGACCTTGATCTCGCGGTCGGGCAGCAGGTGGCACCCCTGGCAACCGCCCAGCGGTTCGATCTTGCGTCCTGACGTGCGGTCCTTGAGGTGGCAAAGGTAGCAGGTGTCCCAGGCCACTTCGATGTGGCGTCCGATGGCGATCTGGGAGTGGCAGGACACGCAGCGCAGTTGACGCCCATAGCGCACACCCTCCAAGTGTGGGCGGTGGTCGAACAGTACTCCTTTGGCGCTCACGACACGCCCCTGCAGCAGGCGCGTGGAATGGCAACCCTTGCGGAGGCAGGACGAGTCGTCGACTTCGGCGAACGGCTTTGAGGAATAGGTGCGTGTCACGTATTTCGCCACCTGCGACATCGCCTGAAACTTCTTCCACAGGAGTGTTCGAGGCGTGCTTGCCGGGTAGTGGCAGTCCACGCAGGGCACCATGCTGTGTTTTGACGTCGCCCAAGCGTCGTAGTACGGCTGCATGATGTGGCACGACTTGCAGAATGACGGGCTGGTGGAATATGCCGCAAACCCGACCAGTCCGACAAAGCCCAGCGCCACGATGCCCAGCAGCAGCAGGAAGAATCGCGGACGGATGTGGGCCCGCCATCCCCGGCGGGGGCCGGTCTCGATGCCGATCAGAAGCAGGGCTCGCCGCCAAAGGCTCAGTTTTTCATCGGTACTCAAGTCGACCTCCAAGAGGTGGGAATCGGGCGTCCCGGCTTCACGGTTAACGGCCGGTTTCAGGGCTGTCGCCGAGCCCGAAAGGCAACCCGCAAGGCCAAAGGAAAATCTGACACAAGCTAAGGCACTAAATATGGTCTCCCCGGGGTGGTTTGTCAACGTTGGCGTCTCGGTGTTGCGTCAGTCGCGGGCGGAGATAAGGTTGAAGGTTGGCCGGGGCTGGCGCCCAAAGTGGTCGGAGCGGCTCGCTCCGACACCCGCGGGAGCGAGCCGCTCCCGCCACTTTGGCCAGCCACCCCCACACCTGCACCCGCGACTGACGCAGCACGCGTCTCGGTGTCCATGGATGGCGTTGTCCGGAGCACATTTACCGCAGGGCTGTTTCAAGATCGGGTCACGCCGCATGGGAACGCTCCGTATCGACGCGCGTTCAGTAGGGCCGGCCTGTCCCCAGGCCGGCCCCCCCCGGCGTGGGGACACGCCGGGGGTACTTGTCGGTCCCGCAGGCGTAGAATCTTGAAACAGCCCTGCATTTACCGGGGCAGACATTGTCTTTCCCTCGTTCATCGTTCACCTTACCGAATCATGTTGTTCGTGGGTTCTGGGGCCGGGCTTTCACCGGCGGTCGACAAACGAAACAGCAATCCGTCTGAATCTCAACGGGACGAGTGGGATAGCCGGGAGGGTTGACGCATGCGTATTCCGATGAGCGGAGTTCTGGCGCTGGTCACGGCGGGGTCGTTGGCGGCATGCGGGCAGCAAGACCGCGCCCAGGCGAATCCGTCGTTCCCGCGCATCGGGACCGTCTATGGCACGGGAGTGGCCTGGCAGGCATGGGAGAAAGGCGCCGAGTGGTGGTCCAAGCTCGACCTGATCATCGGCGGCTGCTACGACCTGCACTACGACTGGGAGAACCCGCGCTGGCCCAAAGTCCTGGCCAACGTTGAGGCAAACCTGACCAAGCTCCGCGAGGTCAACCCCAACTGTCTGGTGCTGCCGTACGTCGACGTCGTCGAGGGGCCGGACAACCCGAATGTGCCACAGGCCTGGTGGGACCTGCGCGACGGTCAGCGCTGGAGCGGCTGGCCGGGCTACTTCCGCATCAACACCAAGCTTCCCGAAGTGCTGCAGTTCAACCTGGACAAGGTCCGTGACGAGGTCATGGCCCGCCCCATGTTCGACGGTGTCTTCTACGACTGCTGGGGCCCGGACGACTGGCTCGTGCCGCGCACCGCGCGACTGCGCGACGGCAAAGCGATCGTCATGATTAACGACTGGAACCTGCCGAGCCGCGGCTTCGAGACCCTGAACGGCTGCCTGGCGGAGGACGAACTCAACCGTGTCGCCGACGGCAAGGTCGACTTCGAGGAGTTCCTCGGTCGCTACCTGCGCTGGTGCCGCGAGAGCCGCAAGCCGGCCGTGACCATGCTCGTCTGTCACCCGCGCACCGTGAACGAGGACTGCTGGGGCAATGCGACGCGGACTCCACAGGAGCGCGACGCGCTCAAGGAAAAAGCGCGCACGGCCGACCCGCAGATGCTGCGCTTCGGCCTGACGACGACATTGCTCGGGGACGGGTACTTCGGCTACGACGGCGGCAACGGCCTGTCGCGCGGCAACTGGTGGTGGTACCCGGAGTACGACGCGCCGCTGGGGTACCCCAAAGGCCCGGCCGAACGTCGCGACGACGGACTCTGGCAGCGCGCTTTCGACGGCGGCCTGGTCGTGGTCAACGGCACCGGTTACGACGCGGTCCTGGACACACCGGTACGATCGAAGGACGCGAGTATCGGCCGCGTCGGCACACGCTTCACCATTCCGTTGTGTGACGGTCGTATTCTGTTGCCGACCGACGACCCGGACACGCCAGGCGACGACACGCCGCCGCGCTTCACGCGCGCCGCACCGGCATCGCTCGGCTTCTACCGCGTCGACGCCAGCCTGCTGGTGGCGCGCACACCTGGCGACTTGGAATTGCGTTGCAGTCCGGCGGGCGAACTGCGGCAGATCCTGCTGCGCGGCAGGACAATCATGAGCGGCGGCTGGCCGTCCATCGCCAACCCGCCGTGGAAAGTGTTTCAAATCGAGAGTTCCGTCGAACCGTGCGTGGCCGCGACGGCACAGGAGGTTCGGCTCACCTTCCGCGGCATGCTCGCGGAGGGCGGGGGGCGGATTGAGTATGTCGAAACGTTGACCCTGACGCCGGACAACCGCTTCTCGCTGCACTTCGACTTCACCGCGCTGACCGATCTCGATCTCCGTGCCTGGCGCCACTACTTCGCGTTCCCCGTCTGGCTTTACGCGGGCGCCGTGGCCGAGTGTGACGGCCAGCAGATCACGCTCCCAGCCGACGCGGGGAACGATCAACTGCTGCCGGAAAGTTCGCGTGTGACCGTGACGGGCAAGGACGCCAAGATCCAGATCGACAGTTCATCGCCGCTGAAATTCAGCGACCACCGCAAGTGGAACACGCCCGAGTACCTGCTGGCTGCGTATCCCCTTGAAGGCCAGATGAAAACCGGCGTGAAGCTCTCCGTCGAGTTGACTGTGCAGGTCACGTCGTTGCCGGCGCCGTGAAACGGCAAAGAGGTGGCGGGAGCGTGCGCAGGCCGTGCCCCTGTCTCAGTTTGTGAAGCCCCAGAGCCGCTGGGCCTCGGGGCTGTCGGACTGGAACTTGTTGAGGGGCAGCCACCTGACGTGGCCGTCGAGGAACACCGGATTCGAGCCGCCGCTGTGGTAGAAACCCACGTGCCCCGTCTCGCCGGCTTGCCAGTGCGTGGCGAACCACACCGGGTACGAGTAGCACCAGTCGGACCCGCCGAAGCCGTCCGGACGGTTGCAGGCCATCACCATCACTTGGTCCGGGAAGTTCCAGTACTTGTAGGACGATTTCACCAGAAAACTTGGATAGAACGTACGGTACGGCATGCCGTTGTAACTCCAGCCGTAACTCATGGGCAATGTCGGCTTGCTCGGGCAGACCCGAACCTCCGTGTTGTTGATGTACGGCATGGTCTTCACGTACCACATTGCGCCCTTGGGTGCCAGCGCCGCTGAATCCGGGTCGTCACAGAACCCGTGGATGATGATCCCGTCGTAGTCCTCGCCGTACAACTGCACGCTGAGCATGAGCTGCTTGACGTTGGAGCCGCAGATCGCCTGGTGGCCTTTTTGCTTGGCGGTCTGCAACGCGGGCAGCAGTAGCGAGGCCAGGATGGCAATGATCGCGATCACCACCAGGAGCTCTATGAGTGTGAATGAATGAGTCCTGGGTTTGTCGCAGGGCTTGATCAGGGCGAAAAAGCGGTGGGCGGCGCGGCGTCTGTTCACAGATAACCTCCCTGTGTTTCGGTAGATCTGCCACCGTGGGGCGCTGCCGGTCGCCGCTTCGCCAACCCCGTGCTCAACCGGTCGCTTTGCAGTCCTGGCGCCAGCAGCAGGTCCGCTCGGGGCAACCCTTGACGCCGGTGGCGAAGCACGGAGTATAGCCTTCAGCCATCTGGATGCGGCGGATGAGAGCGGTCTTCCCAAGTTTTTTGATGTCGATCTTCAGCGCCCGGGCTTTCTGCCAGATCTCGTACATCTTCATGGTGAGTTCCCCCCGACAGCCTGGACGTTCCACACGGGACAGATGTCGACAAGGGAAGATACACCCTTAGCCCGCCAAAATCGAGTTTTCGGGGTCAGCCGCCCCTGCCGAGGTCCCGTCGTGACGCTGGCCTAGTTCCTGCGCTCGGCGCAGGCGCTCGAAGTTCTCGTCCGTGCCGTAGACCTCGAACATCTTCCGCTCGAAGCCGTCCGTCACGTCGGCGAGATGGTCACGCCGGGCCGGCGTGTACCGGCCGGTGAAGAACCCGCACGCCTGTACGGCCTGTCCCCCACAGCCTTCCGCCAGCGCGCCCGCACCCAGCGGGTGTGAGGCCGGGTCGCCGAGACACCGACAGAGCTCCAGGCGCGCAACATCCGCAGGGCTGTTTCAAAGTCGGCTGTGCGAGCTGCCCTTGTGACGCTCCAGTAGGCCCGGCCTGTCCCCAGGCTGGGCCTCTGAGCTACGTGTGTTGGCGCGTGGGTCGGCGGCGCTCTGGCTCAGTGTAGAGTGCATGGCGCAACGGACCGTCGGCGGGCATCTCGGAACGCACCTTCGCCACGGCGCAGGGACACGCCGTGGGTACCTCGAGCCGCTAGTCGCCACGCCACGCTCAAACCGCCGACGTTGAAACAGCCCTGCAACATCCGTAGGCGGGGAGGCATTCCGGTCTGGCTGCGGCTATGGTCTCGGCATGACTCGGCGAGGCGGACCTTCGAGTGGGGGCATCACACGGAACAGCCAGGAGCGAAGATGAACACCCGTGACCACGGCATCCTGCGCGAGTTGGCCCGGCGCAAGCCCAACCCCACGCTGATCAGCACGTCGCGGTTTGACGAAGACCAGATCCGCTGCGATGTCCGCGAGACGCTGGCGGCCACGTCGCGCCACGGCTGCCGCGTCGAGCTGATCATGAAGGACGTCCACACCCTGAACAGCGAACCCTGGCGCCTGGCGCGCTGGGTCCAACTCGCCCGCGAACAGAGCGCCTGACCGCGGGGGGGGGGCGTGGTCCCCCCAATCGCGGCCTGCGGTACCGGCTCGACGTCAGGGCAAGGTCTGGCGCGAGATTGCGGCCCCTGGCCTTCAGCGGAACTCCGGCTCCCGTGCGCCATCGTGCGGCCAGGTGAGAACGTCTTCGTGGCCGGGCCAGGCGATGCGGAGGGCGCGCGCGGTCGGTTCGGAGCTGAACGAGACGTCGGGCTCTTTCACGCCGGCGGGCAGCGGCAGCAGTACCGCCATGAAGTTCGGGGTCACGGTCTGTGCCACGGCCCGCAGCCGCGGGAACGCGGCCGGGCCGTGGTAGTCCTCCGGCGCGAACACGTCCGTACTCAGCACGGGTGCGGAGTCCGCATGGATGCGCACCACGAGCCGCGCCTCGGGCGGGTCGCAGCGGACCGAGCGCATGGGCGCGGTTACGACGCCGGCCTCGGCCTCGAAGAACAGCCCGGCTGCGGCCGGGACCGGAAGCGACGGCGGCTTCTCGCGCTCGAGCGTCACCAGCAGGCAGTCGAGTTGCGCACCCGGCTCGCGCGGCAGGAATGCCAGCGTGTGCCGGCCGGCCCCCAGCTTGAACGAAACAGCATCCTGCCCCGGCCCGGACGTGACCCGGCTCCAGGTCCAGGTCCGCTTGCCCGGCATGTGCCAGGCCAGAGGTTTCCCGTCATCCATCTGCACGAAGAACGAGTCCGACTTGCCGGTCTCCTCGGCCAAGGTCCGGACACGGGCCCAGATGGTATACTCACCCGCCGCCGAGACATCCAGGTCAAAGCGGCAAGCGCCCTGTTGCGGGTCGACGGCATTCAGCGTTTCCGGCGTGGTCGGCGGCGTTTCGACGTACGCGTTCCCGGACGCGTCGTACGGTTTGAGCACGGCACGACCGTCGCCAAGCGCCACCGCCATGCCGTCGGCCAGCATCATCTGCCAGGCGAACTCGTGCGGCTGGTCGTCCTTCCGGATGTCATCGAGAACGATGGCGTAAGCCGGGGCGTCGGCATGGGGATAGACGAAGAACGTGTGCCGAAGCACATGATCCGCACCCGCACCGGGCTTGCCGGCGTTGTTGCGGTTGTACGCCTCGGTGCAGTCTGTCAGCGCGTAGCCGTAGCGGGTGCAATTCTCGTAACGACGGATGACGCCGTTCGTGCCCCAGCCGGCGCCCGACAGCGCCTGGCCCTTGCCGTCGATCAGCACGCAACTGTGGGCGAGGACCTGGCCACGACCTTTGGGGCCGTGCTCGTTCGCGTAGCCGGGATCGGTCGCCCACCGGAACCCGAGGCCGTAGAGCGTGAAATGCCCCTTGTCCGCCTGGTTGTGCGTTACCGGCAGGTACGGTCCGGCCTCGATGGAAAACATGACATCCCCGCGGTTCCAGCCGGAGCGCCAGGCGCACAGGCCGCGACCACGGAAGTGCATGGCGGTCGGCACCCCGGCCGCGACCGGATCGAGCGGCGGCACCGTGTTGTGCCACAGGATCCGGAGAAACGAATTGTCCGACCCGGTTTGGTCCCAGAGCCAGCGATACAAGCCGCCGTTCGGGCCGACGTCGGCCAGCTTCAGGGCCGTGACATTCAGCCCGACATAATTCGAATCGTTCCGGGCATCGAACACTTTTTCGCCCGGCAGCAGGGACAGCGCGTAGTAGTTCGGTAAAGCGCGAAACGTCGGGTGTTCGAACAGGTTCGGTCCGCCGTTGCGCCGCAGTGCGTCCCCGAACAGCACCGTGTTCGAGAGGCCGTAGCCCGAATAGCCGACGCCTTCCATGAACGCACCCTCGGCATCGAAGGCAGCGGTCAGCCAGCGGTCGATGATCTGCCGGCTGTGCGTGGTCCACTCGTCGATTTTGTCGGGGTAGGCATCCTTCAGCGCCAGAGCGAGACATCCGGCAGCGCCGCCGTTGACGCCGTTGTAGTTGTGCACCCTGTACCACCAGCTTTTCGGGTTCTCGAACTCCTCACGGAAGAACTCGATATACCCGGCACAGACGGCGGCCACTGTACGGCGCTGGTCGGTGTCGAGCCGCTCGGACAGCAGGTCGTAGCCGACCGCCAGGCCGCGCATGATGTCACCGCGCCCGCCGGCAAACCCCTTACTCACCACGGGCAACGTGACCGGATACGTTTCCGTCGTGGCCAGCAGCAGTGCGGCGCCATGGCGCCCGAACTCCTCGCGGCCCGTCAGTTGATAGGCGAACCCGAGCGCCTCCATGCGCTGCGTCAACTGCCCGCCTATCCGGTGCACCAGCAGCATGTCGTGCCGGCTCTGGTCCATGTACGCACTCTTCGCCGGCGCGGGATACGGATCGGCAGGGTCTGCGTAGCCCGGTGCGCCCGGGGTACTGAGCGCTTCCGCCTGCCGGACGATACTGGCCCACAGCGCCGCGTACTCCGTCGACTCGGCCCGGGCGCGCAACGCCGGGATGTCGGCGCGACGGAACAGCATGCAGGGCGACTCCGCCTCGACTCGGGTTGCACTGCCGACGAACGCCAGACAACTCACGGAGAGAAACAAGCGACTGGTCATGGCAGATCCTTCGTGCTGAGACGTACCCCGGCGCAGTTCAAACCGCCACACTGGCAGGTCACCGCCAGCAAAGTAGCGTCGCAGGACCGGGCCCGCAACCGCCGCCGACTGTGGCCCAGGGCTGTTTCAAGATCTGGCGCCGCGTCTCGGAAGGCCACGCCTCCGCGCACACCTGGTAGGGGCGGCCTGTCCTCAGGCCGCCCCCCGGCGTGGGGACACGCCGGGGGTACTCGCTGCACGCGGCGGTCACGAATCTTGAAACAGCCCTGGCTGTGGCTGACGCAATCGCACCATGCTGACACGTCCCCGCCGGCTCTTGATTTCACCGCCGCGCTGCCCTATCTTCGTCATCATCATCATGGCGGTTGGTGCGCTGCGAGAGAGCACAAGGCGGGACGGCCCCCCGTTTCTCGGCGCCGACGGCATGTACCCCGGCCCCAGGAGTAGGTACGCATGGATCGTTTCGACGTGGTCATTGTGGGGACAGGCCCGGCGGGGCTGGGTGCCGCATTCCACCTCACCGCGCGTCGTCCGGGGCTGTCCGTGCTCGTGCTTGACCGCGAGAAGACCTCGACCGGCGGACTCCGCAACGACTGCAAAATGAACTTCACGTACCCGGTCGGGTTCCCGCTCGCGAACTGGACGCGCGAGCAGGCTGAGCACTTCCTGAACCTGACCATTGCCGACCTGCAGCCTTCGATCCTGGACAAGCACAACGTGTCGGTGTATTGCCGGCGCGCCGCGAAACTCGGCGTGGACCTGCTCGACATCCGGCAAGCGCATTTCGGCACCGACGGCGGTTTGCGCCTCATTGAACGGCTGATGACCGAGCTGGCGGCGCGCGGTGTCCATGTGCGGCTCGAAGAGGAGGCGCGCGCGATCCGGCCGGTCGAGCAGGTCCTGGAGACATCGAAAGGCGACTACCGGTACGGTGACCTCGTGCTCGCGCCCGGCCGCCATGGTTCCGGGTTCCTGCAATCCGTCATGGAATCGTTGCAGATTCCCTTCGTGGATCACGTGGTGGACATCGGCATTCGCGTCGAGACGACCGAAGCGCAGTACCCGATTGTCCGCGACTACTACGACCCGAAATTCTTCTTTCCCGAGCAGGTCCGGACGTTCTGCACCAACTCGCGTCGGGCCTACGTGTCCCAGGAGCGCTACGAGGCCAGGAACGGGCAGGCCTACGGGTCCGTCAACGGCCACGCCTATGCCGAGGCGACCCGGGAGAACGGTCTGGTCAACTTTGCCCTGCTCCGGACTGTCATGCTTACCGAACCGGTGGCGTCGGGCCAGCAGTTTGCCGAGATGCTCGGACTCCAGGCCATGCTCATGGGCGGCGGCCGCCCCATCATGCAGCGCGTCGGCGACTTCCGGCTCGGGAAACGCTCCAAGGCGGCGACGTTCAACGGCGACCTCTACCACTTCAGGCCAAGCTTGGACGACTGCTGCCCGGGTGACATCAGCATGGCCGTGCCCGCGAAGATCCTGCGCGGCATCTGGCGCGCCATGAAACTCCTTGACACCATTGTGCCCGGTGTGCTGCACCCGTCCACCATCATGTACTACCCGGAGATCAAGCTCTACGGGAACAAGCCCGTGTTTATTGACGGCTGCTTCCAGGCCAAGCCCCACGTCTACCTGGTCGGAGACGGCGCCGGCACGAGCCGCGGCATCACTGCCGCCTGGGCCAGCGGCATCCGCGCCGCCACGGGCATTCTGGGAGAGCCGATCCTGTAGGGAGGGTTCAGAGGTTCCAAGGTTCAGTTCAGAGGTTCACGGTTGACGGGGGAAGGTTGAGGAGGCAGCCCCCCCGACACCCGACACTCGTCCCGGCCTCGCACAGGAGCATCACCATTGACCATGCAGGTGCCACCATCCAAGACGCACCAGTTCTGCCTGAACTGGTCGCCTTATGTCCGGCTGGTGCACGATTACCGCGACCCGCACGTCGGCGCACCGTACCAGTCACCGGCCGTGCCAGACCATGCCCTGCACTACTTCAAGCAAGGCTCTGGCTGGTACCGCAACGACGGGCAGGTCCACGCCATCAGCCCCGGACTCGTCGTGTTGGTTCGCCCGGGCACACCCTACGAGTTCCAGTTCGAGCCCGACCCGCCGCCGCACATGCTCAACACCCATTTCGACCTGGTCGAAATGGAAGACTCGCACCACCCGTTCCCCTATCCCGCGGTGCAGCGCCGCATTCCGCCGCCTGCCATTCCTGCCGATCCGGCCGTGGACGGGTACCTGCCAAGCGTGCAGCAGTTGCGCGATTCGCTTGTCTATGAGCAGACGTTCTACCGCCTCCATGCCGTCGGCACGTTGCCCGGTTTGGCCTATGAACTGACGCGCAAGGCGCTGCTTCTCGAACTGCTGCGCATGCTCCACGATAACCAACGCGTTTCGCCGCACTACGTCACGCCCGTACACCGCGAGATGCTCGCCGCATCGGTGCGCTTCATGCAGGATCGACTCGAGGCGCCGTTGACCGTCGCCGACATTGTTGCCCATGTGCACGTAAGCCGTGCTCTGCTCGCCCGCTGCTTCCGCAACGCCTACGGCACCTCGCCCGCTCGCTACCTCGCCCAACTCCGCATCGAGAAGGCCAAGACCGAACTGACTTACGGCGCGCGTCCCATTAAGGAGATCGCCGTCGCCACCGGGTTCGCTTCAGTTCAGCACTTCACGCGCGTATTCCACCGCCTCACCGGCATGCCCCCCGCAACCTTCCGCCGCCGCCACGACGCGTGAGTCCGGAGCTCAGGCCCGAACGTCACCTCCCCAGCGTTCATTAAGGCGATGCCGTAGCCAAACAGACAAAATACAGACTGAACCATGCAAAGGCTTGACGCACCCCTAGCATGTATATTCAATGGTGAAGATTTAAGAGTATTAAATAGCGCCAGAAAGACTCGGAACCACTGCGGAGAGCAAGCATGAGCGTTGCCGCCACTGTCGATCAGAACCGGATACAAATAATCAAGGAAGATGTGTGCCGGCGCGGCGGTTCGTTCGTGCCCGACCAGAACCCGTACGTCCGCGACGTGGCGCTGTGGCGGGCCATGAAGCAGGGCGGCTCGCGGGTGCAGGTGCGGGCCGCGCTGCTGCGTGAAGTCGTCGAGCTGTGCCCGCTCCTCATCCCGCCGGGCTGGACGCTGGCGGGGGAGCATCTGATCGTCGGCCAGGGCGCGGGGTTCGGGCTCATGGCCCGGGAAACGCCCGACCTGCGGCGGATCCACGACCTCGGCGCGAGCGAGGCGGACCTGCCGGGTGTGCGCCAGGCCGTGGCGGGTTGGACCGGCCAGGTCCCAGGCTCGGGCATCTGTCAGGCGGTTGGCAAGCCGGGGGAAGGCACCCCTGCGGGCATGTGCCACTGGGGCGATTGGAACCCAGGCGTCTACTCTGCCTCCGGCTGGAGCGAGAACCACTCGATCCGTGACTTCGCCAAGGTGCTCCGTATCGGGTTTGCCGGGATCCGGGACGAGGTCGAGCAGCAGATGCGGCAGGCCGACATTGCCGACCCGGCCTACCCGGCCCGCGAGAACTTCTGGCAGGCCGCGCTGTCGGTGTGCGACGCCGGGATCCGGCTCGGCGCGCGCTATGCGGACCTGGCACGCAGCCTGGCCGAGTCGGCGGACGATCCGCGCCAACAGGACCGGTTCGCGCACATGGCCGCCACCTGCGCACGCGTCCCGGCCGAGGGGGCGCGCACCTTCTTCGAGGCGGTGCAGGCGCTGTGGTTCGCGCACATCCTGACCTGCGGCGAGGACGGGATCAACGCCAACTCGATCGGCCGGCTCGACCAGATCCTGTTCCCGTACTACACCGCGGACATCGCCGCCGGGCGCCTGACCCGCGAGGCGGCCTTGGAGATCATGGTCGAGTTCGCCTGCAAGCTGTACCTGGACTACGACGTGCAGGCCATCGTCCTGGGCGGGGTCGACCGCGCCGGCCGCAGCGCCGTGAACGAACTGAGCTACCTCATTCTCGACGCCACCGAACAGGCGGAACTCATCCGCGATCTGTCCATTCGCCTGGACCGCGACACGCCGGAACCGTTCGTGCGCCAGGCGGCGCGGCTGATCTGCCGCGGCGGCGGCATCCCGTTCATCTTCAACGACGAGTGCTTCATCCCGGCGCTGTCCGAGCACGGTGTCGCCTTGGAGGACGCCCGCGACTACGCGCCCATCGGCTGCATTGAACTGACCATTCCCGGTCGTGCCAGCCCGCACGCCGTCTCCGGATGGTTCAACTCGGCCAAGTGCCTGGAACTGGCGCTGTTCAACGGCCTGGACCCACGTCGTGGCGTCCAGGTCGGGCCGCGGTCCGGCGAGTTTGCGGAGTTCGCCACGTTCGAGGATTTCTACGCCGCCTACTGTGCCCAGGTCGAGTTCTTCGCCCGGCGCATGGTCTACCACTGCAACCGCGGCGAACTGGCCCAGCGCGAGCGCGGCCCGCTCCCATGTCAGTCCGTCATGACCGACGACTGCATCGCGCGTGGCCGCGACATCACGGACGGCGGCGCGATCTACAACTACCACTCGATATGTTTCATGGGCACGGCCAACACGGCCGACTCGCTGATGGCGCTGCGCAAGCTGGTGTTCGAGCAGCGCAGCGTCGAGCGGGGCGCACTGCTCGAGGCGTTGCGGAAGGATTTCGCTGGCGCCGAAGACCTGCGCCAGCAGCTCCTGCACCAGGCCCCCAAGTACGGCAACGACCAGCCCGAGGTCGATGCGCTGGCACACCGTGTTTCCAGCCACTTCATCGACCTGATGGACCGCATGCGCAGCCCGCTCGACGGCCGGTACGTGGTGCACCTGTTCTCGTTCCGGCTGAACATCGAGTACGGTCAGGCCGTGGGCGCCACGCCGGACGGACGCAACGCCGGCGAACCGCTCGCGTACTCGCTGTCCGCGCACCAGGGCCGCGACCAGAAGGGAATCTCCGCCATGCTCAACTCGCTGGCACGGTTGCCGCACGCCCGCGCCGCCGGCGCGACCGCCGCCATCATCGACCTGGACCCTGCCGTGGTCAAAGGCGTAGCCGGCGAGAAACGCCTTACCCGGACCATCCAGGCCGCCATCCGCATGGGCGTGGGACAATTGCAGTGGAATGTGGTTACGGTCGAGCGGTTGCGGCAGGCGCAGCGCGACCCGGAACGGTACGGGAACATTCCGGTGCGCGTCGCTGGATACTCGCAGAAATTCCGACTCCTCACCGGCGAATTGCAGGAACACATCATTGCGCGGACCAAGCACTCCGGCTGACCCGCCGTGGCGTGACGTCGGTCGCGAGTGGTCCGCGGCGCGGCAGAGTGCTCGGGGCCGTCCCGGCCCGAGGCCCTCGGCCGGGGACCGGCCCGAGCACCCCGCTTCGGCGCGAGACGCGCCGAGCCACTGGGCGCCGGATCGTGTCTTGATCCGGGCCACCGACGGGGCTCCGGCCGTGTGGTCCGGCGTACGGCGGTCGGCCCCCGACCGCCTCCGGAACAGCGGGATGCCGCCGAGGCGGGCGCGTGCGGGCCGCGTCAGGCGATCTTCGGCAGGTCGGAGGGGAGGGGGCCGGTCTCTTGGAATGGCTTCACGAACGCGTCCTGGAAGTCGTAGCCGTTGGCAAAGTCCGCGGGTGAATCCTCTTCGCTGGCACCCAGGAGGTTGTGACTGACCAGATTGAAGACGATGCTGCCGAAATCATCGGTGCGACGGATGTTCCACTCCGTGAGCACGTCGATGGTTAGGGGGCCGAACTGGCGCAGGGCCAGTTCGCGGACGCCTTCCAGCAACTCCTGACCGCTGATGTGCCGGCGCGGCGTTGTGCCCTCGCCAACCTTCAGTTTGCGGGTGGTGTAGGAGACAGCGTCACGTACGAAGTCGTACGCGTCGGACGGGAAACGCGGGTCCGCCGCGATGATCTTCTGCAGGCGTTCGCGGTATTCTTCTTCGACGTTCATGCGTTCAGCCGGGCCTTGGTCTTGCTCAAGATGTCCGCCTTCTCCTCCGGGTTGTCGTACGGCGTGGTCTTCGCCGGCAGCCGGACCCCGTCATCGTTGCGGCGCGGAATCACGTGCAGGTGCACGTGGGGCACGACTTGCCCGGCGCAAGCGCCGTTGGACAGCAGCAGGTTGAACCCGTCGCCGCCCACCGCACGCATCAACGCGACCCCGAGCTTTGGCGCCACCTCCATCATCCTGGCCGAGAAGACCGGCGGCAGAGTCGTCAAGCTGTTGTGGTGTTCCTTGGGGACGATCAGCGAGTGGCCTTTACACAGTGGCGCGATGTCCAGGAACGCGACGACCAGATCGTCCTCGTAGACTTTGTCCGAGGGTAATCCCCCGGCGATGATCCGACAGAAAACGCAGTTGTCCATGGCTCACTCCTCCCTCATGGCCGCCCTCTCGCGGGGCGACGCCGCACGACGCGTCCCAGTTTTAGACCTGTGCAATAAGCGGATCAGGGCCCGTCACCTTCCGACTGTACCCCGTACCGCGGGCGGCCCTCCGCCCGCTCCACGGCACACACGTGGCACAAAGGCTCGGATGGCAGGCGGAGGGCCGCCTGCGGTACGGTCTGGCAGGCAGAGCCGGCCTGGGCTCGCGCCGTGACCTGCTCGGCCTCGCCCCGCTTATTGCACAGGTCGCCATTTTTCCTGCCTACGGCCTACAGTCTAATCAACCGACAGCCTCTGGTTCTCGTCGGCAGGCTACTCGTTCATGCTCTGGCGATACTTCACAATGCCGGCGGCGATGGCCGCCGCAATCTTGTCCTGATGGTCGGCGCTGCCGATTCGTTTCTCTTCGTCCCGGTTGCTGAGAAACCCGATTTCGATCAGGGCGGCGGGGCAGGGCGCGGACCGCAGCACGGCAAACTGGGCGTGCTTAATGCCGCGGTCCCGTGCCCCCACGGCCGCGACGACGCTGCGGTGTACCTCGTAGGCCAAGCGCGAATTCTGCTTGTCGAAGCGGTTCCCGGAACAACTCTTGACCTTCGGGCTGTTGCTGTACGTCGACGGTGTTCCTTCCGGCGCCACCAGGAAGGTCTCCACACCTTTGACTTCGCTTGCCTCCGTCAGGTTGCAGTGCAGGCTGATGAACAGATCCGCCCTCCAGTTCTCCGCCAGCGGCGCGCGACGCTCCAAGTCCACCTCAACGTCCGAAGTGCGGGTGGCATTGACCACATATCCGTACTTCTCAAGCTTCTCGGTCAGGCGCCGTGACAGGGCCAGGGTGATCGTCTTCTCCTGATAAAGCTTGCCGATTCCGCCCACGTCGCGGCCGCCATGGCCGGGGTCCAGCATGATCCGGGACACCTTCTGTTTGGGAACTGCGGCGCCGCGCAGGATCGGGTCGAGGAGCAGGAGGAAATCACGTTCGCTCATCACGGTTTCGGTCTGCCACACCGTGGGCGCGAACGACAGGTGTACCGTGACACCGCACAGCGCGCACTCGCGCTTGTCGATGGTGAAGTCGAGCCTGGAACGACCTGAACTGAGGACCGTCAGCCCCTTCTGCGGGGCGTAGCGCATCGCGTAGTAGGTGGCCACGTCGCGGAGGAACACGTAGGTCTGTCCATTCACCGTCACACTGCGCATCTTGAACGCGGCCCGGGCCGGGCTCGGTGCCAGGAGCAGCAGGAACAGTCCGAATGCCAAGAAAACAGCGTGTCTCATATTGAGGCTTTAACATGAGAGCCGAACCGGCCCTTGCAAGTCTTCCCGGCGCACGAGTCGGCGGTGTTCGTTCCCCGCCCACGGCGATGGCCCGGATCGTTTCCGTCCGCGGCGTGCTCAAATGCCGCCGCTGTCATAGTTGCCGTTCCGCCGCCAGACGTCGAGCATCGCCTCGTAGCGTGACAGTCGCATGCCGGTGTAGATGCAGTTGCTGGTCGAGAAGATGTAGCCGCCACCGGGCATGCCGTGCTGCAGTGCGTATCTCGCGGACTCGCGCGCTTCCGCCTCCGTGCCCGTGTCGAGGAGCCCGCAGTTGACGTTCCCGATCAAGCACACTCGCCCCCCGTAGCGCCGCTTCATCGCCGCCATGTCGACACCCGCTTGCGGATCGAGCGAGTGCAGCGCGTGCGGGTTGGCCTCCACCATCTGGTCAACGATGGGCATGATGTTCCCGTCCGTGTGCTTGATGGCGAACAAGCCCAGAGCGCGGTAGCCGGCGATGAGGTCGGACAGGTACGGCGTGACGAATTCGCTGAACTGGTCAGGACTCAGGAAGGGGCCGGTGTTGAGGCAGTAGTCCGAGCACAGCGCGAACCCGTCCAGCCCGCCGTGGGCGCGGAAGCGTTTACCGCGCTGCAGCGCTCCGTCCACCATGGCTCTGGCTTCCTGCTTGACCTTCTCCGGTTCGTCGGCGAGGCGGTACGAGAAGGCCACCATCCGGTCACCGTTCGGAATGCCGAACGTCGCATCCCCGTGCAGCATCAGGAAGTACCGGTCGCCGGTCCGGTCCCGGATGATATCGATGAGGCGCATGGCCTCTTCCTCAGAGCCCGGGTTCGGGTGCAGGAAGATGGCGCTGTGCTCGTACCGTTCGGCGGTGCGGATGTACAGGTCCGCCATGTCCTCGCGGTGGAGCTGGCGCTCCTTCTCCTCCATCTGCTGCCACTGGCCGTAGCCGCGGTGCGAAGGGTGCACCTTGCCGAAGGCTTCCATGGTCAGGAAAAACACCAATTCGAAGTGCGGTACGCGGCCGGTGAGCGGCCGCCGTTCCAGCGCGGCGATGAAGCGGTCCCTGGGTGTCGTCACGGTGTCGGGTCTCCTTCTCTGCATTGCATGGGAAACTGTACATCGGGCTCGTGTCCGGATCAACATCCGTCCGGGTCGGCCCGTCCTCGATGTACAGCTCCGCCAGGGCGGTTTCTTGCATCGCTCTTGATTTGATGCGATTCTCTTCTATTTTGTCAAAACGGAGTTTTGTCGGCTTGAGGTCGTCTATCCGCCTGAGGCCCCTGCACAACCCCGACACGGCTCGTGAGGCCGCTCGCCCTCCAGAACGCATAGGTTTCCGAAATGGAGGGCGGGACGCTGGCGAGCCGGGGGGTTCGCAGGAGCCTTTGCCTGGAGCATGAGGTCCCTCTGCATGGATCATGGGTTGGTCAGACAGATCATCCTTGACAGGCAGTTGCTGGATGTCGAGCGGCTGCGGGGTTTGGAAGGGCTGGCCGCGAGCTCGAATAAGCCCTTGCTGGACAGTCTTCTGGATGAGGGCTACCTGCGCGAGGAGCAGATCCTTCCGCCACTGGCCAGCGCCCTCGGCGTTGGATTGCTGGCAGAGGATATGGATCTGGCCTACACGGCCGATTTGGCGACGGAACTGCCCGAGCCGCTGCGCAACGATCCGGAGATGCTGCCCATCTGTCGCAGCGGCGGCCGTGTGATTGTGGCGGTTTCAGATCCCTTGCGGGTGGATTGCGTCGACCGACTCCGGCAGTCGACCGACTGGATTGTCGAGCTGCGCCTGGCCTCGCGGCGGCGAATCGAGCGTATCCGCAACTCGATTGGCGGCAGTGCCTCCGTCGCCGTGGAACACATGCAGATGGAGGAGGACAAGACGAACGGGCGCAGTCTCGAGGAACTGGCCAACGAAGCGCCGATCGTCAAGCTGGTGAATCTGATCGTCATGCAGGGGATTTCGGAAGGCGCCAGCGACATCCACATTGAGCCGTACGAGAAGGAGGCGGTCGTCCGTTACCGGGTTGATGGCGTGCTGAAGGACAGCGGCCGCCATCCGATGGAGCAGTACCCGGCGATGACCTCGCGGATCAAGATCCTCGCGGACCTGAACATCGCCGAACGGCGCATCCCCCAGGACGGTCGTATCTCGCTGCGGCTGATGGAGCGCGTGTATGACCTGCGCGTGGCCACGATTCCATGCCTGTTCGGCGAAGGGATCGTCATGCGCATTCTGGCCAAGGAGAACGTTCGGGTGAGCCTCGAGGAACTGGGGTTCGGCCCCGGTACGCTCGCGGGTTTCCAGAAGGAGATCACCAAGGCGCATGGGATCGTGCTGGTGACCGGCCCCACCGGAAGCGGGAAGACCACCTCGCTGTACGCGGCGCTGGACAAGATCAAGTCGGAGGCGACGAAGATCATCACGGTGGAGGATCCGGTGGAATACGACCTGGCGGGGATCAACCAGATTCCTGTCAACGCCCAGGTGGGCATGACGTTTGCGGTAGGTCTGCGCAGCATCCTCCGCCTCGATCCGGACATCATCATGGTCGGGGAGATTCGCGACGAGGAGACGGCGACGATTGCGATCCGTTCCGCGCTGACCGGCCACCTGGTGTTCTCCACGCTTCACACCAACGATGCCATCAGCGCGGTGACGCGCCTGGTCGACATGGGGGTGGCGCCCTACCTGGTGGCCGCGTCGGTCAACGCCATTCTGGCGCAGCGGCTGGTGCGCCGCACCTGCGCCCATTGCCGCGCGGCGATCAAGGCGGACGAGGCGGTGCGCGGCCTGTTCGCGTCGCTGGGGCGTCCGGTGCCTGAGACGGTGGTCGTGGGGAAGGGGTGCGACGAGTGCAGCAAGTCCGGCTACAAGGGCCGCCTCGGTCTGTACGAGCTGTTCTGTATCGACGACACGATCCGTGAGCGGGTGGCGGCAGGCCCCACGTTGATGGAACTGCGCAAGCTGGCGGTCGAGCGGGGCTTTGTCGGTATGCGCGAGGATGGCGCGGACAAAGTGCTGGCCGGGTTGACGACGGTTCAGGAGGTCATCCGGGTGACCCAGGAGTAAGGGGGGGGGCGAATGGCTGCCTTTCTATACAAAGCCGTCGATCCCTCCGGCAAGGTGGTCGAGGGGCGGCTCGCGGTGCCTGACCGGCCGGCGCTGATGGAGTGGCTTCGCGGCAAACGGCTGAATCCCCTCGAAGTGAGTGAAGACCGCATGGCCCCGGGCCGCGGCAGGCGGAGCCGGATCCGTTCCCGGGACGTTCTGCACTTCACGGACCAGCTCGCCGCGCTTCTGGAAGCCGGACTGCCTCTTGCCCGGGGGCTGGCCAGCCTCCAGGAGCAGGCCGGCAACATGAACGTGGCGGACTTGCTGGGGGATCTGACCCGTCGGGTCAAGGAGGGTGAGTCGTTTGCGGTGGCGCTGGGCGCCCATCCCAAGCACTTTTCCGGCATGTATACCAGCATGGTGAAGAGCGGAGAGATGAGCGGGACCCTGCCGGTGGCACTGGCGCGTTTGTCGGAAATCATGGAGAAGAACCAGGAACTCACGTCACGGGTGAAGAGTGCCATGACGTATCCGCTGGTCATGGCTTGCGTGATGCTGGTTTCTGTGGTGGTGCTGTTGACCTTTGTGGTTCCCCGATTCACCGAGATCTTTCGGCAAATGGGCGCCACGTTGCCGGTACCGACCCGGATTCTGCTCTTTATCAGCCACAGCCTGACACACTGGTGGTGGGTGTACCTTGTGCTGGCGACGGCATTCGGCGCGTGGTACGGGCTGCTTCAGCGTTCGCCCGGGGGGCGGGAATGGCTTGACCGCCAGAAACTCAGGTTGCCCCTTGTCGGGCCGGTCCTGATCCAGATCACGGTTTCGCGCCTCTCTCTGACGCTGAGTACGTTGCTGGCGAACGGCGTTTCCATTCTCGCGGCCCTGGATGCGGTCGAGGAGGTCGCCGGGAACGTGTACGTGGCGGGCCTGGTTCGGGGCATCCGCGGCGAGGTGCGCCAGGGCGGTCTGCTCTCCGCCAGTCTCCGCCAGAGGAGCGATTTCTTCCCACCGTTGCTGGCGGGCATGGTGGCCACCGGAGAGGAGTCCAGCGACATTGCGGGGATGCTGAACCGAACCGGCATCTACTTCAGAAAAGAATCGGATACCGCCATCGCGGTTTTCACCACGTTGCTGGAGCCGGTCATGATTGTGGCTATGGGGGTGGTTGTCGGTTTCATCGTCATGTCGATTCTCTTGCCGGTGTTCGATATGCAGGCGATGGTCAAGTGAGTGAGACCCTTCAACCCAGCCGTGGGCTCGGGCCGTGGTCGCTGACTGGATGGGGTCAGGCGACACGCGGCATGGGGTTCACCCTGCTGGAGTTGCTGGTGGTGATGGTTATCATCGCCGTGGTGCTGGCAGTGAGCGCGCCGCGGTTGGTGAGTTTCTTCGCCGACGAGAAGCTGAACGGCGCCGCCGCCGGGCTGGCGAGCTTCCTCAATTACTCCCGCGAAGTCGCACTGATCAAGCGGCGAAGCTGCCAGGTCGTCCGGGAAGACGACCGCAACCGCCTGCGGATACTGGTGCAGAAAGATCCGCTGAACGCGCCGCAGGAGTATGAGCCATTGGCGGAATCTTACGACTTCTGGGATATCCCGTCAGGTTTGACATTGAGTTGTGACCGCAACGACGGCACCCATCAGGATCCCCTTTACAGCAACGCGAAGGTGACATACACGTTGCAGGATCAGGCTGGCGCCAAGGCCATGGTCATCGTCCAGGCGGGTAGCGGGCGGGCCGTGGTTGTCGCCGAGGAATGACCATGAGTGAAACAGAAACGCCACCCCCCACGGGCTTTGTGCGCGGCCCCGGACAGGCTGCACCGCTTCGTCGTGGTGCAGTCCGGGTTCAAGACTCTGCGGGGCGTGGGCTGAGCGGTTTCACCACGCACCGTTTCTCGTTGTTGGAAGTGCTGGTGGCGATGATGATACTGGCGCTTGTCGCGATCCCCGTCCTGAGCGGATTTCATCTCGCGATGCGCAACCTGGAAATGGGGCGGCGATACCACACGGCAGTCATCATTGCTCAAAGCAGGCTGTGCCGGGAGGTGTCCACGATCATGAATGGCAGGGAGAGCGGCGCGGCGCCCCCCCTGCCTTCAGGCTTTGACTGCAATGTCACCGAGAGCCAGAATCAGGGCTTCATTGCGGTCCAGGTCACGGTGAGTTTCGAGTTGTTTGGGGAGAAGAGGGATTTTCAACTGAACAGCGCGGTATTCGTCGGCGACTGACTTGTTTACCGGGGAACCAGCGGTAATATGCGTAGTAGGTGGTATAAGAGGGTGCCTGCCGGTGTGCGTGGTGTTGTTGAACACAAGTCAACACTGCTGCAAGGGCAGTAGCGGTGGGGGCCCCTTCCGGATTCCTTACCGTGTGTTCCGTTGTCGGCGTGTCCCCAAACCAGGGAGGAAAGGAAAGCCATGAGAATGAGAATGCAGCCGAACCAGAGCAGTGGTGTACGCAGGAACCGGTTCACGTTTGTTGAGATCATGGTGGTGGTTATCATTCTGGGTATCCTCGCCACGGTCGTCGCGGTCAAGCTGACGGGCCGAACCCAGGATGCGCGCATCAACGCGGCCCAATCCGCCATCGCCAACTTCGGCACGGCGCTGGACGCGTACGAGATGGACAACGGGGCGTATCCGACCACCCAGCAGGGGCTTCAGGCGCTCCTTGAAGAGCCGAACCCGAAGCCGATCAAGTGGAAAGGGCCCTATCTGCAGCAGGGCAAACTGACGGACCCGTGGGGCAACGCCTATGTCTACAAGGCCGGCGCCGATGCCCTGCACAACAAGAACTCGTACGACCTCTACTCATTCGGCGTCAACGGCACGGATAACCAAGGGGGCGACGACGATATCACAAACTGGGGGAATACCGGTGGTGGAGCGGCCAATTAGGACGGTTTGCCGCCAGCGTTTCACGTTGCTCGAAGTCTTGGTCGCCGTCACTGTCCTGGCGGTTCTGATGCCGGCGGTGTTCATGACATTCTCGGCGGGGCTGGCGTCGTACCGGCGTTGCCGGGACTACGGTGACCTGCTTCAGGATGTCCGGGGTGCCCTGATGTTGCTGGAACATGATCTCGAGCGAGCTGTCCCGGTCGGGTTGTCCGGGAACACGTACACCGCAAACACGTTCTCGTTCGTGGTCCAGAGCCAGGTGGAGAAGCGCCAGAGTGAAATTACCTACTCTTTCGCGGGCGGGGTGTTGACGCGGGAGGTCCGGCCTCTGAGCGAGGGTGGCGAGAGTTTCACTTCCGCGCAGCTCCTTTCCGGCGTGCAATCACTCATCTTCGAGTATCAGCTCAACAAGAACTGGGTGCAGAGCGCCCCCAAGGGCACATGTCCCAGTTTCCTGCGGGTCCAGTATTCCAGCGTGAACGGCATTGCGGCGGAATCCTGCGTCTACGAAGTGGCTATGCCTCGGCAGGCCCTGGTTACGGATGGTGCCAACCCGTGAGCAGCCGATCCCGTTCATGTCAAGGGTCCGCACTGGTGGTCACCCTGTGGATTACCTCGGTCCTGAGCATCCTGCTCGGGGTCGTGGTCATCGAGGTGCATTCCCTTTTCCGGGGCACGTCGTACGAACGGGATATGGCGTCTTCCGCAGGTTGGGCGCAGGGCGCCGGGCATCGTCTGGCGGCCGAGTTGCACCGTCACCGCGGGGACACTGACGATCGGGCGCGCCGCAGCGGCCTGGGTTTTTGGCTTGTCTATCCTCCGCTTGATGTCGGTGATGAAGCGGCTGCCAAACAGGTCTACACCCCTTCGGTTATCACCGGTTCTTATGCCGCCCCCTGGGACTGTACACCGATTGCCGTGGACGACAGGCCCACCGACACCGGCCTGATCTGGATCGAGGTAGAGGTGAGTGCCGAGGACAGAAAGTTGCCGCTGGAACAGGTTCTGAAGCAAACCGACGGCGAGATGCTGCTGCAGCAGGTGCCCAACATGACCGCACCGTTGGCGGCGGCGATCTGCCATGAGCGCGAGATTACGCGCACACCGTATTCCTGCGTCGAGGACGTGTTGAACCGGGTCGACCTGATGACGCCGGAGCGCTACCGAGGCACCGCCGACATACCCGGGTTCGACCAGTTGTTGACCACGTATTCGGACGGGCGGGTCTATCTGAACGGGGCGAGCCGGGACGTCCTGGGCGCCTTGCCCGGTTTGTACGAGGACAGCCAGAAGGGCTATGAAACCGTCGACAACATTGTGGCGCGCCTGGCCAAGGCGGGCGGTGACAGCAGCCAGTTCTTTCTGCACATCGAGGAGTTGCAGCAGGTTCAGGGCGTCGATCCCGAAACTTTGAAGCGGGTCACGCCATGGCTGAAGACGGTTCCTGAGTACTATCGGATTGCGGCACGGGCCAATGTTCGCGGCGTCCTCTCGACGTATGAAGGGGTGTTGCACGTGGACGCAAAGGGAGCGAAAAGCCTGTTCGTGTGGTTGGCCGGCGGTTGACAGTGATCATCTCGTTCTGAGCCGGTACAGGGGTCCATCATGCCTTCCGCGATCGTCCGAACAGAGCAGGGCTACGCCGGCGTCAGCTTCGCCGGCCATTCTCTGCCGGCCGTCGTGCGGGAAATCGTCCCGCTGGACAGGCTGTCCCCGACGCAGGCGAACCGTGCGGCCTGGGCCGTGTCTCTGCCCGACTGCACGCTGGTCCGCACCTCCCTGCCTCTGCTCAAAGGCAACGCGTTGCGGCGCGCCGTCGAACTGCAGAATTCGTTTCAGTTTCCGCAATGGGGTCTGACGTCGGTGGCCGGCGTTCATCTGGCCGAGAGTCCCCGCAGCGTGGAGTATCTGCTGTGCGGCTTCGATGCGCCCCGGAACCTGCGGCCGTCGAGGGCTCTGCCCGAGCCGTTGGCCTTTGCGGCGCTTGCCGACGCCCTGGGGATGGTTCCTGAAACCGGGACGGTCCTGATCGTGTGCGCCGGCGCCACGCGCTTGTGGACGGTGCTCGTCACCGACCGCCAGATCGGACTGATGCGGGACGTCGCTCGGCCTGCAGACATCTCGCTTGAACTGCGCCTTTCGATGCAGCAGGCGTACCTCACGCCGCATCCCGCGATGGTTTCGGCTGAGCGCATCGTCTGGTTTGGGGAAACGGCAGTTCTGGATCGGCTGCAGGAGTCTCTGCGCGCGATCGCCACCGTCGTGCCCGTCGAGAAACTGCTCGAGTCCATGCCTCCGGGCAGCGTTCTGTCGGAGCTGTTGGCGGCCGCCGGCATGGTGGTCGCCGGGAAGAGCGGCAACTGGGTGGCGTCCTGGTATATGGAACCCAGGAAAGACAGCGTTGCCACCGTGATGCGTCGCGTGGCCCTGTGGCTTCTGCCGCTGCTGGCGGTTCTGTTCGCTGCGTATACCGGCTTCGAAGTCTGGTTGGAGCAGCAGGATATTCGTCGGTACAACGAGAACATCGCGCAGGTCCAGACGGGCTACGCCGCCGTTGAGCGCCTCCGTCAGCAGTACGGGAACCTGATGGCATTTCGCCAAGACGCGGGCCGGACGATGACATCCGTGAGCACGTGGGAGAATGTTTTCGCCCAACTCAGCGAGGGACGGCCTGACGGCGTTCGACTCCGGACCGTGAACGGCAACCTGGAGCAGCGCCTGACCGTGCTGGGCGAGGCCGAGCACTTCGGCCAGGTTGCCGAGTACATGAAGACCTTGAAAGGCAAGGCGCTGTTCGGCAACTTGGCTCTGCGTTCGTCAACGGACAACAGTGAGGGCAATCGAAGCCGGGTGTCATTCGCGTTCGAGGTCGACTGGGAGGAGGCGTCGCGTGGCCATCGGTAAACGTGACAGAGCTTTCCTGGTTGCCCTGGGAGTGTTCCTTGTCGGCCTGGGTTATTACCTGTTTCTTCTGGACCCGCTGATGAGCCGGCAGGCGAAGTTGCGCAAGCAGGCGTCCGGTCTGCGCCGGACCCTGGTCCAGGAGCGTGCGAAGGCGGGCGAGTTGAAGCAATGGCGGGCCCACTACGATCAAGCTCGGCAGGAGGTGGCCGATCTGCTCGGCGGCGTGACCCGCGAACTCCTGTCCGACAACAACACAGAGGTCATCAAAGCGCTCTTGCATGCGGCGGAGGTCTCCGGGGTGCAGCTTCGTATGCTCACCCCGCAGACGGTCCTCAAGGTGCGCCAGGACGGGACGCGGACAGCCGCCCGCCAATTCTCGCTGCAGGGCAAAGGGGACAGCGGCGCATTCTTTCGTTTTCTGGGCGAACTGAAAGGCATGCACCTCGAGGACGTGAATGCCTCGGTGAGCAGCAACGACAACAGCATCAGCTTCCTGATGAACCTGACCGTCGTATCGACGACGGCCCTGCAGGGCATTGACCTGCCCCCGGCAGGGGTGAAGGCCGCCGCGTCGACGCCCATCGCGAATCCGTTCGGCGTGAAGGCCGCGGCGGTCGCACCGCTCGATGCCGGGCAGAAACCCACCGCGACGGGGCCGTCGCAGACGGTTCCCGAGTCAGCCTCGAGTGGAGATGACCGTACGTTGGACTTGAAAGGATTGCAGTTGGTCGGTGTCGCTTCACTTGGGGGGAGGGGAATGGCGGTGGTGGAGAGCTCTGCCGCCGGAACCTGCTTGTTTCTCTGGGAAGGCGAGCAACTGCAGGACATGACCTTGAGCGAGGTGCAGGCCGATGCGGTGGTGCTCTCCAAAGGTGATCTGCACGGAACACTGAAGCTGCCAGCGGAGACCGGCCCCGCCAGCGGCGCGGCTGGCAGTGGGAAAGCGAACGGCGCTGGACCGGGTAAGCTCGGTCTGCGCTTGTGCAATGTGACGCCGCTGCGGAAGGAAGCGACGGATTACCCGGGTTCGGGGGGGCTCGATGTGGTCCTGCCCCGAAGCGACTCGGGCGCGATTCTGAAAGGCGACATTATCGCGGCGATCAACGGGGTGCCGACGCCCAACCTGGATGTGGCTCAGCAGGTCCTGGACACTCTGCGCGCCGATGATTTGCTCACGGTGAAACTGTGGCGAACCGGCCGATGGGTAACAACGGGATTCAAAGCCGTAGCAACGCAGGACGTGCCCGCGGACACGCCGCCAACGAAGGAATGAGAACATGATGAACGTGCGACTGCTCATTGCGGCTCTGTGTTGCTTCTGCGCCTGTCGTGTCCTGTCGCAAGGCAGCGGCGAGCGCAGCATCAAGTTCCAGTTTCGGCAGGTGGACATCCGGGACCTGGTCCAGGTCCTGGCCAAGATCGACGGCAAGGTGATGATTGCCGGGGACGACATCAAGGGCAAAGTAAGTGTGGACGCGCCCGGCGAGGTCACGCTGGAAGAGGCCTACCAGATCGTGGCCGCACTGCTGGAGACACACAAGTTCAACCTGATCAGGACCGATACGTTCCTGAAAGTGGTCCCGATGTCCGACGCACCGCGCCAGGCGTTGCCGGTGTTCTTCTGTGAGGACGGCAGCCATATCCCCGACTCGGATGCCATGATTACGGCGGTGATTCCCGTCAAGAAGGCCAGCGCGAGCGCCGTGCTGGAAACCCTTCGCCCCCTTATCAGTGCTACGGGCAGCGGCGTGTCGAACAAGAACGGAAACATGCTCATTCTCAGCGATCCGGCGAGCAACATCCGGCGTCTCCTGGCCATCCTCCCCTACCTTGACCAGCCCGAACCGAAGAGCGCAACGGACGAACAGGCCGAGAAGGCGCCGCTGATGACCACCGAAGTCTACGTGGTCAAGTACCTGAAGGCCAAGGAACTCAGCGACATATTGCAGAAAGTGTTCAGCGGCAGTGGCGGCGAGGTGGGGCACCACGCCGCCATCAAATTCATTGCCGTGGATCCGGTCAATTCGATCATCGTCACCGCGCCGGACGAGGCGCACGCGGTGATCCATGAGACGGTTGACAAGCTGGACGTACGGCGGCGCCAGGTGCTGGTCGAGTTCCGGATCGTCGAGTACGAGAAGGGCAAGGACCTGGAGGTCGGCGTCAAGTTCGATTTCAAGGACAAGGACAACACTCAGCACACGGTTGTCTTCGATGGTACCGCCGGCTTGTCCAACTTCTTCCAATACACCGCCAGCAAGATGCTCAGCGACAATATCAGCCTCGATGCCGTACTGTCATTGATGGAAGAGAACGATCTGGTGACGATCGTGGCCCGGCCGAAGATGTTCACCGCGGACAACCAGAAGGCCACCCTTCACATCGGCGAGGAGGAGCCCATCGTGAAGTCCGAAACCGACTTGGGCGACGACGGCGGCGGGCAGGGCAAGACGGTCACGGACTACATCTACAAGGACGTGGGAATCGAGATCGAGATCACGCCGCATATCAACGCCACCCGGGACGTGGAATTGGAGATCAGCTTCAAGATGACCAACATTCTCGCCGAGAAGGTGGTGGGCAGTACCAAGGCGCCCGAGATGGGCAAGCGCGAGCTGAACACCAACATCACGATCACGGACGGCAACACGCTGGTGCTCGGGGGGCACACGCAGACGCGCAAAGGAAAGAATCGGTCGGCCATCCCCCTGCTGGGCGACATTCCGTGGATTGGTTTCCTGTTCGGCAAGACCACCGAAGAAAACCAGACGCTCGAGATGGCGATCTTCATCACTCCGAGAGTGATCGAAAATGCGGACGAGGCGATGGCCATCACCGGTAGCCACAGCTTCACCCTGGAACCGGGGTTGAGCGAGAGCAAAGAGAAGGGAAAGTAGCTCATGAGAACCGGACGCTGGTTTGGACGCGCGTTGGGCATCACGCCGTTGCTGGTTGCCCTTGCCTATGGTCAGGATGTGTCAGTGCCGCCGGCATTGCTGGACCGGGCCATGGCGATGTTCCCGAAGGCGGCGCCGCCCGTGCAGATGAGCTATCGGGTTGACGTGCGCATGAACCACCTGGGCTTTGCGGTCACCAACTACGCGGTGACCGACGCGAACGGCGATCTCGGAGCGGTGTCCAGAATTCAGTCCTTCCCGGGCGCGGTTGTGCCGGTCGACTGCCTGGTGCTGTGCGACAAGGACGGCAGGATGCTCAAGGCGTCCAACCTGACCCCGTGGAAGGTCAACGGCCGCGACGTGGATGTCACCGGTCTGCTCAAGGTCATGGCCGGATACAACATGGAGGAACTGAAACAGCCGCTGACGGTTCTCTGCAACGGTATCGCCTTGGCGGCGAAAAGCGATGCGATGGAACAGTTGGCGAAGCCGCCCGCGGGCTACACTCTGGACCTCGAGCACAAGATCCTCATGCCGGGCGCGAAACTGCCGAAGATCACCATCCCGACGCTGGCCGGTCCGCCCTTCGACAGCGCGGCGCTGGGCGGTGCGCCCCTGATCGTGGTGTTCGTCTCGATGTACCATTCGCGCAGCGATGAGTTCGTCGCGATGATGGAGGAGTGTCGCCGGCTCATGGCCGGCAACCCCGCCGTGGGTGCGGCCATGAAGAAGGTGCGGGTTCTCTATGTCGCAGGTGGCAAGCCCGCCGATGTTACGGCGTTCGCCAAGAGCGTTCATCTGGCGCCTGAGCTGGTGGCGGCGGACGCCACCGACACGGTGCAGAAGCTCTTCCAGGTGCCGTTCAAGCCCTACACGCTGATGTTCGACAATGACGGTGTGCTGAAGTTCGTCACGCCCGACCTGAAGCAGGACGAGTTGTTCGGTATGCTGTACCTGCTGTGCGGCGGCGACCCGGAGGGCAAGGGCGCCGACGCGGCCCCGGCGGGCGCGCCGGACGACGGAAAGGGCGAGAAATGAAGACGCAGGGGTGTACCATGAAGCAGGCCATCCTGTGCCTGGTCGCGCTGGCATCGGTCCACGGCTGGGGCCAGGAACAGTCCACGCCACCGCAGCCGGGGATGGTGCTGTATGGCGAAGTGTGGCAGGGCGGCGCACCCCTGCCCTTGACCGATCCGCCCCAGGCGCTCGTCCTGCAGGCAGGGACCGCAGCGGAAGTGATCGTGTCCTTGAAGAAGGGCTACAGTGGGAGGACCATGTACCACGCCTTCGTCCCGGCCCCGGGCGCGAGTGCGGCGGCAGGCGGTTCGCCGTTGCGTGTGGCGTTCAAGACACTTGCTGGCACAGCCCTGAATCCCCCGCAACCCGCCGTGGATTGGACCGCCTGTGCCGCGGTCCGGTCCGACATACTGGGCAACTCGACACTCCCGGTCGCGCCGGCCATCGCCGCCGCCGCCGCAACGCGCAAGCTCGATGACTGGACCCTCACGTGCTCGCTGAAGTGGACGCCCACGGCCGATAAGGCGCCGGCCCCGGCATTGCTCGTGCGCTGGTTCGCCGTGCTCAGCGTCCCCGTCGCCGACACCGATCGCTCGTTCCCTGAGGTGCGCACCGGCGGCGTCACCATCCCCGAACTGACCACCGACGGTGCGAGCTTCGCCAATGTCGCGGCCATGGCCCAGGGAGTCCTCACTCCCGTACCGATGGAACCGGCCGCGGCCGACGGGACGCTGGCCGGTGACAGCTCGCTGACGGTCGGCAAGGCGTTCAGCCAGGACGGTATTCGCTACCTCGAGGTACAGGCGTACACCGTGGATGCAGCCGGAAACCAGAGTGTGATGAACCGACAGATCGTCGTTCACAGTGTCGCCCAGGCCGATCTGTGATGGGACGGTCAAAAACTGCGACCTGTGCGGGGAAATCCCAAAAGAGAAAAGAACCCGCCATGGACGCCAGGCTGCGCCTGTTCGTAGTGGGCTCGTCCTGCTGGCCAGCAGGACGCGGAACGAAGTGGAGCGCCAAGAGCCCATCCGGCTTGTCACGGCGTAGTTCCACAACGAAGTCGGACGCGTTGCGGCGGTCTGGCCCGGGGATGGTGTCTTGCCCGGTCCTGCCGGACGGCAGGACCGGGACTGCGACACCACTACGAGCGGTGGCCGCGACCCGTGCCGGCCGGTTACCTGCCGTGTTGACAGACCAAGGAAGCTCTGCCCGATGAACACCACGATGGTTTTCCGCAGACGGCGGCTGATCCAAGGTCTGCCACTTGCCGTGCTGGCGCTGTTACTCACCGCCGCCCCGGCCCGCGCGCGTTTGGACAGTATGTCCCGCGAGTTCGGCGGTCGGCCGTTCCACGGCTATTACGTGAACATCGCCATCGAGGAGAAGCCGTTCTTTCAAGGCATCAACCAGGCCTTCGAGGTCATTGTCCTGCCCGCCGTCGTCATGACTCACGAGGAGGTCGAGCAGTTCTCGGCGTTCCCCTACATGACGGAGGGGACCGAAGACGGCGCGACCTACCAGTGGCGCCAGGTCGGGCATGTCTGGATGCTGTTCCGCAACCTGAACGGCGAGTCGAGTGCGGTCGAACTGTATGTCCTGGCTTTCCCGCACGAAGACGTGCCGGGCAACGAACTGCTCTTCCGGCAACTGACCCCGTCGCTGTTCGAGGACCAGAAGCTCGAGGACCGCCTCGATGTGCTCGGCGTCATGGGCGCGGTCCGCGAAGGCGCCGTCTCGCACGTGGTGTTCATGCAGGGCCCCGTCTTCCAGAAGCAGTCCGGGGACAGCATTGTGCCGGTCGTGGTGCCGAACATCGAGTTCCTTCTGCACCGGTACGGGATCAATGTGCTGTTCTCGGACCTCGAGTGGATCTACCCGAAGCAGGACCTGGTGGCCCCGGCCGCGTTCCGCAAACTGCTGGCCGTCGGCAGCCGCCAGGACGTCATCGCCAACTCGCTGGAACGCAATGCGAAAAGCCTGGTGCCGCTGTACAAGTGGACGCAGGTCCCGGCTAACAACGCGCTGACGACCGCCTGCTACTACGTCCCGTCGAGCCCGAAGAAGGGCGGGCTGTGCGGCGGCCCGATGGCCGCTTGGCTGCCCAAGCTCAATGCCAATCACCAGACGCCCATTGCGGTGTTCCCCGGCGCCTTCACCGGCGACCCGATCCTGATCGACGCCATCAACATGGCCCGGCTCGTGGCGCAGTGGTGGAACGATGCCGCCGGGCTGTGGAATGGCAACGCCTTCGACACCCTGACCAACCAGCAGAAGCGCGATCTCGTTCTGCGCGAGACGCTGCTGCGCCTGCCGGCCACGCACATGTTCAAAGACATCTACACGCGCACCATCGGCTGGCACAGCGGCGGCGGCGGGCCCGACGCGGACGGCGACAGCCTGGCGATCATGGGCACCATGCGCTACCACTACCAGGAGCCGTATCAGCAGGTCTGCCAGGACCCTGCGCGCCTGTCCAAGCAGCGCTATCCCTGGACGTACTCGCCCGCCCTCTATACCCCACACCATGCCTATCCGGACCTGCTCATGGAGGAGGGCGACGTCCGGGTGGCCAACGCCCTGTTCAAGGCGGTCGAAGCCTTTGACCCGCAGACCAAGTGCTACATCGACTCGCTGTTCAGTACGGCGGCCAAGGACCTGGACAACAACAACAGGGACACGATCCAGAAACTGCTGGTCCGGGCCATCGTCGAGGGATTCCAGGACCGCAAGGCCAACCTCGAGATCGGGCTCAGGCAGACCGTGGCCCTGGTGAACTACCGCCTGGCCGAGGCGATCAGCGACGGGCGCCTGACCCAGGATACGGCTGCATTGCGGAGCGACTTTCGGACTGGCCCCACCGAGCCGCAGACGCCGGCCAACAACCTCTTCCTGGCCGCCCTCGAACACGGACTCGCCTTCGACGATCTCGAGTGGCTGAAGCGCCTGACCGAGACGTACGGCAACTACCGCATGCCGTTCAGTTCGCTGGACGCCGACTTCACGTCGCGCTTGGCGTACCTGGCGGACAACTGGCAGATGTGGGGCAACCGCATGTACTTGCAGGGCTGGCCGGCCATCCACTGGATCGTCGATCCGGCCCCGGTGCTCGCCGCCTTGGGAGATGCCAATGCCAACACCGGCCTGCTGGGTGAAGTCCATGCGTTCTGGACGCAAGCCGACAACCGGGCCAATCTCCTTGCCAATGGTGGTGAGAAAGACCAGGTGACTGCCATCCGTAACGCCCTGCACGCCATCGAGCAGGCCTTGACCACGGCCAAGACCAACCTGACCAACCATCAGGCCTCGCGTCAGACCATGATGAACGCCAACTTCGTGCTCCTCCGGACCTTGCTCGGTGACGCGCAGGTGACCGCCGCCCCGCCCCAGTGCATCTCCGACTTGCAGCAGAACCATGCCGGCCTGATCTGGCCGCGCTTCGAGGACTTCTGTCTGCACGCGCACAACTGCCGCGTGCTTGAGGCTTACTATGAGGGTATCCGGGACTACTTCGAGAACAACGCCTGGCAGGGACGGACAAGGGGACATATCCATACGGCCAACCGAACGTTGGCCAACGCCAATCAGGCCGTGCAGCACATCAATCAGGCAGTGCCTCCGGTCGCGCCCGAGGTCGCCTTGGTCCCACTGAACGGCGGCCAGCCATTGCCTGATAACGTGACGGCTGTGGCCGTTGCGCAACTGCGCACGGACCTCGGCACGTTGCGGACCGACGCCCAGAACCGGCGCACCGCGCGTGTCGCTCCCGCCGCCACCGCCTACAACGACTTTTTCACCGCCGTGCAGAACCTCAATCTCAACCCAGCGCCGACCTACCCGGCCAACTGGAACACCTTGACGGACGATCAGAAAGCCACGCGCGATGGAACCCTGAACGTGGCCGCCATGCTGAAACAGAAACGTGTCCGCGATGCCGATGCCGTGCAGACTGCGAAGGCCAACTACGGCCTGGCGTTCGGCAAGTGCCGGGTGCTGGATGAGGTCGGACTGCCCGACATCCTCACGGTGCTGGACACCCAACTGGCACTGGTCGAGTGGGTCATGGCTGTGCAGAACGGACCGGTCAACACTCAGGCGGACGGGATTCGGCAGGCCGTGCACACGTTCGGGGCGGCCGTCACAGACCAGGTAACCAAGACCAACCGGGACCAGCTCAAGGCGGGTATCGCGACCGAGTGCGACAGCATCCGGACACAGATCAATGGGGCTCCTGATCCCAATGCGACCGACGGGTACAAGCGACAGATTGCCGCGTGGAACGCGCTCTACCCGGCCAACCAGGTTCTCGGTCCCCAGGCGGACATCGTGCTGGGCGTCCTGGATTCGCGGGTGACCGGAACGGCTCATGCCGTCCTGTATGCGTTCTACGAGTATTTCGAGATACCCATTCCGGGCGTCCGGGGCGCTGGACCGCCGCCGCCACGCCCGGCAGACGCCGCGGCATTCACCAACCTGACGACGCGTTTGGAGGCTGTCCTGTGCGTGCATTGAGCCGCCCGGGATGGAACGGTCCGAAGGCCGCGGAAAACAGGTGAACCGATGAGAACAGACAACATGCGCTGGAATGCCTTTCTGCGTGCGGCGGTCCTGGTGGCCGCACTTCTGTGTTTGTGCCCGCGTGGGGCGGCTGCCGCCGAGGCCGCCCAGAAACTCGAGTTGACGAAGGGCCTCAACTTCGTCGCCCTGCCCGCCGCGCCCCTGAGCGCGGACCTTACGGACGTATTGCGGCCGATCCTGGACCAGGTCGAGATGGTGCAGTTCTATGAGCCGAAGACCGGTTCGTGGCGCTTCTTCGCGCCCGCCCTGAATGGGGACAACACGCTGGCCGACCTGCGCGAGGGCGCCGCGTTCTACGTGCGGGTCCGCGACGCCTGTACGTTGGCCCTCCTTACCGCGGTCTCGACCGACGCCGCGCAGAAACCCACTGTGTCTGCCACCCCGCCCGCCCCCGGCTGGAACCCCTACGGCGTGCTGCAGGCCGCCACACCGCGCGACCTGGTGACGGCCGTGCCCGACCGGCAGTTCTCTCTCTCGGACGATGCGCTGTTCAGCGCCGTGAACATCGAGACCGCTACGTTCCAGAAGATCGTGGACGCGGACGCGCCCCTGGCGGCCGGCCAGGGGCTGTGGCTTTACAACGTGGTACCGCCCGGCAGCGGCGCTGGCCGCGAGGTCGCCGACGGGGGCCAGGCAGACGGCAAAGACCGCGACACGGGCGGTGGCCAGGGCGCGGCCGGCACGGGCGCCGGGGGAACCCAGGCCGCCGCGGGCCCGGGACTGACGGCCACGGCCAAGCCCCCGGCTCTGGGCTCGGGCAAGAAGGACACGGCCAAGTTCGGGGACTTTACGTTCAGCGTCGATCCTGAAAGCAAGAAGGCGACCTTCACTGCCGTCCCCGATGACCTTCAACACCTGTTTGTGCCCGACAAGGACTACGAGGTCAGAATCGTATACGAGGACGGTATTGCGGCGGCCGCGCAGTGCATGGTCAGCCTGGACAATGCGGATGCCGCCCTGACGGCGGCAGGCATGGCGCTGAAGAAGAAGGACGTGAGCTACGGTGTCATCGCCGAGGATGAGGACTCCGGCAAGGTGCGCCTCGAACTCGGCGCCGAAGTCACGGTGGACGGGAAGAAGCTCCACGGCGAGTTTTTCTGGAAAGAAGGTCAGGGCAAGGAACTGCGGCTGAAGGTAGCGTCCCGCGGCACGAGCGTGGTGGCCGCGTGGACGGACAACAACGGGGCCGTTGAGCGCAAAGGCGGCGACCGGTCATGGTGCCTGCCGCTGCCCGACGGGGCGCCCGGCGTCTTCGATATGGAGCAGGATAGCAAGAGTATCGACTCGCTCGACGAAGGCGACCATTGGGTGCCGCTGACCCTGGACACGGGCGGTGGCATCTCGTTCACCTCGAAGGCCGACGTCAACGTCAGTTTCCTCCAGGCCCTGTTCCCGGGCGGCGGCGGCGAGTTGAAGAAAACGGCGCAAGTGACTGTGGACGCGGACGGCGAGGTCGCCGCGGGCGATGACCGCATCTTCCGCGAAGCCGCCCTGGTCTGCGCCCCGGGCGGCGCGTTCCAAGCCGTGTTCCGCGGCTGGCATCTGGTTCCCGAAATCCACATCGCCGACAACAATGCGGTGCAGCGCAACAGCCTGGTCTGGAACCCCGAACTCACCCTGCAGCTCGCGGACAAAGGTGACAACTGGTCGGTGGCCGGCGGGCTGAAGCTGGATGCTGAACTGGTGGCCTCGCTCTGCCAGCAGACCGGCGGCACCTCGATGACCGATTACTTGAAGGCCCTGGTGCAGCGCGCCAAGGAGGCCTTTGCCAGGCAGACGGGAGCCAATCCGCCCACTCCGGGGCGACTCCCGGCCGGATCGAGTCTGACTCTCTCCCCCTTCTTCGCCGCGCAGGTCGGGACCGAGGGCGACATAGGCGGGGGTGAGAAGAAGGAGTTCACCCTGGACACGACGATCGAGGCCGACTTCCAGGTCGCGGGGCTGGCCGGCTCGCCCGGCTACGCGCACTGGAACGAGTGCAACCTCGATTTCCAGATCGATTTCTGGAAAGACGTCGTCGCGGACGTGTTTGTGTCCCGCATCTGGAGCTACAACAGCGACAGTTTCTTCGCCGGCGTCCCCACTGACTTCGAGGACAAGTTCGTCACCCGCGCAACCATTGGCCTCGATTTCGCCCAGGCGTGCGGCTGGGACGGCGCCACGGCACTGTTGTCGCTGGACTGGCGAACGGATCAGACCTTTGACCGCACCGGCGATTTCCAGCGTGACGACGGCATCTTCATCCCCAATGCCAATATCTACAAGTACCAGAGTTCCCTGCTGGGCTCGTTCGATCTCGCGGATGCGTCGGACAGCCAGTTCGCGGCCAATGGCTGGCGGTTCGGCGTGAAGAATGTCATGCTCACCTCCGCCGAACGGGAGATCGGTTTCCGTGCTGATGACAATGCCTTCATGAGCCTGCTCGGGACGCCCTTCTCGCGCCGACCCCTCACGGATATCCAGCAGATCAACGGCGAGGTCATCCTGATTCCGCCCGACGACCTGGAATGGTTCCCGACGGTCAACGCGTACCTGTTCTTCGACAAGGTGACGGTGCGGGGCCAGGATAAGTGGACGAAGGTCTTCCTGGGCGAAGTCGAGTTCGGCCACGACTTCGACGGCGGCACGAGTCTGCACATCCATACAGTCCTCTTCCGCCAGGACCCGGAGACCCAGGGCTGGACCTTCATGCTTGCCGGCAGCGTCGATTTCGGCCACGGCGCCATTGGCGCCCTGTTTATGCTCGAGCGCGAACAGGCGACCAACGAGTGGTTGCTCTACGTCAGCCTCACGGGCGATATCGACGGCTATGCCACCGTGTCGGCCTTTGCGGTCATTCGCAAGGAAGATGGCGAGTGGCAATGGAAGAAAGGCACCTACAGCGGCACCGCGCGCATCGGCCCCGAGACGCTGGACTGGCTCCGGGAAATCCTCGGCGACGAGCACCTGGACCTCGACACCGGCGTGTCGTTCACCTACAGCAACGGCAAGTACATCTTCGAACTCGACGACCTGCCGATGGACTTCAAGAAGAACCTGCCGGGCTTCTTCCAGAACGTCAAGCTCGGAAAGATTCTTTTCGTCTACGACCGGAGCACCAAGAAGAAGACCCTCGAAATCGAGCTCGATGTCAAAATGGACTATTTCGTCGATAACACCCCCGAAGGCGAACCCGAGCCGTGGGTGAAGGTCGACGTCACCGTCTCCGGGGGCGCCGGCAATCCCACGGAATGGCACATGGAATTCGATGACATCGGCCCGTTCGGCAAGCCGCCGGGCGTCGGTTTCACCATCACCAGCCTGGGCGGCGGCAAGCTCGCTACCGGCTGGGAACTGAAGGGCGGCATCTCCTTCCGCCTGCCGGAGGAGTGGCACAACCAGGATGTCATCAAACTGCCGGACACCGTGACCGGTACCATCGATTACAAGAAGAACCGCGGGTTCCGGGCCGAGATCGACTGGAAGGACGCGCCGAAGCTGGACCTCGGCGGCAACTCGAGCATCAACTGCACCGGGTTCGTCATCACCAAGTCCAGTCCGTGGGGCTTCGCCGTGGCGGGCGAACTGGCGTTTCTCGGCAACACCGTGGATGGCAACCTCGGCATCCAGAACGGCGGGCTGGTGTTCACGCTGCCCCCCGGCATGTCCTTTCATGCGACGCTGGGCGGTTGTGAGGTCGAGTTCAAGAACTTCAGCATCCAGTTCGCCAACACCCCGGCGCTGGGGGCGGACGTAACGCTCGAATTCAGCGAGTCCTCGCCGCTGTGCCGGTTCTTCCCGCAGCCGGTCAGCCTGCAACTGGCCGGCGGTCCCGACCGCTTCACGCTGGCGGCCAATCTGGACCTGCGCGCCACCCTCGATCTCGGGCTGCTCGGCGAAGGCGGGCTGGGGCTCGACCGCCTGTCCGTCACGGGCGGCACGCAGGGCGTGGGGTTCGAGGTCGACGGTGATATCACCCTGAACTCGGTCACGGTCGGCATCGACATGGGCATCCGGCAGGAGAACTTCTTCTTTGTCGCCGACTTCGGCGACAAGGGCGTCAGCGTCGACGTCGCCTACCTGTTCGCTTTCGAGATCAAGCACAAGCTCGGTATCGAATCGCTGTTGGGCGTGCAGTACATCCTGATCGACGACATGGCGATGGCCCTGGGCAACGACATCTACGGCACGAGCATGGCCACCAAGAAGTTCAAGTACGTGCTCCCGGATGCCATTCCCCCGGTCGGGTTCCCGTTCTTCGACGACTTCGACGGCGCCGTCCACATGATGGGGTTCGGCGTCAACATCGGGGTGCAGTTCCCCTTCCCGAACGAAAACGACCTGAAAGACCTGGTCAAGGTCATGGTCGGCGTGTTCAAGGACCACAGCCTGGACGAAAATGCGGTCAACGACCTGCACGCGCCGAAACTCGACCTGCACGACATCGCCCTCCTCTTCCCGAAGGTCCCGGGGGTCACCTTCAAGAATGGACGGTTCGTCACCACCGACGACGAGTTCAAGGCGATTTTCGGGTCGGACAAGCTGGTGCTGATCGACGATCTTCAGCTCTTCGGCCCGTCGCAGATTGTGGACCTGGCCAAGGCCGGGTCGGTCTACGACGTGGTCGTCGCTCTCGTGCCGCCGACTATCCGCAAGGGCAAGTGCGACCTGAACCTGCGCGGCTTCAACGCCCACGGGGCGTACGACTTCCACCAGGCGGACATGAACAAGTACAACCAGAACATCGACGGGTTGCCCGCGCTGGACACGTTCGTGAAGAAGGTCCGCTACGTGGACAGCCACTCGGAAAAGGAACCCGCCACACTGAGCGTGAACCGGGGCTGCAAGCTGCTCCAGGCCTGGGGCGGGTCCGCCCCGGAACTCACCCATACCACCGGACAGCAGCAGTCGGACTCCTGCGCCCTGGCCAAGCAGCGCGACTTCCTGCACACCCTGGTTGCCTCCCCCGACTTCATGAGCCTGAACCTGAACAATCGCGCCTTTGCCACCGCCCTGGTCAACGCGGTTCTCGCGCGTGCCCCGCGGACGGGCGAGTTTCCCACCTATCGCGACGACCAGCTCTGGGTCATCAACCCGTTCGATTCGCGGCTCAAGTCCGTGTATACGCCCAGCGGCACCGTCAATGCCGCCGAAGACGCGCTCCTGGCCGGGCTGCTGGACCGCAAGATTTCCCGGGGAACGGCACTGGATTTCCTGATCGCCTCGGACACCTTCCGCAACGACGTGCAGCCGACTCTCGCGACTGCCGCCAAACCGGCGCTCGCGGCTTTCGTCACGGGGGCCTACCGTGCCCTGCTCGGCAATGCGCCGGACCCGGAAGTGGCCGCCGCCTGGACCAACGCCCTGATGGCCGCCGCCCCCTGGGGAACCGCGGACGCCGATGCGCCGGGCATTCTGGCGGAATCCCCCGCCGTCGCCCTGCCGCAGGGCTATTTCAAGGCAGCCTTTGACGTGAAGGTTGCCGACAATACCGTGCAGGATGAAATACTCACCGTGAAGCTCCTGCAGGGCGGCAAGGTGCTGGCGGACCAGGGATACAAGGGAACCGACTTCGTCACCGCGGGCGAGTACCAGAGCCTGTTCCTGCCCTTTGCGCTGTCCGAAGGCGCCGGCCAGTTGCAGGTGGCCATCGAAACGACCCGGGCCGCCCAAGTCGCGATCGAGGACATCGACCTGTTCTCGGCCGTTCAAGCCGAGGTGGAAGACGTCGCGCTGCCCGAGGACCTCGGCGGCGGCACGGCGCAGGTGCGCTGGAATGTGGTCGACATCACCCAGGAAATCCAGCAGGTCGTCGATTTCCTGACCTTCCTCACCCCGCCCGCGAAACAGGACTCCAAGCAGTACCTGCCCACTCTCTGGAAAGCACTCGTGGCCGCGGGCGGCGCCCCGCGCTTCACCGGCAACCGGACCTGCTTCGACTACTCCGCCGCCATCACGGTCGAGGTCGACCTGCTCGAGGACGCCGGCGAAAATGCGATCTCCGAACTCATGTACGACGGCGATACGCTGCTGGCCCGCTACGGCACCGTCACCCTGTTCAGCGAGGCAAGCATGAAGGGCAAGACGTTGACCCTGACCACCAACCTGCCGACGCTGACCGACACGGTGCTCGGCGACAACGGCGTGGCCTCGGTCAAGGTCGACGGCATGGGCAAGGCCCTCCTCTTCGCCGAGGCCAATTACTACGGCGCCCGAACCGAGGCCTCCAGCGACCTGCAGGACCTTAACGACACCGATGTCGGACCCAACCAGACCTCCTCCGTCCAGATCTTCTATCCTCTTGCTTTGGGCGACGTGCTGAAGTGGCGGCTGACCGCGCGAACCGTGAACGGCACCCTCATCGCCTGCGACGCGGGTGGCGTCGACATCGTCTTCCCAGGCGTGCCCCAGGACATGCATGCGCTGACCATGTTGCCCGGCGGACGCCTCAGGACGGCGTACACGGAGATCTCCGACGTACTGAACATGATGAAGCCCCAGACCATCTTCAGCAAGCCGGACCAGTTCCTGGCCGACTACTGGCGTGAGGTGCTGCTGCCGCTGCGGGAAACGGTGACCGCCTCCGGCAACAGCCTGGACTTCACCGACCCAGCCACCGGCATCGTCCATTCTCTGCAGATCACCAAGTCCGGCGACAGCACCGTCTCGGCCATCGGTTTTGACAAGGACGCGACGGACGGCAGAAACCTGACCCTGCTGCGCGGCACGGCGACCTTCTACGAGAACGGCAGTTTCCAGGGAACCGCGGCGCCCGTCCTGGCCGACATTGGCGACACCAGCCTCTCGCAGTTCGCCAATTACGGTCCCTACTCGTACAAGCTGGAGGGCGCGGCCCAGCTCGTGTTCTACCCCGAACCGCACTTCGGCAAGTTCCCTGACGCGCCGGACCAGACGTGGGGAGCGAACCAGTTCACCGATCCGGCACCGGCGCCCGACGCCGGCAGCCAGCCCGCGCTGCCCATTGCCGCACCGGCCGCGAAGACGATCCAACAACTCGACCTCGACGCGGGATACTACCAACTGGAAATCGTCGGGGCGCTTGCCAGGACCGCGCGGCCTGACGAGGACAAGGCCATAGCCAGGTTCGATCTGAGCGACATCGACCTGGTCGTTTACGAGGACGATGCGGAAGCCCCAGTCATCGAACTGGACCTGAAAGCGATCAAGGCCGACGGCAAGGGCTACGCTGCCGACGTGCTCCTGCGCGCCTTTGGGAGAAACCAGTTCGACAACGGCAAGCCCACCTCGCTGAAGGTTAAGTTCAACGTCATGGAGAAGACCTCGCTGAAGGTGTTGCTCAAGGGACTGAGCACTCTCTATACGGTCAACGTCGCGTCCCTGGCGCTGTACAAGTTCCAACCCGGCGCGGGTGGCGTGACGGCCACCGCTTCCCAGCCGTACTTCGGGGATTGCCGGGACTACGGGTCGGTGCGCGCGTTGGTCCCGGTCGCCATCAGTGAGGCCACCGAGTGGGTCCTCACCAAGAGGCTGCCGACCGGCAACAACATCGCCGTCGCCCATGGTGCCATCGCGACGGGCGACGACGCGTCCGGGGGCAGCAACATCACGCAGGGCGACACGCGTATCGCCTGCTCCCTGCGCGGCTCGGACAACCAGTTGCTGCTGAAGGAGAGTACGGACGGTGGCGGCGGCGCTTTCTACCTTGAACCCCGCGCCGTCAGCGGCTACGTGTTCCCGGTGGACAACTACTACATCTACACGGGCGACACCCCGCAAGCCGAGACCGACCTGCTCAACGTGGCCCGGCTGTTCCACACGTTCATCTCCAAGCAGGTGATGGTCACCGAAGGCCAGACGCAGACGACCGCCACTCTGACGGCCAACAGCGGCATCAGCGCCGTCTATGGTACCCACACCGTGTCCGCCGTCAATCCCTCCTCCAAGCTTTCGTGGGTTACCACCCGGACCGTCGCGAACAAGACCGTGCAGTTCACGCTCATGCCGGGCAGCGACTTCAACTCCGGGGTCATCACCAGCGACACTCCTCACACAACCGTCCCCACCTTCGAGAACTCGACCCACCAGAAGGCCGGCATCGCCATCCCCATTCCACCCACCGAAAAGAACGGCTTCTATTTCGATATCGACGTCGCGGTCGGCGAATCCAATGTCGTCAAAATCCAAACTTCCCTCTCCGGACGCATTCAGGCGGACGGGAACTTCTTCTTCGATGGCAAGGGCAACCTGATCATCGACAACTACACGCTGGCCGACGCGGAAATCAGCCTCGGCTCGCGGGAAGGGCTGAGCATCCGCGGCAAACTGGACCTCTTCGGCGCCGCGAACATCCTCGTCGACGGGTATGTCAAACCGGACGGCCAGTTCTACCTGCACGGCGAGGCGCAGATCATGAGCAACGGCACGGGGGTCAAGGGTACTCTGACCTTCAGCAACAAGGAGCTGTTCGTCGAGGGCGCCCTGTACATCGCCAACTACGACATCGGCTCCGAAACGTTCAAGATCAGCGACGGGACCGTGTCCCTGTCGAAAGACGTGGGCATCGGCATCGGTGGGTTCGACTACACCCTGGAAGTCTGGCTGAAAAGCCCGCACGGCGCCAAGGTCGACGGCCGCGCGTACATCACCATCAGAGTCCCGGTGAAGATCTGGGGGCCGACCAGTTACAAGCACATCCGCATCTGGGTTCCGTTTCACCACAAAACCATCAGCATTCCCTGGCACTGGGGCTGGGTCACGATCGCGCACGTCAATCTGCACTTCGATATCCACGTCGGCATGACAGTGAAGGGGCAGGAGATCGACTTCAATATCGGCATCGCCACGATGGGCTACAACTTCCGCACCCACCACCTCACGGCCCACTGGTAACCGGGACCTGAATCGAACCGCGGCGGCGCCTGCAGGCTCCCGGCACGACTCGTGCGTCGCGGCGGGATCCCCGGCACTCGCGCTCGCGGCTCGGCATGCCGGCTTGTAAACGCGGCTTCCAGCGAATACGTTATTTCCTGCTTCCAGCGCGCCCGTAGCTCAGTTGGATAGAGCGTCTGCCTCCGGAGCAGAAGGCCGCAGGTTCAACTCCTGCCGGGCGCACCATCCCGTTTCCGTCCCTCCTCTTGCTCAGCGCAATTCCCGTTGCCATCTCGTTTTGATCATCGTTGCCGTCATCGTGAGCGACGGCGTGTCAGGTGGGGGGGGCGACCGCAATGCTACTGAGGTTCTCCGGTGCTGCGTGTCCGTCGCACTTGGCAAACGCGTCGGTTTCGCGGCGAATCGCGGCCATCGACAGCGGCATGTGGAGTGCGGCGGCAGAGGGCGAGTGAGCGCCCGGCGACGCCGCTTTGGCTGGGGTGCGTCGCGCGGGCAAAGCGTCTCAGCCAAAGCGGTGTCGCGCCGCCCGTGGCGGACTTGCCACCGCGCTCCATAGGGTGACGTCGACGAGAACCTTTGATAGCATTGGGGGCGACCGCGATGGCCATGGCGAGGGGAGCCGGTCAGGAGTTAGGAGACGACGGTCGGCGCGTCATTCCGGCAGTCACGGGGCGCCGCCGCTGTGCCGAAACACCTTGACCAGGTAGCCGATGGCGATGACGGCAATGGCCACGATCAGTGCGATCCAGAGCTTGCGGTTCTCGGTCCGCTCCGCCTGTTCCGGAGTCACGGGTTTGGACGTCTTCACGTCTGTGCCGGCAATTTGGCAGCGCAGGTGTCCGAGGACGAACTCCTGGCCCAGGGACAGTTTCATGGGGCTGGTGATTCGCGCGCCACCCACATGAGTGCCGTTGGTGCTCTGCAGATCTTCGATGGTGATGGCGCTGCCGTCGAGCACGAGACAGGCATGCTGGCGCGAGCAACTCGCATCAGGCACCTTCACCGTGTTGCCGGCGCCGGTCCCGATGTGGTTGGGTCCTTCCCAAAGCGGCAGCCGTTTGTACTCACCGGGATTTGTTTCGTAGCAGAGTTGGGTTCCGCTCGGACCGCCGCGTTCGCCCACGAGCAGGAAGCAGGATCCAAACCGGAACCGGTCGCCGGGCATCAGTGCCGTCTCGCCGACCTGCTTGCCATCCTTGAAAATGCCATTGCTGCCGGCGTGCAGGATTCCCCACTGCTTGCCTTTCCGCACCAGGAAGAGGTGGGTGCGTCCCACCGTACCGTCGACGCCCGACAGGTTCTTGAGCGACACATCGGAGGAGGAGGAGCGTCCTACGCTGACGGTCTCCGCCGAGGCGAAATCCTCTGTCGAGAACCGTTTGATCTCTTCCCCGTCGTTGTTGAACACACGGCAGACTGGCATAGGGCATGTCCCCCTTCAAAATTTCCGCCGCCGCAACCTGGCGAAACCCAAGTCCCGCCCATAGATTAATCTGTTTTTCGCTTGCCGGCAAGTGGTCTCGCTCAATCAGCGTCAAGCGTCAACGGCGTGGGATGCAGGTGCACGCTCTTCGGGTTGAGCCGTCCGCCGCGGCGGATAGCGAGGAGTTCTCCCAAATGCACCTTGTGCCCTTCGACGGGTTCATGGAGTTTGGCTCGCGTGCGCGATCACGACGAGGGCACCTTTGGCGGACGCATTGCCAAATCAGCGTATGAGTTCCTGTTGACAACCTCGTAATCGGACGTATGTTATTGCTCTTTTTCGTGAACTTAGCGGCCACGGTTATAGACTGGAACGCGCATGAAGACATTTCTTCCCAAACCGGAACAGATCGATCGGAAATGGTGGGTTGTCGACGCTGACGGCAAGGTCCTTGGGCACTTGGCCGTACGGATTGCCGATGTGCTGCGGGGCAAGCACAAGCCGACGTTCGCCACGCACTTGGATTGCGGCGATTTCGTCGTCGTCGTAAACGCCGAGAAGGTGAAACTCACCGGGCGCAAAGAGAAGCAGAAGCTGTACAAGGATTGGTCCACGTACATGGGCGGCCTGAAGGTGCAGCGTGCCGAGGAGGTCAGGGCCAAGCGACCGGAACGAATCGTGCAGGAGGCCGTTTGGGGGATGATGCCCAAGGGCCGTCTTGGGCGGGCCCAGTACCGGAAGCTGAAGGTCTACAAGGGCGCGACCCATCCGCATGAGGCACAGCAGGCTGAACCATTGCCTCTCTGATGTCGGGCCAGCAGGTTTTTTCCGCGCTGGTCGGTGCGGCTGTAGTAACGGAAGGGAATCTGGAGCATGGTAAAGGCAGCGAAGGCTGAGGTCCTCTCCATTGGCCGTCGTAAGTCGGCTGTGGCTCGGGTGCGGTTGAGTGCCGGAACCGGCAAGGTCACGGTCAACGCCCGGGAGTATGCCAACTTTTTCCCGTCGCAGACGCTGCGTGGTTACATCAATCAACCGTTGATGATCGCCGGTGTCTCACAGGCGTACGATATCACCGCGACGATTCAGGGCGGCGGCCCCGTCGGGCAGGCGGGCGCGCTGCGGCTCGGGATTTCCCGCGCCTTGGTGAAGGCCAAGCCGGAACTGCGTGCGGTGATCAAGGAGAGTGGCATGCTCACCCGTGACTCCCGGGTCAAGGAACGGAAGAAGTACGGTCAGCCCGGCGCACGGAAGCGGTTCCAGTTCTCCAAGCGCTAGACGGGGTTCTATTCGCGGAGAGCGAACTCCGCATATTCGGACGTGGCAAGCCGGATCGGAGATATCTCCGGTCCGGCTTCTTCTTTTTTGGTCTGGGCCGCAACGGTAATCGTAATCGCGCTCGCAATCCGGCTCGGAATCCGAGGCGTATGTTCGCGGCTGATGGGACATGGGATCCGGAACGAGAGGGATGACGAGCAGGATTGCAGTGAGGCAGGAGGGTGTGATGGACAAGGTCAGAGTTGCCATTGTCGGGGCTTCGGGGTACTCGGGTGAGGAACTGTTGCGACTGCTGCTGCGGCACCCGTTCTGTGAGGTCGCCTGTGTGACATCACGCCAGTATGCCGGTCAGCCTTTGGGCGAGGTGTTTCCGCGGTTCGCCGACTCGCCTCTGCGTTTCTCGGCGCCGGACGCGGCCGAGATCGCCAAGATCGCGAGCGTGGCCTTCCTCGCCCTGCCGCACGGATTGGCGCACGAGTTTGCCGCACCGTTGGTCAAGTCCGGAGTCAAGGTGATCGACATCAGTGCCGACTTCCGGTTGCACAATCCTGCGGTGTACGAGGCGGCCTATGGTGCCGCACACCCGGCCCCGGAGCTGTTGTCAGAGTCCGTCTACGGCCTGCCGGAGCGTTACCGCGAGGCGTTGCGCAAGGCACGCCTGGTGGCCTGTGCCGGCTGTTACCCCACCAGCATCATTCTGGCCGTTGCACCGCTGCTGGCGGCCAAACTCGTCGACCCCAGCGGCATCATTGCTTCCAGCATGAGCGGCGTCTCGGGTGCCGGACGCAAGGTTGACTTGGCCTACATTTTCCCCGAGTGCAATGAGAGCGTGCGGCCGTACAGCGTCACCGGGCACCGGCACCTGCCCGAGATCGAGCAGGAACTGGCGGCGGCGGGCGGGCTGGATCAGATCGTCATCAACTTCATTCCGCACTTGATTCCGGTCAACCGTGGCATTCATTCGACCATTGTCCTGGAGGCGTGCGCCGGCACGACGTTGGATACGGTGGCCGGCGCACTGCGGCAGGCGTACGCCGGCGAGCCGTTCGTCCGCGTCCTCGGGGCTGGCAAGCTGGCGGACACCAAGCACGTGACCATGACCAATATGTGCGAAATCGGCTGTGCGTTCGACAAGCGGACCGGCCGCGTGATCCTCAGCAGCGCCATCGACAACCTCACCAAGGGCGCGTCGGGTCAGGCGATCCAGTGCTGCAACATCGTGTGCGGTTTCCCGGAGACCACCGGGTTGCTGTAAGCACGGGGCGGGCCGGAAGGCGGCGGGCTGTGCGGTGCTCCACCCCGGTGTCCCTGCCGCATGGCTGTTTCAAAGTCGGTTGTGCGAGCAGCCCCTGTGACGCCCCAGTGGGTTCTGCCTGTTCTCATGCTGGGCCTTTCCGCCGTGTGTGTTGGTGCGTTGGTCCGTGACGGCCTGGCTCGGTGTAGAGTACATCGTGCAACGGGCCGTCGGAGGGCATTTCGGAACGCACCACGCCCCGGCGTGGGAACACGCCGGAGGTACTCAAGGCCGTCCTCCGGTGCGCAGTGCTCAACAACGATCGACTCTGGAGCAGCCCTGCTCCTCGTGTTGCGTCAGTCAAAGACATCTGAGGGGGTCCGTCAAGGTGGGCACCGGGCCTCCTGACCCGGTGCGATGGGGTGAAGCGGCCGAAGCCGGCCAGGCCGGGAGACCTGGCATCTCAGACACAGCTTGTCTGTTGTTGCTTAACTCTTTGTAGTGAAATATGTTAGGAAGCAACCATGCTGTGATGAAAAGACGTGGTGTCCAGTGGGCGCCTGAACGGAAGCTGCTTCATGC
>Ga0156531_1203_pt7 | contig 80704 bp, 47 predicted proteins | sample RifOxyB3_FD_111926 | JGI IMG/M metagenome (GOLD analysis project Ga0156531, IMG submission 111926) | Lentisphaerae bacterium RIFOXYB12_FULL_65_16 | reverse complement strand
AACGCCCGGAACAGAAGCGAGTAACACCAACACATGACCGGCCGGTCCACCGGCCGGGAGCCGCTGACGCATTACGTCTGGTCGACAACACCGACTTGCCGTGCCGCCGGTGATGTAACATGTTGTGCGGCACAATCTACAATCAACGCTCACAAATGTAAACTGTGAGTGAATACCATTCGCCTTCCCTGACACCAAACCTCTCACGTCCCATTCTCCGCGTTACGCCTTGATCAACCCGAGGTCGCACAACACCGCGCGGGTGCGTTCCCGCTCCGGCGCATGGAAGCTGTGGAACGGCTCGGCCATCGTGTCGCTGCAGAGGCCAAGCAGGTTCAGCGCGCACTTGATGCCTTTGATCACGTTCGAAGCGTAGCGCCCGATGCGGTAGATCTCACGCAACTTCAGAATCTGCGCCTGCAACTCAATGACGGTCGCCGCATCGCGGTTCCGCCCCGCCTCGACCATGCGCACGTAAAGCTGGGGTGCGATGTTCGCACCGCCGGGAATGCCGCCGTGCGCGCCGAACAGCACCGCTTCGCCCAGCAACTCCTCCGGCCCCATGAGCACGCTGAAGTCGCGCCGTTCCGCGGCGAACCGCAGCAGATCATGAAAGTACACCATGTTTCCGGAACTGTCCTTGATGCCAACCACGCCCGGCAGTTCGGCCGCCTTGCGGACCGTGTCGGGGTCGAGGTGAACCTTAGTCATGGCCGGCATGTTGTAGAGCACCAGCGGCAGCGGCAGTTCGGGCAGCAGGTCACCCAGGTACTCGAGGAACTCCGCCTGCCCCGGCGGCATGTAGTACGGCGGCGCCAACACCAGGGCCGTCGCGCCGTGGTCCGCGGCGTGTCGGGCCAGGCTCACGGATTCCGGGAACGCAGTGTCCGTGATGCCGACCAGGACCGGCACTCGGCCGGCCACCTGCCGGCACACGCGCTCGACCAACTCGCGCCGCAACCGGTAGCTCAGGCACGGCGCCTCGCCGCTGGTCCCGAGCACGAACAGCCCCGAGACGCCACCGCCAAGGACGTGCTCGACCAGCCGTTCGAGCCCGGCCGCGTCCAGGGTGTCGCGCTCCAGCAACGGCGTCACCAGCGGCGGAATGACCCCTGCGAATCGCGGCGCGCGTGTTTCGGTCGTGGTGCTCATCTTCCTGGAGACCTCCATAGACGCCTCGTGGCGCCCGCAACTTGTCATAAAACTATCGGATCATGGCCGATGCCAGTACAGAACTCACCGTTACCATGCTACATTACCACGCAATAGTGCCAGGCGTCCATATTACGCCCTGATCAATTCATGGTAGTTTCCAATCATGGCTTGGCCAAGGCCCGGCGCAGGAGTGTCGGGGATCGGCCTGCAAGGCCGACGCTACAGCCGAGCTTGTGCTTGCGTTCCTCACTGTAGTGGCCGCGTTGCACGCGGCTTCCGGGGCCTCTCAGCGGAGGTCGGCGCCATCTCAGGGGCCCGACGTTCGGAGTGTCACTCTGAGACGCCACGCTTCCTTCCGAGCCTACGCCCATGACGGCAACAACGAGGAGAGCACGCAAATGCGCACACCCCTTCCAACTTCTGCTGACCGGCCCGCCGGACGCGGAACCAGGCTTGTAGTACCGCGTTTACGCGGTCCGGGATCGAGTTCTGTGGCGGTGTTCGGTGTTCAGGGTTCAGGGAAGACGGTGCACCGTGCAGCACTCGCCCCCCGACGCCCCGACCGCCATCTGAGGACTGTACCGATGAGTTCCCGAACCACCATCGTCGAAGAGGTCGCAGGTTCAGCCGGCGCGTGCCGCCGCATTGCGCGGCAGGTGCCCGTGCTGCGCTACGCGGGGTGCGAAGTCCGCATCCTCTCACTGCAGCTTGCCCTGGACAGCCCGGGAACCGTCGTTCGGCCACACCAGCACTCGTTCCACGAAGGCATCCTGATCCTCGGCGGTCAGGGCCGCGACACATCGGGGCCTGAGCAACCGCTCGTGCCAGGCTCGGTCCAATTGCACATCCCGCACACGATCCATTCGTGGAAGGCGACGAACGGGGCGTTGACGCGCCTGGGGGTGTGGTTCACGGTGACGCCGCTGCCAGCGGCCGCGCTGCCGCCCGCCTGGCCGCGTCAGCCTGAGCTGATTCCCGCCGTCCAGGCGCTGTTCGCCGAAACCCGCTCGCCGGCGGCAGGTCAACCGGACCGGCTTGCCGCGCGCCTGACACTGTTCCTGGCCCCGTTCCTTGCTCTGTTTGACCTTCCCGAACCGGCGCCGTGCGATGACGAACCGGCGCCGGTCACCAAACCGCTGACGGACCTGATCGACCATTTCCTGGACGACAACCTCAGTCAGCCGCTGGCGCTCGACGATGTTGCCGTACAGATGAACATGAGCATCCCGACATTGACACGCCACGTGCGGCGCGCGACCGGTCAGTCGGTGATGGAACGCCTGCACGACCGGCGCCTGCGCAAAGCCGCGGCGCTGCTGGTCGAGACGGACGCCACGGTCAAGGAAGTCGGCGCGCAGGTCGGCATCCCGGAACCGTCGTACTTCTGCCGCCGCTTCCGCGACTGCTTCGGCACCACGCCGCTGCGGTTCCGGCAGCGCCAGGCGCAGCGGCCGGGCAGGTAGGCCAGGCGTGTCCGCACGCCGGCCGGCCCCCCAGCAGGCAGGTCTGCCCCGAGCGTGACCCCACTGGCCCCGACGGGGACACCCGAGGAACATCCTCACATGACCGGGCCGTATCCGGCCCCCGGAGGCGGCGACGCATTCCTCACCAGAGGCAATGGGTCAGTGAATCGGGTCACTCTGTCCGAGTCGCGCGCGGTAGCAAGCGGTACATTTTGGGGAACCGCTCTCGCGGCTCGGCCGGAAGACCGTCCGTGTGCGCTCTGTACAATTCAGTGACCCATTGCCACCAGAGCCACGTCTGGGTTGATAGTCTAGCTTAGTTAGCTATAGTTCCGGAAGGCAGGAACGTGCAAACCGCACGCACACCGTCCGGAGTCCGCAGGAGTGTGTCACGATGCAAGCCGTGAACATGTTTGAGGCCAAGAACAAGTTGTCCGGCCTCGTCGCCAAGGTCGAGCAGGACGGCGAGTCCTTCCTGATCTGTCGCAACGGCAAGCCCGTTGCCGAATTGGTTCGCCATCACCCCAGGAATCGGCTGAAGACGCTGCCGGCACTGCACGTGAAAGTGGCCGGTCCGTTGTTCGATGACGACATGTCGGAGGATTGGGAATGTCTGAGCTGATGCTGGATACGTGCGCTCTTATCTGGCTCGTCAACGGCGGCGACAAGCTGTCCGCCGGCACACAGAAGACAATCAGGGACGCCAGCATCGTCTTCGTGAGTGCGGCAAGCGCCATTGAGATCGGGTGCAAGGCCGCCCTCGGCAGACTCACCCTGCCCATGGCACCCGAGGAGTGGTACCGCAGGGCCCTGGAACACCATGGAATTGTCGAGCTGCCCATCGACGGCAACACTGGGTTTGGAGCGGCACGGCTGCCCATGCTTCACCGTGACCCAGCCGATCGCCTCATCATTGCCGCAGCAAGAGCGCGAGGCATTCCTGTGGCAACTCACGATTCACGCTTTGAATCATACGGCGTGACGGTGCTGCGATAGCGTACGCCGATGGGTCCACGCCACGCACCCAGGCAGACTGCCAGACAGGGAGGGAGCACCATGAACGGGTCGAGTCTCGCCGGCGCATTTCTCGGCGTTGCCTTTGCCGTCACCATAGCGTGCCCGGCCGCGCCGCCGACCGTGTTCTCCGCCGCCGACCCGACCGGGCCGGGCGAAACGGTCATTGTCGTGGGCGACAGCCTGGGCGCTGCCCCGGAGGTGAAGTTCGTGCGTCTCGACGACGGCAAGGTCAAGGCGGCGCCGACGGCGGAGTTCGCATTCCCCGAGAAACGCGCCCTGGCCGTGAAGACGGAGCAACCCGCCGAGAACGGGCTGAAGTTTGTCGTGCCGGCGGACGTGAAGCCGGGCGTGTTCGCGTTCGCGATCACGACCCCGGCAGGGACGGCCGTACAGCTCATCAATCGTCCCGTCGTCTGGTGGTGCCAGGGCGAGGTCGGTTCCGCGGCGCGGCCGGGCGGCATCCTGCGTCTGTTCGGCAAGAACATGTCCCTGACCGGCGCGACCGCGACGGCGCAGGTACTGATCGAGGCGCAGAAACCGCTCCGCATCACCGCCACGGCGGACGACCCGTTCTCGGCGCGCGCCACGCTGCCACCGGACTTGGCGCCCGGCTCGTACAAGGTACGCCTCCACAACGGCCACGGCGGCCCGGCCGCGTGGAGCGACGCGGTCGATGTCGTCGTCGAGAGCACGACCGCGTGGCCGGACAAGACGTTCAACGTGCTGGATGCCGGCGCCGACTCGTCCGGCGCGAGCGACTCGACCGCGGCGATCGCCACGGCGCTGGACCAGGCCAAGGCCAATGGCGGCGGCGTGGTGCTGCTGCCGCGCGGCAGGTACAGGATCACGGAGACACTGACCATTCCACGCCAGACCGTGCTGCGCGGCGAGAGCCGTGAAGTCACCTGCCTGTTCTGGCCGGACTTCGAGACGCCGCCCGAGGCGTTGGTAACCGGCGCCGACACGTTCGGCGTCGAGGAACTGACGCTCTACGCCAGTACGCACAAAAACATCATCGCGGCCGACCAGCGCGGGCCGGAGGCCGGCCACGTCTTCCTCCGCAAGCTGCGCATCCGTGGCGACGCCTACCGCGGCCACCTCAAGCCCGAAGATGTGGACCGAATCTTCACCACCAGCATGAAGTGGTCCACGGGCGGCGGCGATTCGATCCGGCTCGGCGGCCCGCACATCGAGATCACGGACTGCGACGTGTACGGCACCGGCCGCGCCCTGTACCTGTCGCGCGTCTGCGGCGGGCGCGTGGCGAACAACACCTTCTACAACGGCCGCTGGGGCTGGTACTGCATTGCCGGCTCGAACGGCCTGGTCGTCGAGGACAACAGCATCATCGGCGCGGACCTGATGTCCACCGGCGGCGGCCTGAACTGCCTCGACGGCTCCGCCGCGTCGGAGAGAATCTACTTCGCCCGCAACCGCTTCTCGCTCATGCACGGCTGGGACCGCGAAGCCATGACCTCCGACGCCGGCGGCGAGATGTTCTACGGCAAGATCGTCGCGGCCGAAGGCACGACGCTGACCCTGCCGAAGGAGGTCGGGAAAGGGCGCGACTGGCGCGGCGCGGCCGTGTTCGTCCTCGACGGCAAGGGCGCCGGCCAGTACCGCCGCGTCGCCAGCTACGAGGGCAGTAAGGTCGAGATCGACCGGCCTTGGGCTGTGCCGCCGGACTCGAGCTCGGAAGTTGGCATGACCATGTTCCAGGGCCAGTACCTGATCGTGTACAACGAGTTTGCCGACACCGGCGCGATGCAGTTCTACGGCACCTCGATCGACTGCTTCGTCACCGGCAACAAGGGCGCGCGCATGCAGGGCTTCCACGCCTGGGCGCTCTGGTACCACGGCTACCAGCCGAGCTGGTACTGCCAGCTCACCGACAACGAACTGCTCGAAGGCAACTACTACCACTGGACCAGCGCCACGGAATCGATCATCGGCCTGACCGGCGCGAAGCGCGGCGACTACAAAGGGCCCTTGAACCTGGGCGGTGTGGTGCGCCGCAACCGCTTGGACGGCAACTCGCACATCCGCATCAACGGCGCAGTCCGTGATGCCGTCATCGAGCTTAATCGGGTCGAGAATGCGGACGTCGGAGTCCAGGTCTCCAAGTCCTGCGAACGCGTGCTGCAGCGCGAGAACCAGTTCACCAACGTGCTACGCGAAAACATGGACGAGTCGTACCAGGCCGTCATGATGGCGGAGCGGGCCAAAGCGTTCTCGGGCAAGCCGGACCCGATTGCGGTCTGGTCCTTTGAGAACCTGCAGGGCAACTCGGTCGCGGACGACTCGGGTCACGGCTTTGCGGCCGCGGCTGCCGGCAGCGTCACCGCGGTCGAAGGCAAGCACGGCAAGGGCGCGGCGTTCGGCAAGCAGAGCTTCCTTCGGGTCGAGTCGGGCATGATCCTGAACCTGCCCAGCCTGACCCTGTCGCTGTGGATCAACCCCAGCGACGCGAAGCCGCGCCAGGGCCTGGTCGTGAAGCGGATGAACAACACGCTCTGCCCGTACGTGCTGTCGCTGAGCGGCGGCAAGATCGGGTTCGAGGCCTGCGACGTGGACGGGAAGTGGGACTTCAACTTCAGCGCCCCGACCGACATCCCGGCCGGCGCCTGGACGCACGTGGCGGCCGTCATCGAAGACGGCAAGGGCGTCATTCTGTACGTCAACGGCCAGCCGGTCGCGACCAAGGAGAACCCGGCCGTGCGCGCCGTCACCTCCGAGCCGCTCGTGCTCGGCCGCGAAGCCTGGGCCACTTCCCCCGCGCAGGGCGGTGCCGCCTTCTTCGAGGGCGTCATGGACGACGTCAAAATCTGGGGCCGGGTGCTGACCGCGGCTGAGATCCTGGCTGAGTTTGAGGCGAAGTGAGGCCCGTTGATCGCACTGCGCGACAGTGTCGGGCAAGGCGGTATCAACAAGGATCGCCTGCGGCACGCCGCGCCTGCGAACCGGCCGCGAACACGAAGACCGGGCAACCCGAGCGCGTCACCACCCTGCAGCTGTGCGCCGCGCTCGGCCACGCCGGTCGGTCCAGCGCCTCAGCTCACGCTGCCACGCCCTTGCGGCGTGGAGCGCCCCACTGACTCCAGCTACAACCGATGCCCATCCCCTATTCTCTCTCCCCATTCCCTCACCGGTCAGTCCTGCAACCCAGCTCACGCTGCCACGCCCTTGCGGCGTGGAGCGCCCCACTGACTCCAGCTACAACCGATGCCCGTTCCCCATTCCCTCACCTTGGGCCCTCTTCCCATCGCGTTTTCCTCCTTGCCCCCGTCCTCGCCTGAGTCCCGCGTTCACGCGGAAGTGGGCGCGAGTCTTCAGCGAGCGCACGGGAGACGGCGGCGAGACCAATGACAAAGCGGCCGAGCGCATCGCGGGTGCGGGTGAGAGTCTTGTCGCCGTAGAAGCCGGGCGGCAGAATTTCGCTCGTGAGGTCGAGCGTGGTTGCGGAGTACTCGAACTCGCGGCTGCCGGTGGCGTCGGTGACCGTGGCTTGCTGGCCGAGACGCGTTCAGATTTCCCGGTGGCAAACTGCAAGTGGCCGCCGGGAGAATGATCGGCGACGGTTCGCTAATGGGTGGCGTGCCAGGTACCTGTTTCTCTGGTGCGTCGGGACGAGGGAGGCGACGACGCTTTCGTCCGCTCGCTGAAGCTCGCTGCCACTTCCGCCTGAAAGGCGGGATTCAGACGGGTATGCGCTGCGCACACGCACCCGTGACCCGAATGGCACGCTGCAAGGCTGGAGCCTTGCGCTACTTCGCTGGAAACGCCGGTCCGAGACGTCCCGGCGCACTCCACGCTGGCCCGGGACGGGCCGCGCCACTGGGCAGCAACCGCCGCCAGCCAACGCCACTGTCTTTGCATCGGCGCGTGCAGCGCCGATCGGCCGCCGCGGGTCCGACCGCATTCCGACCGGCGACGACGCATCACGGATTTTCCACTCCGATCCCTTGCCTTCCGGGTTTGGTGAGGCAAAGTTCCCGGGCTAACGGACCGTCATTCCGGATCAGACAGGCTGCAACCGCGCCACAACTCAGGCCAGGTCGAGGAGAGCATTTCATGGCGAACCCCGTCGTCAAGTTCGTGACCGCCAAGGGCGAGATCACGGTCGAGTTGATGGAGGACTACGTGCCCAACACGGTGGCCAACTTCATCTACCTGGTCGAGCGCGGCTACTACAACGGCATGGCTTTCCACCGCGTCATTCCCGGCTTCATGGCCCAGGGCGGCTGTCCCTACTCCAAGGAAGGCGCCGAGGAGGAAGGCATGCCTGGCACGGGCGGCCCGGGCTACTGCATCGCGGACGAGTTCCACGAAGCGTTGCGTCACGACCGGCCGGGCGTCCTGTCCATGGCCAACGCCGGTCCGGACACCAACGGCAGTCAGTTTTTTCTCTGCTTCGCACCCACTCCATGGTTGGACGACAAACACAGCGTGTTCGGCTATGTGACTGAGGGCTTCGAGGTCGTCCAAGAAATCGAACAACTCGGCTCGGAAAGCGGCGAACCGCTCGAACTCGTCCCGTTCGACGTCGTGGTGGTCTCGAAGAACGACCACCCCTACGAACCGCAGACGCTCTGAGCTGCGCAACCGCCCTCAGCGCAGCGTGTCACCCCCACGCGGTTGCTTCGCCTCGCGGATGGCCTCAAGCGGATCGGACAGATCAGACGGATCAGACGGATCACACGGAGGGGTGCACCATGGCGAACCGTCGTCCCCTTGAGTTGCGAAACGTCACATCCGGCGTGACCGCCGCGGCAACAGCCCTGCTCCTGCTCTATGGCTGCGGCTCACCGACTCGCTCACGGCAAGACGCCAGTACGACGGTCGCGCCGGACGCGCAGACCCGCGTGTTCGTTCTGGATGAGTCACAGCCGTGACGCATGTCACCCCGGAGGAAGCCGGTTCGCGTCGCCAAGGGCGACGCGCGTGTCCAGCCCAGGGGCGTCCGACCCTGGGCTGGCCATGCGCGTCCCCGTTGGGGACGAAAGAGGTTCCGCACGGCGAGGCACGCCTGGGGTTCAGCGGAACACCTCGCCCTGGGCGCCGAACGAGACGTCCTGCTCGGCCGGTCCGCCGGTCGGAGGGCGCTGACGCGTTGCCACTTATTTCCCGTGCGGATTGTCCATGCCGTTCCCGCCGTGATATGATTACCGACGGCAGGGCTTGTTCCCGGTCCGCTCTGGCATGGCGTTCGTGCTTCCAACTTGTGAGGCAACCATGGTTCCTTGGGTCTTTCTAGGCAGCGCGAAGGCGCCCGGAGACGGGGAGGTGCTTGGCCTCTACCAACGGGGCGGTGAGTTCTGCATCCGGGTGAACAACCACCAGCTCATGGACAGCCAGGTCTACGGCTCCGAGGAAGCGCTGGCCGAGCTGGCCTGCGCGCGGATATCCAAGCGTCCCGGCGCGCGAGTCCTGATCGGCGGGCTGGGCATGGGATTCACTGCCGGCGCGGCCCTGCAGCATCTCGGCGCCGACAGCCACGTCGTGGTGGCCGAACTGGTTCCGGAAGTGGTGGAATGGAACCGCGGCCCACTGGCGGCATTGGCGGGTTATCCGTTGGCCGACCCACGGCTGACGGTGCGGGAAATCGACGTCGCCGAGGTCCTGCGCACGGAGCAAAGTGCCTACGATGCCATCCTGCTGGACGTGGACAACGGTCCCGAGGGGTTGACCCGGAAAGGCAACGACTGGCTCTACGCGCAAGTCGGCTTGAACGCCGCGCACGCCGCACTGCGCCCCGCCGGCGTGCTGGCCGTGTGGTCGGCCAAACCCAACCGCGCCTTCGCCAATCGCCTGCGCACGGTTGGATTCACCATGGACGAGCTCAAAGTCCGCGCCCGCGGCAAGCGCGGCGGCCCGCACCACATCATCTGGCTCGCCCAGCGCGGGACGTGACCGAACGCCTCCACCAACCATGCCGGAGCCGCCGAGCCTGCGGAAGGTCTCTGATCGGACGAATCGAGTGCCGGTGCCGCACCCCCCCAATGCTGCCAAGGTTCTCGGCGCAGCCGCGGTATGGAGTGCGGGGCCCGAGGCCGCCAGAAGCAGCCGGCGACCCCACTTTGGCTCGGCCCGGAGTGCCCCGCCGCCCACCGCGACAACCGCTGCCCGACACAGCGACACGAGACATGCAGGCCGCGCGCTGCCCGGCTCCACGGGCAGCCAATGCGCCGCGCAGCGATGGGTGCGCTTGTGGAGTTTGCACGATACGGCTATGGTACAAGTGGACGATCGACGCTTTGAGGCGGCCGCCAGAAGGGAAGAAACGCGAGACTCCGGGAACGTCATCCATGAGCGATGTCTTGGTGCGGATCAAACGGGCAATCCTTGCCGGACACTACGCGTTCAGCGAGAAGGCAAGGGACGAAATGGAGGCCGATGGAATCACGGAGTTGGATGTCGCCGAGTCGATTCTCAACGCCGTCGCCATCTACAAGACTCTTCGTTCCCGAAGTCCACGCCGACGTGGGGCGGTAGAGTATCTGTACGTAATCCAAAGCACGAACCTCGATGGACTTGCCATCTACACGAAAGGCAAACTCGTGCGCCAGACCGGCGCGGAAACGTATTGCTTCCTCATCTCGTCAAAACGAGTAGCCTAGAGGGTCCGGCGCCATGACACTTGAGATCAGAACTTGTCCATCCTGCGGCGGCAACCACGTCAAGAGTGTCGTGCTGGATTTTGAGGGTGAGGTCGGTGGCAAGGCCTACAGGATTCCGGCCTTGGAGTGCCATGAGTGCCCAGACTGCGGGGAGCGAATATACGCCCCCGAAGCCATGCGGAGGATCCAAGCAGCCTCCCCAGCCTTCAAGAAGCCGCACGCGCACAAGAGACCCCGCATTCCATGCGAAGTCTGAGCCTGCCGACAGGGACTGGCTGCAGCCCCGCTACGGGCGTCCCCGGGGCCGTGCTGCCACCGTCCTCCGGCAACGTGCTCGGACCGCCGTCAGCCCTCGGAGAGGGCGCCACGCCAATAGCCACGGACGCGAGTCCGTGGACTGGCGTCCCCCACCCCCGAAGCCCCCGCAGAGGGCGACACGCGACCGTGGCCGGGCCAGTCCCCTGGCCGGCGAATAGCGTGGGAGCCAAAGGCTGACGGCTCGCGGGATGGCTCGCCCTTCGCGCGCTCCCGGCACGACGCGCCAGTCGGCGACCTGCGCCAGGTCCAGGACGGAAGCGCCGCTCGAGTGCTTGGCGTGAATGTCCGCGCCGGCTTCAAGCAGGGCGTGGAGCATTTCGACGTCGGCGGTCAGCGCGGCGGCCATGAGCGGGGTGAACCCGTTCGGCCCGGGCGCGTCCACCTTGTCCCCGCGCGCCGTGAACTGCCGGACCGTTCGCGGGTCGCCGTATGCCACGCTCAGCACGTACAGGTCCGGCACGCCCGGCACACTGCGGAAGGCGGGCTGTACCGGTGTAACGGCGGGTTCGTCTGCACGGCCGACAGCACCAAACAGGACCAGGCACGCGACCACGATCCTCACCAACGGCGGCGCACGCCGAGAGTCATGACTGGTCACTCGCACTGCCATGCACAGTCTCCAGCCCCAACAACCGCCATCATGTTGCGGTACGACAGCAAGGGCTCTTCCCAACAGGCGTTCAGTCCCGTTTGCGTTCGCGTCCAGGAATCATCCTCGGAGCCTGGCCAGGTACTCGTCGACCGTGATGCCCCCGGGCAACTTCCCGCGACCGCGCCACTTGTGGAACGCGTCCTCGGGGTGCGCCCTGGACGCCACCAGTTCTGCCCGAACTGCCGTGGCATCCGTAGCGGCATCCGGACGCAAGCCAAGCTTACGTCGAGGCGCTTTGGGAACGGTCCCCCGGCCTTCTTCGGATACACCGTGCTTCATACTCCAAGGTAGGGTTCTCTGGCGGGAATGTCAAAGCGAGGCCCGGCTATCGAGTCATGCGCCGGCGAACGGGGGAGTCAACAATGCGGCCAAGGTTCTCGGTAGCGCCGCGATCGGCAAGACGGGAGCCTTGCCCTACTTCTTCCGAGCCCGGACAGACAGCCGGCCGGCACGTACCACGCGCCGGACGCAATCGCATCAAACCGTCCCGCGGACCGGGCTACCGCCACGCGGAGCGCAGTTCGTGCACGTCGATGCGGGTCAGGGTGGCGTTGCCGCCGTCGACGAGCGGGGCGAGCGTGAGATCCTTCGGGGCGTGGAGCACGGCGGTGGAGAGCGCCACGCGGCCGGTGTTGCCAAAGACTTCGATCGAGCCGCGGTCGACCAGGATGCGCAGGCGCAGCGTGCCGTTCTCGGCGGCCAGCGGCGCGGTGACGTTGCCGCAGGTCAGTTCGCGCTTGGCGGCGTCCCACACGACCGGTGTGCCGCGCACGGTCAGCCCGAGTTTCGCGGCCGCACCCACGGCGAACTCCGCAACGATGTCCATCCGTTCCGCGCCGCCGGGCACGCCCACCGCGGCAATGCCGGGCTGCAGTGCGATGTCCGCAGCCGACTGGGTCCGGCACCGCAGCGCATCCAGTTCGCGGACCGGCCAGGCGAACAAACGCGGGCCCTCCTCGGTCTGCCCCCCTTGGACACGGCCGTCCTCGGCCGTCTGCCGCAGCGTGAGTTCCACCGGCACGTTCATCTGCTGGCTGAACGGCATGCCGTGGAACCCAACACCTTGCGCCCAGCCGATCTGGACACGCCGACCGTCGGGAGCGTTGTCGTACGTCTGCGCGGCGTAGAAGCGGCCGTACCAGACCTGGCGTTTCTCGCCGTCCGGCGTGAACGTCTTGCCGTCGAAGCGTCCGGTGGCGTAGCGGCCGTCGGCGCCGTACAGCACCCAACGCGACTCGCCGGCGCGATCGGCGACGGGCGCTTCGAAGATGTCGGGACACTCGTAGAAACCCGGGATGCGACTCTCGTACGTCCACTGCTTCAGGTCCGGCGAGGAGAAGAAGTAGACCATGTCGAGCTTGGCCGGATGCCCTTTCGCGTCCTTCTTGTCGCCGTCCTTGATCCCGACGTAAAGAGCCATGATCCAGCGGTGCGTGGGCGCGTGCCAGATGACCTTTGGATCGCGGTTTGCGGCAATGTCCTCGGGCACGTGCGGCAGGATCGGGTTCTTCGCGTACTTGGTCAGGGTCAGGCCGCCGTCGTTGCTGTAGGCCAGGCACTGCGTGGCCGGGCTCCCGGCCGCGGTGTAGAACGCGACCAGCGCCTTTTCCGGGCCGGCCTGGAACCCGGCCGTGTTGTCGTGGTCCACCACGGCGCCGCCGGAGAACATGGGCCCGAGCCGGTCCGGGTACAGTGCCTCGCCCAGTTCGCGCCAGTGGAACAGGTCCGGGCTCACCGCGTGGCCCCAGTGCATGTTGCCCCAGCCGGTTCCATACGGATTGTGCTGGTAGAACAGGTGCCACTGCCCCTTGTAGTAGACCAGCCCGTTCGGGTCGTTGAGCCAGCCACGCCGGGACGCGAAGTGGAACTGCGGCCGGTACGTCTCCTGGTACATTGCCGCCGCGCCCGGCAGTTCCTCGGACGGGGTGACGGCCTCGAGCGCCTTGGAGTCCGTGGGGAGCTGAGCGCCGACCGTCAGCGTCTTGCCCTGCCACTCGCCCACCTCCGCGTAGCACCAGAACCCCGGCTCGGCCGGCGCCAGCTCGATCTCGAACGCGCGCACCGTCGCGCCGTCGACCGCGAACGTCATCTGCACCTTGGGCGCGCCCGGCGTCACCGGCAAATGCAGGTACGGCTTACGGATCGGGATCTGACGCTGCAGCATCTCCATCGGGTCTCTCCTGTCGTTCTGACCGGAAATCACAAGGCCGGCACAAAATAGCGACCTGTGCAATTAGCGGAACAGGGCCACGACACCTTCTGACCGTACCGCGGGCGGCCCCCCGCCCGCTTCTCGACACGCACGTGGCACAAGGCTCGGATGGCGGGCGGAGGGCCGCCCGCGGTACGGTCAGGCGGGGCCGGGCCGGGCTGGCGTCGCGACCGACCGACCTCGCTCCGCTTATTGCACAGGTCGCAAAATAGCCCCGCCACCGCCAACCGAACAGGGCGTTCCACGGTAACCCCAGGGCTGTTTCAAGATCTGGCGCCGCGTCTCGGAAGGCCACACCTCCGCGCACACCTGGTAGGGGCGGCCTGTCCTCAGGCCGCCCCCCCCGGCGTGGGGACACGCCGGGGGGACTCGCTGCACGCGACGGTCACGAATCTTGAAACAGCCCTGCGGTAACCCCTCCGTCACAGTGTCAAGTCCTGGTCTGCGGTTGACACCTGTTCCGGTTTGTTGATCGTTGGTTCAGACTCCGTGGTTTGTGGGACGAGTGTCGGGTGTCGAGTGTCGCGGGGAAGGCGTCCCTGAACACCGCCCCCCTCCCCCTTGCCCCTTGCCCCGGGCCCGGTCCCGTGTCCCTTGGAAGACTGCGGGAAACGAGACGCCAAGAAGATTGTAGCCGCGTCCGGCCAGCCACTCGATCTCCTTCATGTAGGATGCCGACACGGTGACGACGGGTTCGTCACCGACTACAAAGCCCTCGGGAAGAAGCGCCTCAAGCTGATCCCGGTTCGTGAGGAAGCTGACGGACACCGTCGTTGTTTTCGGTGTGTCCTTGCAGGCGTAGCGTTGCCCGGCCTCGCCCTGCCGGGGCCCAAGGCTGGGTCCGAAATGCGTCGGCATGCGGTAGATAGAATCGGGTCTCAGGCGGTAGCTCATGCCGTATCCCTCCCAGAGAGCGAGCATCACGCGTCGGACGCTCGCCGTAGCGACTTGCTCCTTTCGAACAGGGATACTCTGCCCTTGGCATTGGAAAAGCGCAACCGCGGCTTTCGTTTTGACCCGGGAAAAAGGGAGCAACGAGGTCGGAATGATGGGGCTCGCGAGGGGAAAAGTCAGAGCCACCGGTCCTGTAGACCCGGACTTGATTCTCAAGGCGCGGGGACCTGCACATCGGGGCGGGGCGGCGATGTCCGGACCTCGGCAGACGGGAATTGCACCGCAAGCATCGCCCGCAGACTAGCATAGAGGAAATCAGCATAGTGCCTGTGCCCGCCCGGCGAGAAGTGGGTATCCCAGTGGAAGTAGACTTGCGCAACGCCTTTCCCGTCGAAGTAGTCGCCGGGATCCAGAAACACGATGTCATGTTCCTTGCACCAGGCTCGGATCCGGGCCTGGAAGACCCAATCCTGACTGCGGGTGGAGAATTGGCAGCGGTCCGGAATCGCCGAGACAACGACCGTGATCCCCTCGGCCAGGCAGTGTTGCACGAACCCGCTCACGTAGTGGAACATGCAAGCGTACCCGTCCCCCGGGTCCCAAGGCTGCTGAGTTCCGGGGTGATCATCGATCACATCGTTCGGGAAAAGATTCAGCACAGCCATCCTTGCGTTGAAGAGGCGAGAGTACTGCTGGATCAGACAGCAGGACTCTCGTGCGCTGTAGCCTGATATTCCCAAGTTCAGCGCCTGCGCCTCAAACCCATCGAGCTGCATCTTGCGATTGAAGCGCGCCACAAACGTGTCCTCCGGTCGGACCCACACGCCCTCCGTGAACGAGTCTCCACAGAACAGTATGGACGGCTTTTCCGGGTCCCGAGGCTGTCCGGTGCCTTTGAAGCCGTACTCGTTCGCTCGGAAACACACGTCCTTCACGACCCGGCATCTTGCCAGGGCACGGGACGCTCGGTCATCCACGGGCAGATACCACTTCTGGTAGTTGAAGCCAGTCCAGACGGCGCACTGCCGAACCTCCATATTTGGGTAGTACAAGCCAAATGACTCGCCTTGAATTACCACGGTCCGATACAGAAGACTCGACATGGCAACGCCTTGAACCTGATCTGGCACCTTTGCGCCTCTGCTCTCGGTGATGGCCTCCTGCAGTTCTTTGAAGGCTCGGTATTCCGGGGTCTGATGAATGGCTGCCATCCTCTTGATGTATGGAGCAACCTGCCTGTCGGGGCAGACGTTCTCTGCCCACCGCACATAGCCCCATAGGACGGCTTTTCCCAGGCAGACAGCAACGACCGTCGAAATACCAATCGCGGCACACTTGAATGCTGTCCTGTTCTTCTGCATGGCTTGGATGGCAAGATCACCCTGCTATAGGCGACGGTATCCCTAGGGCTTTCGGGCGCACACCGCCATAATCTCGGTTCCCACGCCGGGAGTCAAAACGCAGACAACGAGAATACGGCATATGAGATGCCCGAGAGGATGGTCAATGACTTCTGCCTTTCCTGCGAAACGGATCACGACCAAGTGCCCCGCCCGAAGCGTTGTCTCCTCTCCGGCGTCCGGAGATCATAGGGGCTGTGGCGGGGACAATCGGAAAGGCTCCAACTGTCGCATGCCGCGGATAGCACCCGCAAACTCTTCTGCAAAAACCCGATGAGCCTGCGCATTCGGGTGCTGTTCCCACTCGCTGACGACCATTTCCTGCCCGTCGCACCTCGAGAAGTACGCTCGGCACGGCACCACCGTGATACCCGCTGCGACCATCAAGTCCTCCACTGCCAGGGCCAGGTCAGAACCTGCCCCGTGACACTTGGGGCGCTGCTCCAGAACCATCGCCACGACAGGCGGAAGCCCTCGCTCCAAGACCATGGCGTTGAGCAACGCCGCCTCTTGCGCGTAGGACGGCTTCCCGGCATCGAAGCTGGCCAACGCATCTTGGTAGAAGTCCTTCTGCAAGTGCAATCTCAATTCCGCGTTCTCCAGTTTCTTCAGCAGGAAGGGGTATACGACCGTCTGAGTTCCGAAGAAGTCCGTGATACCGCTCAGCGGCCGCACCTGAACGAGTTCCTCGTCACGCGCAGTCTCCACCGAGAAGTCGTTCAGGCAAATGCCGTATGCCACCAAGTCGGGGTCCAGAAGGTCGAGGTAGTTGCGCAAGAGTTTCCGAATCTGAGGCAGGCTCAACCCACGCACGCCAAGGTTCAACACCTCGACCTTGCACGTCGCGCCCAGCAACTGCTCCAGCACCGCAGGGTATGCCTTCTCCGCGTCCACTCCTTCGCCATAGGTGAAGGAGTCCCCCACCACGACAATGCGAAAGACACCAGGCCGCTTCCGCTGAAACGGCGCCGTCCTCCGCATGCCGTTGATGTCATTCACATGCAGAATACCGTGCCAGTAAAAGGCCAGTTCCGCTCCCTCCACGTGCGCGCGGCGCCAGGCCCATGCCGAAGGAATCGCCCGAAGCCTGCTGAAAAGGCCCCCGCTATCAGCCGGGACGCACTTGTCCACGATCCGCAGAGCCGCTTCCGCAACGGCAAGCGTGGCAAGCACCGCAATCGCCACGGTTACGACCCGATAACCGCCGACAACCACCTTCTCTCGGTCACGCTCCGAAAGTTGCAGAAGGCCGCGGAGCAGGAGAGCGAACAGCAGAAAGCAGAGAGCCAGATGCCCAAACAGCAACACCCCGGAAGACAGGGGTAGCAGCCATAACCCGAAGATGCAGAGACAGGCGGAGCAGGTGGCCCCCTGCACTGCCTTCCCGGCCAGCACGAGGCCGCGACAGAAGAGAAGAGCCCCGGCAAGAAGGAGCAGAACACTGCCTGGGAGATAGACCCTCCCAAGCATTGCGCTGACAGCCAGGCAACTCAGCGTCGGGACCAGCGTCCTCCACCTCTCCATGCCGAGACACTCCGTTTGCGCGTAACACCAAGTGGACCTGCAGTTGCCGTGGTCAACCCCCGCAAGATCGCGGCGAGTCGTGAAGTTCTAAGTTAGGCCCCAGACCGCCGGAAGTCAACGTTTTTCGACAGTGCGCCGGTTGGCGGTTGACGGGAGCCCAACCTCCGTTTACCTTCCTGATTGGTTGCTTGAGACCGGGGAAACCGAGGAGTACCGCAACATGAGACTCACCGCTGAACGCGCGTCGCTGGGGTTGTGTGCCACGGTCGCGCTGGCCATGTGCAGTGCCGCACCGGCGCAGACAGCACCAGAGACGAGCCTGGTGCTGGTCCGAGACGGACAGCCCGTGGCGACGCTCGTCATTGCCAAGGACGCGACGCGCGCGGCGCAGTTCGCCGCGTACGAGCTGCAGTGGCACTTCCGCAAGATCACCGGCGCCGAGGTCCCTATCGTTCGCGACGACGCGGCCGTGACCGGGACGCGGGTGCTCGTCGGCGAGAGCGCGGCCACCGTGTCGCAGGGACTGACGAACGCCAGCTTCAAGTCGCAGGACTATCTGGTCCGCTTCCTCCCGGACACACTCGTGCTGATGGGGCGCGACAAAGACGACCGGGGCGAGGTCAAGTACAACCCGACGCCGAGTCCAGCGGAGATCGGGACCTGGCCGAGCATCTGGGACGAGCAGGGCACGATGTACGCGGCGTACGACTTCCTCGAACGCGCCTGCAACGTGCGCTGGTTCAACCCGACCGAGACCGGCATGGACTGCCCATCGACGCCGACACTGACAGTCACGGGCACGGAAATCCGGCGCGCGCCGTTCTTCCGCTACCGCTACGCCTCGTACCACAGCAGCGAGAACTACGACGCGTACACCGCGCTGTGGCCACGCGCGAGCGACGGGTTCAAGCAGTGGGAGGCCACAGCATTCCCCGACCTGCACGCGCGCTTCCAGGACCAGGGCCAGTACACGCTCGCCAAGCGCGGCTGGGTGCAGCTTTTCCGCTTCCGCATGCGCGACGGCGGCGAGCTCTGCCCCGGCAACCACTCGCTCTACGGCTACTACGACCGATTCTGGGAGCAGAGCGCCGACCCCACCAAGGCAAAGCTCTTCGAGGGGCAGAAGCCGGACTGGTTCGCCAAGGGCTGCGAGGGCAAGCCCCCGCAGATGTGCTACGCCAGCCGCGGCCTGATCGAGCAGGTGGCACAGGACGCGCGCGACTTCTTCGACGGCAAGGGCACCAAGCCCGGCGCCGTGGCGGCCGGCAACTACTTCTGCGTCGAGCCGATGGACAACTCCGCGTTCTGCAAGTGCCCGCAGTGCCAGGCACTGCTCACGCCGCCACCGCCCTTCGACCCGTTCTTCTCGAATGGCGGCCACAGCGACTACTTCTTCAGCTTCGTCAACGAGGTGGCCAAGGACGTGCGGAAGACGCACCCCGACAAGTGGATCGTGACGCTCGCGTACATGACGCATGCCGCGCGACCGCAGCACGTCGTGCTCGAACCGAACGTGCTGGTGCAGTTCTGTTTCGCCTGCAACCGTCTCAACTTCGACCGCGCCTCGTACGAGCACGAGATCGACCTGCTCAACGAGTGGGTCGCGAAGGAGAAGCAGCGGCCGCTGTACCTCTGGCTTTACTACACCTTCCCGGTCGAGATCGCGAACAACGGCAAGTTCCACTGCTTCCCCGGGTTCTTCGCGCACGCCGTCGGCGAACAGTTCAAGCTGTTCCAGAAGTGCGGCATCGGCGGCATGTTCCACTGCGGTTACGGCCAGGAGGTCGAGGCGTACCTGACCTACAAGCTGATGGACGATCCGGCCCGCGACGTGGACGCGCTGCTGGACGAATACTTCACACGCCTGTACGGCAGCGCGGCTGCGCCGATGAAGCAGCTCTACCTCGCCATCGAGGAGACCTACTCGAACCCGCTCAACTATCCGGAGTCCGTCGCGTCCCGGAGCATTGAGGGTCACCACCACCAGACCGAAGAGGTCGCATGGGGCTACCTCGGCACCGAGCCGCGCATGGCGGCGTTTGGCAAGTTGCTGCAGGCGGCCAAGGACTCAGCCAAGACGGAGACGGCGAAGCAGCGCGTCGCGCTGTTCGAGAAGAGCACCTGGGACTACATGGTCGCCGGGCGGCAGCTCTACATGGAACATACGAAGGCGAAATACGGCGGCATCGGCGCACCGCTACGCGTGCCCTTCGCGAGCGGTACCGCACTGAACGGCGACGCGACCAAGCTCGTGCGGGACGAGACCGCGGTGCTGTTCGGTTGGCGCTCGCACATGGGCGAGCGCACCCGGCGCAACGTCGAAGCGCGGTTGCTGACGGACGACACGCACCTCTACGTGCAACTCGAGGAGAAGATTGCCCCGGAAACGCTCAAGAGCAGCGATGACGTGCTCGCCGGTGACTGCTGGACCCTGACCCTGGCCGCCAAACGCCAGCGACCGTACCGCGAACTCGCGGTCGGCCCGACGGGCAAGATCGCGTGTCGCGAGTTCGGCGCCGACGCCAGTGCCGCGCCAACCCCGTGCGACATCGGCGCCGTGGTCGTCTCGGATGTGGCCGGGAAAGACCGATGGACGGTGAGCCTCGCACTGCCGCTCGAAAAACTGTTGCCGGGCGGCGTGGCGTCCGGCGGCACGTTCTGCCTGAACCTGGCGCGGCGCGCCCCGGACCGCGGCGACGAGCCGGTCTGGATCCCGACCTTCGCCGAGTTCAGCGACCCGACGCGACTGCGCGAACTCACCTTGGACACGGCCGGGAGTATCCCGTTCGGCGTGCCGACCGAGGCCGACCTCAGCGCCCTGGCGACCCAAGACCTGGTCGGGCTCTGGCGTCTGAACGACGGCACCGGCACGGCGGCGAACGACGCGTCGCCGAACGGGCTCAAGGGCACGCTGGCCAACGGCGCGAGTTGGGTGGACGACAAGGGCCGGCCAGTCGTGCGCCTGGACGACCGGCGCGGCCAGCATGTCGAACTCGGCAACGCGGACGCGCTGAACCTGACCGGACCACTGACGCTCGAGATCTGGGTCAAGTACGAGCTGTCGGAGGTTTCGTACCCAGCCGTCTTCGGGAAAGGCTACGAGGCAACCGGCGCCTACAGCCTGCACCTGCGGCCAGGCCTCACGCCTTGGTTCGAACTGGACGGCGAGGACGGTGTCCGGAACATCTACAACCCGACCGACATGTCGCTGGCACCCGGTGTGTGGACGCATGTTGTCGCGACCTACGACGGCGCCATGATGCGCGTCTTTCTCAACGGCCGCGAAGCGGGGGGCGGCAAGGAAGCGAAGCTCAAGGTCCGCAAGACCGCCGAACCGCTGCGTATCGGCTGGCTCGGCTCCTACGGCTACTTCAACGGCTGCGTGCGTGACGCCGCGATCTACAGCCGGGCGATGTCCGCCGGCGAAGTCTTCGCCCGATACAAGGCGGGCCGGTAGAGGCCGGCCGCCACATCTGCGTGCGGCACAGCGGCACGTAGACACCTTGCCATGTCCGCCTCCGCAGCATACTGTAGACCAGACTTGTTTTCGCGGTTTTCGGGCCTCAGAGGGGGCATGGCGCAGATGGAGATATGAATGGACGTTGCCTACTCCGTCAACGGTGTACCGATCCGGCTGACCTACGAACGATGGTATCATGTCGTAGAGAACCACGATGAACTGGCAAGCCATTTCCACGACGTCCTTGATGCAATAGAGACTCCGGATTTCGTGGTTCGGGCAAACCGGGGCGCTCTCAAGGCGGTGCGGAACCTCAGTCGGCGGACGTGGCTGGTCGTCGTCTACCGCGAGGTGACGCGGAAAGATGGGTTTGTGGTCACGGCCTACCTGCTCGATGCAAGGCCGAAGGGAGAGATAGCATGGCGACGACAGTAACGACATCAGCGCAGGAGTTGGTCGCGAAATGCACGGCTATGGCGTCCGACCTGTTGCGCCTGTCGGCCCAGCATGTGTGGGTCGACTACGACGCAGAGGCGGACGTGCTCTACATGAGCTTCCGCAGGCCACAGCGTGCAACCCGAACCGTCGAACTGGACGAAGACACACTCGTCCGCAAGGACGGCCAGACCGTCGTCGGCGTGACGATCCTCAACGCCAGCACCCGGGGACCGGGGGGCATCGTCCGTCGCGCACCCCGGACGAAGCACCGACGAAGAACGGGATGCGTCCGGTGAGTTCCGGTACGGCTGCGAGCACCTTTTTGGTCCCGATACCGCCTACAGCAAAGCGGAGAGGACGTTTCCCCTTGGGGCATTCGGGTCACCTGCCCCCATTCGCACGTTTCCATGACCGTCTTCTGTAGATGAGCGTACGAAGACAGGTCTGCCCCGCGGCCCCTGGGGCCGCGCACGGACGCCGGACCGGTTCCAGCCGGGACCGTGGCGTCAGTCCCGGACCTTGAAGACCGTGCTGACCCGGCGCGAGGCTTCTTCCTCAAACAACTCCTTCACGCGCTCGGGACTGAGTGCCTGCCGGTAGATGCGGAAGTCGCCGATGAGGCCGCGGAACGGCTTGTGGGCGGAAGGGATGGAGATGGCGGCGGCGCCGCCGTTCAGCCCTTTGCTCATGGTTTCGGGAATGGGATGACGGCTGTCCAGCGCGCCGTTGATGTACCAGCGCAGTTCGTGCGCCTGGCGATCGGCGACCGCGACCAAATGGGTCCAGGCGTCGGTCGCGAGGGCGGCGCCGGTCTTCCCGCGCGCGCTCTGCCCGGCGCCCCTGCCTTCCGCCAGTACCAGTTCAGCCTGGCCGTTGTCGAGAACGTTGATCACCCACCAGTTCTCGGGGAACGCCTCCTTTCCCAGCAGTCGCACGTCGTGTCCGTCCAGCTTCAGCCAGAACGCGAGGGTGAAATCGTCGTTCCCGAAATGCAGGTGCTCGGCATCCGGGATCGTGACCGCGCTCGGGGTGCCGGTGGCCAAGAAGCAGGTCCCGAACTCGCCGGTGGCCCACTGCCCGGAGACCTCCGCGTCGTGGCCGCGCCCGGAGCCGTCGCGGGCCAGCATGCCCGCGCCTTCATCGAAACGCCAGCGCCCCACGAGCCCGGGCTCCTCGGCGACTTTGACCGGAGGCAGCGCGACCTGCGATCCCGCCGCTGACAGCGGGGTGCCGGCACGGCCCGGGGCCGCGGTCCAGAGACAGACCACGCGGCCGTTCGCCAGGCTCAGGACCAGGTTCCCGGAGGCGGCGGCCATGCCGTCCCAGACGGGTCCACTGGGCAGCGGCATGCTCTGGAGCACCTTCCCGTCGGCAGGCGACACGGCCAACAGCGTGCCGGCCGTCTTGCCTTCGAGCGCTGCCTGCGACGTTGCGGAGCTGCCGGGAGGGCCGGCAACAAACAGGAGGTCAGCGGTGCGCACCATCGCCTGGACCAGGATACGGAGCCGACTCGCCCATGTGAAGCTGATCTGGTTCTTGCCGCTCCGCGCCATCGTGAGTGCTTCCTTGGCCGGCATATCGAGGGGAGCGTTGATCTTCTTCGGGGCGGCGAACAGGGCCCAATACCCGGCCCGCCCCGTCCACTTGCTCCACGGCCCGCCGCTCAGGTCAGCGCCCATGGTGTCGTAGCTGTTCATCCCGTAGCCGAAAACCGCATCCTCGTCCTCAACGAGGATGCGCCCGGACGGGTAGATCGCGCGATTGAGCTCCTGGTCGTAGAACGCGCCCTGGTGCGGCGACGTGTACACGGGAGCGTAGGTCCACAGGAGCCGGGACGTGCTGTCGGAATCGAGGAAGCCCGCCGGGGTGTGCAGGTGCGGAACCCGGCCTTTCTGCGGCTTGCCCTCCAGGTCCAGGATCTGGTGGCGCATGAAGATCCGTTCGCCGTCGCTCGACAGGACGTCGTTCAGGAACCCGTCCACGCTCTCCTCGTCCATGGTCTCCGAACCGTCCGGCCCCAGCGTCGACAGGACCGTGTTGAAACGCTTGCTTCCCGTCTGCGGGTCCAGGCCGTAAAGCCGAATGCCGCCGTCGAGGTAGGACGACTTTCCGGCCGCCACGTAGACGGTGTCGTTCAGCACCATCACACTGCCGCTCACCGGCCAGACGGATTCCAGTTGTCCGTAGGAGACGATGAGCCGCTCCTCGGGACAGGCGCGGAACCGCCAAGCCAGTGCGCCGTCCGCGGCGCGAAGCGCGTGCACCGACCCGTCGCGGCACCCGCACAGGACCAGGCCCTGGTAGACGGTGGGCGGGGAATCGATACGGGCGTCGGCCGTGACCTGCCAGAGGACCTTTCCCGTACCGACGTCGAGAGCGTAGAGCGTGTGGGCGTCGGTGCCAGCCACATAAACCCGGTTCCCGGCGACCACCGGACTGGTGAGCGTGCCGCCAAGATCCGTCTCCCAGCCGAGAAGCAGGTCGGTGCCGATCTTGGTCGCGGTCCGGCCGGAACGTGCCGTGTCGTGCCGGTAGGTTGGCCAATCCTCCGGACCCGAGTCATCCGCGTTGCCTGCGGTCTGGCCGAAGGCGGGGCCGCGTTCGAGCCTGGCCGACTCCGGAATCTCGGCCGCACGCGCCGGCACGTCGCCGTTCAGCGCCATGAACCCGGAAAGCTTGGCACGGATGTAGCAGGCGCAGTTGTGCGGCGGCACGTACAAGTGGCCATTGGCCGGGAGAATACCGTAGTAGCAACTCCCGCGGATCCAGTGTTGCCCTGTCACATCACCGGTCTCCGTGTCCAGGAACTCGATGCCCGCCCTGGCGGCGATCACTCGGTTGCCCACGACTTTCATTTGCGCGCAGCGATGGTGCTGGAAACGGTATCCGTACTTGCCTTTGACGCGCTTCTTGACGTCGCCGGTCAGCAGGTCGTAGGCGTTGTAGTCGATGTTGTCATCGCGCGGGCTCCACAGGTTCATCCCCGCGTCCGGGCCCCAGAGACAGCCGCCGAAACCGAAGAGATCGACGGGCACGGAGTAACCGGACGGCGCGAATTCCTCAGAGCGCCAGAGCTCGCGACCGTCGGACGCCGAGACCACATTGAGCCGGCACCCGCCCGCAAAGGCGACCACATCCCCGTACATGACCAGCGTCGGCGCAAACTGGGGCGCGAGCCAAATCGTCCCCTTCTCCGCCCCCGGACGATCCGAGTCGGCCGAACTGTTGAAGACGACCTTTTGGCCGGTGGGCGGTGATGTCCACCGCGGCGACCCGGTCTTCAGATCCAGGCTGCGCAGGGCGTTGCCGTCGTGGTAAACCACCTGCTTTCCGTCGGACGCCAGGGCCATCGGCAGAACCCTATCCGCGGCGTGCTCCCAGAGGATCTTTCCCGTGCCGGCGTCCGCGGCGACGAGACGTCGGCTCCTGCTCTGGGCCGCACCGCGCCGGACATCGGCGGCCGTGGCAGAATTCACCATTGCCACGACAACGCCGTCGGACACGATGAACTCCTCAGCCTTCTCGGTGCCGTCGAGCGCCCGGATCACCTCGCCGGTGGCCGCGTTCAGGACACTGACCGGCGCGCCGCCGCCCAGTGTGGCGTACACCGAATCGCCCACGGCAACCAACAGGCGGTTCACCTGGGCCGGCCCGACTTTCTTGCCGCCCTGCGCACCGGGCCAGTCGGGCAACTCGTGCCGCCAGAGCTGAATGCCGTTGCACGCGTCGCGCGCGATCAGGGCCCAGGTCGGGGGAGTGACGGAAAAATTCGCGTCGTCGAGGATGTAGAACAAACGCCCCCGAGCCGAGACTAGGGCGCTGGTCTTCGTGCCCCGGTTCCAATGCGGCCATGCCTCCCACTGCAGGGACCGCGGCGGCCCGGCCCGCTGATCCTTGCTGACGGCGTTGCCGGTGGCGTCGTAGCGCGCGTGCGACCACTCGTCCACGTCGGCCGGCCACGGCTTCCGATACGTGGCGAGCGTGCCCGCGCGCCGCACCCTGGCCACGCCCAACGGCGCCAGGACACGCTCGACCTCGGCCTGATCCAGCGCAACCCGTTCGTCCAGGACCAGGAGCAGATTCACCATCCCGTCAGCGTAAGGAAGACGGGGGCCGGGCCACGGCGCAACGGAAACCTTGCCATACATCCCCGCAGCCCGGATCTGGCTGCGCACCTGTTCGAGCGCGGCACTGTCCGGCACGAGCCCGTGCACCAGCGCGTTGGGCACGTTGCCCAGGGAGACGGCCAACGCCGCGTCCGCAAGCCCGACCTGCACGATCAGGCCGCCGAGGAACCCGCTGTCGGCCAGGATCTGTTCGGCCGTAGGCTCCGCCGCACGGCCCGAAGACAGCGCGATGACGGCCAACGTCGCCAGCAGTGAACAAGGAAACGACGCCGCGGAAAAGCGCCTGGTGTGCATCGACATGCTCCTTTCGATTGCCGGAGAACGGTCGTGCCCATTGGCGGGAAAGTCAAGTCGGCCGGCGCTCGTGCGGCAGGTGAACAGGTTCCGCGGCTAACGACGTTGCTGCCCGCGCCGCCAGGCCCGACACGGGACGCCAGCGGCCGGTTACCGGATCCCGACGGCCGGCTCACGGTGACGTGAACAGCAGATTCTCATGCAGGATCGAGGCGAACCGGTGATAGGAAAGGACCTCTATTCCGTCCGCAGTGCGAAGGTCCGGAGTGTCCGGGCAGACCACGATCTGTCGCAGCAGACCAGGGGGTGAGCCGAACGCGCGCAACCCCTTGCACCACGCCTCCTGGAAAAGGGCGCCGGACTTGATTTCGATAGCAACCATCTGGTCACCCTTGACAGCCAGAAAATCCACATCGACAGCCCGCCCGGAATTTGAAGCCCAGTAGAGCAAGTCGTTGAACACACGCCGGTAGCTGCGATAGGCCAGCAATAGAAAAACGCAACCGTGGCTTGCGGTTATCCCGGATAAAAGAAGGCGGCGCGAGCGCAATGGCGGGGTTCGCGAGGGCGACGTCTGTCACACTGGTCCTGCGGACACGGATCGTCAACCGCCTTCGCCAAGCCTTCCGCCGTCGCTCAGACTATGGCGGACATGCCGGCGGGAAGAACCCAGCATTCTCCGGCCGCAGTGGCTCGGCGCGTCCCGCGCCGAAGCGGGGTGCGCCGGCCGGTCCCCGGCCGAGGGCCTCGGGCCGAGACGGCCCCGAGCACCCTGCTGCGGTCCCGGAGGTCCCGCGCCACTACCCGCCGCTGCGTACAACCGCGAACAGGCGCATCCTAGCGCCCATTGCACAGCCTTCTCTCTCTGTAGATTTACCCGCACAGGTCGGTACGTTTTGCATCCGCCTCCCGGGATGGCATATTCCGCTTTGCTGGACGCGTGGCAGTATGGGGGCACCATGCCGGAGATCTTCAAACCTCTGTTCAATCCCAGCCTGTTGAAAGGCAGGATGGCGGGATATGCTCCGGAATTCACGGACCAGCAACGTGCGGCGGCGGCCGACTGGGCCAAGACGGCTGCAGACCCTGCCTTCCTCGACCTCAACGAGAAGCCCCTCCAGCGCCCGTTCCTAGCCGACATCTTCGGACGGTTGCTCGGGTACCTGCCTGTTGCCGGTCATCTCGATGCCTACCACCTCAAGGCCGAGTCCGCGTCGAGCGAAACCAAAGGCGGGCGCACGCCCGGCGGCCGGCTCGGGTTCATCACCTCGGGAACGTTCGCCAATGCGAACTTCGCGGCGCCGTTCCGCGCCTGGCTCCCCACCGTCGCCCGGTACCGCACGCTCGTGAACTTCGGCGAGAACCAGCCGTTCGCCGACGCCGAAATGGTCTTCCCGACCATCTCGATTCTGGAGAAGGCCGCCACGCCCCAGCCATTCCGCGCCTACTTCATGCGCGGCGCCATTCCCGACTCGCTCGCCGACGCGGTTGCCACGGAGGGCATCGACTGCGACGCGAGCGTGTTCGCGCGCGCCGAGTGGCGCTTCCAGCCCGCCGCGGTCAGCGCGCTGTTCGACCGCATCATGGCCGTGGGCCGGCCGCTCGACGAGGTCGTGGGCGGGCGCATGTACCGCGGCGTGCTCACGGGGCTGAACGAGGCGTTCATCGTGGACCAGGCCACGCGCGACCGCCTGGTCGCCGCCGACCCCGGCTGCGCGCCGCTCCTGCGCCGGATGCTACGCGGCGAGGACCTGCGCCCGTGGTACCAAGAGGACGAGGGCCGCTGGCTGATCTTCACTCGCCGGGGCGTCGACATCGACCGGTTCCCGTCCATCAAGGCCTATCTGGAGACGTTCCGCAGCCAACTCGAACCGAAGCCCACCGATTGGACTGGCGTCGATGCCTCGGGACGGCGGATCGAATGGCCGGGTCGGAAGTCCGGCTCCTACAAGTGGTACGAAATCCAAGACTCGGTGGACTACTACGCCGTTTTCGACGAGCCCAAGATCCTCTGGCCGGACATCGCCAAACGGCCACGGTTCTCGTGGGACACGGACGGCGTGTATGTGAACGACACGGCCTTCGTGATGCCGTGCGAAAAATGGTTGCTCTCGGTCCTGGCGTCGCGCGTGACCTGGTTCTGCGTTAGCCAACTATCGACGCCGCTTCGCCTGCGTGGCGGGCTCTGGCAATCCCGCTGCAAGGGCCAGTTCATGGGCCGCCTGCCCATCGTCGTGCCGGACGCGTCCGACCGCGAGCGCCTGGCCGCGCTGGCGACGGACGCGACGGCGGTCGCGCGCGAGCGCTACGCCCTGCACGAGCGGGTCCGGCACCGGCTGCTGACCGATTTCTGCAGCCCCGCCGTTTCGGGTCAGAGTCCCGCGTTCACGCGGAAGCCGGAGGGAGCTTCAGCGACCGACTCCGTGTCCCTGGCCCCGGCCACCGCGGTGCGCCCCGCGCTCAACACCCGGCTCACCGACTGGTGGGCCCTGGACTTCGCCGCGTTCCGCAGCGAACTGCGCAAGGCGCTGAAGGCCACCATTCCGGTGTCCGAACGCCAGGAGTGGGAGGACGCGCTCGCCGGCTGGAAGCAGAACCACGCCACGCTGACCGCGCGCCTGGTCGCCATCGAGACCGAGATCGACGAGCGGGTGTATCACTTGTTCGGCCTCGCCCCCGCCGACGTCAAGCTCCTCGCCGAGCACGCGCACCAGGCCATGATCGACTACCCCTACGGCGCGGTGTGAACGGGATGCCGGCCCGAACCGGGGCGGGATGCGGCCCAGGCTCGTGGTCCCGCGTTCACGCGGTCCGGGGCGCGCGGGATGAAGGCCGGTGCCCGGGAGAACGCCAGAGGCAACGCCACAGGAGAGACTGCGAATGCCATTCACGAAAACCGATGCAGGGACTGTCTTCGAGTTTCGGGACGGGCCGTTCCGCGCCTCCCGCTGGACGGTGGCGGCCAGTGTCTGCCAGGATCTCACCTGTAGCTGCCACCTCCTGACCATGCACTTCGTCGCGGACGGGACGACACCGGCCGTCGCGGGGCGGCAGTGGCGAATCTCCCTGGACATGGGCTCGCGGAAGAGCGGCTCGACCGTGTCCGTGGCGGACTTCAAGTTCGCCGATACAGTCCGTGACGACCTCGACGCTGGGGACTGGTCTTTCCTGGAAGCGCTGTTCAACGGCCTGAAACAGCAAGTCTACGCTGGCCTCGACCTGACTCAACAGCAGGTCCGCTTCAAGGTCGCGGCCATCGAGAACACGGCCTTGATGGTCGCCTACAATGAGAAGTTCCCATTTCACAATCGCATCCGGTTCGATGTCGACGGACACACCTATGTCGGCGTCGACTTCCACTGCGTGCGCCCGGACTGCCCCTGCTGGACCGTGCACGTCGCGTTTGCGTACCTCAGTCCGGGCCAGTCCGACGGATTGCTCAATGGCACCGAGGAATTCGTGGTTGGCATGGACTTGGAGAAACAGACGTGGTCACTCCTCGAGACGAGAGTGACGCCGACCGTGCCCGTTGCCACGGTCGTGAATGCGTTCCTCGGGCGGTACGGCTACGCGCTGCTCGTGGAGCGGCGCCGCGTCCTGCGCGTCCTGTACGAGAAGTGCCGCGGCAGCACGCGAGCCACGGCGTCGGTCCGCACTACCCCGACGGTGGGTCGGAACGAGCCCTGCCCGTGCGGGTCGGGGAAGAAGTACAAGAAGTGTTGCGGGCGGTGATGTCTATGGACCCGCCACTTCAGGCGCTCGGAAAGCAGTGGTTCTCCTGGACTGCCTCGGGGTACTGGGCCGTCACGATCGCGAGCGGATCTGGTACAAGTCCTTCTCGCGTATTTCCGCGGCGCGGCGGGCGACGTCGTCGAAGTCGGTGTTAACGGCGAACATGCGGCCGTTAATCTCCGGGCACAGGATACGGAGCAGGCGCACGGACGCTTTCGCGCAGTCTTCGGGCGGGCGGTACCGCTTTTCGTCGACGATCCGGCGGAGCTCGCCGATCCACTTCTTGCCGCCCGGCGTGTTCAACTGCGGCTCCCACATCTCGGTGTAGACCGAGCCCGGCCCGATGCTAACCACGTAGATGTCATACCCGTCGTGCTCCAGTTCGCGGGCCAGCGTGTCCGTGAGCCGCATGAGGGCGGCCTTGGAGCAGCCGTACCCCGAGGCGCCAGGGAACGGGCCGGAGGAACCGCCGCCGTTCATGTTGATGATCGCACCACTGTTGCGCTGCATCATGTGCGGCAGTACCGCTCTGCAGAACAGCGCCGGTCCCAGCACGTTGACGGTCACATCCCGCCACCACTCGTCCAAGTCGACCTCCCACAACGCGCCGATCGCCGCAAAGCTGGCCGCGTTGTTGAAGAGCACATCGATCTGGCCGAAGCGTTCGAGCGTGCCCGCGACAACTGTGTCCACCTGGTCCTTCCTGGTGATGTCAGCCGGGATGGCTGCGGCACGCCCACCGTTTTTCTCGATCAGGGCCACGGTCTCGCGCAGCTTCTCTTCGCGCCTGGCGCAGCACATGACATGGGCGCCCTGCGCCGCAAACTCCATCGCGATGGCACGCCCGATCCCGGCGCTCGCACCCGTGACGATGGCGGTCCTGCCGTCCAGTTCCATGGTGAGCCTCTCCGTGAAGTCAGCTTCGGCTTGTGCGACTCACTCGCGCATTTCTTCTTCCGACCTGTGCAACAAGGGTCCACATCTGGAGCGCTGAAGGCGCGGCCACATACCAGCCCAGGGCAACGCCCTGGGAACGGAGCGGAAAAGGGGTTCTAGCCCTGAAAGGGCGAGACATATTCTCGACGCCGATCGCTGCAGGCGGGGTCATGTCGCCCCCCTTCAGGGTGCAAATGCGCGGCTGGGCTTGTAACCCAGGGCGTTGCCCCTGGGCTGGTATGTAGCGCCCCGTTGGGGCTGAAAACCGGCTGGGCCTATTGCACAGGTCGTCTTCTTTCATACAGGATTCGCCCCTCCGCGAAGATCGTCCGCAGGAATCCGCCGTTTCCGACTGCGCGGCGGTTGACCTCGCAGGGTCGCTTGACCATTAGGTCGAGAGGAAAAGCCCTGGGAATTTGGAGCCGCATCTTGATCGCGGTATCGTCGGCGTCCTCGACGTCGTCCATCACGACCAGCAGGTCAACGTCGCTGTCCTCGGTGGCATCGCCACGCGCATGCGACCCGAAAAGGATCACCTGCCTGGGCCCAAACACCCCGGCCAGTTTCCTGACGTACTCCCGAATGTCTGTGTCTCGGATCATGCTTTTGCCCGCGGTACTCCCGCCTAGGGAATACCATAGCATGTGTGTCCGTGAAAATCCCCTGGTTGTTTGTGGCACGCTTCGTGCCTGGGACTGCCGATCGCCGCGCAACGGTGGTGCTACGGCTGAGGCGGGGCCGGCGGGGTGCCGACTGCGCCCCGCCACGGATCGATCCAGACCGGACTGGCCCAGCCCACTTCGCCGTCGGTTTGGATGACGCGCACGTAGTAGAACGCAAACGGGTGGGCGCAGAACGGCGCCGCCGGCAGCCAGATGCTGTCGAGCGGCGCGGTGTCGTCCCACGTCGCGCGCATATCGGTTTCGCCGGCGCCAGGGATGGAATGCACCACACGGTTGTTGCGGATGATGTCGAGCCGCGCCAGCGCAGCGGTGCCGTGGAACTCGACCGCCAGACGTCGGCAGGACGCCAGTGCCGGGCTGTCGCGCAGGGATAATTCCGCTCCGAAGGGTTTGCCGTCAAGGCTGAAGGACAGCAGCATTCGCGCGCCTGTCGTGGCCACGACACGTCGCTGGTACAAGGCTTCGAACACCGCCTCGCGCGTGAGTGCGCCGGCCTCGACGCTCATCAGACCTTGCTTGTAGCCCCAGGCGAACCGCACCTCGGTGCCCCAGTGCCCGTTGTGGTCGTCGCCGCCGGACGTAAACCCAACGCGCCAGCCGAGCGCCAGGGCGCGCTGCACGGTGCCGTCCGGGTATGGCGCTGGCGTCGCCGCTGTTTCCGGGACCGGGTTGCCGTCCTCCTTGGAGCACTCGTAGCTCCCGCGGACCTGGAAGATCTCGACCAGTCGTTCGTGCTCGGGGCTGTGATCCTTCCAGTCGCAGAAGTTGCCGCCGTGCCCCGTGTGGTGCGGAATGACGATGGCCCTGGCCCGGTTCCGGCGCAGCGCCTTGAACAGGTCGGGCGGGGTCGGATGCTCGGTGTCGTCGGAGCGGTACATGGGCTGGTCATCGTCCAGGTAGTAGACATTGCGGTCGCCGTCGCCGTTCTTGCGCCACTTGGCCCATTCGTAGCCGAGGAACGTGACAAACTCGCGCGGCGCGTGCCAGCGCTTCACGGCCGCACAGGTGGTCTGCCAGTACTCGTCCGACGTTTCCCACAGGTGGTCGTGATCTCCGGTGGCGCCGAAGTCGAGCCCGACCTCGTTCCGGAGTTGGTGGAAGTACTGCTCGAGCGTCCCGGTGCCGTCGGACATCTCCGTGTGGCCGTGGATCATGCCCCAGTAGGCGGGCGACGCCGTCTCGGAACAGACGGTCGGATTGCTCAGTGCCTCTCGGCCCGACGCCGTGTCCCGCACCGTGACCCGGTGCACGCCTTCGGTCGACAGCGCGACCCCGGCGCGGACACAGGTCGAGTCAAGGACCTGCTCGGTCGTCGCACGGAGCGGCGCCCCGCCGAGGGACAGCTCGATCGGCCCCGGAGCCTGATGCGAGAGATTGCCGAGTACGTCTTCCGGCCGGATGAGAAGCGTGACCGGCGCGCCCAGCCGGGTCGTGGCTGGCGCAAAGACGCGGAGGTGGTCTGTGGCCCCGCCCAAGACATGCATGGTGCAGGCAGCCACTATGCGCTCGGCGGTTCCCGCCGCCCACACATCGCCTCCGGCCCACTGCGGCGTCTTCCCTTCGGCCTGTTGTTGGGCCAACGCATAGAGAACAAAGAACTTGTTCAGCAGGCGATCCGGACACGCCTTGATGCCCTTGCCGCCACCGGCGCAATCGCCCAGGACAACCGTCAGAGTCTGCCCCTTGCGCAGGCCGCCCGCAGGAACGGTGATCACATACGTGCCGGGATGCGTGTCCGGCGCCAGAGACAGCGTGGCACCGTCATCCAGCCGTGCAGAGAGATAGCCGTCGCCATTCGGGTTCGCGGTCTGCGCACCGGGGAAGTTGCCCTTGTTGTTCCGACCGCCACAGACTTGAAGCTTCAGTACAGCCCCCGCCGGCACATCCTTCGCCAACCTGAAGGGAAGCCGCCACGTGCCGCACTCATTGGCAATGGCAAACGCCGGGTCCGCATGCGTGACCTCGATGCTCTCGGGGATCCGGATAGGCCGCGCCCAGGGCGGCATGTGAGGCGCTGTCGGCCTGACCATGAAGTGATTCCTTTGCGACCTGTGCGGGTAAATCCGGCCCCGGCACCGTTCGTCGTGGTGTCGCAGTCCCGGTCCCGCCTGACAGGCGGGATCCGCCGGGCAAGACACCATCCCCACGCCAGACCGCCGCAAGCGCTCTGCCGTCACGGTCCGGGCAGTACGCCGCCGGTCCAGCCCCAGGTGCCGGAACGCACGCACGCCAGACGCTGGATACCGCTCACCCGTGACCACTGGACGTGACCGTCGGCATACGCCGTGTTGGTGCCGAGATTGTGCTGATCCCGGACCCGGCCACTGAATGGCGCCAGCCAACTGGCGAAGTAAGTCTGCCCATCGAGCACACCCCAAGACGTCTCCATGATCATCACGGTACCGGACACGCCATAGGTCATCTTCTTGAAGTAGGCGTCGGTTGCGCCGTAATACCACCAGGGCATGCCGTACGAGTTCTCTATGCCATACGTAGGTGCAGTCTTCGCGGTGAAACTCGGGCAATAGAACACCTGCTTGTCGCCGACGTGCGGGTAGACGTAGTTCGCCCAGTAGCGCCACGTGCCGATCCAGGGCGGCGGCGGCAACCCATCCCACCACGTCCCCGGGTAGTAGCCGTTGTCGTCCTCGTACATGGCGCACCCCACCGCCAGTTGCTTCATGCCGGACAGGCAGGTCATCTGCTTCGCCTTGTCCTTGGCATTGGCCAGGGCCGGCAGCAGCAGGGATGCAAGGATCCCGATGATGGCGATGACGACCAGCAACTCGATGAGCGTAAAACGGCGGCGAAGCCTCGCCGTGCCGCGAACGGCCCGTTGCTCACGTCCACCTGCATCGAACGGGGACGGGAACTGAATGGCTCTCACGGTTTGCTGCCTCATTTGACGTCCTCCGGAATCACTTCGATCGCGTTGCAGAGCCGGGCGGAGGCGTCCACGCCTTCAGGAATCGAGAATTCGATATCCAGAACGCCGTCGTCGACCTGGACACCTCCGAATTCCTTCACCAGTACGGCGCCGAAATCGGAGTTGCAGGCCGCGACAATATCGCACCCGTTCAGGACCCGTGTCTTTTCGATGTCCACGTTGATCACGAACACACCCGGCTTGAACCCGGGCTCGTATCCCGCCTTAAAGTACATCCTCACGGCGTATTTTCCCGGCTTGACCTTGAATCGGTACGCGTCAAGATTGTACGCCTCGGTCCTGAAAATCTCAGGATCGTCCTCGCTCTTGACCTTGTCGACATTGCGCACGACGTTCTGGTGGGTGCCGTCGTACCCGTAGTTGCCATTCGCGAAGCTCTGGTCCGGGAAGAACAGCGTGCCGGATTTCGAGCGGTAGAAGACGTACGCCTCGCCGCCGCATTTCACCGCGTACCGGCTTGCCGCGATCATCGTCATCTGCTGTTTCAGGAAGCCGTCGACCGCCATCTGCTTGACCTTGAGCAGCGAGTTCATGCGCTTGGAGAACGCGAGCCGGTGCGCCTCGCCGTATTGCCCGGCGTCCAGGGCCGTCTGGATCTGGTCGATGCGCGACTTGTACTTGGCCGTGTCCTCGCCGGACTTGGCGACCGCGTCCATGGCCGTGCGGAGTTCGCTCAGTTTGGTCTTGTAGAAGGCGGCCACGGCGTCCGGGATCGACACGACCTGCTTGGCGACCTTGACGTCGCCGCCAGCGATCCGGAACGAGCGCAACTGGTATGGCTTCAACTCGATCTTGATGCTCCCTTCCGCGTCGGCGCTGAGAGACTCGCCGGTTGAGAGGTCTGTGACTTGGGCGGTGGGCGCGAGGGTCAGTCCGGCGTTGGCGTCGCTCCACAGCAGGTTCGCCAGGTAGGCATACGTGCCGTTTGCAGTGTTGAGGTATCGCGCCGTGACCGGGTCTCTCATGCCCTCGACGTCCTTGAACGGGAGCGCCGGCAAGGCGCAGTACGCCTTGGCGAACTCGCGCATCTCCTCGTCGCGCCCCCAGGACCCGAGCGGCTGTGCGCCGATCAGGATCCGCTGCGAGTCAAGAATAGCGACGGAGTAGACCAACTCCTTGAGGAAGTAGCGCCCGAACGGCTTGATGTCCGCGTTCTGGAAATACGCATTGTAAACATCCTGCTTGAGGGACTTCCTAAAGCTCTCGTAATAGGTGGGATAAGTGTTCGAGTAGGCGATGCCGCTCTTGCTGAACGGCGCGAACTTCGCAACGTCGTAGATGGTCTCGTCGACGGTGGATTCCGGGTGGGCCCAGAACATCTCCCAGCGATAGCTCGTCGAGTGCCGGGTCGGGACCACATACACGTCCGGGAGCGCGGCGATGGCGTCGATGTCGAGTCCGGCGTTCTCGTAGACGCACGCCTTCGTGTCCAAGCCCTCCGAGGTCTCGTCCTCGGTGCTGCCGCACAACGGCTTGCCCATGATGTTGATGTAGAGCTTCAATTGGGGGTTCACCGCATGGACCGCAGTTTCGATCTCGCGGATGAGTCCGGTGGTCTTGTCTGCACGCCATCTCAGCCACTTGTCCTTGGCCGGCCCGGTCAGGAACGCGAAGCGCGACTTGAACTTGCCCGCCGGGTCTTGGGGAACCTGAACACCCGTCTCCTGGGTGAAGCTCGCGACGGTGGCGTCGCTGTAGCCGTCGTTCAGGCCGAGGCTTAGGATCCCGGCCCAGATCTCAATGCCGTCGAGCCCGGGGAGAGTGCCGTACCTCGCGGCCAGGTCCGTGATGTGCCAGAGGAGCATTCCCTTCACCTCGGGGTTCAGGAGATTCGGTTTGGGCCACTCGGCCGATTGGGGCAGCTTGCCTGCCGAACTGATCGAGAAGAGGTCCTTCCTGACGAACTCGTCCTTCCGGTCCGGCGTCTTGGTCAGGTCGGGCAGGGTGTAAAGGTTCACGATCGCGATGAAGCTCATGCCCCGCGCGTTGAGCATCTCGATGAACGCCGGCACCTGCCCGTTCCTGAACGGCAGGCAGCCGTTGCCGTAGACTCCGGCCTGGGGGCAGAACGTGTAGTCGTAGCGCAGGATCGGGTACGACACCGCATTCTGCCCGGTGTAGTCGAAGTAGTCGCACCACCGGTCCAGGACCTTCTCGACGCGCTGGATGCTGGCGCGCTCCTTCGCGTCGTCATAGTTGAGCATGAAATCGACGGTCTGGTCCTCGTCCATGTGCCCCAGGGCCCGGTGCGGCATGCCGTGCGGGTACTCGATCTTCAGCTTCGGGAACCGGTCGCCGTCGAGCGGCAGGATCGTGACCTTGGCGAGCGCGGCCGGGTAACCCTTGATCATGGTCCTGGCCTCGAACAGGTAGCTGTCCAAGCCCGGGTAGAACAGGTATTTCGTGCTCTGCATCTTTCCCGTGAGCGGGTATTCGTTCCCGCTCTGGATGCCGCCCTCGAGCCGGTCCCGGTGCTGCGCGGAGGTCGTCTTCGGGTACATGTACAAACCCATGGACCGGGGCACGTCGTCGGGCCAGTCGATCTGAAGCAGGACCGGCTTGCCGTTGCGTGCGGTTTCCGGGAACGCGATCTCGAACCCGATCCGGTCGCCGTTGTTGGCGCCGGCCTCGAGGTAGCGTCCCAAGGTCGAACTCTTCACTGTGCACTGTCCTTCGCGCAGCACGCCCGAGTCGTCCTCGACGGCAAAGTCCTTAATGAAGAGCGGCGCACCGGTCGTGAGCCCGGCATCGGTCGGCGGCAGGGCCGGCTGCGGGTTGTACACCGAAACGAGGAAGGACTTCTGCACCGTAGCGCCGTCCCGGGACACTCTGCACTTCAGCCGGTAAACGCCCGCGTTCAGGCGCCCCACGGGGAACTCCAGCTTCTGGGGGGCATTGACCGTCGCGGCGCGGTTATTCGAGAGCAGGCTCTTCCCGGATTCGTTCTCGCAGAACTCCATCGCGATAGCGACGGTCGCCGGAGTCGGGGCAATGCTACCCACGGCGGGCCGCGCATAGGTGCCGCCTGGCGCCAGGAGCAGTTCGAGTTTCTCGTCCATCCCGGCGAACAGGACCGCGCGGTCGAGGATGACGTCCACGGGCATGACGCTGCGGTACTCGCGGACGACCTCGTCCTCGGCGATGGGGCGCCGGTAGATCTTCAGTTCGTCGACGGCGCCATCCGCGTTTCGCTCCGTCGGGATGTCCGCACCCGAGCCGACACACACGGTCTTGATGCAGTCCAGATCGAGGTTCGTGAACCGCGACGTCAGTTCCCACGCACTGCCGCCGTGCCGGTACGGGATCCCGTCGACGTAGAGCCGGGTCCAGCCGCTGGCTTCCCAGGCAAGCGCGATGTGGATCCAGTCGCCCTTGAAGGCGTAGTCGCGCATCCGCCGGTTGATCGCCACCGGGGCCATCTCCTTGCGCGGCAGGTCGACCCGAAGCCATTCCCACAGCCAGACATTCAGCTTCGTCTTGCCGTCGGCATTCTGCCCGGTGAGCAGCGAGCGCCAGCCGCGATCCGCCATGCCGTCGCGATTGGGCTGGAACCAGAAGGAGACGGTGCCGCCCTGGCTGCTGAACAGCGTGCCGGCGTCGTACTGGAGCAGCGGCGGCGACTTCCTCCCGTCGGCATCCGTCGGCACTGCATTACCTGCGAACACAGCCCTGCCCTTCACCCCATCCACGTAAGAAATGCTCGACTCCTTGCTCGGGCGTATGGCCTCCCCGACAGCGGAGCTTGCGTCTGTGGCGCCGTCGAAGTTGGCGTAGAAGTCCGGCGGTCCGCCGCTTCCCGAGACGACCGGTTCTCCCGCCCCCTCGGCCAAGGATTCGGCTCGGCAAGAAGACACCTCAATGTCCAGATTGTGGCTGTAGAAGCTGATGCCTGCCACCGGCGGCACGTCGCCTTCCTCGGCCGTGAAGCTGCCGACCAGCTTCCCGTCGATATTCGCCTCAACGAACTGGCCGTCGACGAGGACTCTGAACTCCGTCCATGGCGCATCAGGCCCGACCGTCAGGGCGGGCGAGATCGGGCCGATCGTCTCGTTGTACCTGTCGGGCAGGCACCGGTTCAGGGCGTCAGCGCGCGCGTAGAGCATCAGCCTCTTTCCGTTGGCCCCGATCAAGAGCACGCCGAAATGGTGGTCGGAAGCCGGGACGGCCACCTGCCGGGCCTTGAATGCGAGAACGAACCGGGCGCACACCAGGTTGTCGGCAACGTTGTACGTGCACACGCCATTCCCATTGGCGCTGATCTTCAGGACGCCGGCGTCGATGCTGCAATGGCTCGGCAGTTTCGCGTCAGTCTTGAATGGTTCGTCGATGATAACCCCCGCCTGAGCCGTGACAATGGCGAGTCCCAGGAGGGTTGAGACGACGCGCAGGTTCATGAAGGCCATTGCGGTTCTATTCATGTTTGCTCTCCGTAGGGCGGTTGTTCCACCGTGTCACTCTGCGGGACTCCGCATACTCAACGCCCGGGCGTGGCAGCCGACATCGCGCAGGAAGTGCGAGGTGTGCGGTTCGTCGTCATCGGCGGGCCAGGCACGACTCCATGAAGCCGGCCATGTGCTCAATGGCCTCCCGGCTTTCGGGGAGCCCGCGGATCTGAAACACATGGACCATGCCCGGCCAGACTTCGAGCGTCACCTCAACCCCGTCAGATCGGGCCTTGGCCGCCACGCGAACGCTATCGTCACGAAGCATCTCATGCTCGCCGACCTGGATCAGCAGGGGCGGGATGCCGGTGTAATCGCCAAATACCGGCGATGCGAGCGGGTTGCGGCGATCCGCCCCCCCAAGATAGAGGTCCACGAACACCGGCATGCACCGTGCACTACAGATGGGATCGTCTTCGGACCGCATTGATTCACTGGCCAGCGTCAGATCAGTCGAAGCCGACAGGGGCATAGCCGCTACCGGCAGTGGCCGATGGCGGTCTCGCAGCGCCAGTAGCGTCGCCAGGGTCAAGCCGCCGCCGGCCGAATCCCCGGCAATGAACGTTGCCTTGGCAGGCGCCGGGCCGTTCGGCCCGGATGCGAGCATCCACTCGTGGGCGCAGACGCAATCCTCAATCGCCGCTGGGAAGCGGTGTTCCGGCGCGAGCCGATAGTCGGGCAGGAGGACGGCGCACTTTGCCGCCGCCGAAATGTCGGCAGCCAGGGGAAGGTAACTTGCGCCTGAACCGGAAACATAGCCACCACCGTGCAGATACAGAAGCCGCAGATCAGGGTCGGCGCCGGGCGCCATGACCCATTCACAGAGCATGCCGTTAATCTGCCTCTGGATACATTTGACGTCGCTGTTGGCGGGCGCTTGGCGCGTCGCCATGCCCTGGCGCAGTCCGTCGAGGTTGAACTCGTTGCCCACGGCGCCGAACGCCGGCCTCCGACGCAATTCCTGTAAGTACTCGCGACTTTCCCGTGACGGCATCAGGTGTCTCCTATTTGTGCTGCGCACCGAGCAGGTCACACGCCGAAGTGCGAGACTGAGAGCCTGCCGGTGTACGCCCATGCCGGGCGTGATTCGGGGCCGCAACTCGCGGTTGGGCGGGTGCCCATCCTTACCGACGCACCCCAGGTTTTACGCATATCTGTCTGCCTTGAGGGTATCCCCCTCCTCCGCTCGGAAAGCCGTCGCCTTTCCTGTCACTCCTCCGTCATGGTGAAATCGTCGAACCAGATGGTTCCGTCGTCGCCGCTCAGGGTGACAAGCAGGAGGCGGCATTTCGCCCAGGCTTCAGCGTTCGGAACCGTAAAGCGCAGTTCGAGCTTCTGCCAGTCCACGCCGACCGCCGCCTGGGCGCTCTGCGGCGGCACCAGGAATTCATTCGCGTCGTTCTTTCCCTGGAATGCGACCTTAACCGAACCGGCGGCCTCCCGCTTCGCGTACACGGTGGCGCGGTACGTGCGTCCGGGCTGAGCAGGGAAGCTCTTTGTGAAACAGCAACTTCCCTGTGCCTGCATCTTCAGGCTGCCCGGACTGCTTCGCCCGACCTGGTCGTCGCGCGTGAACTCGCTCTTGGACTCGGGCGCTTTCCACGATCCCCAGACCGTGCCTATCTCGTCCTGTACCGGATAGAAGGCTTTCGGCGGGAAGGCCACGATGCGGAAAGACCGCGACGGGACCTTGATGTTGAACTTGCCGGCGACGACGTTGATGTCGGCGCCGATATATTCCTCGCGCGCGGCGAAATCACCCGGCGCGATTCTGCCGACATCAAGGGTGGCGTTGCGCGGCCGGATGTCCTTGTTGGCCAAGATCAGCACGCGCCGCTTTTCCGGGCATTCGTACCAGGTGACGCGGACGTCGGCCTGGGAACTGGTGATCTCCTGCTGGTTGTAGTAGAGGTGTACGCGGGTCTCGGGCGACTGGACACCATACTTCTCCAGGGCGTCCCACACCGTTTGGACGGGCGCCCCGGCCGCGTAGTCCTGGCACGTCTCCACGTCGTGGGACAGGAGCATGGCCAGCATGGCTTCGGTATAGGGGAACGCCGCCGGTTTGAAATAGTCCACATTCGCCTGCCCCAGGGCGGGCAGGAAGATCACTCCGGTGCCCAGCACATTGCGGTTGTACTCACTGCGGTAGATGGCATCGGAGAGTTCGTCCGTATACCCGAATGGATTGCGCTGTAACAAGGTGTTGTGCTGTTCGCCTGGGAAGAAGTAGTCCGCCAGGCCATGCAGGAATGGCATGTAGGAGCGCTGGGCGTGCAACATGACCGTCCGGTGTTGGGCATGGCAGAAGCGGACGGTGCGTTCTACCAGCTTGCGTTTGCTCAGCAGCGCAAAGGTCTTGATGGTGCGGCCAAAGTTGTCCTTGAAAGCGCAGCCGTGCGTTTCATTGCCGCATAGATTTGACCCGCACAGGTCGTAGTAGATCTGCCAGACGCGGTCGCCGTAGGGGTGCGCCAGAAGCTTCTTGATGTTGCCCAAGTAGTAATCGTTGATCATGCCAGCGTTGCAGGCGGGCACCGTGAAGTGATATTCCGTTTCATACTTGCCGTCGCCCAAGGGTTTGAGATACGACATCTTGTAGATGTAGTCTCCCGGAATGTCCCAGTATTTCCTGAAATACACGGCGATATCGCTGGCATCGGTCAGCGAGTTGGCGGCACCGTATACCGACACCGTGTTGGGAACCTTGCTCTTCAGGCGGCACGCCAGATCGGACTCGTGCGGCTCATACGTGAAAACGCCGGTCAAGCCTTCGCCGCCGTTCATGCTTAGGTGCGGGGTATCGCTCCGACTGCTGTCGCCGAAACGGATGAGGCGGTTGCGTATCGGCAGCGGCCGGGTCGGCGTCGCGATGAACAGGGCTTGATAGGACGTACTCTCCGGCAGTTTCACCGCGTTCGTGACCATGGTGACCGAGCACTGCCCGCTGGCCTTGTTGACAAAGAACACCGGCCGCGCCGGGTCATAGACCCAGTTGGCGTCATGCGGCATGGCATAGGCGAAACCGCCCTTGTCCTCGGAAACCAGCCAGAGCTGGGTAACCGTCAGCCAGCCGCCGCCGGTCGGATACGGGAACTCGAATTCCGGACCCTGGCCCTCCTGCAGGAGCGGCGTCAGCAGGTACTGGCAGACGTCCGCCCGAACACGCCAGTCCAGCCGCATCGACTTGATCTCCGGACTGCCCTTGATGGTGAAATCACACTTGATCATGCCGTCGAACTCGACCGTGGTTGCATAGTCCAGCGTGAAATCCGCCGCCTTGCCGGTCCCGGTGAAGGTCACCGTGCAATTGCTGCGGTGTGTCGGCCCGGCCTGGTAGCTGATCTCCGCCATGCCCCGGGGTGTTTCAACGATGAGTCGAGGACAAGCCTCCAGCAATGACTTGCCGTAGGCGCTGACCTCCGTGGGCAGGGGGCCATCCCCGAATTGGTACACACGGTTCCAGAGCGTGACCGAGTGGTCCTGCACCGCAAAATCCTGCCAGATATCCGGCACGACATCCTCGGCGCCAACGCCGTTCCCGGCAAAGGACAGGTCGGGCCGGACAATGGAAGCGCTCACCTTGTCCTTTCCGCCCAGACTGGTCTCCAGACGATACGTTCCCGGCTGGTCGACGCCTTCGATGATTCTGCATTCGCTGTTCCGGGAAAAAGTCCATTGGCCGCTGGCAATGGTCTTATCCCCTCGAGTCAAGCGGTAATCCATGGCCAGCTTGCCCTGAGTCAGGAGGGCCAGGTCCGCCTCTGGCAAGGCCGAGAAATCAAGTTCGGCTTCCAGCCGATCGAGTTTGTCAATCGGCCCGGTGTTCACTCCATTCAGTTTCACGTCATAGGCCTGGACTGTGGCGGCGGACTGGTCCAGCAGGAGTCGCGCATACTGATTCTTGATCTCCAACGGCGAGCAGGCCCGGGAGAAGATTTTCAGGTCATCGACCGCGACGTCCCAGGTGTGGTTGTCTTCATAGAAGCGGCTCTTGACGCCAATGAAGGAGTCCCTCGCGTCCGGAATCAGTCCGCTGGTCTTGTCGGCCTTGTCCGGCAGCATGGCCTCTCCGGCAGGTTCGCCATTCAGGTAGATTGCCAGTTTCCTGGCGGTCCACGTGACGGCGAGTTGGTGCCATTGGTTCCTCTTGATCCCTTTCCGGGAGACCTGTACCCGTCCAACTTGGCCCCACCCTTGCGGCGGTTCGGAACTGCGCCAGTCAAAATAGACCGTATCGCCATATTCATAGAGCTGGTATTCGATATGGCGGGAGTCCTGCTTGAATAGCATGTGGAGCAAGGCAATGTTGCCGCGCTTCTGGCCGTCGGTCGTCTCATCGCCGGGTGTGTACCCCAGTGCGTTCACCCACAGGGTCATACTGCCCTCGTGGGGCGAGGCGTTGCCCAGTGCGTCAAACTTCAGGTCTTCGCCGGGCTCCGGCTTGAAGCCCTGCTGGGTGTCGAAGCCGACGCATCCTCGGAGCCCCAATGCCACGTCCTTCATGGTGGTGGAAATCGGGTCCCCCTTGGCAAGATCCGCGTTCACGCCGCGTGTGTCAAAGGTCACGGAAAAAGTCAGGTCTTTGTCTTTCAGCTTCTCCGCCATCGGGACTTCCCGATACACTCCCGCGGCGCCAAGCAGCACTGGCATGCCCAGGAGAATCACGAGCAAACGGCCTTTCAGCATGAGTTACTCCGTTGCTTGAAAGAATTCGAAGTCGTCGAAAAAGGCCTGTCCCGATGCGGCGTTGGATACTCCGAGCGTACAGAGCAGTTGTGCGGCCTTCTCCCATTTCCCGGTTTCAAGGATCTTCACGCTAAGTACCATCCTCTTCCAGCCATCGCCTGGCACCTGCTCACCCTTGAGGACGGTGCTTTGTACGCCGGTGCCGAGGAAATGTTTCTCTTCATCCTGGCACTGAAAGCCGAGGGCTATTTCACTGTCCGGGGCCATGTCTTTGGCTCTGACATATACCAGCGCGGTGTAGGTCTGGCCGGGTTTGATCGCGAAATGCCGCAGAAAGCAGCAAGCCGCGTTGAGCGGATTATCCGGCCCCACGGCGATCTCCAAAGATCCCGGCGCGTTGTTGCCCAACTGCTGGTTGTGCACGAATGTGACAAGCGCGCCTTCGGCCTTCCAGTCCGACCATTTGCCTGTGGAGAAGTCGTCCGCGAAATCTGTGCCGGTTCCAGCCCACGCACTCATGCTGATTACAGCGGCGATCATAACGCCCAGCGGCCAGTTTCTCATGTCTTGTCCTCCCGTAGCAGAACGCGGCGGAATAGCTTACCGCGCACCCTAACCTAAGGTACGCGGTTCCTGTCGCGGATAAAGGGTAACATATTGCTATTTGCGGGACGCTCTTGCCGACGCCTCAGATCGTGGCACGGGGACACAGCGGCTTGGGCCACGCTATTGACCATCGGCGTTCTCAGCACCCCAAGCCGGGCTGGACCAGGCCATGTCCCCGCGCTTCGTCGCGACGCGGACGTAGCAGAACCGGTCGGGAGCCAGTTCGCCCACGTCGACGACGGCTTCTATTCGTCGCGAGTCGGCCTCGGGCTGGACCCGCTCAATCTCGCCCTCATTGCCGATGATGGCAACGTTCAGGATCCCCGCTTCGCTCGCGGCGCGGATTGCCAGCCGGCCTCGCTTCTTGTCGCCTTGCGCTTGCCACTCGGTGTCCAGGTAAATGCGGCTCAGCGTCGTGGCGTAGGTTCGGCGGCCCTTGATGGAATCAAAGATGGCGTCGCGCATCAAGCACGGTGCGATGCATGCGGTAAGGCCTTGGGGATACAGGTCCGCGTAACCTGCGACGTCAGACTGACGGGCATGCAGATCGTCGCCCGGGCGCCCGTCGTGGATGTCGCCGCCGCCCACGAACCCGAAGCGATAGCCCTTCCGCAACGCGTCGATGACGTGCCGGCCCTGCACCTCCCCGTCGCAGGCCCGAATGGGCCGGGGATTGCCTTGAGCCGCGGGACACTCGCTGCTGCCCCAGACGGAGTACACCTCGACGGCCTTCTCGTACGTGGGATTCCAGCCCAGCTCCCAATCGCACCCCATGACCTTGTTGGCACTGTGGTGCGGGATCGCAATGGGGTCGAGCTCGCGCAGGTTGTCCAAGGCGGCCCACAGCTTGGGCAAGGTGTCATAGCGCGGGTCCGTGCAGCGCAGGATCGGTCCGTGGTCCGCGCGATAGTAGATGTTGCGGTGGCCCGGCCTGCTGTTTGTCCACTCCTGACCGACGAGCGTGACGAACCGGCCGGGGGAGTTGTGGTCGTTGGTCACCGCGATGAAGTAGTCCCACTGCCGGTCGGTCAGGGCCTCGACGTGGTCGCTGATGGCGCCGAAGTCGAGAAACGCCTCGTCGCGGGCAAAGGCATAGAGTTCCTCTGGACAGCGGATGCCGTCGCTGAAGAACGTTTGCCAGTGCGGGTCGCCCCAGTAGATGCGTTCAACCGGCGGCGCGGGCGTGACAAAGACCGGGTTGGCCCAGCACTCGAGCCCGGAGGCTGGGTCAATGACTCTGAGGAAATGGAACCCGGGCTCGGTCCAGCGGTACCCACCGAACCGGCCGACGGGCCGCCGGTCACCCGGGAACACGCCCTGCTGCAGGCCGTCGAAGGTGATGTCTTGGGTGCCCGACAGTGCGGCGCCGCCGTCGAGCCGCAGCGTTCCCTGCCATTCGGGCAGGCAGTTGTCGAGATACTGAATGCGGCGCTCGGCATTCAGGTTGAAGGGCCCGCGCAGTGCGGGCTTAGGCGTGTTCCACTGCGCCGCACTCGGGATGGCCCGCACCGGACCGGTGAGCTTGACACTGAGCCCGAACTCCTCGCCCACCCCCATCCGGGAGGGAATGATGCACAGCATGCCGTCTGGGTTCATCTACCGCTCCTGCGAGGACATGAGGTTCTACGCTCCTGCCAAGACGGGCGCTCGGGACGAGAGACCCGGTGCGCCGCCGTGGGTGCACTTGTGACGCAATGACTCGGTGACGCAGTGACTCAGTGACATGGGACGAGGACCAGAATACGACAAACAGGTTGGTCGCAGCGCGCCAATAGGGAAGCCCAATGCCACCGACTCAGGCCTGGCTTCGTACGACGTCGGCTCGTAGTTCCGCGTTCACGCGGTCCGGGGCGTGTCGCCCCAGCGAGCGGAGACCTACCGCTCCTCGCCCTCTCGTTGTCCATCGTCCACGCGCTCCTCAGTACTGCGACAGAACCAGAGGCAACGGGTCCAGATTCCGAGTCAACCGCCGCGTCAGCCGCCAGAGCATCTCATCCCGCACCTCGCGGAAGCTGCCCTGCAGGCAGTCCTCGCAACCGACGTAGTCCTGGAAACCGTACCGTTCCTTGCGCGGGTCGGGCGGGATCGGGGCGAGGCACGCGGCGTCGGCGAACGCGCGCCAGTCCAGGATCGGCGTTTCGGATTTCAAAATCCGGCGAGTGTAGAGTTCGGGCGTCAGGTGCACCTTGCCAAACGCGCCGGTGCGGTAGCCATGGCGCTGGAACAGCTCTGGCGTGGTCGTCTCCTGCGGGGGAAGGATACCCATGCCGCGAATGCCGATCGCGGCAGGATAGCGACCGGTGAACACCGAACCCCGCGACGCCATGCAGACCGGGCTCTGACAGAAGGCATTCTCGAAAACCACACCCTCCCTGGCGATCCGGTCCAGGTGCGGAGTCCGCACCGCCGGATGCCCCATGCAACCGAGGCAGTCGGCGCGATGCTGGTCGGTCATGATCCAGAGTACGTTGGGTCGTGCTGCCATCCCGCTGCGTCCTCATCTTGTGAATCGTCGGCGCCGCACGCTCGATACGCGTCTGGCAGAGCGCGGGCCCTAAGGATGGCAGCGAGTGTTCCTGCCGGTCCCCAATCGGTACTCTCCATGGATTCCCATACGTCAACAATATGCGTCATTCATGGGGCGTGCGATTGACAATTATTGCTTTCCCTATCCACTTGTTGCGCACCAATACCACGCTGCACGAGGATTCAGCACAGGTAAATGCAGCCATCCTATTTCGCGCCCGCTGCCGGTTCCGCAAAGCGAGTTTTGGCGGCCCCTCCCGGTGCGTGCGCGGCATCCCGTCCGCCGAGACAGACCACGGCGCCGTCCATGGCGGCGAGGTAGAGCCGCCCGCGTGCCGCGATCAGGCCGTCGAAGACGGGCGGCGAGTCGAGCGGGTACTCCTTCGCGGTTGTCCCGTCGCCGGGCTTGACGGAGAGAAGACTCCCGCCTTTCTTGCCCAGGAACGCAGCTTCGGCATCGAGCAGTTCCTGGGGCGCGGGCTGCCCGGGCTTGAGCTGGGCGTAGACTTTCTCCTCGTCCATGGCCGTCGGCGGCCCGGCAATGAACAGCGCCCCATCGGTCAATGCCATGGCTCGAACGTGGATCGGCAGATCCTGCGTCCAGAGGCGTGCGAACTCCGCACGCGGCAGCGCGCCCGGTTGAGCGCCGCCCTCACGGCCGGGGATCGGCGTCGACCCGGCATCCTTGCTGGCCGCGAACAACTCGTACGTCAGCGCTGCCGTCCAGCGGTAGTTGTCGGGCTTCATCCCGTAACCGTATACGGAGGAGTCGTCCATGGCCAGGATCTTGCCGGCGGGAAACTCGCGTCCGGAGAGGTACCAGCCTGCGGCGCCGGACCGGAACCGCGTGCCGTAGATCCAGTAGGCACGGTGCCACCACGCATCGTGCAGGAACCCGTCCGACCCGAACAGGTGCCGCTCGCCGTCCTCGCGCGGCGCCAGGGTCTGGCGGTCGAACGCGAGCTCGCGGAGGTAGACGATGTCACCGACAGCAGACAGCACGTCGGGCAGGCCGCCGGGCATGTCGATGCTGTCGCCCATCGCACCCCAGGAGAACATGTAGCGCTTCCCGGCCTGCGGATCATTGATGTCGGCGCAGAAACGCCCGTTGCGGATGCTCAGGCTGTAGGGACCGTTCCAGAACGCGGAACCGCTTCCAAGAATCATCACGGCGTCCTTGCCGCCTTTCGGCATGGTCTCGGGTCGCACCCACACGGAGAGGGTGATCGGACTGGCGAAGTTCAGGTCGGCCGGACTGCCGCACTCGAGCCAGGCGTCCGTGCCGTTGAACTGCAGGGCGTGTCCCGTCCCGTTCGGGACCCATTCGGCGCCGATCACCTTGCCGTCGTGTCCGTTGCCCGAGCGGTCATGCGCGATCTCACCCGTGCCTTCGTCGAACGTCAGGTGCACGGCCAGCCCGTCGTTCAGCGTGTCGCCCCCGGCGCGTGCCGGACCGGGTGCTGCCGCTGCTGGCCGCTCAGACTCGTAGATCGCCTTGACTTCCGCGAGGGAGAGCGCACGCCGGTAGATGCGCACGTTGTCGATCGGGCCTTTGAAGAACCACTTGTCGAGCTGATGCCCGATACGCAGGCCTTGGTAGGTGGACTTTCCGTCGGCAACGCTTGGCTCTACCGACTCGCCGCGGCCATCGATGTAGCCGGTCGCGGTCTTGCCGTCCCAGATCAGGGCCACATGCACCCAGTCCTTGCCGGGCGTGAACTTGTCTCCATCCTCCTGACCGGTGATGCTCTGTTCGCGAACGAGCTGCCCGGACTTCAGATCCAGCGCATAGAGACGCAACCCGCCGTCCAGGTAGGCGGAGCGGCCGGCGACGCAGTACGCCACACCGTCCTCAACGAGAATGCTGCCATGCACCGGCCACGCCGACTCGAGCCGGTCGTTGTCGACGACACGGCGTTCCGTCGGGCCAGGGCCAGCGCGGAAGCGCCAGGCCAGTGCGCCATCGGTCGCGCGCAGGCAGTAGACCCAGCCATCACGGCACCCAAAGACCACCCGCCCCTGGCTGACCGTGGGCGGCGAGTCGATTCGCCCGCCGGTCGTGAACTGCCAGGCGTCCTTCCCATCGGCGGCATCGAGAGCGTGAATGGCATGGTCGTCGACAGCGGCCACGAACACACGGCCATCCGCCATGACCGGGCTGCTGAGATGCCCGCCGATCACGGTCCGCCACGCCGGACTCAAGTCCAGACTCGGCACCGTTGTCCTGGCTCTACCGCTGCGCGCCGGGTCGGAGCGGTAGCTGGGCCAGTCTTGTTCGTTTGTGTTCGCGGATGCGAGGTCGGCGGCGGCGGCAGGACCGGTTTCCAGTCTGGGCGCCTCCGCCTGGGGTGGCGCAGCGGCATTCACCGCCGGGGCCAGGGCCATGAACCCGTTCAGCTTCGCCTGGATATAGCAGGCGCAGGGGTGCGGCGGCAGGTACAGCAGGCCGTTGCACGGCATGATGCCATACTGACACTCGCCGCGCGCCCAGTTGTTCCGACACGCAGCCCCCGTCTGGATGTCGATGAACTCGGTCCCGGTCCTGGCCACGAGGATGAACTTGTCCGTGGCCTTGTTGCGATAGCAGCGGTGATGGTGCACGGACGTGAACGCCGCGGCCGTGGAGAGATTGCGCTTGACCTCGCCGGTCATGGGATCCAGCCCCTGGGTGAAATCCTCCGTGTTGCGGATCTTCGAACTGCCGACCCAGACCAGGCCGTCAATCACGAACAGGTCGCCCGGCGCCCGGTGCGTATCGTAACTCTTGCAGGACCAGAGCCGCGCGCCCGTGGCGGCCGAGAATGCGATCATCTCGCCCGGCCCGCCGGTGTAGTACAACGACCATGTCGGACTGTGCACCTTCGATCCGGGCGGCGGCGGCACGACATCCGCATTCCGGTCCTCGCTCAGGACGACGTCACCGTAGGCGACCAGCGTGGGCGCTGACCATGTCGGACGCGTCGCGGGCGACGGACGCGGGCTCTGCCATTGCTCCGCACCCGTCTTGGCGTCGAGACCGATGACGGCGTCCGGCGTCTGGTAGAAGACGCGAGGTCCGGTCACTGCGAGCGTCATGGCGAACATATTCAAACCGGGCTTCTTCCACAGCACGTTGCCGGTGGCTGCGTCGACGGCCATCAGGCCGCGCGCCGGTTCCGGGGTTCGAACCACGGCCCAGGGCCGGTTCTTCACCGGCGCCGGCGGTGCTGCCGCCAGATCGCCCACGACGAGAAACAAGGTCCCGTCCTGCCACAGCACTTCCTCGGTGTTCTCCGTTCCGGCATAGGTCATGACCGTAGCGCCGGTAGCCGCGTCGAGGGCCACCAGGGGTGCGGGATAACCGAGCGTGACATACACCTTGTCCCCCACCGCGACCAGGCGTCTGGCAATCTCCGGCGGCCCGTCAAAGAACCCCCACAGGTGCGGGGCCCAACTTTCCAGTGGCCGTTTCCAGAGTTGCACGCCGCTGAACGCGTCGTGCGCCACCAGCGACCAGCGCCCGGGAAAAAGAATCGACGCCGGCAAGCCTTCGTCGGCAATGTAGAATATCCGTCCACCCGCCGAGACCACAGCGCTGATGCTGGCGAGCTTCTCGTGGTGCCGCGCAAACGCCGGCCCACCGAGCCACTGCAGGCGTTGCGGCGGCCCGACCACGGTGTCGTGAGCCACGGCGTTGTTACTGGCGTCGTGCAGGTAGTGCGTCCATTCGTCGAGTTCCGCCGGTCGCGGCTTGATCAACGTCCGCCAATCCTTGCCCTGCTTCACATACGCGACGCCGTTCGGACACAGGACCCGCATCACCTCGTCCTGCGTCACCGCCCCCAGGTTCTCCGCGATCAACAGGTTGACCAGGTTGTCGGCATACGGCAACGCGGCCGCTGTCCAGCGTTCCGCAGTGACCTTGCCGTGGATCCCGAGCGACCGAAACAGGGCGCGAGCCTTGTCGACATTCGCCGCGTCGGCGTCCAGGCCGTGCACGACAACCCCGTCCCCCTCCCCCAACACGGCCGTCACCTGCCCGTCGCCACAGCCGAGGTGTACGATCAGGCCGCCCCGAACACCCGTGGCCGCCAGCGCCTGGCGCGCGAACTCCTGGGCCGCGGGATCCGCGGCCCAGGATACCCACGGCATGAAGACGCACCACCCCAGCAACGCGATCTGAGTCAGGAATCTTCCCGCGACGGTCGTCCATACCTGGCGTTGTCGTCTCATCGTCATTCCTTTCGGCACTGGCCACGGTACTCCACGAGCGCGGTCCAGCGGTTGCAGTTACCGCTCGGTTCGCCGATCGCATGAAAGAGCTCACCCGGCGTGCCGCCGCTGATCGCGATGGTAACGCGGACCGGCGACGTGACCACCACGTCCGCGCAGGTGTTCCTGGCGCGATGCAGTGCCGACACGTGCCAGGCGCCATCGTGCGCCAAGACCTTCTCCCCATTGATCCACACCGTCGTCGCAGCCGATGCCTGAATGACGAAACGACGCTTCGAGTTCCGCGAAATGAAATCCTTGCATTCGAACTGCGCCACGAGCACGCGGTTCTGCCGCGCATACGGTGCGAGATCGAGGAAGTGAGAGGCAGCTTCCACGCACTGCGCAGCGGCGGGGCGCACGGGTTCCTTGTCGGCGATTTCGCGAAGGTCCCAAACGCTGAACGGGATGGTCATGAGCAGGCCCGCCGTCAACTCCTGCACAACCCCGTTCACCTTGCACAACACGCCGAGCTGGGACGAATACGGGCGCCAGGCGTGCTCTTCCGGCATCGCGGTGAGCGACATCGACACGGTTGCCTTGGGCTTGACCGTGACGCTCAGTTTCGTGCGGCCGCCAAGCCGCCACCCGAGCGGCGCACGCAGTTCAATGGCCGCCTTGATCGCCCGGTTCGTTACGTTCGTCACGACCAGCCGGAAACGGCCGCGCTGGCCGGGTGCGACCCGCACCGCGGCCGGGTAGTCGAGCCTGACGTGGAGCGGGTAGTCGGCCAGCACACTTGCCGAGTCGGGCACAGACAACGTGCGCAGGGCGCGTCCGGTGGCTGCAGGGTAACGCTCGAGGCAGGCCAGGCGCGATTTCGGCCCCTTGACCAGGCGTACCGACGAGCCGTAGTATGACAGCGCCTTCTGCGCCAAAGTGCCGGTGATGTCGGTGAGCTCATCCAGCGTTGCGGGCGCCGCGATGCCCGTGATGTAGCCGCCGATGGCGATCTTCTCGCCGATGGGCTTCTTCCACTCCTCGCCGATGCCCTGCGGGTTGATCAGCCCCAGGATGGCGCCGAGGGTGGCGCACGTGCAGTCGGCATCGTAGCCGCAGTTGACGGCAGCCAGGATCGAGCGCCCGAAGTCGCCGCCGCCCGCGTACCAGCCGAGCACGATGATGGCCAGGTTGATCGCCACGTCGGTGAAGTTCTGATGACCATGCGACCGGTTGAGCCGCTCGAACACCGCGGCGCGCTCAGGCTGGCGCGCCCATTCCTCACGCACGAAGCGCACGGCCCGCGCCACCCGGCACTGCGCCGGGATCGCCTGCAGGCCGGCATCGATGAGGCGCTCCCGATCCGACTCGACGAACGCGAGACTCTCGATGGTGGCCAGGAACTCCGCCGCGTACACGCCTTCGCCGGCGTGGTCCGAGCGGGCATCCTCGCGGGCAAAGCGTTGCGCCAGACCCGGGTCGCCCGGGGCCAGGCAAGCCCAGAGCTCAGTGCGTATGGCCGCACCCATTCCGGCAGTGAACCCATTGTCATAGGCGCCGCTCAACGGCGGTCGCAGACCTTGGTCAAGGTTCCGGATGCACACGCCATACTCGTCCGGCCACGCCTGGATGTTCGCGGGCCACGCACGCGCGAACAATGTCCCGGTGATGGGGAACCCCGATTCGCGCAGTCGCGCCAGCCACACGAGCTGCAGGTCTAGGTCATCGTTCTCGAGCATTGCCGTCGGCACGGGATCGTAGTAGGTCAGTTCGCGCGGCGGAGTCCGCCCCTCCCACGGCCCGCCGAGCGTGCCGCCGATGGACTTGCCCAGCCAGCAACCGAATACCTTGGTTCGATACGCGTCATACGTGATGCTCGACATTGCGCAACCTCACTTTCAGATTGACATGGACTCTGATTCGGCATCAGGGCATTTCCGCCTTCGGCGGTGCCGCCCGTCCAGGGGCGCCGAGTCTCTCAGAACCTGTGCAATAAGGGCTTGTGCGTGTCTTCGCCTTCGACTGGGCTCGGCGGACCGCCAGGTTTATTGCACAGGTGGATTCCTTTCTTGACACCTTCTCACTCGAAACGGTTTTTGCCGGCACCGGGCACAGCGTCTCAGCCGCCGACCCAAACCGGGCTGGCCCAGCCCACGTGCCCGTCGCGCTGGGTGACGCGCGCATAGTAGGCGCCACCTGTCGAGGACGCATCTTCCCACTCGAGTTTGACGGCATCGGCGGCGACCTTTTGTGTGTGAACCACCTCGCCGTTGCGGAGGATCTCCACGGTTGAAAGCGTCGCCTCGCCGATCGCCCGCACGGATACGGCCTGCTGTGGCCGCGCGGCGGTCTCGCCGCCCATCAACGTGTCGTTCACCCGGAGATCGATGAGCATTCGCGCCCCGGTTGTGCCGTAACACCGGCGGGCCATGAGCGCATCGAAGAGGGCTTCGCGCGTCAGCGCCGGGGCCAGCACGCACGCCAGCCCGCCGCCCTCGAACGTGCGGTTACCCTGGCCAGGCCGCCCGATGTGATTGTCCGTCCCGCCAATGATGCCCATGCGCAGTCCGCGCGCCAGCGATGCACGGTAGGCGGATTCGTTGCCGTCCTCCGACGAGCCCCAGCCGCTGTAGATCTCGATGAGTCGCTGGGCCGGGCCATCGGTCACGGACCAGTCGGCGGGGGACAGGTACTTCGGGTGGTGCGGAATGGCCACGAACGGTTTCCCGTCCTGCGCCAGGGTCTTGTACAGGTCGGCAGGGTTGCGCCCGCGCGGGTCATCGGCCGGCACGCATAGGCCGTCGCCGCCGCGATAGTAGATGTTGATGTGCGGTTTTCCACCCCACTCGTACCCGAGCAGGGTTACAAACGCGCCGGGGTTGTGGAACCGTGCCGCCGCGTCCTTCGTCATGGCCCACTTGTCGGACGCGCGATGCACCATGCTGGGCTGGCCCTTCTCGAAGTGGTCTGAGATGGCGGCGAAGTCCAGGCCGAGCACGTCGCGGGCGAACAGGTACGCGTCGTCGAGGCTGCGAATGGCGTCGCTCAACTCCGTGTGCGTGTGGATTTCGCCGAAGTACACGTTGTAGCCCTGCACCCACTCGCCTCTGACCGAGGGATTGCTCCGGCCCGCGAGGCCGTCGTTGCGGTTCGTGGCCACGACGCGCCGGAACCCGTCGCCGGTGTCCTCCGTCGCTTCGTGGGCTGCCACCGGCAGTTCGGAACGATTGAGGGCCGCGTCGATGGGGACAACGCGTGCGGCGAGTTCGTCTCCCGCGGAGCATGCCGGCACAGTCACGCGGTAGCGCTGTGCCGTGTCGCCCATGACCCGCACAGCGGGCAACGGCAGCACGGCCGCGTAGTCCTTGTTGCCCTCGGCATCGACCGCCAGGTTGAAGAAGTAGGTGCCGCTGTAATCGATCGGCAGGACGGGTTGCCCGCACGGGTCGCCAATGACGATGGCGAGTTGGTCGCCCGGCGCCAGAGGCGCGTCCAGCACCACCACATCAATGACCGTGTGCACGGACCCGGCGGTGGTGATGGTGCCCTCAATACGGCACGCGCCCGTGGCACGCGCGGTGATGTGACTGCTCACGTAGCCGGGGTAGGTCTGCGGCGAGTGCCGGAGGAAGAAAGTCGTGCAGTCGCGCTCCTGCGCAATCCCGCCCCAGAACTCGGGCAGCAGCAGCGTCACGTGCCCGCCCACGGCGATCGCCTTCTGCGGTACAAGCGTGATCGTCACGGTCGAACGCCGGCCGGCGAAGACCGCGTCCGGCGTGGCGTGGGCCGTGGCGGGGAACGGCGTCTTGTACAGCAGTTCGCGCCAGAGCGTCCGCACCTCGCCGCGCGACCAGACGCGGTAGTGCGCGTCATCCGCCAGCGAGGTCGTGATCATCGTCGGCATCATGCCGAAATGCGTGAATACGGTGCGTTTGCCATTGTCCATCGATATCCTCCGTTGGCGTCGGTATCGCGCCGCAATATGAACTCGTTCTGGAACCGCCGCCGAACCACTTACGGGAGTGGCTCGGCGCGTCCCGCGCCGAACTGGGGTGCGCCGGCCGGCTCTGTCCGGCGAAGTTGCCTGGACGAAGACGGATCCCCGGCCGAGGGCCTCGGTCCGGGACAGACCTGCGCACCCCGCTGCGGTCCCGGAGGTCCCGCGCCACTGTCGCTCCGCGGTGGGCCGTCCTCACCGCACCACGGTCAGCGCCACCAGCCCGAGTTTCAGCCCCGCGACATCCTGTTTCGCTGTCATCTCCACAGACGCGATCGGGTCGTCGGGGCGCGGGTTGACCCATTCGTACGCCTGGATGTTAACCGGTTCGCCTGACTTGGTACAACCCTCCCAGGCCAGGGTTGCGTCCCAGGTCTGCCCATAGAGCCAGGGCATCCACGGGTTCTGGCGCGGCGCCCGCGACAGCCAATGCGTGATGTTTCGGCCGTCGATGGCGACGTCCGCGGTCTGGCCGCTGGCGTAGGTCACGTGGTACTGGCCGTAGGCTCGCAGCCCTACGGCCGGTTCGTCCACCGCCAAGGCTTGCAGGAAGACCAGACTCCGGGCCGTCATGTTCACGGGGATCTTGGCGCTGGTCGCTTCGATCCCCTGCCCGGTCTTCGCATTGCCGACCACCACGCACTTCTCGCCGATCTGGTAGTCGACGCCAAACAGCCGCTTGGCCCCAGCCGGCGGTGCGACCAGGCCGTGCCGCATGCTGGCGCCGAACCACGCATTTTCGGTCCCTGACAACGGCCGGTTCGCAGCCGGTTCCAGGCTCACGGGTGCGAAGTTCGCCCCCGCGAATCCGGATGGCCTGTCCTTCCTGATGATCGACGCAGCCAGCACGGCCTCAGGCGACCACGTCAGGTGGTCCGGATCCGGCATAGCCGTGTCCCAGGCGCAGGCCACGCTGATCATCGAGTCGGCGCCGGGCGACCGCGTCGCCAGGAACCCCCAGTCCGTGACCAGGACGCCCATCTGGTTGATGGCGTGGATCCCCTGCGTGATCCAGTAGTTGTTACCGGTCTTGTGCCAGGGACAGCCGATGACCCGGAACCCCTTTTCCGCAAAATACGCCAGGGACGGGTAGGTCTTGGCGTTGCAGTAGTGCCAGTCCGCGATGATCACATCCTTGCGGATCTTGTCGGCCGCGGGCGCGACATCGAGCCCGCCATAGTACGGGTTGCCGCTGTTGGCCGCATCGACACCGAGCGGTTTCCACCGTTCTCCGTCCAACAGGAAATCACCCCAGATCAGCGTCTCGACATGGCGCTCTGCCAGCCAGCCGGCAATCTTGTTGACGTCGTTCGCGAACAGATCGGCCGGCGGCATCGCCTTGCAGGTCGGGCACAATGCCATGCCCTTGATCTCGTCGTGCCCAATGTGCAGGCGCCGGCACTGGGTCGCCTGGACGACTTCGTTCAGAAGGTCGAAAACGAGTGCATAGCTCTCCGGCTTGTTCGGGCAGTAGGCAAACTGATCCATCGGCTCGTTCTTGCCCGTGTCCGGGACTTCGGCGATCTCGGGGTGCTTCCGGACCAGGTCCCCCACCTTACCGTACGTGAACACGGCCGGAATGACCTCGAGATGGAACCGACGCGCATACGCCGAGATCGCGGCCAGATCCTCAACCGGCAGCGCCTTGTCGGACGCCAGTTCCGGGTGCGATTTCCACTGGAGCAGAGACCACCGCACCTCGAAGGCAACGGTGTTCGCCTTGAAGTAGGAATAGGTGTTGCGGATGAGCCGCCGCAGTTCCTCCGTGTTGGCCACCCGGTCCGCACCCTCGACGTAGAAACCGCGGAATTTCATATCCGGCCAGTCGTTGATCGTCACGGCCGGGATCTCGGCGCCGCCAGCGCCCTTGCGCAGGAGCTGCCGCAAGGTCTGCGCGCCGTACAGAACGCCCGCATCGTCGCCGCCGGCGATGAGCACCATCGTCGGCGTGACCGCCAGCACGTAACCCTCGGGGCCGCATGACTTCTCTTCGACGTCGATCCCCAGACGCTTGCAGGCGTTTCGGACAAAGGCGTCCCGGGACCAGACCCCCATCACCAAACCCGGTTTGCCCGAACCTTGCGTCGACGCACGCTTCAGGTGCAGGAACGAGAGTACGGCCGGCAGCCCCGTGGACTCAGGCAGCGGGTCGGTCCGCGCCACACTCACCCCAAACCGCGCCAGGTCTTCGGTCAGGACTTCGAGGGCCGCGTCATGAGTGGGGGCGCACACGACGTCAAACGCCTGCGGCACGCTGAACACGCCGGGCCCTCGCTGGTACGACTTGGGCGCCGGAATGACCACGCCGGCCTGCGGGTCAAGCCCATTCTCATCCAGATTTGCCGCGACGTCACAAACCTTGCCCGTCAGCCAGGCGGCGCGTTGTGCCGGGTCGGCGGGCAGCTCACTTTCGGCAGACACGGCACCATAGCGGCGGAGCAGGGAGGTGAGATAGGACGACGTCTTCTCGGCGAACAGGCCGTCGATCTTCGCCGCGTAATCCGGCTTCGGCAGGAACCGCACCTCGATCGACAGCTTCTCGGTCATGCCCTCAGCCGGAACGTCACTCGCCTGATTCAGGAACGAGAACGTCTTCTTCTCCTCCGCGCCCCAGGCGCGGTCACAGACCGAGCGCAGCCCCCACTTGCCCGGACCGCTGGAAGTGAGGGTGAAGACCCAGTCCCCGTCCGGAGTGGCAAGCGTGACACGGTCGACATCGATCGTGGCCCACTTCGCGGGGTCCAGGACCAGCGGCGCCTGGCCGTCCCGCTTCACCGGCGCACCGGCGAATACCGGCTTGCTGATGAACATGTCACACACGGCGTAGCACGCACCGGAATTGGGAAGGATTTCGGCAGTGATGTCAACCCGCATGCCGTCCGGAGTGATGGTGTAGACCTGCTCCACCTTGGCGGCCGGGTTCGCCTTCGACGTCATCGTTGCCGTGGTGCCGGACACGGAGACCGCATACCCCGGCTCGTTCGACTTCGGGAACACCGGGTGCCAGTCTTTGTCCGCGAGATAGAAACTGAAACCCTCGATGATCGTCTGCGGCCCGCAGAGCAGCGCCATTTCGTTGCGGAGGCGGAACTCGCCCGCCATGTACCCCGACTCCACCCAGACCGCGCGTGCGTCCAGGCACAGAAGCAGCACTCCGACGCCGAGAAGCAGACTGGTTCGTTTCATGTCCGTACTCCCTTGCTCCGATCGTCCTCCGGTTCCGCACCCACCCCGCCGCCGCGCCACTCACCAGCTCGAGTGGCCCCAGAGGTCGCCCTTGTTCCCCATGATCGCCCCGTAGGGCAACCACTCGGCATGGCCGTCCAGGAAAAGGCAGACCGTTCCGTTCGAATGGCGCGCCCATAGCCCGCTTGCCGGTACGCAAACCGTACAGGACATGGACCAACTGCCCTGGAGCACCCCAGCGTTAATGACGCGGGCATCGCACTTCGTCATCAGTTCCGCGGGGCGTTTGAACTGGGACAGGGCCCTCTTGTTCGTGGCAACGTTGGGAATGACATGGAGGTTGTCGCCGTAGTCCATTAGAAGGGCGTTGGGATGATGGTTGGTTTCCGACGGGCAGTGCCAGATTTTGCCTGGGGGCGCCGCCGTCAGGGAACCGCCCAGGTAGCCGGCAAGCAGTTGCGGCAACCAGGGTTGCCCGAAAACCACAGGCGGACCGGCGCTCCAAGCGGCCATGTGGGCCGGCAGTTGGCCGTCCCAGTCGTCCACGTAGTGGAGGATAGCCAATCCCATCTGCTTGAGGTTGTTCAGGCACTCCACTTGCCGCGCCTTGTCCTTGGCCTGGCGTAACGCCGGCAGCAGCATGGACGCCAGGATCGCGATGATCGCGATCACCACCAACAATTCGATCAACGTGAACTTCCGCCCCGTGTGCGCCGCGCTTTTCATCGCCAGAATCTCCTTTTTCTGATTCCATGAACGCCTACCCGTCACGCCCTCTGCCGGCATTGACGTCTCCAACGGCACTACCTCGCCGGGACTCTCGATGGCCGCGCCGCCTTCTCCTCCCATTGAACTCGACCCTTTCGCAGACGCGCCGTCCACGTCTGAGTCCCGCCTTCAGGCGGAAGTGGCAGGCGAGCTTGAGCGAGCCGATCCCCGGCCGCTCGATCGAGCCGCGCCGCGGCTTTCGCCTGAAAGGCGGAACTCAGGCCAAGACGCACGAGTTTCATGCCGGAATGATGGGGCGGTCCGCCGCCCGGGAACCGCTGACGCCGAACGACAATTCGCACCACAGGTTCTCCTTACTCACGCGGTGGCGCCGCGAAGCCGCTCCGCCCGCTGGCGCTCCGCAACACATACCCAAGCGAGCCGGATCGGGCCTTCCCATCACGAATAGTGACGCTTTTCTGAAAACCCGGCGCCCGAACAATCAAATCTATCCCGCACGTGGGCTCAAAATACTCACCCGTATCGACCCGTTCCGGAGCCGCGTTCTTCCACTCGCCTTCCAACACAACCGGGGCGATAACCGCTCTTCGATGGATCCCGTCCTTGCCCCAGATCCGTAACTCGCCGGATACTCCGCTTACCTTCTCCGTTGTCTTGAGTGAAAACTGCACATCGATGCACGTATGCATTCCGTCAGCTTTGGCGTCATCATGTACTTTGCCTGCAACTAGAGCGACGCCAATATCGGCCTTCTTCTGGAAAAGCGCGCGCGCGAAATTCTTCTCCGCCGTTGCGCCAACCGTCATGGCTAGATGTCGATAGGTCTCCGGGAAGAACAACTGACTCGCTTTCTCTCCGGAATCGACATCATCGACACCGATGGCCATGTGGAAGCCGTTTCCCACCGCCGCGCTGGTCTTCAGGCATTCGATCGGAACCTTAATCTCCGCGGTCCAATACTTCATGTCAGGGTGAAGGGGATCTGGTTTGTCTCCGACCCGGGCGGCATATTGTATCTTCGCCTTGTTGTAACTCCCGTACGACTCGACGGCCGGAATGCCGTCCCGGTCCAACGAGAACACGAATTGGTCCTTGTCGATCCAGAGTTCGATGGCGTCGTTCTGATACAGTACACCGCTGGCAAATGAGAGATTGTCGTCAAATATCTGGACCGCAATGGTGAGGCCTGCCGAATCCCATGCAGGCGCCCAGTACGCAATTACATCCTTGGTCCCGCTAATGCCCTGCGTTCCGACCTTTCTGTTGTAGTAGCTGTGATCAAGAATGTCGGCGATCGTCATATCCCATTCGTCCAGCTTTCCGTCGATGATCACGGGACGCTCCCCCGGCGGGATGCCGACGGTCGTCAACATGGCCGCCATATTGCCGGCGCCAAACGTCTCTATTTGCTTCATCTTACATTCGAGGTCATCTTCCAAGCGGTCGATCTTCCCGTAGACGTCCTTCAGATCGCCGAGCGACGCGCTGTATATTGCGGCAAACGGCACCTTCGCAAGATCGTACCGATCATATCCCCCCCGTATGTCCTCCCTGGCCGTCCCTATCCAAGTCCTGCATTCCTTCGCAATCCCGTCGACCTTCTCGGCGTCCTTGCCGGTCTCGGCTATCCAGGACAATTGCATCAGGCAGGAGTGTATGCGTTCCAGGTGCTGGAACACGAATGCATACTTGAACACCGACTGATATGTCCCGTAGGACCTGGCGTTGAAAACATTCGGCCGCCCCCAAAGAGTTGACAGTGCGACGCTGGCCCTGCTCAATTGCTCCGCCACGGTGGCGGAATTCCTGGCCCGTCTGTCAGGCGGAACGGTTGCCGGTCCGCCAAGCGCGTCCATGTTGTAGGTTCCGCCGGCGGCATAGGCCAATGCAAGTGCATCGCCAACTTCAGGCCCGAAATACAGGCGGCAGGTCCGCGGTACCAATATCTCGCCGACGGGACCGTCGAGGTCGTTTGTTCGCTCCCACTCACCCCACGGGATTCCATTCACCGACATCACGCCGTCGCTTTGACTCAGAAACTGGTTGCCGGGTGCTTGTGTATTCCAGGAATACTCTGCCAAAATGCCTAGCTGTACTCCATGAATCGGGTGCGTTGAGGTGTTGCAGTTGTCGTAGTAGAAGTCACCGTCGTTGTTCTCAAACAAGAACGATTTCGCGGTTCTGGCGGTTGCACCGACGAGCCTGTTTCTATGGAATGAGCTGTTCTGTATGTAATACGCCATCGCTCGGTTGGCCGCCGCTTGCCTGATTCGCTGCGCCGACTCCATGGAGCCCTCCCGCCAAAGCAGGAGGATCTCGCCGGACAGCTTCTCATTCAATCGGGCGACCGTTGCCAGTTTCGCGTGGTAATCGGGTGAATCCTCCATCGCACCCATGCCGTAGGGATGCAGGGTGTAGATCATCGTCGCTTCCGGATTGCCGGCCTTTACCGCCGCGCATACTCGATTTGCTACGTACGCCTGAGCGGCTGCGATGTCTTCACCCCAACGCTTCTTGTCATTGTCCGGCAGTTTTGACCACAGGTGCGGGATATCCGGCGAATGGAAGTCATACGCCTGTGGCCCGATTATCTGCACCATTCTGGTTATCTTGTCGCAGGCGCGATCGATGAGCGTGTCGTCGCTCCACGTCGTATACACATGTTGCCACGCAAAGCAGTCCTTGAGTTGCGGCAATGTGGCTTCCTCGCCCTCGACTCCCATCGCTACCACCATATTGCAGTACAACTTTATACCCCGCTTATTCGCGAGCTCACCCATTTGTCGCAACAGGTCCGCCCGGTAATCCAGTGGGTAATCGGTCAGCGGCTGAGTCCTCAGAACCACAAAACCGCGAGCGTGATTATACTTCAGGCGCGCCGCCTCACGTATGCCTTCCTCGAAGAGTTTCCACGCCGCCTGTTGCGTTGCTTCATCCCTGCGGGCATCGAGCAACATCACAGTCGGGACGTAGAGCGTTTCGCAGACACGGTTCTTGAAGTCCGGCCAGTCGATGATTCGAGCGATGCGAACCGAATCGTTCGTGATCAGATAGGTGAGAGTCATCGCGGCCCAGTATGCGCCCTGCTCGTCTTTTCCGGCTAGAACAACATGGGTCATTCCTTCGTGTCGTTGTGGAAAAATGGCATACCCTTGCGCCTCCAAACCGGCCACGTCAATTCCTGCCGCTTCGCAATAGGATTGTAGTCGCGGGTCATCGGTGAACGTCCCGATGAGGATCAGGTTCTTTGTCGAGTCCTCCGTATTGATGATAGGCACCTGGATCGTGGTCTTGTCGTTGATGAATTGCTGCAAATCCTGCGCGGCGGTCTTTATCCTTTCGGAAGAAGATGCCCCAACGCAAATCGCCAGAGACCCGTTGATCGGTATGATCGAGCCATCAACACTGATTCGCTTCGGACAGGGAATGATGTCTATGTCTCTCAGGTTCTCCCATTCGGGAGCTGCACTGGTTTTCAGTTTCGGTAAATCCTTGTCTGGTAATATCTCATCGCCACCGGTCGACAGATGTGATATGCCGAGAGCCAGGAGCGCCACTTGAACAGTCATCAAGATCCGGTTTCTCATTTGTTACATCTCCTGCAGTTTGACCACACGCAGCATTTCCTTCGCGTCGCCAACAACCGCCCATAACCACACCGGAAACGGCATTCTGAATATGAGATCCGAACACACCGTTCATCACAATCGAGAGCGTAGGTCTTTGGCTTGTTCCGCGTCCGCTGACGCTTCAGGTCGGCTGTCCTCAGGGTTCGGCAAGAATGCGCCGTGTGCCTGGAGTCTCCTTCGGAGTTCGTCTGTATCCACAGCGCGCACATCCCCGGAATCAACGGCCGCCATCGCCGCCGCAATGCCCGCGGCCTCACCTGTGTTAAGGCAGCAAGCCATGATGCGGACGCTTCCGTTAGTTTGGCGGTCGGTGGAGATGCAACGTCCGGCGACCAGCACGTTCATCAGGCCTCTTGGGGTAAGGCACCGATACGGGACGCCAAAACTCTCACCCCGGTTCAGGCCTCGCGTGGCGACTCGGTTCCACTCCTTCAACTCCGCAATACTCTTCTTGGTGAGTTCCTGGTTCTCTTCCCGGGAACGATGCACGTCAATGCCGTACGCATTGCGGCAGATCTCATCCGGGAAACTGCGGCGGGCGATATAGTCATCGACCGTCAAGACATAGTCGCCGATGATGCGCCGAGTTTCCCGTACACCGAGAAGGCTGCCGGTGGCGACGAGTACCGCATCGGCAAAGGCCGGATGGTATTCGGCAAAGGCGTTGCGGTATTGCGCCGCCATCTGGCGCCCCTGCAGAAGGGCACTGGACGTGCTGGCGGGGTCCGTATTGTCCACATCGAAGACATGCCCCGTGTTGAAACCGAATGTGCGGGGTGCAACCTTCATGTTGCACGAGTGCAACTCGACAATGAGAGGGTACTTGTCCGATCGCAAAGCTTGCCATACGGGGCTGCCGGGATCGTAGAAATGGATCCGCGGTCCTTTCGCCAGCGCGGCCTCATCGACATTCGAAATCATGAAGCAGTGCGTTGCCGGCTGCAGACATCCCGACTTATCGCCTTTCTCGAATGGGGCGCCAGCCCACGCGGCAAGGTCGCCGTCGCCCGTGCAATCCACGTACACCTTTGCCCGGTAGGCGCTGAGCCCACTCTTGCTGGAGACGACGATGGCATCCGGCACTCCTTCAGCCGATTTCTCCACGGTGCAAAGCGGGCAATGGAACAGGACCTTGGCGCCGGCCCCGGTGACCATTTCGTCGTAGACTCGTTTGAGCAACTCGGGATCGATGGCCGGAACGGTCAGTGGGCTCTTCTCCATCTCCGCCCTGAGATGCGGCATCTGGTCGCGAAGGGCGCAGTGAACACGCTCCGCCAAGCCGCGGGCGATGATCTTCTCCCGATCGTCGTAGCCGCAGAACCAAGGTACGAGGCCCGACGTTCCCATGCCGCCAAGGACGCCGGTCGCTTCGAGGAGCAACGTCCGAGCGTTTTCCCGCGCGGCGGCCGTTGCCGCGGCACATCCGGCTGGACCGCCGCCAACGACAATCACATCCCAGGAATCATCCAGTGGTACGTTTCGTTCTCTCAGTACGTAGTCAGACATGTTTACCCTCCTGCTCAACCCATGCTGCCCTTTGTCAGTCATGCTTCGTTCATTCCTAAGTTGACACTACCATCACGGCCGACGAGCTGGTCCAGCCGCAGTATCCCGGCGGACACGGCTACCTTTGGCTTCGGCCCATTTCTCATTCTTGGCGACTGCTATTTGACGGTTACTGCGGTTCGAGTGCCCGCTTCGTTGGCGGTTAGCGTGAACACCAACGGGACGTTCTCTCTCGCGTGGCCGGCGTTCAGCTCGAACGGGTCTGATTGCCACGCCTTGCCCTGACGCAAAATTCCCGGCACACCGGGAAGGGTTCCGGACTTGAGGGGTTTGCCGTCGTCGTCGAAGGCTGCGAAGCGGACGCGCAAGTCTGTGAGGTCGACCGGAGCACTGATGACCAGACGTGCATGGATGAACGAGTCCGTGCCCAGTTGCATGGTGCGGTCTTCCTTGCGCAGGTCGACGAGTTCGAAGCGGACCGGGCATGTTCCAGCCAGTCGCGCGGCGGCGAAATCGGTGAGCAGTCCTCCTGCGGCAAGCGGCTTGTAGGTCGTCGGGAAGACCAGTTCGGTCGTTTCCTGCTCCCCGTCGTCCCGGTCGCAGAGCCCGAGCGCCAGGCAGAACGTGGCATCGAGGTCAGGGCGAACGCGCGTGGGTTCCCATGGCAGTCGGAGTTCGGCGATGTAGCCTGGTTTCCCGTCCATGTCGGCGGGTCCATGGGTGAGCAGGGAGAAGTCCGGGGCCAGACTGTGGGCGGCCACGGGCCGGATGGCGATCGCGGCGCCCGCCGGAGGAAGCCCCGCGTAGGTTTCGATCTTCGCCGCGCCATCCGGTCCCGTTCCCGCCGCGTAGTGATTGCCGTTCACCCAGAGATGGAGTGTGTCCCCGGTGGTGCGCGTCCCTTGGGCAGCGGTGGGCGCGACGTCATCGACGACCTTGGCCAGGACGTACAGCCATGTCTTGTCCCACGCCATGTAACAGACGGCCGCCGCGTCTGCGTGAGGCGCGGGCCGGATGGCCGCGCTTTCGGCACAGGTCTCTGTCGTGATGAGAATCGGGTTGAGGAGTGGCCACTCGGCGGCGTCTCCGTCGATGGCGAACTCGCGAGCTGTCTCCGGAACGAGAACCTGGCGACGGCGTGCGCTCGACGCGGCGGTCGTCACCAAGACCTCGGCCTCTTCACGAACGAGCCGGAAACCGCCCACGAATGCATCCAGCTTCTTCTCGACATCGTCGCGTCTCTTGTAGCCGTCCGCGAGCAGCAAGTACCAGCCTTTCCCTTCAAGTTCATACCGTTGATACGCTTCACGCAGCTTTTCGCGGTGCTTCTCGATCAAAACCAAGCCCTGGATTGCGGACTCCGCCGCCGCTTGCGCCGCCACGCGCTTCACGTCCCGATCGATCGCGTTTCTGGCCTCTTCCAGCTTGGCATCTGCCGCGAGCTTGGCCGCCCGTGCGCCGAGGATGGCCCGCAGGTCGGTGTTGACCTTCAGCATCTGCGCATACACCGGGTACGTGTCGACCTGGCTGCCCGGCGATTTCTGGAACAGCTCTTTCCGGCCCCACAACGGCGCCAGGGCCTGGAACGAGCGGTCCGCGGACTCCGCAAGCGCGGCGGCGATGACCGGATCGGAGGGCCAGTAGCGCTCGGCGACGAGCGGCGCGTATCGCAGCGATTCCGCCAGGGCCGGCGCTGCAGCGTCACCGTAGATGAGACGGCAGCAGCGTTCAACAAGATCGTAGTTGAACGCACGCGGGTCGAAGCGCCCCTGCAAGTAGGTCCAGCGCGTCCACGGCGAGCCGTCCGGCGCCAGCACGCGGTCGCTCACGTAGTCGCCCACCACGCCCGACGCGGGCTCGCTGGTATCGGCGGCGGGATCGGGCTGCCAGATCCCTGATCCAGGCGCGGCCACGTTCCAGGCGTATTCCGCGAAGGTGTAGCCGGAGACATCCAGGACGGGGCGTGTGTGTACCGTGAGGCAGTCGAGAACGGCATCGGCGGCGTGGCCGCGCCACGCGCTCTTGACGAAGGCCATGTCCGGGGCCAGGGCGCGCGCGCCCCAGAATGTTTCGGGCGACCACCACACGCAAATCGGCTGCCGGATGTGGCGCCACCACGAGGCGAACGCATCGCGTGTCCCTTCGCGCCGCGAGAACAGGACGTCCTCCGGCAGCAGGGCGGAGAGCCGCTCGAAGTACTGCCGCGTTCTGGCGTTGCCCGGGTAGTCGAGGTTCATACCGTACGGGTAGTTGACCAGGTCGAGCCGGCTGGATGCGGACTCGCCGTGGACGGCCTGGTACAGGCTGTTGCCGAAGCTGGCATCGGCCGCGGCCCGGTCGTCGCCCCAGCGTTCCCGGCACGGCGCGGACCTCTGCGGCCAACCACCCTCGAACATGTCGGGATAGTGGAAGGCCCAGTCCGCGTTGCCGCCAAGGCGCCGGACTTCATTCCTGAGCCGGTCCATGCTTTCCCGGATCAGGTCGTTGTGGGACCAGGACATGTAGTAGCCGCGCATGGCGGGCACTGTCGCGTACTTGGGGTCGTGTTTGTCGCGCGCCTCCCATCCGACGCTGGTGAAGTGCAGGATGTGAAAGCGGACCCCGTAGCGTTTCGCGTAAGGCAGGAGTTGCTCGAGCATTGTCAGCTCGCGTTCGCGCAGATAGTCGGTCAGCGGCCAGGGCATGGGAGAGACCGCGTTGCACTTCAGCAGGGCCGCGCGCCGAACAAACCGCTTTGCCGTCTCGACTGCCGTGGCGACGGATTGCTCCGTGTCGTCGCGCGGGCCTTGGAAGCCGCTGGTGATACGGCGCTTGAAGTCAGGCCAGTCGACCACCGTAGCCGTGCGCAGCACGACGGCGTCACCGTCGCGCGACAGCAGATGCCGCAGTGTGATGCAGCCGTAAAGCGCGCCGAGCGGCTCGCGGCCCCACACGAGTACCGTGTCGCAACCATTCAACCGGCACGGGGCAATGACGTAGCCCTGCTCCTCGTCCCAGGCGCTAACGCCCTGGTACTCATGCTCGACGTTCGGCATGGGAAGGTCGCCCGCACCATAGCCGATGAGAACCGCCGGGCCGGTCAGCGCATTGACGGCGGCCGCTGCATCGGGAACGGACACAGGTGGCGCGGCGGCGCCGCCGAGTTCGGCGATCCGCGCGGCGATTTCCGCCGCGCCGGTTTCGGCATGGTGTTCCGCGTCCGGCACGAAGAGGATTGACGGCGACTCCGCACCGCACGTCAGGACGCCGGTGAACTCGATCCGCTTCGGACACGGAACGATATCGACCGTGCCGAGGTTCTCCCACTGCGGCACGGGCGGAAAGGGCTTCTCCGCCGCGGTCAGGCCGGCGGCCAGAAGCAGGCATGCGGCGGCCGTTGCGGCCACGAACCGGCCACCACGCCCCCGACGCTGACCGTCGAGTGTCTGGTGACGAGTGTCGAGTGGGGGAAGAATGTGGGAGGCGTGCTCCCGCCTTCGTTTCGGGGCAACTTCGGCGTGGCAAGCCGCACGGCGACTCTGGGTCGTGGGGGTCGAATGACGGGGCCGCTGCACACCCGCTTGAGACTGAACGATGAATGCTGAACGATGAATGCTGAACGATGAATGCTGAATCCAGAACTGAACACCGAACACCCGGTCCCTAGCCCCGCCCTCTGAACCTTGACCCCTGAAACTTTGCATCAGAGCGCTCCCTGTCTTGTGTCGACCAGGATTTCCACGTCATCGAGAACGTACGGCGCCCTCTGGCCTTCGCCGTCCTGCCCCTGACCCAGGCGCAGTTCCAGCGGCTCCGGCGGCGGTGCGGACCAAGTGCAATCCTCGGTTGCCAGCTTCACGCCGTTCACGCTCAGGCCCATGCCCTTCTCGGCGTCCCACGCCGCTTCGATTCGCGTCCACTGCCCGCGGGTGAAAGTCTTCAGGTCACAGGACACGGCGTGCGTCCGGCGTTCAGCATCCCAGAGGACAAAGAGGAACGACCAACCATGGTTCTTTCGGATCAGGATTGCGCCCTTGCCCTGGGTCAGTTTGAGAATGTCCGCCGGGCGCGCATCGCCTTGGGACCAGAGCGGTTGCAGCCACAACGCGACCGTTCCACGTGCGACGAGCTGTTGTGACGGCAGGACGAAAGAGACGGCGTCTTGCGGTTGCTCGGTTCGCAGGCCCGGCCCGGCCTTCCCTTCCGTCGTGGGCTCGAGGCAGGACCAGGCTGGCCAGGGCGCCGGCGCACCTCTGATCAGATCCGCACTGACATCGGGCCGGGAGAATCGGTTTCGGAAGATGACATGCTCCTCGGCCGGAGTCTGCTCGATGGCCGCTGGCGCCACGGCGGTGAGGCACGGATACCGCAGGCGCAAGCCCCCCTCCGCTTCGGCATCCACGACGCTGAAGTGGAATTCAAGTCTTATGCTTTCCGCTTGCGGAGGTACGGCGATGAAGAGGTCCTGAAACACGTTGCCGATCAGCGCGGCATGGCGCGAGAAGGGGATCGGACGCGGCTCGTGGGCCACGCCTCCGGATGTGAATACCGCGGAGACCTGACATCCGGGCTTGCCGATGAGTGTGAGGGCGGCGGTGAACCGGAGCGTGCCGGCGTCAGGCGGAAGGCTGACCGGACCGAACCATACTTTCTCTTCCTTGATGCCGGCCATCAGTGTTGCGCTTATCCCCGCGCCGTCCTGGTCCCGGTGAACCTGGATTCCCGGCCCGTGGCCCACGTTGGGCAGTGGTGCTCCGAGCAGGTTTGACACGGGCTCAGGAAGGCGTGGCAGCGGCGGGGCCGCCAAACTCCGCGACGTCAGGCTCACGAGCCATGCGAGACCGAGAGCCATCAGCCACTTCTTGCTGCAACAGTTCGATTTCATCCCGGTCCTCCTCGGCCACTCGGCGGCATTTTCCGCATACTCGCCCGGCGCGGCTGTCGGTTGCGGGGTGCGCGCCGGGCGACCCCCACTTGTTAACGGCCCGGCGCTGCCCCTGTCTGCTGCGTGACCTCGATCTTGCGGATCGACCCGGGAAAAGCGAGCCACTCCCTGACACCGGTGTCCAGGTGCGGGGCAAACTGTATGCCGAAACCGATGGGCAGATCCGGCAGCACGAGCTTGCTGCTCAGCGTGGTCGTCACCGGCTTGTCGTCGTTGACCTGGATAGAGGCGGTGCGTTTCCCCTGCAGGTTCGGGGGCGAGAACGCGATCTTGGCCGCGTGCCATTGTCCTGGGGCGACGGGCCGCGGGGATACGATACAGAACGGCTTGCCGTCCGCGACGGTCTTGCCGAACAAGGCGATCCGCCGCTGAGTGTCCATCAAGACCCGGAACCCGGACACGACGTGACCGTAGCCCAACAGGACGGCCCACTTGTCCTGCGCAATGGCGCCGTCGACCTGGAACTCTACCGCGAGATCCACACCCTCGGCTTGGATGGCATCCCACAGCCCGGGGGCCGGATAGCCATAGACTGCGTTGGCCCAAGTACAGTCCAGCGCCCCGGCGACCGGTTCTTGGGTCGCCGTCGGGCCCCGGAGGAAGATCGTGCCGCCGTAGCGTCCGGGGGCGGTGAACAGGCGCCCCGCCATGTCTTGCGGGGTGGCTTTCGAGAAGTCGGCGAGGTACAACGCCGTAGTCGCCGTATCGCCCGCAACGGGCGGCGGGGCGGCCGCGATGACCAAGGCGCCCCGCTGGAGGTTCTGTACCAGGTACCCGTTCTCTTTGATCTCGTAATGGACATCCAGATCGAACATCTGCGGCCACTCGCCTAGGTTGCCCGGAATCCGAATCTCGCCCCGTAGAGAACGGCTTTGGACATCAAAGTTCAGGGGGCTGGACAACTCGGCGCCGCCGCCGTTTGGCACGACGCGCGCCACGGCATGCTCGGGCACGACATCAGGCGGAATTGGCGCCTCAAGCACGATATGATCCGCCGGGGCCTGAAAGACGCCGGCGTGCTGCTCGTCGCCGGCGCGATCTGTCGCGCGCCCCGTCATCCGGTAACTCACCGCAATGGCGGGTGGTTTGAATTCTGGGTTCGAGAAGTAGACGATCGAGTTGACGATGCGGTAGAACAAGTGCCTCACGGGCGACGAAAAGGACGTATGCCAACTGGTTGCCATCATGCCGCCGCATTTCCGCGCCGCGGCATAGCGGCTGAACTGGGCAATGTTCTCCTCGGTGAACCATGTGGCGCCCCAGACATCCTTGAAACCCATCGCCTGAAAGTAATCCACCGATGGAAATTCGCCGTCCTCTTGCGGGCCGTAGTACCAGTCGGCGACAACAATCTGTTCGCGGTGACGCAGGTGGTTCATGGCGGTGACGGTGCTGACTCCAGTCTCGCCGAGGAATTCGGCGTATAGGGGATTGGTCGTGGGGGCCAGCCGGGCGAACCTCGGATCGTGATCGAACCCGACCACCCCGTGTCCCGGCTGGGCCAGTCGCGGCGAGAGCAACATGTCGCCCCAGATGATCGGGGTGATGCCCCGCTCCAGCAGCAGGTCAGTGGCGCGATTCAGGCACTGGGCCAGCAACTCCGCTGCGGTCAGCCCCATGGGTTTGGCGGCGGCGGCAAGTTGATCGACGGGAATTTCGTCGCAGCCCAGCAACCAGTACCGGGGCCGGATTTCAGCGATCAGGTCCAGGCCCCACTGGATCATCGCCAGATCGATCGCCGCAAACGCCTCGCGCCCATCGGGAAACTTGTATCCGGCATTGAGCAGTCCGGCCCTGAAGCGGGTGCCAGGCACGAGTAGTCCCGGGTGCTGCTCGGCCAGTTGCGCGAGGATGCGCTGCTGTTTGGCGAGGATCTTGATTTCCATGACCGGCTCCAGCCCGACCCGCCGTGCATGCACGAAGAGTTGCTTGAGTTCCTCGTCAGTACACCTCTTCAAGGCCACCAAACCCGGGGTCGGAATCGTGTACGGCGCATACTCGCCACCCAGACCGATCACGAGCATGGTGTACCCCCGCCTGGCCAGATCGTCGATCAGTTCGTGATACCAGTCCATGGATCGCGATTCCGGGTGGAGGCTCACATGGAACGCACGCACGCCGAAGGGGCTGTGGCGCGGCGCCGGCTCTGTGGCCGCGGCAACCGCCGTTACGCCCAGGATCGCCAGCCGCAGTCCTGGGTCCCGGCGCGTGACCGCCAGTTCCAGGGAAACGACGGTCTTGTTGGGATGAGGGTTCACCCATTCGCAGGCTTGCAGGTTCACGGCCTCGCCGGATCGCGTCAGGCCGCGGAACGCGGGCCTGGCGCCGAAGAGCTCGTCGTATCCCTCGCGCCAGTGCCAGGCGTTCAACCGAGGTTTGTAGGTGCGCCAGTCGGTGACATGAAGGTTTTCTTTCAGTTCCATTGTGGTGCTGGCGCCGTCCTGGTAACGCGCCGTCATTCGGGCGACGGCGACAAGCGCCACCGCCGGCTTGCTTACCGTCAGCGCCGTCAAGATCAGCAGACTGCCGGCACACTGGCCGATGGCGATGCTGGCATCGGCTGGCACATCGGTGCCGCCTGGCGCTCCCAGAAGGATGCATTTGCCCGACCCGTCCGGGGCGGCAGGAAGAAGGAAGTCCATTCCCGAGAGAGTCTGCTTCCCGCCACGAAGCATCCGCAGGTCATGCGCCGGTCCCTCCCCGAACCAGCTTGTCCGGTCCTTGTCGTCCGTGCAGGTCACGCGACGGTTGGCCTGAGCGGCAATATCCAACGGTGTGAAGACCGCGTCCAACGCGTCGGACGGACGGCGGGGCCGGAACTGGTTCGCCAGGACCCGGGCTGGGACATAGGGCAATCGGTCGAGCGCCGGACGGCCGGGGGTCCAGGCGTATTCGGCGCCCAGCACCGAGGTGGCCGCCACGGACATCGTGTACGCGAGCCCCCAGTCGGTGACCATCATGCCCAGCGCCCCGGAGGTCTTCACTGTTTCGGCCAGGTAGTAGTTGTTGATGCTGTCGTACCAGGGACAGCCCAGGACGCGAAACCCTTTGCCCACAAAATAGCTGACTGTCGGAAACGCGACGGCGCCGCCGAGCACGGCAGCCGGCACGGCGGTCTTCGGCGGCAATGGACCGTATTGCCAATCGGCGACGATGATGTCTTTGGGGATGAGGTCGATGGCCTTGTCGGTCCCGTCGGGATTGTCCGCGGTCGTAGTCCCTTCGGCGTAGTTGAAGAATGGCCCTTTGGTGCGCCAGTCCGTGTGGAGGAGCATGTCGCCCCACATGATCGTCTGCACGTCCCGGGCCTTCAGCCAGTCGTGGATAAGAATCACATCATCGGCAAACAGTTGCTTGTGAGACTTTCCCTTGCACCGGTCACAGACCCCGATGGGGCCGGTCTCGTCGTGCCCGATGTGGAAATAGCGCGGCCGGGTGGCATCGATGACCTCCTGCCACATGTCGAAGAGGAGCGCATAGGTGGCGGGATTCGAGGGACAATAGGAGTCGTTCCAGTGGCTGTTGGCATCCGTTGGCTCGGCAATCTCAGGATGCACCTTCCGCAAGTCGCTGACATGCCCGAAGGCCTGAAAAGAGGGAACGAACTCCAGAAAGTGGTCGCGGGCGTATTGGGCGGTCCGCCCCAGCTCATCCATGGTCACCCCTTTGCCGGACGGCGTCATTTCCGGGTGGCTCTTCCACTGAAAAAGATCGTGCCAGCCCCCGAACATCACACAATTCAGTTTATAGCGCGCCGCGACCTGGCGAATGACCCGTCGCAGGTCTTCGGTCGTGGCGTTGGCCGTGGCCCACCTGAGATGGACGCCCCGCCATTTCATGTCCGGCCAATCGCGGATGGTCGTTTCAGGCACGGTGACCGTCCCGTTCGCATCTCGCCGGAGAAGTTGAATCAGGGACTGAATCCCATAGAATGTTCCTGCCGCATCGCTGCCCGCGACCACCACCCCGTCGGGCGTTGAATGCAACACATATCCTTCGGGACCAGGCGAGGCGGGAGTGACATCAAGATTCCACCGCTTCAAGCATGCGGCGGCCAGCGGATTGCGCACGGGCTCGCCCAGAACGATCGCCCCCAGCGCCGAATCGGCCGGCGTCACCGTTCGGACGCTGGCGACGATTCCGAAACGTTCCCGCAGTTCCTGGACCAGCGTGTCCACCCCCGTCCGCTCGCGAGCCGAGAGATCGGGCGGTGCCAGAATCACCACGCCCGGCGTGACCACGAAATGCCCAGCCCCAAGCGCCATCTCTTGCGGTTGCGGGATGATGTAGGGTTGCGCTGGCGACCGCGCCTGCCGCTGCCGCTCCGCCTGCCACTGGCGACAGGCCTCGTCCAGGGCTGTTTGCAGGGCTTGGACGCGGTTCGCGGGGACCGCGGGCAGTTTGCCCAGGAGAGCTTCCGCCTCAGCCGCGCCGACGACGGACTTCAACCCCTGCTCCAGGTCCCGGACAAGAAGACGGGTGTCCAGGTCCGCGGCGGGATGAAACCGCAGCGAGAACGAAAGGCGGCACTTCACCCCCGAATCGGGTACGGGATCGACAAGATGAAAGAGTGAGAAGGTTTGCAGCGGGACAGGTCTCCAGGTCTGGCCGTACGTGCTGCGCAGCAGCCACTTGGGATCGGCGACCCCATCGGTCAAGGATTGCGAGGTCATGGTCAGCATGATCTCCCCAAGGTCCGTGTTCAGAGTGGCCTTCACGAGATTGGGGATGACGGGCAAAGCGCCTGGCCTGGTGTCGTCTACGGTCAAGACGCCGGAGACCGTGCGGACGCTGTCAGCCGCCGCCCCCGCCTCCGCCTCGTATGCGGCGCCCGCAACAAGGTCACGGTTGAGAAACAGTTCAAAGAAGGCAAAACGCGTGGACGTTTCCGGTTTGACTTCATATTCGGTGTCGCAGGTCAATGAATCCGGTGTCAGCACAAAGCCTTGCGTACCGGCACACATGGCGTTCTCAGCCGCCACCACCTCGATCCGCCCGTCGTCTCGCGCCTCGCCCGCAACAGGCTGGATGGTGTATCGCGCGCCGGCCTCCCACTCCCTGGTCTTCCAGCCGGCATTGGCGAAGGAGAGGAAGCCGTCGCGCACAATCGGCAGGCCCTTGTAGTCCAAGCTGAAGTGACCGTCCGTCGAAATGCCAAAGGCCATCTCGCCCCGCCGTACCGACGCCAGCGGCTCAGCGCCGGCGCCCACGCCGGCCCACAACACGCCCGCCACCACAAGCAGTCGCGATATGATACCGGCGGGAAACCGGACCTCTCCATGGTGACCACGCGTGCCCCGCAAGCTGAATCCCCGCGGCAAGCCTGATGCTTGCCCTGGAGGGTGAACGGCCTCGTGAGCCGCGTCCCCCGTCACGCGCAGGAGTTCATCTTGCGCGTCACGGTGAGTCTTGGAACAAACACCCACGAGGCGTATCGGTTCAGTCACTGGAATGTGACGTTCTGTTTCCCTGGCCATCTTTCCCGGACCCTTTCTGTTCCGTGCCGCGGCAGCGTCGGGATGCGCCTTGCTACGGTGCGGGCACGATCCGCTTGTAGGTGCGGCCCTGTTCCAGCCACGCGATGCATTTGCGCCACGCCTCGACCTGGGCCGGCGAGTACGACAGGCCGTCCTTGCGAGGCCCCGGGCGATCCTGGCGAAAAGCCGTGCCCGGGTACACAAGCATGAAAGAGGCACCCGCGTTGACCTGGGTCTGGAAAGACTTCAATATCCCGTCGGGATCCATGCCTTCCTCTTGGCCGTAGCGATGCAGTTCCACCATGCCACCCCATTTCTTGCCATGCCGCAAAGCGGCGTCCTTGACGGTTGCGTAGCGGAGTCCCGACGTATACCCGGCCACCAGATAATCCACATGGGGCAAGGCGCCGAGTTTGTCGGGATTCGGGCCGAGCGCCGGACAGAACCAATGCACCGGATGCGAAACCATGCATCCTTGCCAGTGGGGCAACTTGCCCCACACGTCAAACGCCGCTGACGTGACGGCATCCACCCAGCGCGCATAGAGGTCTTCCCGCCAGTCGTACCAGTACGACCAAAGCGGGCCCTTGGGCCACTCGTTATCCTCGATCAGGCGCTCACGATTGGTGTCGTCAATCCTGATCGCGGGCAGGCCGTCACTGGCCAAACCGGGCGGCACATTAGTCGTGGTCACCGGGAACTTCGCCTGATCGGCAAGTGGATAGCCCCTATCGCGGAGATACTTCCGGAAGGATGCCAGCGATTCCTCGCTATAGGTCGGACTTGTCCAGTAGGTGCTGGCGGTGGCCAGCCAGTTCTTGCCCGGAGAGGCGATCAGCACCTCGTCGACGTAGAACATCTCCATCGGCCCCATCTGCTCAAACAGTCTATGGGCGCGTTGGGCGAAGACTCTCAGGGCTTCCTCGCTGCCGAAGTCCCAGGTATTCCGGTGCGCAACCTTTGCCTTGGGATCGTTGTGAATGATGTCCTCAGCCGTCCGCACAAAGCCGCCGGTCTCGGGGTCCAGCGTCACCCCCAGCAGGGTTTCGCGGTAATCCGGCTCGTTCTTCTTCGGAAAAATCTGCAGCCAGTGGAATCCAAAAGCACTGGCTACCCCGTTTTCAAGCATCATCCCGGCTTTCTTGCGAAGAAAGGCGGTCCGTGACGGGTTTTCGAGTAAATCACCGTACCACGTCGGCGGCGCAGCCTCCCACGACATCGAAAAACCCTGGCCTTTCAGTTCCGCCAGCCGGACGCGGAGGAACTCGTCGTTCATCTCCTGCTGTTCGAGATGGAGAACGCTGCCCAGAATGCAGGTGATGACCGGCCCGCCCTCCGCGGCCGTTCGCGAAGAGGCCCGTTGGCCGCGCTCCCCTTGTTCAACAACACAACTGGCCGCCATGAGCAGTAAGGGGCTCAGCGCCACGCCTTTGCCAATGCATCGTGATAGACGTTTTTCTGACATGACCTATGCCTTTCCGCTGGAATGACACCCGATCCGCATCCGGGGACACCCTCGGTCATTTCGGGACTCCGTGGGCACGTTCCCCTTCGTCGTTCACGCGGCCGCATCGCCTCTCACTTGTCCCGCCAGTACAGCCGCTCATGACCGAGCAGGAAAACCCGGGTGTGCCAGGCGGTATGCCCGTCCGCGTAGACGACGTTAATCCCGCGGTTATGCCGATCCCCGGGGCCGATGGTGGCGATCCCTGTGGCGTACAGATGGCAGTTCTGGAACCAGAGGGCCGCATCGAACACGTCTTTCGTGTCCCCCATCATGAGCGTTTCGGACGGCTGCTCGATTTGCTGCCGCTTGATGCGCGGCGCAAACGAGACTTCGAGGTAACCGAGGTAGTAGTAGTTCCACCCAAACCCGCCAAACGGCTGTCCTGTCGACAAACTCGCCGGCAGCGCGGGGCAACGGAAGGCCGTATCCCGCGCCGGCGAGCAGAGGTACACGCGCGCGTTCCACTCCGTCATTCCGCCAACGGCACTCGCGAGTTCCGGATGCACATACGGCCAAAGCGTGTTGATGTACTGGGCCCCGCCGCCGCCAACGATAAGCCATTCGTCTTTCTCGTCGGCATACATCTCCACGCCGAGGTGCAGTTGCTTCAGGTTGGTCGTGCACTGGGCTTGCTTGGCCTTGAGCTTCGCCTGTTGCAGCGACGGCAACAGCATGGACGCCAAGATCGCGATGATCGCGATCACCACCAGCAGCTCGATCAAGGTGAACTCTCGCCGCATGTGAACTTCCTGCTGCATCGCCGAAGCCTCCTCACTGGCTGGATCGGTTCTCCGCTCTGCCCGTCATGACGCGTCAGTGTAGCCGGGAATGCGCGTGTCAGTCCACGGCGTGTAACCATCCTGGATGAGCAGCCAGGCGTCCGGGTCGGCGGGCGCTTCACACTTGGGGAATAGGCGCCAGCCCTCACCGTCAAGCCCGGCGGTTTCACCGCCCTGGCGCAGGAACTGGATCAGGACCTTCTGCATCTCGCCCTTGGCATGGCGACAGAACTGGACGCTGGCGCGGTTCCGCGTCTCGAGCGGGTCGCGCACCCGGTCGAACAGAAATTCCTTGCCGTCCGGGGCGCTGTAGACGTATTTCCACTCGCGCGACACCGCCATGTACTGCGACATCAGCGCGCGCAGCGCGACCGGGTCCTTGAGGTCCACGCCCGGCAGCGTCTCCGGCCGCAGCCAGACTTCCGCACACTGCGAGAACACGGCCTTGCGGTCCGCCGTGCCGCCGACCACCTGCGCCAGGTCGACGCCGTCGCTCTCGTGCGTGCCGAGTGCCGTCCCAGCAGCCGCCAGGAATGTGGGCGCCACGTCCACCAGACTGACCGGCGCGTCGCAGCGCTTGCCACCCTCGAACCGGCCAGGCTGGCTGACAATGAACGGGACCCGCGCGCAGGAGTCGTGCATGCTGCGCTTGCCGAAACAGTTGTAGTCGCCCAGGTGCTCGCCATGATCCGAGGTGAACAGGACCAGGGTGTTGTCGAGTTGCTTCGTCTCCTCCAGCGCCTGCAGAATGCGCCCGACCTGGAAATCGACGAATGAGATGCAGGCGTAGTAGTAGGCTTTCATGGCGCGGATGAGGTTGAAGTCCAGGCCCTGGTCGCGGTACTTGTAGCGGTTCTGCATCAGGTTGACGTAGGTCTGCAGCGACTCGACGTCCTGCGGCACGTTCGGCTGCGGCATCAGCGTCGGGCGATAGAGCTTGTGCCACGGCGTGGGCGGCGTGAACGGCGGGTGCGGGTGGATGAAACTCGAGAACAGGTACCACGGCGCACCGCCCTTCGCCTGCTCATGGAGAAAGGCCATCGAACGGTCGGCAATCCACTGGCTGGGGTGCAGTTCGGCCGGGAGTTGCGAGACCTGCGGCACGTAGTACATCTCACCACGCACCCCGTGCACTTCGCAGACGTGCCGGTACCCCTTGTCGAGCAGCAGTTGCAGGTACGGGAAGTTCTCCAGGCTGCGACCGCCGCCTTCCGTCTGGCGCTCGCGCGTCTGGAAACCGCGCAGAGCATTGCCGTCCGGAGTGAAGTGGCACTTGCCGACGCCGTGTGTGCGGTACCCGGCGTCCGTCAGCGCGCCCATGAACGTGCGGCGGTCGTCCACCGGCATGCGCTCGTTGCCGTAGCAGCCGGTGCGGTGCGGGTACTGCCCGTAGATCATCGAGCAACGCGCCGAGACGCAGACCGGCGAGGGTGAAAAGGCGTTGGTGAACGCAACACCGTTCTCACAGAGCCGGTCCAGGTTCGGCGTCTTGATGACCGGGTTGCCCAGCGCCCGGATGGTGTCGAACCGCTGCATGTCGGTGAACAGGAGCAGAATGTTCGGGCGCGTGCCCGTTCGACGCTTGGTGGCCATGATGGTTGCTCCTACCTGCCTGCTCCTACTCGCGCTCCGACTCCGCAGAAATGCAGTTTGCCGGGCTGGGATGCGACCGATCGCACCCCGCTTCGGCCGACTCTGTCCGGCGACGCTGCTGGCGCGAAGACGGATCCCCGGCCGAGGGCCTCGGGCCGGGACGGACACAAGGGCACTCTGCGGCGGTCCCAGAGGTCCCGCGCCACCGCCACTCTTCACGCTTCCCGACCGGCGGCGGGGCCGTGGTGCCGCCCAGCTTCAGTTCGGCCGCGAAAATGTGGCTCTTGGACGCCCTCAGTTCGTTCCACATCACCGGGCCATCGAGGCAGTCCAGCAACAGTGCCAGGCCCAACGCGCCCATCTCGTACATCGGCGCGCGGAACGTCGTCAGACGCGGCCGGTAATACGGAAACGCGTCGTCCGCGCCGGTAACAGACAGGTCTTCGGGCACGCGCAGTCCGGCCTCGGTGGCCGCCTCGATCGCACCCAGGGCCGTACTGTCGTTGACGCAGAGCAGTGCCGTCGGGCGCGACTTGCCGCGCAGGATCCGCTGCGCCCGCTCAAAGCCCGACCCGAAACTGAACTCGCCCGGGTAAGCCCTAAACGCCACCCCCGCATCGCGGCAGGTGGCGATCGCCCCGTCACCTCGTCCCACGGCGGCCGGTGCCGTGTCCGGCCCGCGCAGAATCGCGACACGCCGGTGTCCCAGGCTGATCAGATGCCTGGCCAACCCTGCCGCGCCCTGCCGGTTGTCGACGAGCAGGTGCGGGGCGGTTTCGTCACCGACAAACCCGTTCATCGGAACCACGGGCCAGCCCTCCGCGCGCAATTCCCGGATGTACGCCTCGTCGCTCCGCACGGCGCCCCAGATGAGCATCCCGTCGACGGTGCCGCCGCGGAACAGGCTCAGGTGCTTGCGACTGCTCGCAAACTTGGCGTCGCCGCGCACCAGCAGCACGTCCTGACCGCGCTCGGTCGCCGCGGCAACGATTCCCGACAGCGTGTTCGCCAGGTTCGGGTCGGCCAGGTCCGGCACGGACGGCGTCACGCGCCCAAGCGGCGGCACCACCACGGCAATCGTCTGGCTGCGGCGCCCGAACAGGCGCTTGGCGTGGACGTTCGGGTGGTACCGCAACTCGCTGCACGCCATCCAGATCCGTTTCCGCGTCGCCTCGGTCACGGCGACATCGGTGGCGCGGTTGTTCAGGACGCGGCTGACCGTGCTGGGCGCGACGTCCGCCGCCCGGGCAATGTCCCGGATCGACGGCGTCTTCCTGCTGTTCCGCTCATCCGCCACGATGCACCCTCACCCGACAGTCGCTCCATACCCAACTGCAACATGTTGCAGTCAAGATATCATGCCATCGGGGGCAGTGCAAGCTGTCGGCACTTGCCAAACCTGCGTGCGCGCCGGTTCCATTCCGGGGAGCAGTGTGGATCTCCGGCCACGGGGCACGGTCGGCCGTCTTGTATGTAGCGCCCCCGAATTTATGGTAAGGGACGTCGAACAAACCGCCGCCGTCTGACGTCTAACTAAGAGTAAGTCGCTCGGACGGTCCGAACGACAACGTGCAGCGGAAACAGGAAAACTGAGGAGAAAGCGATGAAGCGAAGTCTGTGGGTGATCGTCGGATTGGTTCTGGGCGTGGTCCTGATGGGCAATTTCGCGGGCGCGCAGACCTGCAACCGAAAAGCAGGCGCAGCCTGCCCCATGAAGGCAGGCGCGACATGCGGAGTGAAGGCTGCCACCTGCCAGATCTGCCCGAAGTGCGGTGAGGAGAAGGGTGGCGACAAGTGCTGCAAGGCCGACGCGGTCAAGTGCGAGAAGTGCGGTCTGGACAAGGGCTCGGTGGGCTGCTGCAAGTTCCCGGCCGCGGCCAAGGAGAAGGGCGAGGCCGCCGAGTACTGCCCGACCTGCAAGCAGTTCGTCGCCGATGGCAAGTGCAAGTGCTGCGCGGTGAAAACCGAAGCCCAGGGCGAGAAGAAGGCTGACGCTGAAGAGAAGAAGGACTGACGTTTCGAGTTGTCTGTTGACGCCCCCGCGGAGTTCGTTCCGCGGGGGCGTTTCGTTCTTCAGACCTGTGCAGGCAAGACCACAGAGCGAAAGCGCGGTGCGGCAGGTGCCGGGATGACGCCGTTCGTAGTGGGCTCGCAGTGCGCGGAACGAGGTGGAGCGCCAAGAGCCCATCTGGCGTGTCACGGCGAAGTCTCTCTGCGGAGCCGGGCGTGTTGCGGCGGCATGGCCCGGGGATGGTGTCTTGCCCGGCGGACTGCCGCCGGGACTGCGACACCACTACGAGCGGGACCGCGAGGCCTGTCCACCCGAGGCTGGATTTACCCGCACAGGTCGCTCTTCTTCGCCGTCCCGCGTTGCCCGCCTCACGGCACGGCGGACGCCGGCGCCGCACCGGGCAGCGTGTATTTCGGTCCGGTGTAGTGCTTCTCGAAGAAGCGCAGTAACGAGGGGAGGATCGCCACCGTACTGCCGCTTGCCTGGGCCAGCTTGGTGCTGATCCAGCCGAGTTCGTAATTCTTGACCCGGAAACACTCCTGTGCGACCTCAGCCGGAACTTCGGGTGCACGGGGGTAGGCGCACAGTCCCAGAGCGTAGTGCCGCACCGCCAGGTCCGGCATCTGCGCCGCCGCGTACTCCGTGGCCAGATTCCGGTGCACCACACTGAACCGCTGCCCGGCCTCCGTGGCGAAGGGCATAAACCGCTGCAACACCGCTTCCGAACCGCTGCACCGGCGCCCCGCCCACTCCAGTTGAATGGCCGTCAACCGCGCCAGCGCCTGTTGTGGACGACCGTTGTTGCTCAACGTCACGGCCTCGTTCATCGCCAGGATCAAGTCGCGCCGAAACATGATGCCCTGGTACAGGTCAAACCCGACCAGAGCCAGGCAGGCAACGAACAGGACTGCCGCCGGCGGCCCGAAGTAGTCGGGCGCCGGCGGGGGCTTCAGATTCGAGACGGGGCTCATCGGTTTCTCCAAACTCGCGTCACAGGTTGCAGGCGGCCAACGGACCAAACGGACACATCGGACGGGCCACCC